>Ga0075426_10004072_pt1 | contig 10408 bp, 11 predicted proteins | sample SoiMethybrSBSTD5_FD_75304 | JGI IMG/M metagenome (GOLD analysis project Ga0075426, IMG submission 75304) | Bulk soil microbial communities from a Populus tree surrounding site in Tennessee, USA - Soil MetaG P. TD hybrid SBSTD5 | ecosystem: Environmental > Terrestrial > Soil > Tree plantation...
CGTCGAGCGCGCCGGCCGGCACGCCGACGTCGGTGCCTTCGTCGACCGCCCCGTCGGGTACGGTGTCCGGTGGCACCGTCGGGCAGACGGTGCCGACGAGCACGGTGCAGGCTCTGCTGATCAGCAAGGGCTACCCGCTCGCGGGCGGGGCGGACGGCGTGTTCGGCACGAACACGGCGACGGCGCTGCGTCTCTCGCTGTCGAAGATCGGGCGCTACCTCGTCATGGGCGGCGTGCCGACGACGTACACGGTCTCGTCCGACAAGAGGTCGATCTCGTTCTCGTCGGGCACGTGGGAGGCGCTGCAGAGCGCGCCGCGCTACGTCGCGAGCGGCGGCGGCCCGACGACGCCGACGCCCGCAGATCTGACGATCGCCGAGGACACCGGAGATGGCGGCGGTGCAGGCGTCGACATGGGAACGCTCTGGCCGTGGCTCGCGGTCGGTGCGGGCGTGCTCGCGGTGGGCGGCTACTACTACTACCAGAGCAAGAAGCACCCGAGCGGCGCTGGGCGCAAGCTCATGGTGCGCAACCACCGTCGGTCGCGACGCAGCTACGCCGAGCGCGAGTTCTGGGTCCGGAAACACAAGGGCCTCTACGACTGGTGGCAGTCGTCGGGGATGTCGAAGCCCGATTTCATCCGTGAGCATCACCAGGAGATCGACGAGGCCATGGATCGCGTTCTCGGCGGTGAACAGTGGCAGGGGCCGAGTAAGAGGCAGGTGCGCAACCGCAGGCGTTCGCGCCGCGTGCGTGCGAACCACAGCAACGCGGAGCGTGAGCTGTGGATCCTGAACGACCAGGGCCTCTACAACTGGTGGCAGTCGTCGCGGATGTCGAAGCGCAAGTTCATCGAGGAGCACCGCGCGGAGATCGACGCTGCTATCGACCGTGTGCTCGGCGGCGGTCGCCTCGAGCGTCGGAAGGGACCGTACGGCATGATCGGCAACGGACGTCACGCAGGTGGGCCGTGGGAGGTCTTCTACAAGCCGTCCAACTCGCGCTTCGAGAAGAGCCTGATCTTCCCCACGCGCGAGCTGGCGATGCACAAGGCGCGGTCGCTGAAGCGTATCGGTCTCTTCACGCGTGGTCCGGTGAAGATGAAGCAGACCGCGTCCTGAAGAGGAAGTGAACCGTGACCTACGCCATCACGACTCGTCGTCCTTCTTCTCTGGGGTGCGCATGCGCCCCGGGGATGTCGGGTCTCGGCCAGACGGCGACGCCGGGCATGGCGGGTCCGGTCAACGGCATCTCCGACCTCGAGACGGATCTGAAGACGCTCGTGCAGCGCGCCGTCGCGACCTTTGGGTCGCAGGTGTCGTTCTCGAAGTCGTCGTTCGATGCGCTTCGTCAGAAGATCACCGACAAGGGCCAGAGCCTCGATCAGCTCACGCGCGCCGAGCTGCAGACGTTCGTCGCCGGCACGATCGCGCAGGTCGCGGGCGCGGTCGTGCGCGCAAAGCAGCTCGCTGCGTTGACGGTGCAGACGTCGAGGGCACGTGAACAGAACCAGACGGCGCAGGCTTCGCTCATCGGACCGGCGCGCATGATGTACGACACGGCGTCGGAGGTGCTCCGCAATCTCACGCCGGTCACGCCTGCCGGGACCTCTGGGCTCGGCATCGCACCGTTGATCATCATCGCTATCGCCGTGGTGGCGGTGGCGCTCGGCGCGGCGGCGATCGTCGCGATCAGCTACTGGGTCGACTCGAGCAAGCGGCTCGAGTACGCGTCGCAGCAGGCGGACGCGATCTGCCGCGGCGCGACGCCCCCGTGCACGGCCGCGCAGCGCGCTCAGATCCAGCACGAGCTGGCGCTCGGTCCGTACGACCAGGCGGCGCAGGTCTTCACCGGGGCCATCGGCGCCGGCATCAGCAACACCATCACGTACATCGGGCTCGCTGCTGGGGGCGCGGCCGCGCTGGGCATCGGGTACCTCTGGTGGAAGCACAGAAGGAGGACGTCGTGACGTACGCAATCGCGCTTCGCCCGAGCGGACGTCCCGGCCTCGGCGACATCCCGACGACCAACACGGCCGACGTGCGCCGGTACACGGTCGGCAGCGGCCTCACGGACCCGTACCTCGACGCCGCGCTTGAGGTGCACGGGATCTCCTCGGACGCCGCGCCGCGCGTGCCGGCCGCGGTGAAGTCGGTGCTCGAGAGCACCGGCGCGAAGGTGCAGGCCGCGAAGTGGGGCACCGCTGCGGAAGGCACCGCGGGCAAGGTCTACATCGAGTGGAAGCCCGACAAGACCTACAACGCGGTCGACTACGCGAACATCGCGCAGCGTCTCGCGCAGGCGGCGGCCGAGCAGTTCACGGCGGGCTCGCGGATCGTGATGCCGCGCTACCGCATCTACCGCATCTGGCCGCTCACGACGCTCTACGTGTACCCGACGGGCGAGGCAGTGCCCGCGTCCGCGCCGGAGCTGGCGAAGAGCACGCTGCCCGGCGACATGCCGGCGCCGAGCGGCGACGCGACGCTGAGCCTCGAGCAGCAGGCTGGTGGGCTCAACACGTGGCAGGTCGGCGCGATTGCGGTCGGCGGCGTCGCCGCGCTCGGCATCGGGTACCTCTGGTGGAAGCACCGCATGAAGCCGAACCGCAGGGCGCGGCGGCGCTCGGTGCGGCGCAACCGCGCTGGTCGTGGAATCTCCTGGGCGCGGTCGCACAAGGACGGGACGGTCCACGGCCGTGACGGCCGTGGGCACGTCTACGAGATCGACACGTCGGGCTGCTACTCGCTCTACGTCGACGGGCATCACGTGACGCAGTTCCCGAGCCTCGACGCGGCGATGCGCGCCGCCGAGAAGCGCACGGCGCTGACGACCAACAGTCGCCAGTACGAGTATCGCGTCATCGCCTCGGGCCGCGGCTTCCACGAGCCGGAGCACGTGCCGTCGCTGGAGATCGGCCAGCGCGTCGCGTCGCGCTGGTCTCTCGAGGGCGCGAAGAACGTCCGCCTGCAGCGTCGCAGCACGTACACTGGCGCGGTGCAGACGTGGCAGACGATCGAGTCGATCAGCCAGAACAGCAGCTCGTCTTACACCTACCCGGCGAACAAGCTGTACCAGGCCGGGCAGAAGGCCGCCGCGCGCGATAGGCGCAAGGGCCGGATGTGGTGGGAGATGGAAGAGATCGCTCGCGGCGCCGAAGGCAAGAAGGATCCCGCGTGGATCGACGGCTACCGTGACTGGTTCACCGACGCGTCGCGCAGTACGACGCGCAACCCGTCGAAGCCGGGCAAGCACGGGACGCTCTACAAGTACACCGTGCGGTGGCACGACCAGGAGGATCCGGACGCGCCGACCGAGAGAGCGTTCGTCTGGGCGTACAACGAATCGCACGCGGTCGAGAAGGTCACCGAATCGCTGTATGACCAGGGCTGGCCGCGGATCGACATTCTCAAGGTGACGAGGACTCCATGACCTACCACGCAAAGAACACCACCTCCGTCGCCGACCCCTGGACCGTCGCGAAGCAGCAGCAGTACCGCGCGGCTCTCGCGCGCGTGAGCGCGGCGAGCGGATTCGGCCAGGACGTGCCGGCGGCGAACCCGCCCGCGGTCGCTGCGGACTCGACCGCCGTGAAGGTCGGCTGGGTCGCGGTCGTCGCGCTCGCGGCCGGGCTCTTCTATTTCACCGTGAACCCGCCGCGGCAGATGGCGGCGAACCGGCGTCGCCGGATGCGGCGCAACTTCTTCGGTCCGGGAAGCGGCCGGTACGAGCTGTTCGGCGAGAGCGGCAAGCTCTACAAGCGCACGAACGCCGGCTACGTGACGCTCGCGCAGGAGCTGGCCGAGTCGAAGGGCGAAGGCATCACGGTCATCGATTCGCAGACGGGCGAGGAGAAGGGCTTCTTCGGCACGCCGCTGCACATGAACCGGCTCACGCAGAAGCAGCGCAAGCGAATCCCGCTCCGTGCGTTCGTCTTCCCGGAGCGTCGCGCATGGCCGATCGACACCAAGGCACGCGCGTACGCAGCGATGCAGATGCTGAGAATGGGGCGCGTTAAGTCGGCTTCCGACTACCACGCCATCACGCAGACGATCATGCACCGCTACCCGGGTGTGTGGCGCGAGTTCCGTCGCGGCCTCTCGTGGCAGCAGTCCAAGCGTGCGAAGTCGCGCCGCGTGCGTCATCGCGCCGCTGCGCGCGTCGCCGCGAACCGGAGGAGGAGCTGAGAGATGCCGCCCAAGTCCAAGCCCAGCGGCTCCGCAGCCGCTCCCGCGTCGTCGTCGTCCGGCAGGGGTCACGGCAAGGGGAAGCCTCACGCCGCCCTTCCGTTCGCTCCGCCGAGCCACGAGCGCGGCGCCGTCGTCGTGAACGCGCCGTCGAACTACTACGGCGTGCACACGACGCGCGGCGCGGTCGCCGTGAACGCGGCGCCGGCGGGTCGCGGGTCCGTGAGCGTTCGCGCGGCGCCGACGGCGGAGGAGCGGCGTCTGTTCGGGCCGATGCGCGCATGGGATGCGGCCGATCGGTACGGCAGCGAGTTCACGAGGCCGTGGCGGCGCAGCCGGTACGGCGGCGGACGTCGCACGGATGATGGTCATCGTCATCTGATCAGCGTCGATGGTCTCGGTCAGACGACGCTCGACACCGCCACGACGCTCGGGTGGGTCGCGATCACGCTGATGGCCGCCGGCGTCTACTTCGCGGTCACCTCGGACGTGAGGCCGAACAGGCGTCGCCGTCGTCGCTGATGACCGCCCTGGCGCAGACGCCCGTTCCGGCGGGCTTGAACTGGAAGGCTGCCGTCGGCGTTGCTGCTGCAGGACTTCTGGGGCTCGGCATCTACTGGATGTCGACGACGCCGCGTCTTCGCACGAACCGTCGCCGTTCGCGTCGGCTCGCGCCGAACAGATCGTGGAAGGTGTGGGTCGGTCCCGTCGCCGCGTCCGACCCCACCGTGCTCCAGCAGATGCGCACGGCGGGTCTCACGAACGTGAGGGCGGGCACGGAGCACGTCTACTTCGACACGAATGACATCATGTCGGCGCACGACCTCGCGCGCGAGTATCCGTCGCTGTCGTGGATGCTCGGGACGAGGCAGAGGTATCTCTGGCAGCGTCCGACGCCGGTTCGTAGCCTGCAGGCGAACTCGCTGCGTCGCGACATGGAGGAGCTGGTCCGCCTTGCACGTGCACAGGGCTGGGACGTGGAGAAGACGGGAAGCGGGCACTGGAAGTTCAAAGCGCCGACGGGGCAGATCGTCTTCGCGGCCAGCACGCCGAGCGACTGGAGAGCGATCAAGAACGCGAAGTCGTGGCTGAAGCGTGCGGGGCTCAAGGAGAACCGCCGTCGTCCGTTCCGCCGCTCGCGCGGTCGCGTGAAGCAGCACTCGGCGTTCCTGCGCGGCTACCGTTACGCGCGCGGCGAGGGTGAGGGCGGCTACTTCAGCGGCCCGAACGTGCCGAAGTACCTGCACGGCGTGGCTGCCGGTCGGCGCAGCATCCGGAAGAACAAGCGCGCGAAGATGTCCGAGCTGGGCGTGTACCAGGCGGTCGGCGTCGTGCGCTCGGAGAAGCCGCGCGGGCAGCTCGGGTTCATGCCGCCGGCGGCGGTGTCGCAGCTTCGCAGATCTCCACGCGGCCTCTACAAGTACGGCTGGGGTCCGAAGAAGGGCTGGGTGCTGACGCGCTTCAAGTCGGCCGGTCTGCGCGGCGCGATGACGTCGATGCGCATCGGCGCGAAGGCGGTGGGAGAGTTCCACTGGCTGATCGACAACGAGGATCCGCACTACCCGGTGCTCGTGCGGCTCGTGGACAGGGAGGGTCGCACGCGCTTCCGCGTCGAGGAGTACGCGAAGGAACGCGTGCCGGTGTACGTCGAGCGTCGCCGGAGCGCGATGCGCTAGAATCGGATCGCGATGGCCTACCACGTCAACATCGCGCGTCGTCGCGGTCTCGGATCGACGCCCGCTCCGTCGGGCGGCGCGGTCCAGGTCAACGTGCGCGGTGACGCGACGGCCGTGAGGATCCAGGCCGAGGCGTCTCTCACGACGCCGCCGCGTGGGTACAACGCCACCGCGCGGGCGCAGCTTCTTCGCTACCCCGTCGTCGAGCTGAACGCGCTCAACGGTTACGACTCGTCCGGCACGCTGCTGTTTCCGAACGCGGACCTGAAGATCATGTCGCAGCGCGAGCTGGACGGTGCGTGCGACGACGTGATGAAGAAGGTCTTCCTCATCGACCTCTACGAGCGGGCTCGTTCTGCGCTTCGTGCTCTCGTCGGCTACGAGCCGCTCAGCTTCGAGCAGAAGGCTTGGTACGAGGCCGCGCAGGGCTGGATGGAGGTTTGGTGTCGTGCGACCGCGATCCGCGGCGGCACGTTCCGCGCCGCGATGTCCGAGACCAGGCTCTTGCCGGTCAGCGACGACGACGGATTCGCGCCGTTTCCGGAGTCGAGCATCGGTTTCACCGGCGGCGGTGATGGTCAGAACATCGCGTGGACGCTCAACACGCTCGGCCTCTCGGGCTGGACGGCGAAGAAGGTGCTCGGCACGCCGCGCGACTTCTTCGGCTTCACGACGCCGTGGGACGTGCCCGACGCGCGTGAGACGCCCTACCTGTGCTGGCCGCCGGCAGGTCCGGACGAGCAGTACTTCGGTTTTCCGATCTGGGGGACCATCGTCTTTGATCGGTACCGCAACGTCCTCGGTCCCGACGGCTTCGCTCGGCGGTTCATGTACAACGCGGACGACAGTCACCGCGGCGCTCCGCTCATCGAGAACTGCGGTTCGCAATCGCCGTTCTCGAAGTACCGCGGGTCGCTGACCGGACAGCGCATCCAGCCGCTCGACGTCGGCACGCTTGCGCCCCTGCCGAAGCGCGGTGCGGAAGCGCCGAGCAGCCAGCGCACGATGCCGACCGATGTGACGAACTGCATGGGCTCGATCAAGAGCGGCGAGCTGCGTCAGGCCGTGCAGGACCTTCGGACGGCGATCGGCCTCACCGGCGACCTCGACGCGCTGGCTACCGGCACGAACCTCAGCGACGACAAGGAGTGGCTCTGGTTGCAGACGGGCACCGATCCTCTCGACGCGTACGTCGCCGTGCTCGACGCGGGCACGACCGTGGGTAACACGAGCAACCCGTTCGACACGTTCTACAAGGCCGTCCGGTACACCTGGTCGAACCCGCTCCCGAAGATCCACAGCGACATCGGCGGCATCTACTGGCAGACCGGCAAGGTCGCGACGGGCAAGATGATGTGCGACGCGTTGCGTCCGCGCATGCAGGAGATCGTCGGGCTCGAGTTCATGCAGACGTTGGCGACCTCGCTGACGCAGTACACGAACTACCTGCAGATGCCCGACAACAAGGCCGTGGCCGGCGAGTCCGCTGATCAGATCGCCGCGGCCGCGAACGCCGCTGCGCAGGCCGGCGTGCAGACTGCTGCGCAGATCACGATCGGCATCGGCGCCGGCATCGCGGCGTTCGCGGGTGTCGGCACCATCATCGGCGGCATCGTCGCTGGCATCGGCGCGCTGATGGCGATCCTCGGCGGCCTCATCCACGCGCAGGCCTACGCTCCGGTGCCGCTCTGGTATCGTGTGCTCTCGCACTGCAAGGGGAGCGAGCTGGCGGCGGCTGGCGCGGCGGCGGTCAAGGCGGCGATCGACAGGCTGCAGCTTCAGATCGCAAGCAAGACGGCGGCGGCGGCGCAGGTGGGCAACTCCTACCTTGCGGGGCTCAAGGGCGATGGCGCGACGGGCTCGACTAAGACGTGGAAGCTCGCCGCGTACACGGTGGGCGGTATCGTGCTCGCCGGCTTCGGTGCGCTCGTCGTGCGTCGCGTGCGGGATCGCAAGCACGCACAGCCGGTCAACCAGAACCGGCGCAGGAGACGCTCGCGATGAGCTACCACACGAAGCGTCGTCGCCGCGGCGTGCTCGGTGACGCAGTCACGGATGCGATCGCGTCTGGGTCGGGTGGAGGCTCGTCGACGATCTCCGGCGGCACGCCGAGCGTCCCGATGCTGCCGGGCGTGCTGACTGCTGGTGGTCTCGCGCAGATCAAGGCGTCTGGTCCGCTTGCGCAGGTGATCAGCGGCAGTCGTCCGCCGTCGGCAACGCAGGCGATCCAGCAGGCCGCCGCAGCAGGCGCCGCGGCGCAGGCCGCGTGTTCGTCGTTCACGGATCCGCTCGCGAACCGGTTCTGCATCGAATCCGCTCAGAAGCTGAGCGGACAGGCGCTCATCGACAACGTGCAGGCGAAGCTTGCGTGCGAGAACGTGATCCAGAGCGGTGCGTTGACGGATGACCAGCGGCAGGACTGCGTCATGTCGGCGATGAAGCAGCAGCAGACCGGTGGTCTCAATCCTTCGAAGCTGGCGCAGGCGACCGTGGACTTCGAGGCGCAGAAGGCGTACGCGATCGGGGTCGCACAGCAGACGTTCTTCGCGAAGCACAAGGTTGCGATCTTCGCGGTCGGCGGGGTCGCGGTGTCCGCGTTGCTGATGACTGCGATTCTTCGTCGCAAGCATCAGCCGACTCCGAACCGGCGTCGCCGTCTCGTGGTAGGCTCGAGCGCATGAGCTACCACGGACTCGGCCTTGCGATCGGGCCTTCGCTGCCGGGAGGCATGACGCCCGGGCAGATCGCGTCGACGCCTCCTCCGCAGACGGCGAACCCGGACACGAGTTCGTTCATGTCGTTCTCGCCGACGCCGGCTCCGACTCCGCCGCCGACGCAGACGCCCGGGTTGATGACGCGTCTCATCAGCATGACGACGCTGCATCCGAGCACGCTCCTCGCGCCGAAGACCACGCCGCCGCCGCAGACGACGCCTGCGCCCACGCCGGACCAGACGACGCCTGCGCCCGACCAGACGACCGACTTTACGCAGCAGCTCACGCCCCTGGCGTCGAGCTTCCCGTGGAAGACGGCCGCGGCTATCGGCGCAGGCGCGCTCGTGCTCGGCGTCGGCGGGTGGTTCCTGCTCCGGAAGAAGAAGGACGTGACGCCGAACAGGCGTCGCCGTCGCCGCTGAGCCTGCGTGGTAGGATGCCCGGCATGGGCATCCTTCGCGTCATCGCAGTGCTCTCGCTGCTCTTCTGGAGCGGCGCGGCGCAAGCGGACTACATCCCCTCTCCGTACCCGCCGCCGGCGCCTCCACTGCCCCGACCGGAACGTCCGCGGCCTCCGCGGATCGACGCGAACACGGACGCGTACCTCGGCGTCGTGCTGCTCTTCATCGCAGCGAGCGCGACGATCGTCGTCATCGAGCGGAGACGCGGTCGCGGTCGACTCGCATGAGCGTCTACGCCTGCGGCGTGCTGCTGTCTGCTCCCGACCACGCGTTCCTGCTCCTTCGCCGCTCTCGCTCGAGCACGTTCCCGGGGCTATGGGGCGTGCCCGCCGGTCGTCGCGAGCGCGGTGAACCGTTGCACGTGACGATGATGCGCGAGCTGTTCGAGGAGTGCGGCTACCGTGGCAAGGTGCTCGTCACGCGTCGTTCGTTCATGCCGCTCGGACCGACGAGCACGTCGACGTTCTGTCTCTTCGAGGGTCGCGTGAAGCAGCGCTTCACTCCGAAGCTCAACGACGAGCACGACGCGTGGGGCTGGTTCGCGATCGACGGGCTGCCGTCTCCGCTGCATCCGGGATTGAAGTTCCTGCAGCGATAACGGCGTGCTACCGTGCACGCATGGCTCTGTACTCGGTTTGGGACTGGGGTCACAACGCGTACCGCGTGTATCACACGCCGCGTGTGGTCTCGGTCGGTGACGATCCTGTTTCGCCCAAGCCCTCGTCGATGTCTGCGCTCGGCGCAGACCCGGACACGCAGGTGCACACTGTGCCGTCGGACGCGAAGTTCATCGGCTACTCGCACGTCGCGAAGGGCGAGATCAGACGAGTGGCCGGCGGGCTTGGCGACACGACGTCTCCCGAAGAGACGCCGTTCTGGAAGCAGCCTGTCGTCATGTTTGCGGCCGGCGCGGCGACGCTCTGGCTCGCGTCGAAGATCTTCGCGGAGTAGTCCATGCTGATCGTCAGACGTACGACGCTGCGGCCGAACGACGCGAGTGGCGACGACGAGACGTTGCAGCTCGCAGCGCGACTTGTCGCCGAGACGGAAGGCGAAGAGCTTCATCCGAACCTCGCTCGAGCGCGACCTCTCGGTGATGCGGCGGCGATGAAGCGCGTCTACGGCAAGGAGATCGATCCGGACAGCGTGCGCTCCGGCGGCGCGGTCGACGCCGCGATCGATCGCTACGAGATCTTCCACCAGAAGCACCCGATCGATCTTCGCGAGTTGCAGCACGACCTGCCGAAGAAGCTCGTGTGCATCGGTGACGCGCTCGCCGTCGCGTACCGCACCGACAAGTGGAAGGAAGACGGCAACGACGAGGACTACAAGCACGTGCACGAGAAGCGCACGGGCGGCCTCTACAAGACGGG
>Ga0075426_10004073_pt1 | contig 10407 bp, 7 predicted proteins | sample SoiMethybrSBSTD5_FD_75304 | JGI IMG/M metagenome (GOLD analysis project Ga0075426, IMG submission 75304) | Bulk soil microbial communities from a Populus tree surrounding site in Tennessee, USA - Soil MetaG P. TD hybrid SBSTD5 | ecosystem: Environmental > Terrestrial > Soil > Tree plantation...
CGAAGCGGCGCACCTGCGCTTCCACCGAATCGGCTTCCCATTCCCCAATGTAAGGCGGATTAGAAACTACATAATCGAAAGGACCCTCTTCCAGACCAGCGAACAGATCGGCCTGACGGAACTGGATCCGTTGCTCAAGCTGATGGCGGGCGGCGTTGGCACGCGCAATTTCGAGCGCTTCGGGAGAAACGTCGGTGGCCTGGATCTCAGCCTGGGGAAGCTCCTTAGCCAAGGCCAGAGCAATACAACCCGACCCCGTGCCCACATCCACCAGGCGCAGCGGCGGGTGCTCGCGGGCAAGTTCCAGCACGGTTTCAATTACGTGCTCGGTTTCGGGACGCGGGATGAGCACCGCAGGCGACACGATCAGGTCCATGCCCCAGAATTCCTGGTGGCCGGTAATGTATTGTGCGGGCACGCCGCGGGCGCGCTCGCCCAGCGCATCGTCGTAGCGGGCAATCTCGTCCTTGGTCAACGGACGTTCGCCGTGCGCATAGAGGTGGGCGCGGTCGCAGCCCAGAACGAACATGGCCAGCAGTTCCGCATTCATCCGCGGCGAACCCACATGGGCGGCCTGCAGCCGGTCCACACCCGCATGAAGTGCTTGGCGTAGCTGCATGGAACTAGTTCCCAGTACTCAGTTCACAGCATCCGAGTTTTTAGGAACTCGGTGCCGCTTACGGAAGGCTTGGTTACCCTGCCGTGGCTGTTTCCTGCTTGAGCTTTTCTGCCTGATAATGCGTAACCAGCGCGTCAATGATGGTCTGCAGCTTGCCGTCCATTACGTCGCCCAGTTGGTGCAGGGTCAGGCCGATGCGGTGGTCGGTGACGCGGTTCTGCGGGAAATTATAGGTGCGGATTTTTTCGCTGCGGTCGCCCGACCCCACCATGGCCCGCCGCTCTTTGGCCAGCTGTTCCTGCTGCTTCTGCAGCTCAATCTCATAAAGGCGGGAGCGCAGCACGCGCATGGCTTTCTCCCGGTTTTTGATCTGCGACTTCTCGTCCTGGCAGCTCACCACCACGCCGGTGGGAATGTGGGTGACGCGAACCGCCGAGTAGGTGGTATTCACGGATTGCCCCCCGGGACCAGAGGAGCAGAAGGTATCAACGCGCAGGTCCTTGGCCTCTATTTTAATATCCACGTCTTCAGCCTCAGGCAGTATCGCCACAGTTACGGCCGAAGTGTGCACCCGGCCCTGCTGCTCGGTCGCAGGGACGCGCTGCACGCGGTGCACGCCACTCTCATACTTGAGCCGGGAGTACACCCGGTCGCCTTCGATGATCGCGATCGCTTCCTTCAGCCCGCCCACGCCTGACTCGGAGGTGGAAAGGACTTCGACCTTCCAGCGATGCGTCTCGGCAAAACGCGTGTACATGCGAAACATTTCCGCGGCAAAGAGCGTAGCCTCGTCGCCGCCCGTCCCGGCGCGGATCTCCAGCACAATGTTCTTCTCATCATTGGGATCCTTGGGCAGCAGGAGAACCTTGAGCTCCTCCTCGACGCGGACGGCCCGCTCCTCCAGTTTATCCAGCTCCTCCTGGGCGTAGGCGCGCATTTCCGGTTCCTTTTCGTCGGCCAGCACCGCCTTGCTCTCCTCGATGCCGCGCTTCAGGTCCTTGTATTCCCGGTATTTCTCCACCACCAGCGTGAGTTCGCTGTGCGCCTTGGCGGTCTTCTGGTATTTGGCCGAGTCGGAGATGACCTCCGGCGAAGCCAGCGAGCGCTCCAGGTCCTGGTAGCGGGATTCGAGTTGGTCTAGCCTCTCAAACATTGTTTTTGCTCTATGCGTGGGCCTTCGGCTCTCGGCCCTGGGCTGCCATCATCGCCCACTCGCGGCTGTCTTAGCACATCCCACGGCCTTTAATGAATGAATGAGGCCGGTGAGTGCGCTGCCAATTCCAGCAGTGTCTCTCAGTAATGACTTGGCCGAAAACTCCGCGAGATACCCAAGTTGCTGGGCAAGGCTGACCTGAGTTTCCAGTTCGAGCAGCGAGCCACGAGCATGGAAAAGAAAGTTTAAGAAATCCGGATCAGTACGCCGGCCTTTCCCTTCAGCGATCTTGCTTGGCACCGAAACCGCAGCCCTTCGAAGTTGAGCTGTCAGACTGTATAGCTCGTGCTTTGGAAAAGCTTCCGTCTCTCGGTAAATCCGAACTGCCAGCTTCATCGCCTGTTGCCACACCCTCAGATCGCGGTAGGAGTCCGGCATAGCTGCCTCTTGGCGCGGGGCCGAGAGCCGAGGGCCGACAGCGCCTTTTAAATAGGAGAGCTGAATAGAGTGTAACTGTTCATAGCGTCCGGCGGCTACGCGATCACCAGCTCGCCGCCCCGCTGCGCTTCCACTGCCATCGCCTCATTCAAGGCCACAATGGCACATTCAACCTGGTCGTTCGCGGGAGGTTGGGTAGTGATGCGTTGCAGCCATAGCCCGGGCGCGGTCATCAGGGCGAACAGCGAACCTTGATGCTTGGCGGCGAAGCGGATGATCTCGTAGGAAACGCCGGCAATCACCGGCAGTAAGGCGATGCGGATACCGAAACGGGCCCAGAAAGTGTAAACGGGCACAGCCGTATAGAAAGCAATGGAGATCAACATTACCGTCATCAGGAAGCTGGTGCCGCAACGGGGATGGAAGGTAGAGTACTTTTGCGCTTCGGGGATGCTGAGCGCGTCACCCGATTCGAAGGCAAACACGGTCTTGTGCTCGGCCCCGTGATATTCGTATACCCGCCGTATATCCTTCCAAAGTGATGTGCCCCAGATAAATAGCAGGAAAAGGGCAATCCGGATGACGCCATCCACCACGTTGAAGATGACTTGCTCGCCAAATACCGGTGAAACCTTCTTCAACTCGGTGGCTGCCACTAGGGGCAGGAACTTGTACATGAATATGAAGAAGCCCACGGAAATGAAGACATTCACCGCGGCCAGCCAGCCGCTGAACTCGATTTTCTTGCCGCTCTCGGTAGGCGGCGCCTCCGCCAGCGCCGCGTTGGCCGAAAACTTCAGGGCGCGAAAGCCCAGGGTCATGGCATGGCCCAGAGTGATGACTCCGCGAACCACCGGCCAGCCCATCCACTTGTGTTTTTCCGATAGCCGTTCCAGCGGTTCGGTATGGGTGGTAATTTCGCCGGAGGGCTTGCGCACGGCGATGCCCCAGGCATGGGGCGAACGCATCATTACGCCTTCCAGCACGGCCTGGCCGCCTACCAGGGTCTCTTCCCCGCTCTCCAGAGCGGGCAGAAGCTGTACCGCCACGAGAAACCGCCACATCTGACGCAGAAATCGCATGGTGATTAGATGACTCCGGAAGGCACGGGGAAACAGCCTCAGCAGGCTTTAGCCTAGCGCAGAAGGCCTGAAATGTCATCAGTACCCGGTGCTATTGCAAAAGAGTTGATCCAAGGTAGGCAGCCCCGAGTCCTGTCAACAACTTGCGGCATCGAACCGACTGCATGTACCTGCTGGCGCCAGCGTGCGAGGCCATCGCGCGCACCACGAAAAAGCTGGAAAAGACGCAGATCGTAGCCGACTACCTCCGCGCGCGTAGCGCTGAGGAAGCCGCGACCTCAGCCGTGTTTCTCTCCGGAAGACCGTTTCCCACTTATGACGAGGCCACGCTGGGTGTAGGCGGCACGCATTTGTGGCGCGCGGTGAAGGAGTTATCCGGCAAGAGCGACGCTGCCCTGACCGCGGCTTATCGCCGCCACGGCGATCTGGGCGCCGCCGCGTGCGAAATCCTTTCCGCCATACGCCAGGAACAGCCGCTGCAGCCCCTCAACGTAGTGCAGGTGGAGCAGGCCTTCCGACAAATCGCAAACAGCCGCGGCACGGCAGCCAAACTCAAGCAGGTTAGCGACCTCCTGGCCCAGGCCACGCCGTTGGAAACCAAGTTTCTGGTCAAAATCATGACCGGCGATCTGCGCATCGGCATGAAAGAAAGCCTGGTGGAAGAAGGCATCGCCAAGGCTTACGGCAGGGACGTGCGCGCGGTGCAGCGCGCCAACATGATGCTGGGAGATATCGGCGAGACCTGCCGGCTGGCCATTGCTGACCGGCTGGGCGAGGCCCGCATGCGCCTGTTTCATCCCATCGGCTTCATGCTGGCCAGCCCGGTGCAATCGGCCGAAGGTGCCTTCAGCTTTTTCCAGCACGCTCAAGTGGAGGACAAATATGATGGCATCCGGGCGCAGGCGCATTGCCGCGAGGGACAGGCGCGCCTCTTCTCCCGCACCCTGGACGAGGTAACGGGATCGTTTCCCGAACTGGCAGAAGCGCTGGCGCAGTTTTCCGGTGAAGTAATCCTTGACGGGGAAATCGTGGCCTGGAATCGCGCTGACCCAAGCGTAGAGTCTCACGCTCTGCCCTTTTCCGAACTGCAGAAGCGCCTGGGCCGTAAAACCGTGACGGAAACTGTGATGCGCGCGGTGCCGGTGGCATACATGGCATTTGATGTCCTTTATGCCGATGGCGAGCTGGTCATTGATCAGCCACTGCGCCGGCGCGCCGCCATCCTGGACGGCATATTTTCACGTGCGCGCCGCCCGGCCCTGGTGCGCACCGCCAACGCCCAGGGGCAGCTCACCTTTGAACCCGCTGTGCAGGCGCAAACGCAAGCCACCGCCGAGGTCATCCGGGCGCCCGTGCTGCGCGCCGATTCACCAGCACACCTCGACGAGCTGTTTGCGGCTGCCCAGGCCCGCGGCAATGAAGGGCTCATGATCAAGGACGTCGAATCGCCCTACACGCCGGGACGGCGCGGCCAATCGTGGGTGAAGCTAAAACGCGAGTTGGCCACGTTGGACGTGGTGGTCACATCCGTGGAGTACGGCCATGGCAAACGCGCCAGTGTGCTCAGCGATTACACTTTCGCGGTTCGCGACGGCGATCGCCTGGTCAACATCGGCAAAGCCTATTCCGGCCTCACTGATAAAGAAATCGCCGCCATGACCGAGTGGTTCCTGACCCATACTCTGGCGGACCACGGCTTTTGGCGCGAAGTGGAGCCCAAAATCGTGCTGGAAGTCGCATTCAACGCCATCATGCGCTCCGACCGGCACGAGAGCGGCTATGCACTGCGTTTCCCTCGCATTCTGCGCATCCGCGACGACAAGCCTCCTGAGGAGGCGGATAACGTCGAGCGAGTGCGGGAAATCTATGCCCGCCAGCACGGTAAAAGCAGCGAGTCAGGAGTCGGTAGTCGCGAGTCAGCGAACACTTCAAAAAATCGCCCCTAATCACCGCGCCACCACGACTGCTGCCCAGCCTCCAAGAAAAAAGCTGCGCTCCCCATGCGAGGAGCGCAGCTGGGTATGTTGCTTATGTTGCTAAGGCTACTGAACTGCGACGATGCGGCGGGCCACCATGCTGAAGCCGCTTCCCGTCCAGAACAGCACGCCCCGCACCCGTACATTGGCGCCATTGGCCACAGTGCTTAAGCCGCGCAGTTCGGTGCCCGGCTGCTGCACCACCAGGATGGAAGTCACAGCTCCCTGGCTAAGCCGCGTCAGGTAGGAGTCCACCGGCAGGTTCAGCGTAAAGGTGAACTGCCCGGAACCGGTGGAAGTGTCGTTGGCCACAGTCCCGTGTACCGCCTGCCGCTTGAGCTCAATATTGGTCGCGCTCAAAGTACCGGACGGACCCACGCCGGTATTGGTGTCGGCTTCCACCCGCTGGCCCACTCTGATTGAGGTCGCGTCGAAAGCTGGGGTAAAGGGCAGGTTACTGAGGTCAATTTCTTCCGGCATACGGAACGTAGTGTTGGAAGTAATCCCCACGTTCAGGGGGCCGCCCAGCATGTTGGCAGTCATGCCCAGCCCCACGCCGTCCTGATCAAGCACGGCGAGCTGGGTAGCCGGGTTGCCAGTAACGGCAGTGATGATGCCCTCAGCTTCGGAAGCATTATCCATCTCAACGGCTTCCACCTTTTTAGCCAGCAGATCGCCATTGGCCTGGGTAATCGCATTCACCTTCACCAGCATGCCTTTGCTCAGCTGCGCCAAGCCACCGATGTTTTCAAACACGGTACTGGCATCCACGTTGAAGGTTAGCGTCTGCGTGCTCAAGCCCAAAGACATAGTGAAGGAGTTTGCGGTCACACTCATGATCACGCCGCGGGCGTCCTCAAACTGGCCATCACTATCGTTCTCCTGCTCTTCCTGGCCTGCGGGCGGAACCGCCGAGGTGGTCACCACAAACACCGGATTGAGGGTGACGCTGCCGGTGCTCAGGTTGATGCTCACGGAATGAGCGACGTTCAGGTCGAGATTGACCACCGTGCTGCCGGGTCCAACCACCAGGGCCGGACTGAAGTTAATGGTAACCGCGTCGCTGAGGGTAAGTTGCTTCTCCACCACCTGACCGAGGCTGTTGATATAAACGATTTTCGGATTTGAAACAGTAACGATGGCCTGCGTGTACGTCCCCTGATTCACGTTCAGCAACGACAGGGGCTCGTTGGTATCGGCTAAATGAGTCAATTCCAAGGTGGTGGGGGAGGAGAGAGCATTGATCGTGGCCCCACTCTGGTCAGTCAGTACAACCGAGTTTACGGTGATCTCGAAGGCGAGCACGCTATCGTCCGGGTCGTCGCCAATCTTTATCTGAACCGCGCTGTTGGCGCTGGTCGCCAGTGGACTGCTGGAACCGCCGCCGCAGGCCACCGCCACAGCCAGCAAGGCGATGAGGCCGGTTAAGGCGAGAGCCAACACGTAACGCTTCACAAACCCGATGCTTTCTGACATTCATTCCTCCCAGGGGTTTTTGCTCAACCGGAGTTGAGACAGTTCTTTGGCATTAACCCTCCTACAGAGTGGGTTGTTGCGGAAAAGATGACTTACTTGAGGGGCATGTACCGGCGGAGGGGCAGGCAGATTACCAAGCGGCTATATCGGGCCCAAGTTCGCGGCCGGCAAGGACTTGGACGCAGGGTCCCGAAAACGCATTTCTTTGCGCAACCCCACGTGCAACCGCGTGCTATGTGCCTGCTTCTAAGCACGCCGTCCCCCGATCTGCGGGTGAGGGGATGGCCTGATAAAAGTTGTTTATCAGAGCGATAAAAACATTCAGTTTGACGGCTATGCGGGCGTACCCCAGAATCCGCAGACCAGTGGGGCATGGATTTGCGTTGGGAACCACCCGCAGCAACCGCCGCCAAAGCTAGGAGGATGGATGGCACTCTCGCCGGTAAATGTTTCGCCAACAACTGGTTTTCACCTGAATTATGCGGCCGAGCAGGCCGCGCGGCGCGACCTGCCGCCAGGATTCCTGGAGTTCCTTTTGCCCTTGCACCAACGCTTCACCCCGCGCCAGCAGGAGCTGATTGAAAAACGTTATCAGGTCCTGGCCGAGTCGCACGCCGGAAAGCGCCCGCGCCACCTGCCGCCTTCGGCCGCGACCGAAGGGGAGTGGCGCATCGAACTGCCGCAGTGGTGCGCCGACCAGCGCAACCAGATGACCGGGCCTGCGGATGACGCCGAACTGGTGGTGAAGATGCTCAACTCCGGCGCTCCTGGAGTGATGCTCGACTTGGAAGACTCCACGGTGAACGAGTGGGAGCACCAGCGGCTGGGAGCCGAGAATATCGTGCAGGCGCTGCACGGAACACTCACCTACTTCGACAAGAAGCGCAAACAGATGACGGGCATTAAGCCCAGCAAGACGGTGATCTGGGTGCGGCCGCGCGGCTTGCACATGAGCCAGCGTGGGCTGTTTGGCGACGAACCGGCGTCGGCATCGCTGTTTGACGTGGCGCGTGTGTTCTACGCAATGGATCCGGCACAGTTGCGTCATCCGCTGTGCATCTACATTCCGAAATCGGAATCAGCGGAGGAAGCCCTGTGGTGGCGCGACCTGTTCCAGGCGCTGGCCGAAATTCGGGCACTCCCCCGCGACTACATCAAGTGCATGGCGCTGGTGGAATCGCATCCCCTGGCCTTCCAGATGGAGGAGTTCCTCTTCAACCTGAACGAGCACATCGTGGGCCTGAACCTCGGTCGCTGGGACTACATGGCAAGCCTTATCCATTTCAACCTGTGCGACGCGGAATGGGTGCTGCCGGACCGCAACACCATCTCCCACGACGTGCCATTTTTCCAGCGCGTGCGCGAACTGATGCCGGAGATTTGCCACCGGCGCGGGGCGCTCGCCATTGGCGGAATGACTGCTCTCTATCCCAGCCGCGAAGATGCCGAGCTCAACGCCCGCGCCCTGGCCGCACTGGAAAAAGATAAGAAGAACGAATCCGGGTGCCTGATGGATGGGGCCTGGACCGGCCATCCCGACCAGAACCAGATCGCGGTGGATCAGTTTCCCGGTCCCAACCAGATTAACAAGCTGCCCTCGCGCGACCTGGGCCGCGAAGAACTGGAACGCGCCGGCATGCTGCGCAATGGGCAGTTCAACCGCTATGCCGACCTGCGGGCCGTGCCCCGAGGGGTGGGTTGCCGTACTCTGGCCGGGACCCGCGCGGCGGTGCGCACCGTGATCCGCTATCGCAACGGCGTGCTGAACGGCAAGGGCGCCAGCCTGCTCGACGGCTACATGGAAGACCTGGCAACCGACCGCATTTACCGCCTGATGATCGCGCAACGCATGCGCCACAGCGAAGCCATGGACATCCTGGACGATAACGGCAATCCGGTGGTGCACACACCCGAGCTCATCAGCCGGCTCTTTGACGAAGAAGTGGAAAAGATCATAGCCAATCCGGCGCGCGCGGACATTGGCACGACAGAGACGCTTCGCGAGGCGCGCCGCATCGCGGAGGCCATGATCCTGAATGGTGAATTTAATCCAGCGTGATTCAGTACCCTGCAGTTCCCCGCAGTGCTGCGAGGAAAGGAAGAAAAGACATGACTAGGAACGGCAAGTCTGATAAGAGCAACACTCAATGGGCTGGCAAGCGCTGGCACGGAATCACCCGCCCCTACACCGCCGCGGACGTGGAACGCATCCGCGGCTCCATCAAAATTGACTACACGCTGGCGCGCATGGGCGCCGAGCGGCTATGGGAACTGCTCCAGTCGGAAAACTACGTTGCCGCCTTGGGCGCCATGACCGGCAACCAAGCCATCCAGCAGGTGCGGGCCGGACTGAAGGCGATCTATGTGAGTGGCTGGCAAGTGGCTGCCGACGCCAACGATGCCGGGCAGATGTATCCCGACCAGAGCCTCTACCCGGTGAACAGCGTGCCCAGCCTGGTGGGGCGCATCAATAACGCGCTGCTGCGTGCCGACCAGGTGCATCATGCCGAAGGCAAAAGCGACGTGTACTGGTTCGCTCCCCTGATTGCCGACGCCGAGGCCGGCTTCGGCGGCACTCTGAACGCTTTTGAGCTGATGAAGGCGATGATCGAGGCGGGCGCGGCCTGCGTTCACTTTGAGGACCAGCTCTCCTCGGCCAAGAAGTGCGGCCATCTGGGCGGCAAGGTGCTGGTATCCACGCCGGAAGCCATCCAGAAACTGGTGGCGGCACGCCTGGCCTCTGATGCCCTGAACGTGCCTACGCTCATCATGGCGCGCACGGACGCGAACGCCGCCAACCTGCTGACCAGCGACATAGACGCCCGCGACCGCGAGTTTTGCACCGGCGAGCGCACCGCCGAGGGCTTTTTCCGCATCCGTGGGGGGCTGCATTCGGCCATCGCCCGTGCCCGCGCCTACGCGCCCTACGCCGACCTGGTGTGGTGCGAGACCGCCGAGCCCAATCTGCAGGAAGCCCGCATCTTTGCCGAAGCGGTTCTGGGCGAATTCCCCGGAAAGCTGCTGGCCTATAACTGCTCGCCCTCCTTCAACTGGAGAAAGAAGCTGGACGATGCCACCATCGCGCGCTTCCAGCGCGAGCTGTCGGCCATGGGCTACAAGTTCCAGTTCGTGACCCTGGCCGGCTTCCATGCGCTGAACTTGAGCATGTTCGAGCTGGCACGCGGCTACCGCGAAACCGGCATGACTGCTTACGCGCGGCTGCAGGAGAAAGAATTCAGCCGGGAGCAGCACTACGGCTACGAAGCCGTGAAGCACCAGCGCTTCGTTGGGACCGGCTATTTCGATACGGTGGCGCAGGTGATCGCGGGGGGAACTTCCTCCACCTTGGCCCTAGATGGCTCGACCGAACAGGCCCAGTTCACTGGTGACAACGGCCACGCTGGGGAGGCACGCACCGGCCATCCCAGTGCTGCTTGCCAGCCGATTCTGGGCGAGTGTCCGGCGGAAGAGGTCAGCGCAAGCAATCTGATCTTGCCCGCTGCGGCGCAGGCAGACAGCAAGCGCCCGGCGTGACTGGTCGCACCATCGCTTAGCACCGGCGTGTTAGAGCGCCCCGCCTGCGGCAGCGTGCAAAACGTGAGTGAGTTATAAAGAGTCGCTCTGCAGGAATCAAAAGAGCTCGACGGTTGCCGCATAGCCCAT
>Ga0075426_10004074_pt1 | contig 10405 bp, 10 predicted proteins | sample SoiMethybrSBSTD5_FD_75304 | JGI IMG/M metagenome (GOLD analysis project Ga0075426, IMG submission 75304) | Bulk soil microbial communities from a Populus tree surrounding site in Tennessee, USA - Soil MetaG P. TD hybrid SBSTD5 | ecosystem: Environmental > Terrestrial > Soil > Tree plantation...
ACCGCTTTCATACGTTGCTCGCCCGCTCCCGTCGATGCCACCAGGTCGTTCAGCCCGGGCGTGTCGATGGGGCCGGGGCTCACGGCGTTCACGCGAATACGGCGATCCTTCAGGTCGGTCGTCCACGTGCGCGCGAACGAGCGCACCGCGGCCTTGGTGGCAGAATACACGCTGTTCGCCGTCAGCCCTTTGCTGGCGACGACGGAGGCATTCAGGATGATGGAGGCCCCCTCCGGCATCAGCGCCAGCGCCTTCTGCACGGTGAAGAGCAGACCCTTGACGTTGATGTCGAAGATCGAGTCGTAGTGCTCCTCGGTGATCTTGCCGAACGGAGCGTACGTGGCCACCCCGGCATTGGCGAACACGACGTCGAGCCGGCCCTTCTCCTGCTTGATCTGGCCGAAGAGGCGATCGAGGTCGCTTAGCCTCGACACGTCGCCGCGCACACCTGTCACGTTGCGGCCGATCTCCTTCACCGCCGTCGCCAGCTCCGGCTCACGGCGTCCCGTGATGAACACGTGGGCGCCCTCGCTCACGAACCGCTTGGCCGTAGCCAGGCCGATGCCGCTGGTGCCGCCAGTGACGAGCGCGATCTTGCCGTCGAGCTTGCCCATGGACGTTCTCCCTGAGTGATGTGATGGCAGACGGGCGGCCAGGGATGCGGACAGCGCGGGGAACGGCCTCTCAGTTGGCGTGCGCGGTTGAGCGGAAGCGCTTGACCCAGCAGTTGCCGTGCAGCATTTGCTCGCCCTCTCGCCGGATCGGGTCGCGAGGGCTGATCGCGCGGCCGCACTCCGGGCAGAAAACCGGCGGGCATTCGACGTGGTTCACCCGACCATCCTCACGAAAAGCCACGTTCTGGCCGACCTGGATCGTTACGCGACAGACCGCGCAGCGCGGAAGCTCTGCTGCCATGGCACGTCACCCCTGGGCTTGGACGACCGCGGGTCGAGCCACATTCACCGGAGTCTGGCGTCACGGCGCCAACCCGAAGGCTGAGGTGCAGGCAGCGGTCAGGATACGCCTTGAGTGGGGAGCCGGCCAGGGCGTCAGGAACATCTACGTCGGCGGCCGCACGCGAGCATGGCTCAAGGTGAAGCTGGAATCAGCGAGGAAGGGCGGACTTTCGCGAGAAGTAGAGAGCTGGTGCCGAAGGGGGGACTCGAACCCCCACGGGTTGCCCCACACGCCCCTCAAACGTGCGCGTCTGCCAGTTCCGCCACTTCGGCACGAGGAACGGAAGCGAAGTATACCGTCAACGGCCGCGGCCGCCAACCCGCCCGCCCGCTTGACGCAGGCGCGGGTCGAGCGCGTCGCGGATGCCCTCGCCGAGCAGGTTGTAGGACAGCACGGTGATCAGGATGGCCACGCCCGGGTAGACCGACAGCCACCACGCCAGCTCGATGACTTCCTTGCCCTCGTTCAGGATGTTGCCCCACGTCGCGTGCGGCGGCTGCACGCCGAGGCCCAGGAAGGAGAGGCCGGACTCGGTAAGGATGGCGGCGGGGATGCCGAGCGTCATGGCCACCAGCACGGGCGCCATCGCGTTGGGCAGGATGTGGCGCCAGATGATGCGGAAGCCGTTGGCCCCGATGGACTGCGACCACAGGACGAATTCGCGCTCCTTCAGCGCGAGGAACTCGGCGCGCACCAGCCGTGCCACGCCCATCCACCCGGTGAGCCCGATGACGGCCATGATCGTCCAGATCGACGGCTTGAGAAATGCCAGCACGGCCAGCAGCAGAAAGAAGCGGGGGAAGACGAGCATCAGGTCGACCAGCCGCATGATGGCACCATCGATCGTGCCGCCGTTGTAGCCCGCCGTGGAGCCGAGCACGATGCCGATGAAGGCGGCGATGCCGACCGAGACGAAGCCGACGGCCAGCGACACGCGGGCGCCGAACAGCATGCGCGAGAGCACGTCGCGCCCGATCTGATCGGTCCCCAGCAAGTGCGCGCGCGAGGGCTGATCAAGGATCTTCTTGACGTCAGGCCGGTTCGGGTCCCAGGGCGCGATCAGCGGCGCGCCCAGCGCCAGCAGGGCCAGGCAGGCCGTCACGATCCCGCCGATCACCGCCAGCCGGTTGCGCCGGAACGCCCGCCAGAAGCCTCGCATGTCAGCGCCGCCGGCGGCCCACGCGGATGCGCGGATCCACGAGGCCGTAGGCGACGTCAGCGGCCAGGTTGGCGAGCAGCGTGAGCGTGGAGACGATCACCAGGTTCCCCATCAGCACCGGGTAGTCGCGCTCGAAGGCCGCCTGCACCATGAGCTGCCCCATGCCCGGGATGGCGAAGATCGACTCGACGATGACGCTGCCGCCGATCAGCGTGGGCAGCGAGAGGCCGAGGATGGTGACGATCGGCAGCAGCGCGTTGCGCAGGGCGTGCTTGCCGATGACCACCCGCTCGGCCAGGCCCTTGGCCCGCGCCGACTGGATGTAGTCCTGGCGGATCACCTCCAGCATGCTCTGTCGCATGTAGCGCGAGAAGCCGGCCAGCCCGCCGAAGGTGGCCACGGTGATCGGCAGGATGAGGTGGCTCAGGAAGTCGCCCTGCTGCTGCCAGAACGACAGGTACTCCCAGTTCATCGAGCGCAGCCCGGAGATGGGCAGCCAGCCGAGCTGGACGCCGAACAGGATCATCAGCAGCAAGGCCAGCCAGAAATCGGGCGTGGCGAAGCCGATGAAGACGAAGACGGTGGTGACCTTGTCGAAGGCCGAGTACTGCCGGGTGGCCGACAGGGAGCCGATCGGCACCGCCATCGCCACGATGAAGAGCATCTCGACGACGTTGAGCAGCAGGGTGATGGGCAGCCGCTCGCCGATCATCGTCAGCACCAGACGGCCGTGCGGCGCGAACGAGCGGCCGAAGTCCAGGCGGGCCAGCCGGCTCAGCCAGTTCCAGTACTGCACGTGGAGCGGCTTGTCGAGCCCGTATTCCTTGACCAGCTGCGCGTAGAGCTTGTCCGGGTTCATCGTGAGGTCGCCGCCGGCGAGGGCCGTCACCGGGTCGCCGGGCGCCAGGTGGATCACCAGGAAGGAGACGAAGGTGATCCCGAGCAGCAGCGGCAGGGCAAGGACGAGACGCCGGAGGACGTACGCGAGCATGGGCCCGCTATTGTAATCGAAGCGAGGCCGGCGTCAGCCGGCCGTGTACCGCTGCAGCGCCTTGGGCACGAACCAGTCGGTGAAGTTCCACTTGATGCCGGCCGGCCCCGGCTCGATGCCGTAGATGCGGGAGGACACCACCGGCAGCGCGTCGCGCCAGTACAGGAAGACCAGGGGCTGGTCGTCGGACAGCACCTGGTGCAGGCGATGGTAGTAGCGCACGCGGTCGGCCTGCACGCACGACGAGCGGCCCGCCTCCAGCAGCGCGTCCACCTCGGGGTTGGCGTAGGAGATGTGGTTGAGCTCGTCGGGCCCCATCTGCGAGGAGTGCCACACCACGTACTGGTCGGGATCGGCGCCGGTGCCCCAGCCCAGGATGATCGCCTGGAACTGCCGCTTCTTGATGTGGTCCTTGAGCAGGGCGGCCCACTCGAGGATGCGGATCTCCACGCCCACCCCGATCTCCCGCAGCGAGGCCTGGATGATCTCGGCCACCTTCTTGCGCTCGTCGTTGCCCTGGTTGGTGAGCAACTCGAAGGTGAACGGCACGCCGTCCTTCACCAGCAGGCCGTCGCTGTTGCGCGTCTTCCAGCCGGCCTCGGCCAGCAGCTCCTGCGCGCGCGCGAGGTCGTAGGGCACGCCCTTGACGTTGGGATTGTCGGCCCACGTCCCCGGCCGGAACGGCCCCGTCGCGCGCCGCCCCAGCCCCAGCACCACACCGTCGAGCAGCTCCTGCTTGTTGATGGCGTGGGCGAAGGCCTGCCGCACGCGGCGGTCGGCGAAGCGCGGGTCCTTCAGGTTGAAGCCCAGGTACGTGTAGCCGGCGCCCGGGTAGCGGAACTTGTTGTAGGCCTTCTCGAAGGCGGGGTACTCGGTCTGCCGCTTGTACTGGAGCGCGGTCAGCCCGGCGACGTCCACGCCCCTGGCCTTCAGCTCGAGGAAGATCGTGGCCTGGCTGGGAATGATGCGGTACACGATGCGCGAGATCCGGGGCTTGCCCCGGAAGTAATCGGGGTTGGCCACCACCACGACCTTCTCGCCGCTCTTCATCTCCTTGAAGCGGTACGGCCCGGTGCCGACGGGCGCCGTCCAGTTCTGCGGCGCCTCCCGCAGCTTGCCCTCGCGCACCCAGCGGTCGAGCAGATGGCGCGGCAGCATGGGGAGGGCCCACGACAGCAGCGCCTTGGCGTAGGGCCGCTTGTAGGTGACGCGCACGTCGTAGGGCCCGCGCGCCTCCACCCGGCTGACGTCCTGGAAGTCGGACTTGTACGGGCTCGGCGTGCGTGGGTTCATCGTGGTCTCCCACGTGAACACCACGTCGTCGGCCGTGAACGGCTGGCCGTCGTGCCAGCGCACGTTCTCGTGCAGCTTGAAGTCCAGCGTGAGGCAGTCCTTGGTGAACCCCCACGACTTGGCCAGCTCGCCGGTGATCTCGAGGTCCTTGCCCAGCGTGACGAGGCCGTTGTACATGAAGTCGCCGACCTCGTGGGAGGCCGAGTCGCTGGTGATGTTGGGGATGAGGCTGGAGACGTTGCCGATGGAGGCCTCGATGCGCGTGTCGCCGTAGGCCGGCGTGACGGCGCCGGTCGGCTTGCGCTCGACCGTGCTGGGCCCGGCCTCGCTGTTGCAGCCGGCGGCGAGGGCGAGCAGCGCGAGCGCGGCGCCCAGACGGCGGATCGTCTTCACGACATCACCTCACGAGTGCGTTGGGTCCGGCTACTTCCCCGGCGCCGGTGTGGCCGGGGCCGGCGTGGACGGAGCGGGCGCGGACGGCGCCGGGGTCGTCGGCGCCGAGGCCGGCGCGGGCTCGCGCACGACCGAGCTCGCGCGCTGGCCGCCCAGCAGCGCCAGGCTGAACGACGTGATCGTGAACAGGATCGCCACCACCGCCGTGATCTTGCCCACCACCGTCGGGGTGCCCATCGAGCCGAACACCGCCTGGCTGCCGGCCCCGCCGAAGGCGGAGCCGATGTCGGCGCCCTTGCCGGACTGGAGGAACAGCACCATCCCGATGATGGCGAAGCACATGAGCACGTGGAGCACGGTGAGCGCGATGACCATCTGACTAATCCCCTCTGGCGGCGGCGCCGCGCGCCGCCTTTCTCACGATCGCGATGAAGCCGGGCGCGCTAAGGCTGGCCCCGCCCACCAGCGCCCCGTCGATTTCCTGCTCGGCCAGCAGCGCGTCGGCGTTGTCGGCCTTCACGCTGCCGCCGTAGAGAATGCGCACGCCCTGGGCGATCTCCTTGGAGCCCACCTCGGAGAGCAGGCCACGCAGATAGCCGTGGACCTCGGCGGCCTGGGCCGGCGTGGCGTTGACCCCGGTGCCGATCGCCCACACCGGCTCGTAGGCGAGCACGCACTTGGCGAGCGAGGCGCCGTCGAGACCGGCCAGGCCGGCGCGCAGCTGCCCCTCGACCGTCGTGAACGTGAGCCCCTGCCGCCGCTCCTCGCCCGTCTCGCCCATGCACAGCACCGGCGTCAGCGCGTGGCGCAGCGCGGCCGCCACCTTGCGGTTGATCTGCTCGTCGCTCTCGCCGAGCTCGTGCCTCCGCTCGGAGTGGCCGCACAGCACGAAGCGGCAGCCGAGCTCCACCAGCATGGGCGGCGCGATCTCGCCGGTGTGGGCGCCGGAGGCTTCGGGATGGCAATTCTGGGCGCCCAGCGCGATGGGACTGCCGCTCAGGATCTCGCCGACGGCGGCCAGCGCCGTGAACGGCGGGCACACCGCCACTTCGACGCGGCCGGGGCGTTTGAGTCCGTCGCGGATGCCGGTGGCGAGCGGCCGGGCCTCGGCCAGCGTGCCGTTCATCTTCCAGTTGCCGATGACCAGGGGCGTGCGCATCAGGCTTCCGTGAGCGCTTCCACACCGGGGAGCGCGCGGCCTTCGAGGAACTCCAGGAAGGCGCCGCCGGCCGTCGAGATGTAGCCGATGCGCTCGGCGACCCCGGCCTGGTTCACCGCTGCCACCGTGTCGCCGCCGCCGATCACCGAGAACGCGGCGGACTCCGCGACGGCACGGGCCAGGGCCACCGTGCCGGCGGCGAACGGCGCCTTCTCGAACACGCCCATCGGGCCGTTCCACACGATCGTCTTGGCGCCCTTGAGCGTGGCGGCGAAGCGATCGACGGAGAGCGGCCCGAGGTCGAGGCCCATCTGGTTGGCCGGGATCTCGCGGATGGACACCGCGCGACCGGACGGGCTGTCGAGCCCGGCGGCGACCACCGCGTCCACCGGCAGCACCACCTGCACGCCGCGCCGGCGCGCCGTCTCCAGCGCCGCCCGCGCGGTGTCGATGCGGTCGGGCTCGACCAGCGACTTGCCGACGCCGTGGCCGAGCGCGCGCAGGAACGTGAAGGCCATGCCGCCGCCGATCAGCAGCGCGTCGACGCGCGAGAGCAGGTGCTCGACCAGCGCGATCTTGTCGGAGACTTTCGCGCCACCGAGCACAGCGGCCAGCGGGCGCTCGGGCGCCTCCAGGATGCGCGTGAGGGCCGACAGCTCGCGCTGCATGAGCAGGCCGGCGGCGGCCGGCTTGAGGTAGCGCGTGATGGCGGCGATGGAGGCGTGGGCGCGGTGCGCGGCGGCGAAGGCGTCGTTGACGTAGACGTCGGCCAGCGCGGCCAACCGCTGGGCGAACGCGTCGTCGTTGGCTTCTTCCTCGGGGTGGAAGCGCAGGTTCTCCAGCAGCAGCACGTGTCCGGCCGCCAGCCCGTGGGCCAGCGCCTCGGTCTCGGGCCCCACGCAGTCCGGCGCCAGCGGGACGTCCATCGCCAGCAGCGCGCTCAACCGCTCGGCCACCGGCTTCAGCGAGTACTTCGGCTCCGGCGCGCCCTTGGGACGGCCGAGATGCGAGGCCAGCACGATCGAGGCCCCGTGCTCGAGCGCGTACCGGATGGTGGGCACGACGCCGCGGAGGCGGGTGTCGTCGCTGACCACGCCCTGCTCCAGCGGCGCGTTGAGGTCGGCGCGCAGGAACACGCGCCGACCGCCGAGGTCGAGCTTCTCGATCGACAGCTTCACGCGGTTAGAGGGACTTCCCGATGAACCGGATGAGATCCCGCACGCGCGAGGAGTAACCCCACTCGTTGTCGTACCAGGCCAGCACCTTGATCAAGTTGCCGTCCACGAATGCCGTGGAGGGCAGGTCCACGATCGAGGAGTGCGGATTGCCGTTGAAGTCCGCCGACACCAGCTCCTCGTCGGTGGCGTCCAGGATGCCGCGCAGGCCGCCGGCCGCCGCCTCGCGGAAGGCGTCGTTGACCGACTGCGGGTTGGCCGGCTTCTCCAGCTCGGCCACCAGGTCCACCACCGAGACGTTGGCGGTCGGCACGCGGATGGCGATCCCGTCGAGCTTGCCCTTGAGCTTGGGCAGCACCAGGCCGACGGCGGTGGCGGCCCCGGTCGTGGTCGGGATCATGCTCACGGCGCCGGCCCGCGCCCGCCGCAGATCCTTGTGCGGGAAGTCGTGGATCGGCTGGTCGTTGGTGTAGGAGTGCACGGTCGTCATGAACCCGCGCTTGATGCCGAACTTGTCGTCGAGGACCTTGGCGGTGGTGGCCAGGCAGTTGGTCGTGCAGGACGCGTTGGAGATGATGCGGTGCTTGGCCGGATCGTACGTTTTCTCGTTCACACCGAGCACGACGGTCACGTCGGGATCCTTGGCCGGGGCCGTGATGATGACCTTCTTGGCGCCGGCCGTGATGTGCTTGGAGGCGGTGGCGGTGTCGCGGAAGATCCCGGTCGACTCCACCACGACGTCGACCCCGAGCTCCTTCCACGGCAGGGCCGCCGGGTCCTTGATCGCGCACACGCGAATCTCCCGCCCGTTGACGAAGATCGCCTCGCCCTTGGCGGTCACCTCGGCCTTGAGGTTGCCGTGGACGGAGTCGTGCTTGAGCAGATGGGCCAGGGTCTTGGCGTCGGCCAGATCGTTGACGCCGACGACCTCGATCTCACCACCGGCTTCCAGCGCGGTGCGGAAGAACACGCGTCCGATGCGCCCGAAACCGTTGACACCGACTCGAATGCTCATGGAGGGCTCCTTGTGGGACGGAACAGGCGACTGATTCAGCCGGACTTTCGATTGACACGAAGTATACGGCCACTCAGAGCACCCGGGCAACTGTGAGCACCCCCACCCGGACGGCGCCGGCCGCCCGCACGACCCGTGCGCACTCGGCGACGGTGGCACCGGTGGTGAGGACGTCGTCGACGATGACGACGTGGCGGCCGGCCACCGCGCTCACGGCGGCGAAGGCGTCGCGCACGTTGGCCCGCCGCTCGACGGCGCCGAGGTCGGTTTGGGGGCCGGTGGCGCGCGTCCGCGCCAGCCAGCGTGGCCGCACCGGCAGGGCGAGCGCGGCGCCGACGTGCTCGGCGATCAGCCCGGCCTGGTTGAAGCCGCGCTCGCGCTGACGCGCGCGGGCGAGCGGGACGGGCACCAGCGCGGGGGCCGTGCCGCCGACGGCGTCGGCGCACTGCTCGACGATGAGGGCGGCGAGCGGGCGGGCCAGCGCGCGCTTGCCCCGGAACTTCAGCGCATGAATCGCGTCGCGCGCCACCCCCTCGTACGCCGCCGCCGCGCGCGCCCAGTCCCAGGCTCGCGGCTCGCCGGCGCAGGCGCCGCAACGCGGCGGGGGGGCCCGGGACGGGCTCGAGGGCCGGCAGCGGCCCCCCGCAGCACTCGCAGCACGCCGACGGCAGCCGGCGAATGGCCGTCCAGCAGGGACCGCACAGTGGATCACGGCGTCCGTCGCCGAGCACCGCCTCGCACACCGGGCAGCGCGCCGGGAAGACGAGATCGAGCGCGGCCAGCGCCCACGCGCGCGCGGACGTGCGGGCCCGCGCCCTCAGCGACTCGGCGAGGGGCGCAGCGTGTTCCAGCGCTGGCACTGCGGACAGCGATCCTGCCACATGGGGACGGTGGCCCCGCACACGTGACAGCGGTGCGGCCAGTCGAAGCCGTGGCCCAGCCGCAGCGCGCGGCGATACTCGTCGAACGCGTCGTGCATCTCGCCGCGGCGCTCGAACACGGCGCCGAGGAAGGCGTGGACCACCGGCAGCTCGGGCGCCCGCACCTCGAGCTTCTCGAACACGTCGGCGGCCTCGTCGAGCATCTCCAGCTCGAAGTACACGCGCCCGAGGGCGGCGGCCAGCGCCAGGTCGTCGGGCACGCGCTCGGCGGCGTCGCGATAGAGCGCGATCATCCGGCTCGGCCGCGCGTCCTGCCGGTAGGCGCGCTCGAGCCGCGCCAGCAGCGGCAGGGCCGGCCGGCTCTCGGCCGCGCGCTCCCACGTGCGGATCGCCTCGCGGTGATCGCCGGCCCGCTCGTAGGCATCACCGAGGGCGAGCGTGGCGGGCAGGAAGTCGCGATCGGCGCGGACCGCCGCCTTGAAGTGGCCGATGGCCGCCGTCAGGTCCCCGCGCGCCTGCTCCAGGCGCCCGAGCTCGTAGTTGCCGACCGCCAGCCACTCGGCCTCCACCGCGCGGTCGGCCGGCGGCGCGAAGGTGAGCAGCTGCTGCTGGATGGCGATGGCCTCGTCCCAGTCGCGCGCCTCGATGGCCAGGTCGCGGAGGCCGTGCAGCGCGCCGGCGTGCTGCGGCCAGCGCTGCAGCACGTAGCGATAGAGCGTCCGCGCCTCGTCGGGGTGCGACGCGCGGCGCGCGTCGTCGGCGCGGCGCATGGCCTCGGCGGCCTGCGCATCGTCGACGCCGGTCGCCGAGCGCGGGGCGGCGCCGAGCAGGCGTCCGAGCAGGCGGCCGGCGGTGAGGAGCGCGCGGAAGGTCGGGATCATGCGACGGGGCGGGTCAGGCGGCGGGGAGCGTCACCCGGCGGCGGTGCGCTCCTCCTCTTCGACGACGCGCTGGCAGTCGATGCAGTATCGGGCGAACGGCAGCGCCTCCAGCCGCTTGTCGGCGATGGACTCGCCGCAGCGCTCGCACTCGCCGAAGGAGCCGTTGTCGATCTTCTGGAGCGCGGTCACGACGTCGCGGAGCAGCCGGTGATTGCCGTTGCCCAGCTCGAAGAAGAACTCGCGCGTGTAGGCGTTGTTGGCCTGGTCGCCGAGATCCTTGATCGAGTCGTCTTCCTGGTCTCCCTTGCCGTAGACCGCGGCGCGGCCGGCACCGTCGGCGAGCTGATCGTGCTTTTCCAGCAGTCGCTTCTTGAAGCTCGCCAGTCGTTCCTTCTTCATCACGACCTCCGTGGCGACCGTGAGTCGTGACGAACACGCTAGCATGTGGGTACGGAGCAATCAAGGCGCGCGTCACGCTCCGTCGACGGAAATCGACGGCGC
>Ga0075426_10004075_pt1 | contig 10402 bp, 8 predicted proteins | sample SoiMethybrSBSTD5_FD_75304 | JGI IMG/M metagenome (GOLD analysis project Ga0075426, IMG submission 75304) | Bulk soil microbial communities from a Populus tree surrounding site in Tennessee, USA - Soil MetaG P. TD hybrid SBSTD5 | ecosystem: Environmental > Terrestrial > Soil > Tree plantation...
TGTATTTTTTTTGGAATTTTATGGCTGTCCTTGGCTATCATCCCCAACTTGCCTCATGCGCGCATTGCCACAACGCATTAATGCCGAATGGATTACATTTTTCACCTGCTGAAGGAGGAATAGTATGTCCAGCATGCGCCCGAGAAAAGAAGAGTATCGTATCAATATCAGCTGAGGTTGTCAAAGTGTTACGAATCATACTGTCTCAGCAGTGGGATGTTTTAGTTAAACTCCGCATGAATAAACATTTAGAGCAAGCGCTTGCAGAAATTTCAAAAGTATACTATAGATATTTGCTAGCGACCCATGGAAAAATTCAATCTGAACAGTAAAAAAGTTGCGTTCTGGGGATTGGCAACGTTGCTCTTATTGGGCATTGCTATTTTTTGGTTTCACCGCCAAGCAGTATTTTCAAAAGAAATTCTTCATCTTGAAATTGCAGCGCCAGAGGAAGCCGCCGTAGGCCAAGAAATTGTTTATATCGTCAAATACAAGAACAACGGTAATTTTACCTTAGAAAAACCAAAGCTTGAGTTTGAGCTCCCTGATAATTCCTTGAATGAAGACAATAAGCAGTTATTTATCCAAAACCTCAAAGGTATTGAGCCAGGACAAGAGGATTTCGTTGCATTCAAGGCGCGGCTATTAGGCAGGGAAGGAGACATGAAAACGGCTCAGGCACGCTTGTCATATATCCCACATAATCTCTCGGCCCGTTATGAATCAGATACCGCCTATACTACTAAAATAAGTTCAGTGCCAATTACGATGCTGTTTGCGACGCCTTCGCATGTGGCGGCAGGGACAATGCTGAACTATTCGGTGAATTATTCGTCCGATATCGATTATCCCCTTGAAAATATGAGCTTGAAAATTGACCCGGTTTCTGGATTTTTGGTCACGTCGTCTGATCCGGTATCTTTGGATAAAATTGAATGGAAACTACCGACGATCAAAAAATCAAAAGATGGGCAAGTTTCTATTGCCGGAACCGTGAGTCCTAACGCCCCCAATACGCTTAATTTTTCGGCAAAATTAGGGATGTGGCAGAACGGAACGTTTGTCGTAGTGAAAGAAGCAACCAAGAGCATTACGGTTGATAATTCTCTGGGTCCTGTTGTTCAGCCAAGCGCCACTCTTTCAATAGACCAAAAAGTGTTTCGTGCCAACCAGGGTGGTTTTGAAAATTCAGGCCCCATCCCTCCGCAGGTGGGCAAGGCGACAACCTATATTGTTAATTGGCAGGTCCGCAATAATGACAAAGCGGTAAGTAATGTCGCTGTGCGCGCGACGCTACCTTCTAATGTGACAATTGGCGATGAAGTGTCGCCTGACACAGAAGCCTCTAACATTTCATTCGATAGCCGAAGCCATCAGATCATCTGGTCGCACGGCGTCTTGCCTCCCCAATCTTCCTTATCGTTAACATTTCAAATTACTCTTACGCCCGATGTTTCACAAAAAGGAACATTTGCGTCTTTAATTGATGTGGCCACAGCCACAGGACAAGATCAGGCCACCGGCATTGCCATTCAAGGAATAGCTCCCGCCGTAAATACGAGCCTGCCGAACGACCGTTCTAATTCGGGCGAAGGAACGGTACAGTAACAAAAAAAAGCGCGGCTACGCCGCGCTTTTTGATTTGAGAAATTCGGCTAGTCGCTCAACGTCTTCTGGTTTGCCAAAATCAATCCAATAGTCTTTTAATTTTTTCACCTTCACTTTCTTTTCTCGTGCCAGAAGAGAAAGAACATCAGTAATTTCATATTCGCCCCGCGGGGATTTTTTGATGAGCGATAATTTTTCAAACACTTCCGGCGTAAAAGTGAAAGGACTCGTATTAATTAAATTTCCTACAAATGTCTGCGGCTTTTCTATAATTTCCTTTAAAAATCCATTTTCTTCAATCAATACACCGTATTTTTCAGGATGGTCATGCTCAAGGCCTGCAACATAATTATATCCATCGTCTATATTCATGGCCTGTAAATCCTTTACCGAGTAGAGGCTGTCTCCATACAAAAAGATAAAAGGTTCTTTTATGGTATCTTTTACGCACATAAGCGGGCAGGCAGTTCCGTAGGTTCCCTGTTCTTTTGTTCCCAATAATTCGTATTGGCTGATGACATCAATGTTAAATGGCCCGGCCCCCGGCGGCACGTACGAATTCTTAAACATTTCAATCATTTCACCTTTGTATCCAACAACTAAAATGATCTCCGAATACCCTGCCAGGAATAAATTATCAAGTAGATAGGCCAGAAACGGCCGGTTGAGCACAGGAATGAGATGCTTTGGTTTATCTTTACTTAATGAAAGCATACGCGTGCCTTCACCAGCTACGGCTAACACTGCTTTCTTAATCATGGGTGATATTAATAAGTTTATCAGGCACAAAGATAACGTTCTTAATTTCCCTTCCCGCAATCCATTCTTTGATTTTCGCACTTTCTCTTGCTATCGTTTCTGCTTCCTGTTGAGAGATTCCTGCAGGAATCTCTATTTTATCACGAACTTTTCCGTTTATTTGCACAATAAGTGTTACGTTTTCTTTATGGAGTAATTTTTTATCATATACGGGCCATTTCTGAAGGTGAATAGATTTTTTATTTTTTAAAATAGTGTGCCATAACTCTTCGGCCATATGTGGTGCAAACGGGGCTAATAAAAGAAGGAACGTTTCATATTCTTTTTTAGAAACCGGTGCGCCAGATATTTCATTGAGAAGCTTCATAAGACTGCTCACTCCCGTATTAAAATTTAAGTCACTAATATCTTCTCCGATATTTTTTATATATTGATGAAGAGCACGGGTGACCGCTGGCGTTGGTTTGTTTTTAGAATTGTATAAGTGTACAAAGCTCCATACGCGGTTTAAAAACCTAAATACACCGGTAATTCCGCCCGGATTCCACGATCCCCCGTTTAAATACGGTCCCATGAATGCCAAATACATTCTGACGGCATCGGCACCATAACGCGTGACTTCTGCATCAGGGTCAATAACATTTCCGCGCGACTTAGACATTTTTTGGTTATCGGGACCCAGAATGATTCCACGGTTCCTTCTGTTTAAAAAGGGTTCATTAAAATCAACATACGAAAGCTTATGTAATGCTTTAGTAAAGAACCGCGCATACAATAAGTGCATTGTGGTGTGCTCGGCACCGCCAAGGTATGAAAAAACCGGAAGCCATTTTTTCATTTTTTCTTTTGAAGCAAACATTTTTTTATTATGAGGATCCGTATATCTCATAAAATACCATGAAGAATCAACAAAGGTGTCCATGGTGTCGGTTTCGCGTTCAGCATCACCATGGCATTGTGGGCATTTAACCGTGAGCCATTTTACTGCTTTTGCCAAAGGAGACCGTCCATCATCAGCTGGTTTAAAATCTTTCAGTGGAGGGAGTTTTACTGGCAGATCTTTTTCAGGGACTGGCTGATATCCGCATGATGGGCAAGAAACCATAGGGATAGGTACTCCCCAATATCGTTGCCGCGATAATATCCAGTCATGTAGTTTGTATGTTGTTTTTGGTGCGCCAAACTTTTGAGCCATTTTAGGCCGCGCTTGTTCTGATTTCATGCCAGTGAATTCGCCTGAGTTTACCAATATTCCTTCACCCGTATAAATGGGATATTTTGCACTCATTTTATAGGTCCATTGGTCGGATTCGGCATGGGTCATATGCTCATAGTTGAGTTGTGACTTATCAAGCCAGATGATATCATGGCTTTCTTTTTCTTTTTCATCAATGGGTTCTTGTTCTTCTCCCGCTAATTCAAGCACAACAGCTGTCGTAAAAGCAACGCGATTTTCATCTTTATGGGCAGCAAAGTATTCTGCTCGTACCGTACCCGGCAACACTTCAATGAGTTTTACGTTCGTGTATCCTGTTTCTTCCTTCACTTCCCGCTTGGCGGCGGCTGCAGCATCTTCACCGTCTTCAATGCCTCCCATGGGAAAGGTAACCCAATCAAATTTTTTCCATTTAAGAGCTAGATATTTGTCGGTTTTTGGATTGTGTACAATGGCATGGACATTTTTGCGTTCTACAAACTTTTTGCCTGCTACCGGAGGATTACGCTTATCAATAATATTAGGAACAATCACTTCAATAACAGGAAGATCGTATTTTTGAGCAAAATCAAAATCGCGCTCATCGTGGGCGGGAACTGCCATAATGGCTCCGGTGCCATAACTTGCCAACACATAATCAGCAACAAAGAGAGGGATTTCTTCGTTGGTTGCCGGATTAATAGCCGATACTCCTTCTAATGGAATGCCGGTTTTTTCTTTTTGTTCTTGACGCTCAAGCTCTGACTTATTTTTTGACTTTTGAATATATTCTTGAATTTCTCCTTTATTTTTTGGTTTTAATTGCTCAAGGATCGAATGTTCGGGTGCTACAACTAAAAATGTACATCCAAAAATCGTATCCGGCCGCGTGGTAAAGACCGTAATGTCAGATCGAGAATTTTTAATAGTAAATGATATTTCTGCTCCCTCTGATCGCCCAATCCAATTTTTCTGCCCAAGCTTTGCAGTTTCCTGCCAATCTAACTTCTCGAGGTCATCAATGAGCGCATCTTTGAATTCAGTGATTTTAAACATCCATTGGGCAAGTTTTTTCTGCACTACCTCTGAGCCGCACCGTTCGCATTTTCCATCAATAACCTGCTCATTGGCCAATACGGTTTTGTCAGTGGGACACCAATTCACATTGGTGGAATCCCGATAGACGAGCCCGTGCTTATAAAATTGAATAAACATCCATTGAGTCCATTTATAATAATTGGGATCAGTAGTGTTTACCTCACGCGACCAATCAAACATAGTCCCCATGGACTTCAGTTGTTTCTGCATGTGGGCGATGTTCTTTGTGGTCCATTGCTCAGGATGGACACCATGTTTAATGGCTGCGTTTTCAGCAGGTAAACCAAATGCATCAAAGCCGGTAGGATAGAGCACATTATATCCCTCCATACGCAAATACCGTGCCTTAATATCGGGCAAAGAAAAAGCGTACCAATGGCCTATGTGAAGGTTACCTGAGGGGTAGGCAAACTCGGTGAGAAGCATTTTATTCTCTTTTTTGGCAACAGAGTCTTTGGTGATATATAACTTCTTAGTTTCCCAGTATTTCTGCCACTTTTTCTCTATTTGTTGCGGATTATACTTCTTCATAACTTATAGAATGCTATCATATTTTATGTACGAAAAAAAGCGGCCGCAGCCGCTTTTTAGATCTTAAATAATCGTTTGGCGTTTTCGGTAGTTTTTTGAATGACTTCATCAACAGATATTCCTTTTAAGTCCGCTACCTTTTGAATCGTGTGTTTGATAAACAGTGGCTCATTGCGATTTTTCCCTTCTGGTGCGGGAGTTAAATACGGACAATCGGTTTCAAGAACCATATGTTCGAGTGGACATTGACGAACCACTTCATCAAGAGGAAGCTTAAAAATAATGCCATTAATGCCAATAAAGAAACCCAAATCAATATAGTGCTGCATATCTTCAGGGGTTCCAGTAAAGCAATGAATAGTTCCTGATATGCCTTTATAGTGTTGTAATATTTCGATGAGATCATGGTGGGCCATACGACAATGAAAGATGACGGGTAGTTTTAATTCTTGTGCTAATTGTAACTGTTCAATAAAAACCCGTTTTTGTTTTTCTTTAAACTCCGCTAGTTTTGCCGTGGTTTTTGGTTTGTAGTAGTAATCTAAACCAATTTCGCCAATAGCTACCACTTTTTTTGATTGGGCGAGTTCTTTATATTTTTCTTTATTGAATTCTTGTTCTTTAATGAGAAATTCGCCCTCATCAGGGTCTGTTTTTGTTTTTACAAATTCAGCGGCAGCATAAATAGGGTGCAACCCGATAGCCGCATAGACGCCTTCTTGATATTGTTCAGCCAATAAGACGCCATTCTTGCTCGTTTCATATTTGGTGCCGACATTGATCATCCAAATTTGTTCAGCTAAAGCCCGCCGAATAACTTCGTCAGCGTCATGACGGAAGGCACTAAATTGGACATGGCTGTGAGTATCGATAATCATGATTTATTGATTTGCCAATTGTAACGCAAAAAAAATCGGCGAGCAACACTCGGTTGCTCGCCGCACTCATGGATTTGGTTTGGGCGGCGGTGGAGCTTTTGATTGTGGGGGATCGTTCGCGTGAATTTGATCGTGGACTTCCTGGCGATGGACAGGTACTTCTTTGGGAGCGACGATGCCAAGGCGAACTTTGTCGCCACGAATTTCGATGACGGTGATCGTGATGTTGTTATCAATCACGATCGATTCATTCTTTTTCCGAGACAGGACGAGCATGGTGGCTCTCCGTGCAAATAGGGGCGGGTTGTAAACCTTTTCCATAGGTTTACGGTGTGCTAATTATCACTTAGCAGGAAATTTTTACTTTGTCAAGCGTGGGAAGAGAGCGACAGATTCTTTTTTCTCAAGAGCTTTTTGCATTTTCTCAGCAGTCTGTGGTAAAAATGGCGCCAACATATCAGAAATTTCCGCGAGAGCAAGCATGCAATCTGAAATAACCTCGCTGGCATTATCCTTCCACTCCCAAGGTTTCTGTTCGCTTAAAAACTGATCGTAGTTGGCAACTACAACCCATATGCAGGCGAGAGCAGAATTAAATTTGAATGATTCAATAAATTCAGCAGTTTCTGTATGTGCCTCAGAGAGAAATTTTTTATTTTTAGATGATGAATTTGTTTTTCGGAAGTTTTCGTGGGTGGATAGTTTTATTACCCGTGCTAATAGATTTCCAATGCCTCCGGCAAGATCGGCATTATAGCGTTGTTCAAATTTTTCAATAGTGAAATCGCCGTCTTCAGTTGGGGTGATTTCACGAAGGAGATAATAACGGACAGCATCAACGCCATATTTTTGCACGAGTTCAAAAGGATCAACAACATTCCCCAGCGATTTTGACATCTTCTGCCCGCCGGAAGTAATAAACCCATGGATAAAAATGTTTTTTGAGTTTGGCAATCCTGCCGACATAAGCATTGCTTGCCACATGGATGACTGCTGGCGCAAGTTGTCTTTGCCGGCTACCTGCATGCCCGGCCAGAATGCCTTAAATTTTGCGTGGTTTTCCGGCCATCCCAATGCAGAAATATAGCTTACGAGGGCATCAAACCATACGTACATAACATGGTTTTGGTCGCCCGGCACATCCACACCCCAGGGCATTTTTTCTTTGAGTCGCGAGACACTAAAGTCTTCCAGTCCTTTCTTAGTGAATTCAATGATTTCATGAAATCTACCTTCGGGCACGACAAAATGTTTATGTTTTTCATAAAACTCAAGGAGAGGTTTTTGGTATTTTGAATAACGGAAAAAATAGTTTTCTTCGTCAATGAGTTCTATATCAAGGTTTGGGTGAAGAGGGCATTTTCCATTCACGAGTTCAGATTCAGTTTTTTCTAACTCGCAGCCGACACAGTATTTGACCTGGTAATTTTTTTTATAAATATCATCATTTTTATAACACAGCCCCCAGAATTCCTGGGCTGCTGCAACATGGGCGGGATCAGTAGTACGAATAAAATTATCCCAGCTGACATTAAGTGCTTCTTTTAAGTTATTGAATTTAGCAGCATATTCATCGCAATATGTTTTTGGGTCAACCCCCTGTTCTTGCGCCTTACGATAAATTTTTACGCCATGCTCGTCAGAGCCCATATTAAAAAAGACCTCATATCCCTGCTGGCGTTTTGAGCGGGCTACGACATCAGCTTGAATCAACTCCATAGCAAAACCAATGTGTGGGTCGGCATTCACGTAGGGTAACGTGGTAGTAATATAAAATTTTTTCTTTCCAAATAGGTTCATGAGTACTCGCTGAGGCGCTCTTTGTTTTTTTCCAAAAATTCTTTCAAAAATTCATAGACGATACCGCATACCGGCACGGCAAAAATAATTCCCAGAATGCCAAAAATGGTCCCCCCTACAAGAATAGCAATAAGAACGATAAGCGGCGGCATATCTAAGAATTTTTTCATGAGCAACGGGGTGATAATTTTATTTTCTAGTTCCTGGATAATGACGAGGGCAATGACAATATAAATAGCAGTGGCCCATGAATCTGACGCGCCAACAAAGAGCAACACCGCAATGGCCGTGATAAGAGGCCCGATGAAGGGAATAAAGGTAAGAGCACCCGAAATAAGCGACAGAATAAGGACATATTTAACGCCAAAGAAAAGGAAAACGATAAGCGATAAAATGCCCACAAACACACAGGCAAGCAGGCGGGCTCCAAACCACCCTGCTACCTTATATTGGGCTTTTTGGAAAATATAGAGGACCGACTCCTCGTATTTTTTGGGTGTCAGAAGGGCTAATGTCTTTTCAACGCCACGCTCTTCCAGGGAAATATAAAAAGAAAAAATAAAAATAACTAATGTTGAGGAAATGCCACCAAACAGCACGGTGATGGCCCGGATAACACTTTTAGAACTGTCTTCAAGGGCTCCCGCAAACTGGGCGGTAAAGCCTTGGAAATCCTGGGCGACATTAAACCCTAAATCTTTGAGTAATGGATGTATCTTTTCAAAGTACGTAGGAATATTTTGAATGAATTGGGCGATTTCTGCGGCGAACGTAGGCGCAATGAAGTAAATTGCTAATCCCACCAGGCCAAAAATAAACAAATATACCACGATGACCGCAATAAGTTTTGGTATTTTAAATTTTCGGAGGAATTCAATGGCTGGTTCAAGCAAAACTGAAATCATGAGGCCAAAAAACAGCCACACGATAATATGGCGTGCCAAAAAAAGGATATAAAAGGCAAAACCGGCAATAAAGATCTTAATGATGGTTTGCCACGATATGTCCAGCGTTTGCTTCACAGTCTAAAGTTTTAATAATGGTTCAAGGACGGCTTTTTCTTTTTCTTCAAATGGCCCGATAACTGAGAGATTTAACTTTTCATTCTTAAAAATATCCTGGGCAGTTTTTTGAATATCATCAACAGTTACTGCATCAACAAGCTTGAGTTTCTCCTCGGGAGTCAGGACATTGTCGCCCATAACTTCAGGCATTGCGTAAAATGAAGCATTGGTATCGGTAGCATCGAGTGAAAGAGCCATCGTTCCGCGGATATAATCTTTTGCTTTTTGCAGTTCTTTTTCTGACACTTTGTTGTCACGAAGGTCTTTATATTCAGCAAGCACCAACTCAATAGCTTTATGAAGACTATCATTTTTAATTCCTGATTGAGTTATCAAATATCCCGCGTCAGTCGTTGCTTCAACTGAAGAGTGAACGTAATATGCCAGTCCATTGCGCTCGCGCACTGATGTAAATAATCGTGAGCTCATATTTCCGCCCAACATGACTGCCATGAGGGCCAACACGTAACGGCGTTTGTCATACATGTCATAGGCGCGCACGCCCAAGCAAAAGTGAGTCTGATCGGTTTTTTTATAATGGAGCAATATGCCGGGCTTTTCCTGAATTTCTTTCGTTGCAGGTTTGTGAGCGGCTTTACGGATTTCAATATTTTTAAAAAGTTCACCGACTTTCTGTGCAACGTCATCAGGGTTTATGTCACCAGCTACGGTGATGACCGTATTTTCGTTTGAATAATGATTGTGGTAGTAATCCAATAATTTTTCTCGGTTGTAGGCAAGGATGTTTTCTTTTTCACCAACAATGCGCCATCCGGCTGGCTGATCGCCATACAATAAATCTTCAAATAATTCTGAAACGTAGGCAGTAGGAGTGTCCAAATACATGTTGAGCTCTTCAATAACAACACCTTTTTCGCGCTCTAATTCTTCGGCCTCAAACTTAGAATTTAAAAACATGTCGGAAATCCAGTCGAGCGCCACATCAAGATGTTTTTTATCAACTTTGGCCCAGAATCCCGTTACTTCTTTTGAGGTGAACGCGTTATACTGGCCTCCAATCATGTCCAAGGTTTCTGAAATAACCATCGTGTTGGGGCGCTTGTGGGTACCCTTGAAAAACATATGCTCAAGAAAATGCGAGATACCGTTCACATCTTTCGTTTCATATTTTGAGCCGGTGCCAACTAAAACCAGCACTGTTATACTATTGGCGTTTTCCATAGGAACAGCCATGACTCTTAATCCATTAGGTAAAGTAGTTTTTTTAAACATGTAATGATTGAGCAATTATTGCTATTAAATCAGAAATTTTGACGCGCTCTTGTTTGGTGGTGTCGCGGTCGCGTATGGTAACCGTCTGGTCTTGTAATGTTTGAAAATCAACTGTAATACCACGGGGGGTTCCAATTTCATCTTGGCTATAATAACGCTTGCCGATGTTGCCCCGATCGTCAAACGCCACCGGGAAATGTTTTTGCAGGTCATGGTAAACTTCTTCTGCCTTCTTC
>Ga0075426_10004076_pt1 | contig 10402 bp, 6 predicted proteins | sample SoiMethybrSBSTD5_FD_75304 | JGI IMG/M metagenome (GOLD analysis project Ga0075426, IMG submission 75304) | Bulk soil microbial communities from a Populus tree surrounding site in Tennessee, USA - Soil MetaG P. TD hybrid SBSTD5 | ecosystem: Environmental > Terrestrial > Soil > Tree plantation...
CGAATACGACACCGCCGGCGGGCCATAGTCCCCTTCGAACACGACGCCGCCCGCCATCAGCGGAACCGCTCAGGAGGGGCAGACGCTCAGCGCGAGCACCGGCGCGTGGACTGGGACGCAGCCGATGCAATACGGCCACCAATGGCGGCTGTGCGACAACGTCGGAGCAGGCTGCGGCGATATCGCCGGCGAGCGGGTAGCAACCCACGCGGTTACGGCGGCCGAGCTGAACAAGACCTTGCGCGTCCTCGTCACGGCGTCGAACTCCGCGGGACAGAGCTCCGCGACCTCCGCCGCCACCTCGCCCCTGACCACGTCTACGAGCGGTTCGCACCGCAGAACCCGGACGCGCAGCCGACCCGAACGGCATCCGCGAGTTCGTCGTCGGCACCGGCGGGCCTCGACGGCTTCAATGCGCCGCTTGCAAACAGCGTCGTCCGCCACAGCGCCGGTTACGGCGTGCTCAAGCTGACGCTGCACGCGAGCAGCTACGACTGGGCATTTGTTCCCGTCTCCGGCTCGACGTTCGGAGATGCGGGCTCCGGCTCCTGCCACTAAGGTCATCGCGCATGCTCGACCCGAAGGTCTTCAAGGCGTACGACGTGCGCGGGATCTATCCCGAGGAGCTCGACGAGGAGGGCGCCTACGCGATCGGGCGCGCCTATGTCGAGCAGTTCGAGCCGCAGCGGATCGCCGTCGGGCACGACATGCGCCTGTCGTCGCCGGCGATGACCGAGTCGGTTGTGCGTGGCGTCGCCGACGCTGGCGCGGATGTCACGGAGCTGGGCCTCGTCGGAACGGAGATGGTGTACTTCGCCGTCGGCGAGCTCGGTCTCGACGGCGGCATCGCCGTGACCGCCTCGCACAACCCCAAGGAGTACACGGGGATGAAGATCGTCCGCCGAGGCGCGCTCCCCGTCGGCGGAGACTCGGGGCTGTTGGACATCCGCGCACGGGCCATGTCGGGTGCCAGGCAGGAGCCGGGGCAAAAAGGGACGGTGACGGAAGAGGACATCTGGCCGCGGTTCGTCGAACGCGTGCTCTCCTTCATCGACGTCGAGGCCGTCAAGCCGCTCCGCGTCGTCATCGACGCCGCCAACGGCATGGCCGGCGTGATGCTGCCGCCCGTGCTCGAGCGTCTGCCGATCGACGCGGTGCGCTACTACTTCGAGCCCGACGGGTCCTTCCCGAACCACGAGCCGAACCCGCTGCTCCCAGAGAATCGTGAGTTCATCGTCGGGAAGGTGACCGCGGAGCACGCCGATCTCGGCGTCGCGTTCGACGGCGACGCGGACCGGTGCTTCTTCGTCGATGACACGGGTGAGTTCGTTCCGGGGGACTTCGTCACCGCGCTGCTCGCCGAGTCGATCCTGCAGAAAGAGCCGGGCGCCAAGATCCTCTACGACGTCCGTGCGAGCTGGGCCGTGCCGGAGACGATCCGCCGCGCCGGCGGCGAGCCGCTCGTGAACCGAGTCGGGCACGCGTTCTTCAAGCACCGCATGCGCGAGGAGGGCGCCGTCTTCGGCGGCGAGGTCTCGGGCCACTACTACTTCCGCGACTTCTCGCAGGCCGACTCGGGCGTCGTGCCGTTCCTGCTCATGCTCGAGCTCGTGTCGAAGCGCGGCCAGAAGCTCTCCGAGATCCTGCGCCCCTACCGCGACCGCTACTTCATCACCGGCGAGCTGAACACGCCCGTCGCCGACGTCGCGCTCAAGCTGCAGGAGCTGAAGGAGCGCTTCGGCAGCGAGGGCACGGTTTCGCACCTCGACGGCCTCTCGGTCGACGCCGAGGACTGGCACATGAACGTCCGGCCGTCCAACACCGAGCCGCTGCTGCGGCTGAATCTCGAGGCGCTGTCGCCGGACCTGATGGAGCGGAAGCGCGACGAGGTGCTCGGGGTGATCAGGACCTGAAGGAGAAGCCGCCGTTCAAGTTCTCGGCGCAGACGCGGGTCGGCTTCTCGGACACGGACGCTCAGGGGATCGTCTACTACGGCCGGTATCTCCCCTACTTCGACCTCGCGCGCGTCGAGTACCACCGCAACCTGGGGCTGCTCGGGATGGACATCGGCGACGAGGGTCAGGAGTTCGTCATGCGCGCCTGCACGATCGAGTACTTCGCGCCGGCCGTGTTCGACGACATGATCGAGGTGTACGTGCGGATGGCGAAGATCGGCCGGACGAGCGCAACGTACGAACTGGCCGCTTACCGTGCGCGTGACGACGTCCTGATGGTCACGGCCGCCCAGACGCTCGTGCTCGTCGACCTGGACGAGCGCAAAGCCGTGGCCATTCCGGAGAGCTACAAGAACGCGATCCGCGCGTTCGAAGGCGACACGCTGGAGTCGTGAGCGACGCCGACGACGTCCTGCGCGCGGCGGTGGCCGGGCTCGGCGAGACGTACGACTGGGCCGGGATCGCATTCGTCGAGCAGGACGAGCTCGTGCTCGGGCCGGCGACCGGCCCGGCTCCCGGGCAGACGTTTGCCGTCCCGATCCTGTACGAGGGCGCGCTCGTCGCGGAGCTTCGCGTCGCGCCGCCGGAGGTGTCCCCCGAGCAGCGCGCATCCCTCGAACGGCACGCAGAGGCGCTCGCTCCCTACTGCCTCGTCGGCTGGGACACGGGCGGCGAGGCGTGGGCTCCTTGAGACACGACTCCTGCCTGGCACGAATGCGGCCGTTTGCAGGTGTTTCCCGCCCGCGCCGGTTGCCGCGACCGGCGCCTACCGCTTCACCTGAGCGAAGCGAGTTCTCCAAAGATGCCGCGCGCCCGTCCGTTGTCCTCGGAACGGCCGGGCGCCGCAGCTGTGGTGCCCTCTCCCCCTTGCACTCGTTGTAGTCGGATTCGCGCCGCGGTCTATCCCTGGAACGAGGTACCTATCTCGTTCGAGTGAAGATCCCTCGTCCGAGGGAAGCTACGACGGCGTGACGCGGTAGGCGTCGAAGACGGCCTCGATGTTGCGCAGTGCCGTCAGCAGGCCGCGGAGCTCCTTCACGTCGCCCACCTCGGCCGTGTACCAATTCTTCGCCATCTGATCCTCGACCGTGCCGCCGTACGAGACGATGTTCGCACCGTGCTCGGCGAACGTCCGCGCGACGTCCTCGAGCAGGCGCGGGCGATCCCACGAGTCGACGGCGATCTGGACGCGGAAGCTCTGCGAGGCGCCGCCGTCCCAGCTGACGGGCGTGAACCGCTCGGGATTCCGTGCGAGCGCCTTCACGTTCGGGCAGTCGCCGCGGTGGATCGTGATGCCCTTGCCCATGGAGATGTAGCCGACGATCTCGTCGCCGGGCACCGGAGTGCAGCACTTCGCCAGCCGCACGAGGACGTCGTCGACGCCGTGCACGTTGATGCCGTAGTTCTCGCTGCCGACCGCATGCTTCGCGCGCGGGGCCTTGAGCGGAACGGCTTCCTCCTCGGCCGCCTGCTCGGTCTTCAGCCGCTGCAGCACCTTGTTGACGACCGCCTGCGCGCCCACCTTGCCCGAGCCGAGCGCGAGGTAGAAGTCCTCGGCCTTCTTGAAGTTCATGTCACGGATCACCTCTGCGAGCACGGCCGACCCCGCGAGCTTGCGGTACGGGAGCTTCGCCGCCTTCAGCGCGCTCTCGAGCGACTCGCGGCCCTTTTGCTCCTGGTCCTCGCGGGTCTCGCGCGAGAACCACTGCCGGATCTTGTTGCGCGCGCGCGACGACGCCGCCAGCGATAGCCAGTCGCGCGACGGGCCGCGGCCGGCCTTCGAGGTCAGGATCTCGACGAAGTCCCCGTTCTTGAGCCGGTAGTGAAGCGGGACGATGCGCCCGTTGATCTTGGCGCCCACGGTGCGGTGTCCGACGTCGGTGTGCACGGCGTACGCGAAGTCGATGGGCGTTGCGCCCGTCGGCAGCGTCTTCACCTCGCCCTTCGGCGTGAAGACGTACACCTCGTCGTCGACGAGGTCGCTGAGGAACGCGCGCTTGAACTCGCTGGGCTCGTCGATCGTCTCCGGCTGGGCCTCCATCAGCTGCCGCACCCACGTCTCCCATGCCTCGTCGGACCTGTTGCGCCGCTTGCCCTTGTAGCGCCAGTGGGCAGCGATGCCGAACTCGGCCTCCTCGTGCATCTCGCGTGTCCGCACCTGGATCTCGAGCGGCCGCCCCTCGGGCCCGATCACGGTCGTGTGCAGGGAGCGGTAGCGGTTGAACTTCGGCATCGCGATGTAGTCCTTGAACCGTCCGGGCATCGGCTTCCAGAGTGAGTGGATCAGGCCGAGCGCGCCGTAGCAGTCGCGCGTCCCCTCCTCGGCGGAGCGCTCCACGATCACGCGCATCGCGGTCAGGTCGTAGATCTCGTTGAACTCGCGACCCTTCTTCGCCATCTTGTCGTAGATGGAGTAGAAGTGCTTCGCGCGCCCGGAGATCTCGACGGGGATGTCGACCTTGTCGAGCTCGAGCTGCAGGATGCGCGCAGCCTCGGAGACGTGCCCCTCGCGGTCGGCGCGCCGCTCGGTGACCATCGCCTTGATCTCCTCGTACTTGCGCGGGTGCAACGTCTCGAACGCGAGGTCCTCGAGCTCCCACTTGAGGGCGTGGATGCCGAGACGGTGCGCGAGCGGTGCGTACACCTCGAGCGTCTCCTTTGCCTTCTGCACCTGCTTCTGCTTGCCGAGGTACTCGATCTCGCGGAGGTTGTGCAGCCGGTCGGCGAGCTTGATCAGGATCACGCGCACGTCCTCTGCCATCGCGATGATCAGCTTGCGGTAGTTCTCGGCCTCGGCCTGCTCCCGGCTCTGGAACTGCACCCGGGTCAGCTTCGTCACGCCCTCGACGAGCTTTGCGATCTCCTCGCCGAACTCGGCACGGACGTCCTCGAGCTCGACGTCGGTGTCCTCGACCACGTCGTGGAGGAGCGCGGCGGCGATCGTCTCGTCGTCCAGCTGAAGCTGCGCGCAGATCTTGGCCGCGCCCCACGGGTGCAGCACGAACTCCTCGCCCGAGCGGCGCTGCTGCCCCTCGTGTGCCTCGGCTGCGAAGCGGAAGGCTCGGCCGATCAGCTCCCGGTCGACGTCCGGGTTGTACGCCGACACGGCCGCGATCAGCTCGTCGATGAGCTCCTGATGCTGTTCTGAAGTCTCAAGGACGGCCATAGACCCAGTTTACTCCCCGGGTTTCCGGCTCCCTCCCCCGTCTCAGCGACGTAACTAAAGGGCAGGAAAGCCCGTTCCGATGGGGAAAGGAACCCGCCCGTGGCCTGGTATCGACGACGACAAGAACGCAAAGCCGCCGCGCGCGCCGCGCGCCTGCTGGTGGCGCTGAACGAGTGCGCTAGTACGCGACCCCGAAGGTCTCCGGCGGGTACACGACTCGGCCTCGCAGCGACGAGTCGTAAGCGCGTAGCGGCCTGATCATGAAGTACTGGGGGCCGTGCGATTCCGGCGGCATCTCGATCCCTTGCTCGTCGGCGCGCGTGAAACCGAAGCGCCCGTAGTACGCCGGGTTTCCTTCGATCAGCAGCAGCGGCTCGCCGCGCTCCTCCGCGATGCGGATCGTCTCCCGCATCAGGGCGGTGCCGATGCCGCGGCGCTGATGCGAGGGCACGACGGCCAGCGGCCCTACCTGCAGGACACGTCTGCTGCCTGGCACGACGTCCACGTAACTCGAGATGACATGTCCGAGGGGCTGTCCCTCGTACACAGCAACCAACGACAGCTCCGGAATGAAGCGGTCCGATGCACGGATCCCGTCGACGATCGCGCTCGTGATCGTGTCGCCGAACGCCTCGTCGACGATGCGGCGGATGGTGTCGTGGTCGTCAGGCGTCTCGGCGCGGACGATCACGCGGCGCGCAGGAGCGCCGGCTCGGCGAGCAGCGTGCGGAACATGTCCGACTCGAGCGGGTGCCGCCGCGGCCCGCCCTCCTCGACGTCCAGCTCGTCGAAGATCTTCTGCGCCTGTGGATCGCGCGTGCCGTTCGCTTTCCACTGCGTGCGCAACCACTCGTACACCTCGTCGAAGCGGTCGTCCGCGTCGAACACGCGGCGCACGACGAGCTGCGGAGCCACCGTGCCGTTCCAGCGATTCTCCTGCAGGCGGAACGCGACGTCGTAGCGGCCGACGCGGCGGTAGCGGTCGAGCTGCGTCCCCTGTCCGAACGCGATCGCACCGCCGGCGTCGCGCCCGTCGCGCTGTACGCGGAAGCGCAGATGCTTGCCGTCGCCGACGGTCGTCAGCTCGCCGAGCTCGCAGCCCGGCGCGAGCAGGGTGACGTCGGGGTTGCCGAGCCCGAACGGCGCAAGCCGGCGCAGCTCTTCGCAGAGGTCGAGCGTCAGGTTCGCCCCGCGCGGGAGCACCGCGTCGACGACCGTGCTCGGCGCGAGATCGTCGAGCGTCAGCAGCCCCTCCGCCTGAGCCGCGAACGCCTCGGCGAACGGCTCGACGAGCTCCGGCAGGATCGAGAGGCCGGCGGCCGCGCGATGCCCGCCGAAGCGCTCGAGGAGCTGCGCGCACCCGCTCAGCGCACCGTGCAGGTCGAACGAGGGAATCGAGCGGCCGGACCCCTTCCACGGCCCGTCGCCGCCGGCGAGCAGGACCACGGGGCGGTGATAGCGCTCGACGAGCCGCGACGCGACGATCCCGATCACCCCCTCGTGCCAGTCCTCCCCCCAGACGACGTACGCCTTGCGGCGGCGTTTCGCCTCCGGCCAGTCCTCGACCTGCGCGACCGCGGCGCGAAGGATTTTGTCCTCGACTGCCTGGCGGTCACGGTTCAGCTCCTCCAGCCGGTCGGCGAGCCGACGTGCCTCGTCGGCGTCGTCGGTCAGCAGCAGCTCGAGAGCGGCGCGCGGGTGACCGAGCCGTCCGGCTGCGTTGATGCGCGGCGCGAGGCGAAATCCGACCTGTCCCGTGTCGACGGTCGCCGGGTCGACGTGTGCAACCTTCATCAGTGCCTGCAGCCCCGGCCTCTGCGTGCGCGCCAGCGTGCGCAGCCCGGCGATCGTCAGCGTGCGGTTCTCGCCCAGCAGAGGAACGACGTCGGCGATGGTCGCGAGTGCCACCAGGTCGAGATGGCGGCGCAGGACCTCGGAGCCCTCACCCAGCAGTGCCTGCCCGAGCTTGAACGCGACACCGGTGCCGCAGAGCTCCTTCGTGGCGACGACGGGACAGTCGGGCAGCTCCTCGCCGGGTCGGTGGTGGTCGGTCACGATCACCTCGAGGCCGAGCTCGGTCGCCCGCCGGACCTCGTCGACCGCCGTGATCCCGCAATCGACCGTCAGGACGAGCCCGCAACCCTCCCCCGCGAGCCGCTCGAGCGTGTTGCCGTTGACGCCGTACCCCTCCTCGAAGCGGCTCGGCAGGTGCCACTCGACATCGGCGCCGAGCTCGCGCAGGACGAGCACCGCGAGGGCGGTCGCACAGATCCCGTCGACGTCGTAGTCGCCGTGCACGCAGATGCGCTTGCCGGCGGCGATCGCCGCCCGAATGCGTTCGGCGGCGATGTCCATGGCCGGCAGCAGGAACGGGTCTTGCAGCGGCTGCTCGCCGGCGAGGAAGGCCCGCGCCGTATCGGGGTCGCCGTATCCGCGCCGGACGAGCACGCTGGCCGTGATCTCGCTGAGGCCGAGCGCCTGGGCGAGGGACTCGGCCTGCCGGTGCGGGCACGGACTGATCGTCCAGGTGCCCTCTTGCATCGCATTTGAAGCTACGGAGGGCGTCGGACGACATCTCCGCCGCGTTCTTGTCAAGCGCAGGCCGCTGGCGGATACTCGGCCCGCCGTGTTGGATTCGCTGGCCGCGCCCGCGTGGTGGCGGTACGTCACGTACGTCGTCGGGTTCTTGACGTTCGCGACGCTGGCCGCGCTCGGCGAGTTGAACGGCCTGCTGCAGGCGATGCACGTTCCGGGGGCTGCGTCCTACGGGATCGGCGGCCTCTCGGACTTCGGGCTGCACAGACCGCACGCGCAGACGGCGTACGACGTCGTGCTGACGTGGTGCGGCGGGCAATCGAGCGCCACGACGAGCGTCTTCACGATCGCCCACTGGGAGATCGTCGTCGACTGCATCTTCGCGCTGCTCTACCCGACGCTGGCCGCGATCATCCTGCTGAAGACGCACCGGCGCCTCGGCCGGATCCCCGTGCCGTCGCGCCGCGCCAGCCTGGTGCCGCTCTACCGTCGGATCGCCGTGATCGCGCTCTGCGCCGCACCGGTCGTCGCGGTCGCCGACCTCGCGGAGAACGTCTTCGAGTGGCAGGTCGTCGGCGCGTACGACGCGTGCCCGTCGGCGTACGTGTCGACCCCGTGGTTCTGGGCCCTGTGGATCGCGGCGGTGGTCAAGTACACCGCCGGCCTCGTCGTCGCGCTCGGTGTGCTGCTCGTGACGCTCGGCGTCGTGCTCGTCCCGGAGGGAGCCCCGCGGCGGATCGGGCGCGCGCTCGTGGCGGCGCGCGGGCCCGTCGTCGCCGTCGGCCTGTTCGCGGCGCTCGTGCTGTTCGATCCCACCGGGCAGGCCGGCGACACGATCAGGCGCTGGGCGGACGACCCGCAGCAGGCGACTGCGGCCACGGGGTTCGCGATCCTGCTCGCGTGGGTGTCGGGACTCGAGGCGAAACGCGTGCTCGGCACGAACCGGCCTGCGCACGACCCGCCGTCGCGTGCGGCGCTGGGCGTGCTGCTCGCCGCGGGCGTCGCACTCGGCATCGTCGGCTACGTCGCGCAGCAGATCTGGGGGGCGGGCAAGGGGCTGCTCGTGCCAGCCGCGCTGATGGTGCTGCTGGCCGCGCTCAGCTTCTTCGTCACCGGAATCGTCCGGCCCGCACGCCCCGCGGCGGCCGGGCTCGCCGCACAGGAGCTCCCCTCGATCGTCGCGGCGCTCGCCCCGCTCGCGCTCGGCATCGTCGTCTTCCGCGCGGCATTCGCCGAGCTGGCGTACTCCGATCACGGGCGCTTCGCATGGCTCGTGGCGGTCGGCGTCGGGTTGCAGCTCGTCGGCTGGGGATCGTACGAGGCCGTGCGCCGCGTCGGCCTTGACGCGCGGCTCTTTCTCCCCGTGCTCGTGACGATCGGCGTCCTCTGCGCGCTCGCCGGCGTCGCCGTCCTGATCGCGGTCGTCGTCAATCCCTGGAGCAGCGGCGATGCGCTCGGCACGCTGGGACTGGTTGCGGCGTTCTTCGTCGGTGCAGCGGCGCTGGGGTACCTGCTCATCGAGCTCTCGGAGCGGTTGGCCGCACCGCCGGCGCTCGCTGCCGTCCGCGTCGAGCGTGTGCCCTGGTTCGCGTTCTTCCTGTTCTGGCTCGCGCTCGCCGCCGTGATCGACTCGTCCGGGACGTACTACGACGTCCGCCTGCTCGACGACCGCGCCCCGGTCCCGAGGGAGACGCCCGTGCAGGCGTATGACTCGTGGGCGAAGACAAACGCGCACGGCAAGGCCGTCCCGTTGCTCTTCGTGTCGACGTCGGGCGGCGGCATCCGCGCGGCGTACTGGACGGCGATCGTGCTCGAGTGCGTCCTCGAGGGAACCGGCGCCGACGCCTGCGCGAACGGACAGGCGGCGGCGAACACGCGCGCGGACCGCGCCCTCTTCGCCGCCAGCGGGATCTCCGGCGGCAGCCTGGGCCTGGCCACCTACGCCGCGCATCTCGCCAATCCGGGGCCCGGCCCTGACTGGCCGGCGCACCGGCTCGGGGGCGACTATCTGGCGCCGACCGTCGGCTGGGGGCTGTTCGTCGACCTGCCCTTCGCACTCCTGCGGCGCGACGGCGGCACCGACAGGGCCGAGGTGCTGGAGCGGGGCTGGGAGCGCTCGTGGATCGACGCGAAAGGACAGCCGTCGACGCTCGCGGCGGGCCTGATCCAGCGCTGGCGGCGGCGCCCGTTCCCACTGCTGCTGCTGAACGGGACGAAGGTGCAGGACGGCTGCCGGTTCGAGACGTCGGTGCTCGACGAGTCGATCAAGCTCGCACAGCAGTCACAGAACAACGAGACGCTCGTGGAGGACTGCCTGTCGCTGCGGCTGTTCGAGCGCAGCAGCAACTACTACGTCAGGCCCGCCGACCGCAGCGGGTGGGCCCTGGCGTCCAGCGAAGACCTGGTCGACTACCTGTGCCCGCGCCAGGACGTGCGGCTTTCGACCGCGGCGCTGATGTCGGCGCGCTTCCCCTACGTGCTCTCTTCCGGCCGGCTGCCGAAATGCGACGGCTCGACGGCGGTGAACCTCGTCGACGGCGGCTACTTCGACACGTCCGCGGCGTCGCCGGTCGTCGAGCTGTGGGACCGGCTTCGGCCGCTCGTCGACGCGCAGAACGCGCGGGCGGGAACGTGCGTCGTGCCGGTCTTCCTCCAGATCGACAACCACTACGCCGGGGAGCCGTCGGCAGGGGGGCGCACGCGGCCGTGGGAGTCGTCCGTGCCGCTGCAGGCGCTGGGCGGATCG
>Ga0075426_10004079_pt1 | contig 10402 bp, 16 predicted proteins | sample SoiMethybrSBSTD5_FD_75304 | JGI IMG/M metagenome (GOLD analysis project Ga0075426, IMG submission 75304) | Bulk soil microbial communities from a Populus tree surrounding site in Tennessee, USA - Soil MetaG P. TD hybrid SBSTD5 | ecosystem: Environmental > Terrestrial > Soil > Tree plantation...
ACACCCCGTCGAGGGCGACGAACTTCGAGCGATTAAGCGATGGTTGCGCCAACGTTCGGCGCATGGCATGGCCGACTCGCCTTATTTGTTTCTTTCGGTGCGCGGGGCGTTTTGCCGGCAGGCTATCAACTACCTTTGCGAAACGATAGGGGAGCGCGCCGGCCTGGGGTTCAAGGTCACGCCTCATATGCTCCGGCATAGTTGCGGGTTTGCGCTGGCAGACGCCAACACGGCGACGCGCACAATTCAAGATTACCTCGGGCATAAAAATATCAACCACACGGTACGGTACACGGCCACGAATGCGAAACGCTTCGACGGCCTATGGAGAAAAGCATGAAAGTTCATATTGTACTTACGCCCGAGGGGCAGGCCCTCGGGTTGTATGTTGACGGAAAACTTGCTGTGCAGCGGCAGGGGATGAAGATTGATGACGTATTAACGGCCCTCGGGATCTGTAACGACTTGATTGTTTTGGATGATGAGGAAATGAAAACATGGTCGCCTCTGCCGGCATTCATTGAAAACATCCCAATTTGGGGCCTCTTAGGCGAGGGGGCGACGATTGCCAGCATTGAGGCCGAAGCGGCGGCAAGGAAGGAGACAAAACATGACAGCGAGTGAAGCGAAAGCGCGCCTTGAGGAAATCGAAAAGAGGGTCATGCCCCAAGTGTTGGCGGCGTCAACCAATGAGCCGTTAGCGGCGATTGCGACCGACGTCGTTTTTAAACTTCTGAGCCTTTTAGGCGATGTCATGATCCATTTGGAAGCCACGGAAAAAAGCATAGTCCAGTTGATGGAAGAGGGCGAACAAATGCGACTCGCGCTGGCGAAGATCGAAAACCACGAATGGACGCCCCTCTTGATGCGCCGGCAATGGCTAGAGCCGAAGCAGCCGGCCCTAGTCGCTGCGCTTGACGGGGGCAGTTTAACGCTTGAGTGCCCCGGCGAAGGCGGGGAAGGGGAGCGGCGGCCATGAAGCCTGGGGATCGAGTCAAGGTGATGAGGGCCGGCCATCCGGCATGGATGCGCCCCGGCGTCGTTCTGGGGTTTGATGAAGTCGACGGCAGGCCCGTCGCCTTCGTGGCCGTTGATTACCCAGGATATGTCGACGCCTGCGGGGTTTCTAAAATCTGGCCTATTTTTGTTATCAGGTTGACATGGTTAACCGTGATCGCGGAGGCCGACCCCGAGTCATCGCGGCGTTTGGTTGATTCACTCATTGACATTGCCGAAGATCGCGGCGTCCCGCTCCGGGGCCTGTACGCCTGGGCGGGGCCTTACAGGCCGAAAGGGGAGAAAATAACCGGATGAAGACGATTGAAGAAAGAGCGGCGGAACTTTGGGCCCGTTGGTTGGAAGCGGGAACGATTGAGCATCCCAAAATGAGAGATGACATGGCGGCGATGATGCGGGCCCTTGCCGAAGACTGCGCCGGCGTCGCAGATGATGAGGCGCGGCAGTGGTCGCGCGATTCAATGGGCGAACTGGCGGCAAGCACAATTGCGGATAAGATTAGGGCGCAGATAAAGGGCCCGGATCCCGCCGAACAAAAAGGAGACAACCATGAAAAATGTGGCAACGATTAAGCAGAGGGCCGAAGAGGCCGTCCAGAATATGACGCATAGAGCGGCTGAGCCTGTGTTGCCGATAATCGAAGCGGCCATGCGGGCGTTGGTTGCGGATTGCATGGCGATTGCCGACCAGTATTGGAGCGACCGCGAGATCGAGCGCGGGTGTGATCTCTGCAAGGTTGCGCAGTGTATACGGGATGAGATCGCGGCGGCTTTCACAGGCGAGCCCAGGCCCGAGGGCCCATGCGACGCCCTCCGGCAATTGATAATCAAGGGCAAAAGCGGTTAGTATCCACACCGGGGAGCTAATCCCACGGGCCGAATGCTTGTCGTGACTACATCCTAAGCTGTCAAGGCAGACCCTAGTCGGCCCGTGGGACGCCGAACTTTTTGCGGATTTTTGGCGGATTTTGGGTTTAATTCTGATGATGTGGACTAAGGCCCCCAGGCTGACAACCTGGGGGCCTTTTTTTTGCGTTTAAACGCCCGCCATTGAATCGAGGGCCCGGCGCGGCCCGTGGCTAGTCTCTGAGGAAAAAGACAGCGCCCAGGCCCAAAAGCGCAAGGACAATAACCGTTGTAGAAACGCCCCCCAGGCCCGAGGCCCCAGGCGCGCCAGTGTTAGGCCCGAGGGCAGGGAAGGCCCCGGCCCCTGCCTGGGCAAGGATCTCACGCGCATAAGCGAGCGCGGCGGCAGATGGGGGGCCGAATCTGCCGGGGTCGGTCAAATGCCCCTCACCCCCGTTGTAGCCTGTGAGGGCCTTGGAATAATCGCCGGCGAAAAGCCCGAGAAGATAGCTCATGTAATTGCAATAGGCGCTCATGGCGTATGTGGGAATGAACGCATTGTCGAAGGATCCCGAGCCGAACCGGGCCCACGTGCCCGCCGTGAATTGCGCAAGGCCCCTTTCACCCGCCCCGCCGACAGCCCGATCATTAAACCCGCTTTCGCGGTGGATCTGATGAAACGCAACGGTCGGGTCGATCCCGCAGGCCGAGGCCATGTCCATGACAAGCTGTTGATTCTCTGCCGGCGTTGCCATACATCACCCCTTTTTCGGGCCTGCCTTGGGTTTCTCCTGGGCGAGCGCGGCGACGGGTTGCTTCGTGATCAATTCGGTTAGGGCGATGATCACGAAGTTGACGCCGGCGCGGGCCTGCCCTGTCACTTGATATTTGGCGATGATCAGGACGTCGCGGATTACTTGCAGCGTGGCGCGAAATGATCCCGTGATTTTATCCGTCGTGCCCTTGCGCAGGGCCTCGGGGATCTCGGGCAGAGGGGTTTTATCAAGCCCTGCTTCTACCATTTCGCCGGCGAAGATCAGAAGGTCGGCGGCAAAATCGTCGGCCCCTGTTTTATCTTCGTCAAGTTCGCGCAGGGCAAGCCCGGTTGCGGCGACCCACGGGATGAGTGATCGTAAATCCATGATGGTTGATTCTCCCTAGATGTATTCGAGAATGGCAGAATCGAAAAATAGTTGATTTAACGGGTCTGCCGTCCCGAATTGAAAGCTTACTTGTAATGTGGGATTGGTTGTCCAATCAATTGCAGTTGCCGCCGATTGGGCAAACTGTTGTGTGTCGCCGTTCGCGCTGTAGTAGAAGCGCCCATTGTTTAGGGTGATTGTGCCCCCGGCCCCAGGCGTGCGAACGAACATGGGGGCGTCGAGGATCCATGAGCCCGAGGTCGACGCGGCTAACACCCCGCCCAAAGAAAATCGTTGCACCCCGCCCAGATAAATTCTTATATCGAGCGCGGGTAGGCCCGTTGTAGCAATGCGGCCCCAGATGCGCAAATAAAAACACTTGAGGAATGAGGCCATGCCGTTTGTGATGACGCGCGATCCCAGGTTGTTATTAAACGGAAAAATATTGACTTCCGCCGCGCTGTTGGCGATTGAGGGCCCGTCGTCTGCCGTGAAAAGCGTTTGAATCATTCCCACGGGCAACCCCCCAGTAGCGCGGCGGCTGCGCGCGAATTTGTTATGTCGGATCTCATAAGACAGCGCCATGCCATGTCAGCCTTCGTCGGTTTCTGCGATCAGCCAATCAAGCAAAACCAAATCAGCCGGCGAGATTGGAACGACGCCGGCAAGTGTGTTGTAGGGAATAGGGGCGTCGGGGATCTCGCACGATGTTTCACGCATGAAGGCCCCGGCCCTTTCGTTGTAGTCTCGCAATTTATCGGGGGCGATGTTCTGTTGCCCCTCTTGAAATCCACACTTTTGCATGAGATCCCGCAGCGAATCGGCAAGCAAATCAATTTCCGGTCGTGCGGATCTCACCACGCGCGCAACCTTGAAGGCGAGCGCATGATGTTCTTTCGGGATCTCACGCGCGGCAAGCCGCATCAACGCCGGGTAACTTTCGTTAAGTTGCCAAAGAGTAATTTGCATAAATCACGCCACGGCAAGCGCGATTGCGCTTGATTGGTAGATGTTCGTTCCGTCTGAATAAAAGTTGACAACGTCCCGAGCGTTCGCGCCCGCGCTCAATGTTGGCGCGGCCCCGCCGATGAATTTTGCCGTCGCCGGCCACGTGAGCGTCCGCCCGCCCGTTCCGTCTTGAATGATCACAATAGTTAATTTTGCGCTGTTCGGGATGTTGCTAAAAGTAAACGTCGCGTTGCCGGCCCCAAAGGTAAACTGTTGGACGTTGCCGAGTGAGAAATCTAAATTTTGCGTGCCCGTGCCCGTGACCACATTTCGAGGGGTGAAGAGAGTCCCGCCCTTTGCAACGCCCGTGTATGTTCCGGCTGCGTTGTTGTCGTTGATGATAAATTGCGCAATGTCTACTGATGGCGCGGCCTCGGCGGAAACGATCAACGGGACGCGCGCGGCGTCATCGGATCTTATTCCGGCCTGCGCGCTGTAGGTTGTCCCAGGCTTTACGACCATCAGCTTGCCGGCAAGCGTATCGCCCCCCTGTATGCGGATTACGCCGGCAGATACGGTCGTCTTTAGCGATACTTCTGTATTACTGCCCTCCCACGAAGGGCCGAACAAAACCGACTCATCAGGAGAGAAAACCGCGAGCGTCGGATTATGCGCGCCTGCCCGTTGATCGAAGAGACTCATAATCCGGCGATTCGCGCCCACGGCAGATGTCACGCCAAAGGCGAGGATCTGCCCGAATGCGCCGGGGTCGAAAGTGGGGATGTTGATTTTCGTCGGTACGCCTGATGCGGCGGGGGTCGTAAACGTAGTTGTCGCGGATCCGCTAAGCGTAAGCGGAAATGCCGAGATCAACACGCCTGAGCCCTTTGCCGATAGAATCAAATTGAGATTGGCGTCCGTTCCGGTCACGCCCAATTCTGGACTGTTGCCGGCTGCGCTGTTTGCTGTGGCAATCGAGTTGACAGCGGTCGCGACCGCAGTGAGCAAGATTATTGTGTTGCCGTTCGCATCAAGTATGCCGGTTGTAATCCTCGGGTTTGTTGCCCGGAGATTGCCCGACCCCGCTGTTACATTCGTCCCGTCAGACGTGAAGCCAGACACCCCGCCGAACGCGCCGGCGTTGTTGTACTGTACTTGCGTATTGATGCCCCCAGGCGTGCCCCCGCCCCCTGCGCCCAGGCTTACGGTCGCCCCGTTGATGCGGGCCCGCAGCAGGTTGCCGGTTGAATCGTACCAAATGTCGCCATTGATAGGCGTCGAGGGGTCGCCGGCGTTGGATCCAACGTTAAGGCCCGGCAAGGTTGCGTCAGGGTTGAAGGTCTGCCGGACGCCGTCTGGGAAGGATAAGACGCCCGTGTCGCTAAGTGTGATCAGGCTATTCTGAAGCAGCCGGCCCGTCGCGCCGTCATAACGCGCAAGGGCCTCATCGGTTGCGCCACCCGAGGGCCCCGTAACATTGCCCACGGTCACGGTTGCGCCGTTGATGCGGGCCCGCAAGAGATTGCCCGTCGAGTCATACCACAAGTCGCCATTGATGGGCGTCGCCGGATCTCCGGCAAGGGCCCCCACGTTCAAGCCGGCAACCGTGGCCCCCGGATTGAAAACTTGTCTTATGTCATCGGGGAAGGTGAGCGCGCCGGCGTCGCTCAGCGTGATTGCGCTATTCTGCAAAAGCCGGCCCGTTGCGAGATCAAAGCGCGCCAACGCCTCGTCGGTTGAAGCAGCCGGCCCGGTCACATTGCCGACGCGAACATACGCCCCCGTGTTTTCCGAGAAGAGTAAACGATTCGTGCCCGAGTCAAAGTAAATCGCGGCCTGCGCGGCCCCGCTTGCAGCCGGCGCACCAAAGGCCCCAAACCGCAGGGCGCCGTCCGTGATGTTGCGGGTGATCAGCGAAAAGAGGTTGTCGCCCGTGATTGACTTCGAGCCCGCAGCCCCCGCCGATACATCGACGATGTAATACAGGTCGCCGGGAACTTGCCCCGTGCCGATGCTAACCAGTGCTGATAGTTTCGCAGAGGCCATAAGTTAAGGGGTCGAGCTTTGCAGTAATAACGCGTCCGTGCCCGCGCCGGCGTCAGATTCGAGCAGTAACAAATCCGTGCCCGCGCCGGCGTCAGATTCGAGCAATAGAAAATCATTCACAACGACAACGGGGCCCGAGGCCCCGCCCGTGTTATGCCCGTTGTAATCCGATTCATGCCGTTTTTCCCAAGACAGCGCCATGCTTATGTGTCACTACCAGAAACCACGACTTCCGCTGCGCCCAGTTGATCAGCCACGGTCGGGCCCACGTGGTAAGCGTAAACGAGCGTTCGCACAAGCCATGTGTCGGCAGTGGGCGGGGCCCCGAGTACGCCTTGCAAGGTAATCGAGTTGCCGGCCTTGATAATCAATAGCTCATCGACGTCGGCCAAAATGTGGGCAGGCACAAGGCCCGTCAACTCTTCGTTGCCCCCTCCGGCGTTGATGATCCATTGCAATTGCCCCTCGGGGGGCGGCGAGAAGTTGCGAAAGCCCGCAACGGTTGATGTGGGGGTGTACACGTAGCATTCCGTCCGCAGAATGACCAGATAGCCCGCATCTTCCGGGATCTGGTAAGTCGCCAACACTTGCGCCGAGGCCGAGTTGATCCAAATATGCCGGTCGCCAAATTTGACAGGCTTTATCTCATGCTGCAAATCCTCGGCCTCTTCCGCCGTTTTGGGATTGCACAAGTCGACCAATTGTTTAACGTGTTTGGTGATCAGCATATCAATAAAAACACTTTCGGACGCCCCGGAGCGTAAGCAACCCGTTGTTTAACGGCGCGGCGTCGTTGGGGTTGATCATGTTGATTTGTTGCCGATGTGCAGCCGGCAGTGTCCAAGGTTTGCAAAACGGCAGATTGGGATAATCGGCCCCAGGTCTGCCATAGAACGACATGAAGGGAGAGAACGAAGGCGTCCAGCCGGATTCAATCCCCATTGCCACATACTTCAGCCGCAAGTTGGTAATGAATGACTGGTAGCCGAAAAAGAAATTAAGGCTTGCGTCATGAATCTCGACGTCACAATCGAGGCCCGGCATGTACTGGACGGCCTGGGAGTTGTTTCCAAAGGTAAAAATCTGCGTACCGACCGATCTTTGCCCGGCCCCGATGGTCAGAAACAACGGAATACGCGAGCCGACACGGGTGATGCTGCCATCCGGCATGGTTACTTCTTCGGGGGCCCGCCCCCCTTTCGGCCCGGTCAGTTGAACACCAATGAATGTAAACGTACAAGGGTCGAGATTCGGCGCGCTCGGATCTATACTCGACCAGTCAAGGCGCAGTCGTGTATTTTTCGGATAGAAAAACGCCTCGGGAAACTTAGCCGGCCCGGCGACGTTTGTGCCCGCGTATGCCGTCACGGGGGCAAATGGGACGATGTTCGGAGCGACCCAAGGAATGCCCGTTTGCTCATGGGTGATCTGCAAAAAGTAAAACGGAAAATCGTTCAAGACGGCATGCGCCCCGAAGATCAACACGTCGTCTTTTTGCATTTCCGTAAACTGAGTAAAGAAATCTGGCGGGGCCCCAAGGTTGACCGTAAGCGTGGAAAACCAAGGCCACCAGTTTTCATAGTTTTCGGCTATGGCCTCCGCGTAGGGCGTCCAATGCCCAAGCCACTTACACCCGATCAGGGGGCCCGTGCTAATTTCGTTTCTCAAGGGGTTCAAGTTCATGCGAATCCTATGGAGTAATCCCAGCCGACGCCATTGATTGGTTGAGTCAGCCGCAACGCGCGCCACGTCCACAACCCGCCCGTGAGGGCAATGGTCGGACTGTTCGTAAAGTTCATTTGCAGTCGGCCCTGTTTCTTTATGAAGTAGGGTTGAACGAGAGGCAACACCGGCAACGATTGCGAAAACACGCCCGCAATCGCGTTAACCGGGGTGTCTTGCGGGACGGCGTTGTCGTCTGCCATCCAATCATATTGCGGCGAAATCGACTTGATGCGCACAAGCGTGTCTGCGCTTGAAAAATTCACCTGCGCCCCGAAGTACAACACATCTTCCGAAATCTCGTTAGTAAACACCGGGGCGACGCGTTGGCCTGCGACCCCCGTGAAGCCTATGGCTATTGTGTCGATCAATTCGAGATGGTTGCGGTAATAATCGAGGATCCGCATGATGTACTTATTGAAAAAATACATGCTTTTTCTCCGTTCGCGTTAGGATCTCAGCCCCGCGCTTTTGCACATGCCCCAAACCATCAACACCTGTTCATGGTGTGCTAGCTCGGCGTCGTAGGCGTCTTTTTCGGATTGGTTGAAGCGGAGAATGCCCCCGCTTGCAAGGTAAACGTCATGGGTGTTTGCCTGCCATCGAAGCGACCACCCGCGTCGGGCGTTGATGCGGGCGACCAATTCGCCTAAAGCGCGGCTGAGTCTTACGCCGAGGCCCTGCCGTTCATTGATCGCGGAAATACTCAAGAGCGCGATTTTATAGCGCCCTATCACAACAATCGGATTTACCACTTGACACCCCCGAAGATAAAGGACGTGGGGCAGGGAAGGCCCGCCCCACGCGCAAGCAAAGAACAAACCACAGGCAACGGTTGATGCGACCGTTAACCCGTGACCGGCTGAATGCCGATCCCGCCCAACGTAACAACCACGCGAACGGTGCAACCCGCGTCCACGACGAAGGGGTTTTGAACGCTCATGCGCACGCCGAACTTTGTCAACGGTGGAATGTGCCGCATAACGGGCATTTGGTAGGCAAACCCAAACCCGTTATTTACGAATCCGTCGCCGGATCCGACAGCGGCGCCCGCCGTCACGTTGAACGTCAAGGCGTTTTGCCCCGAGATCCCGTAAGGCCCCGAGGGAAAGCGCCAGCCCGGCCCACTTTCAAAATCCGTTTGATTCACGAACAAACGAAAGAAAGTGCCCTCTTGAAATGCCCGCATAAGGTTGCTCATGCGGATAAACGACGCCGTTGTTTGCGTCGACAAGAGGCCCGGATCTAACGTCAAGTTGAGGGCGTTGCCCGTGGTTTGGAGCGTCGCGTCGTTCGATTGCAAAATATGGAATTGAACGCCGATACACCAAATCAAAGCCTCGTAACCCTGCGCCAGTTGGCCCCCGTTTGACACGTGGGGATGGACGTCGATTTCCTGCTTCGTATATTGCGTACCAGCAATAAACAAAGCCTGCTGAGCCCCGACCGGATTTTGGAAAAATACAAAGTCTTTCGTGGTCAGCGTGCCCGGATCTATACGCACGGTGTCGTATAGCTCAATGCCATTGACAGAGGCCAGACGTCCGCCTTTCAACTTTAGAAAGTCGGCAATCTGGTAATAGTAAATCGGGTTGATCTGATCCAACACAGTGGGCAAGCCCGGCATTTGCGTGTTAGTCAGCCCGAATTGGGGTGATTGATCGTACATGCAAAATTCTCCTTGACTGTAAAATCTGACTGTTGATGTTCGAGCTTGCCGAACTAATAGCCGTAATTACCTGGGCGAGCAGCCATGCCGTTCATTCCGCCCGCTGGCGCGGGGGGCGGCGGCGCGGCTGCAATCAATGGCGGTTGTCCCGTGACAAGGGCAATGCCACCCAATCCCGTGCGCCAACGATTGCCACCCCAACCGGGGCCGCCGAGGCCCCCATTTGCCGGAGCGGCGGCAGGGGCAAGGCGTGCGCGGATCTGAGGCACAACGTAAGCGGAGATCAATTGCGCGGCGGCAACCACGCCACCCGCAAGTAAGATGTCTTCTTTCCACTTGCGCGTCGTGGCCGTCATGCCCGCAGCCCACGAGAGCAACCAACCCGTCCCGAACGCAAGCCCGGCATTCGTCAGGGGTGAGGCCCCCACGTAAGGCAAGACAAAGCGAGCGACGAAGGGTTGCACCAACCCAATAAGCGCGCCCCCTGCGGCAAGTGTGAAAGCCTGCCCGAGAACGCCCGCAGGATTGGAGCGGCGAGAATGACGCCGACGCCGAGTGTGGCGACGCCGTGTCGGGTTGATTGGATTGCGCCGGCGCGCGAAGACGCCATAACGGCGATGACGCCTTGTACTATGCCGCCGACGACGCCGAGTAGGATTGACAGGGTTAACCGGGTTCGCGCGAACTGTACGCCGGCGACGGGCCCCTGCTTTTCTGCGTTTCTTAGCAGCCATGCTTTTTCTCCTTTTGCGAGGATTGACGAGCGCCAACACTGCCGGAGCGGGATTGACAACCCGTCGTTTAACGAATTGAGCCATGCGGCCCCCTTTCTCTGCGTCTTTTGCGATTAACGCGGCGGCAAGACGCGGCCAACCGCAAACTAAAAATCAATTTTCAATACCTCGGCGCGTTATTCGATACGCCCCGCCCCTGATATGCAGGCCCCCATGAGCGTCGGCATGAAGCGTGGGCCTGTGGCCCGTTTCTTCACCCAACTTATGAAACCAGATGGT
>Ga0075426_10004081_pt1 | contig 10399 bp, 11 predicted proteins | sample SoiMethybrSBSTD5_FD_75304 | JGI IMG/M metagenome (GOLD analysis project Ga0075426, IMG submission 75304) | Bulk soil microbial communities from a Populus tree surrounding site in Tennessee, USA - Soil MetaG P. TD hybrid SBSTD5 | ecosystem: Environmental > Terrestrial > Soil > Tree plantation...
CAGGAAGCACTCGATGCACTTGCGGAATTCCTGGGGCCGCTCGACCTCGTACTGTTGCATCCGCCAGGTGCCGTCCGGCGCGTCGGGGGCGCGCGGCTTGAAAGCGGGGATCCGCTTGTTGACCTCGTAATTCCAGGATACGTCGGTCACGAGGTCTTTGATCACGGGGAAGGCTTTCATCGGCATGATCGTGATCGTCTCGTCGGCGGCGTAGTCCGACATGCGCGTCATGCACATGAGCCGCGGCTTGCCGTTGATCTCGGCCGAGCACGAGCCGCACTTCCCCGCCTTACAGTTCCAGCGGACGGCGAGATCGGGCGCCTGCTCGGCTTGAATGGCGTGCACTGCATCCAGCACCACCCACCCCTCCCCCGCGGCGACCTGGTACTCCTGCAGCTCGCCCTGCTCCCGCGTACCGCGGAACAACCGGAAGCGGCGTTGGTGCGCCACGGTCAGGCTCCTTCCTTTATGAGCTTCATCAGGCCCGCCGGCAGCGGCGGCTGCACCTCACGTCGGACCACCATGCGGTCCCCCTCTTTTTTGATGACGAGCTGCTCACGCGCCTGGCGCTCGTCGGAGTCCGGGTAGTCGCTGCGGGTATGAGCGCCGCGGCTCTCGGTCCGCTCGAGCGCCGCACGCGCGGTCGCCTCCGAAACGACCAGCAGGGATCGGATGTCGATCGCCGTGTGCCAGCCGGGATTGTACTCGCGGCTCCCGCTGATCCCGACCTTCCGAGCGCGTTCCTTCAACTTCTCGAGCTCGGTGAGCGCGGTTTCGAGGCCGCTCTTGTCGCGGATGATGCCGGCGTTGCGCTGCATGACGGCCTGGAGCGCCGACTGCACGGCGAACGGATTCTCGCCGCTTTCATGCTCGAACGGCGCGAGGGCGTCCCGCATCGTCGCTTCCACCTCGGCGTCGGGAATGGGCAGGGGTGCCGCGCGCTTGGCCGCGGCGTGCAGCCCGGCCCGGCGCCCGAAGACCAGCAGGTCGCTCAGCGAATTCCCGCCCAGCCGGTTGGCTCCGTGCATGCCGCCCCCGACCTCGCCCGCCGCGTAGAGACCGGGAACGGTCGACTCCTGCGTCTCGGCATCCACCTTGATCCCGCCCATGACGTAGTGGGTCGTCGGACCGATTTCCATCGGGTCCTTGGTGATGTCCACCTGCGCCAGCTCTTTGAACTGGTGGTACATGCTGGGCAGCTTCTGCTTGATGTAGTCGGGGCGCTGCTTCGAGGCGATGTCCAGCAATACGCCGCCATGCGGCGTGCCACGTCCCTCGGCGATTTCCCTGGTGATGGCTTTCGAGACGACGTCGCGCGTCAGCAGCTCCGGCGGCCGGCGGTTCTGCTTGCGATCGCCTTTCACCCAGGCATCGGCTTCGGCCTCGGTCTCGGCAAAGTCGCCCTTGAACATGTCGGGCATGTACCGGAACATGAACCGCTCGCCCTTCGCGTTCTTCAAGACCCCGCCCTCGCCGCGCACGCCTTCGGTGACCAGGATCCCGCGTACGCTGGGCGGCCAGACCATGCCCGTGGGATGGAACTGCACGAACTCCATGTCGATCAGCTCGGCGCCGGCCTCGTACGCCAGGGCGTGGCCGTCGCCCGTGTACTCCCACGAATTGCTCGTGATCTGCCACGCTTTGCCGATGCCGCCGGTCGCCAGCACGATCGCGCCGGTCTGGAACAGCACGAAGCGACCCGTCTCGCGGAAGTAGCCCAGCGCGCCGGCGATCTTCCCGCCGACCACGAACAGCCGGACGATGGTGCATTCCATGTGCACGTCGATTCCGGAGTGCACGCCCTTGTCCTGGAGGACGCGGATCATCTCGAGACCGGTGCGGTCGCCGACGTGCGCCAGGCGGCTGTAGGTGTGGCCGCCGAAGGGCCGCTGGTTGATGCGCCCGTCGGGCGTCCGATCGAACAGGGCGCCCCACGCCTCGAGCTCCCGGATGCGGTCGGGCGCTTCCTGGGCGTGGATCTGCGCCATGCGCCAGTTGTTGTGCATCTTGCCGCCGCGCATGGTGTCGCGGAAATGCACGCGCCAGTTGTCTTCGCCCATCACGTGGCCGAGCGCGGCCGCCGCGCCCCCTTCGGCCATGACGGTGTGCGCCTTGCCGAGCAGCGATTTGCACACGAGGCCGACCTTCGCTTTTTGGGCGCTGGCTTCGATGGCGGCGCGCAGGCCCGCGCCACCGGCGCCGATGACCACGACGTCGTAGCGGTGCGTGCGGAGGTCGGAGGCCGCCACTAGAACACCCGCACGTCGTGGATCACGCCCATCGCGCACAGCCGGATGTAGACGTCGGTCAGCGCCACCGAGAAGAGCGAGCACCAGGCGAACAGCATGTGGTGGCGGTTGAGCGCGCTGACCCCGTGCCACAGCCGGTAGCGTGCCCGACCGCCGCGCGCGCACGAGAAGCAGTCGACCTGGCCACCGACGAGGTGCCGCAGCGAGTGGCAACCGAACGTGTAGCTCGCGAGCAGGATCACATTGACCAGCATCACGAGCGTCCCGAGGCCGACGCCGAACGCGCGCGGGCCGGGCGCCATGGCGCCATCAGCCATCACCCCGTTCACCGGCCAGCGCGCGGCCTCGATCACGTCCCAGCTGAGAATGAAGATGAACACCACCGCCGCGTACATGAAAAAGCGGTGCACGTTCTGGAGAATGAACGGGAATTTGGTCTCGCCCCGATAGGCGTGCCGCGGCTCGCCCACGGCGCAGGCTACCGGGTCCAGAAAAAACGAACGATAGTAGGCTTTGCGGTAGTAGTAACACGTGGTGCGGAAGCCGAGCGGGAAGATCAGGATGAGGAACGCCGGCGAGAAGGGAAACCACGGCGCATTGACGAGCGGCGAGTAGAACGGCGACAGGTACGGTCCCCACTCGTAGTTCTTGCCGACCCAGGCCGCCCACGTGGAGTAGACGGCGAAGCTGCCGAGCACGAGCGCCGTGAGCGCGGGCGCCACCCACCAGGCGTCGCGCCGGAGTGTCGCGCCCAGGCCGCGCTCCTGCAGGTCTCTCAGCGACGTGGTCATAGCTTCACCGCCCCCATCGTTTCCTTGACTGCCTCGGCGGACTTCTTGAGCGCCGCCTGCTCCTCAGTCGACAGTTTGACTTCGAGAATCTGCTCCAGCCCGCGGCGCCCGAGCTTGCACGGCACGCCGAGATAGATGCCGGACACGCCGTACTCCCCCTGCACCCACGCGGCGCACGGCAGGATGCGTTTCTTGTCGAGCGCGATCGCTTCGACCATCTGGGTGACCGCCGCCGAGGGGGCGTAGTAGGCCGAGCCGGTCTTCAGGAACGCAACGATCTCGGCGCCGCCATTGCGGGTGCGCTCGACGATCTTGTCGAGCGCCGCCTTGTCGAGCAGCTGGCTCACGGGAATGCCCGAGACCGTCGTGTACGACACCAGCGGCACCATGGTGTCGCCGTGGCCGCCCAGCACCATCGCCTGAATGTCCTCGACCGACACGTCGAGCGCCTCGGCCAGGAACGCCCGATAGCGAGCCGTGTCGAGCACTCCCGCCATCCCGATCACCCGCTCGCGGGGGAAACCCGTCACCTGCTTCGTGACCCAGCACATCACGTCGAGCGGATTGGAGACCACCACGACGATCGCGTTCGGGCAGTGCCGCTTGATCTCGAGCGAGACCTGCTTGACGATGTCGGCATTGGTGCGGACCAGGTCGTCCCGGCTCATCCCGGGCTTGCGCGCGATCCCCGCGGTGACGATCACCAGCTCGCTGCCCGCCGCGGGCTGGTAGTCGTTGGCACCCACGACCCGGGTGTCGAACCCTTCGATCGGCGCCGACTGCCACTGATCGAGCGCTTTGCCCTGCGGCACGCCCTCGATCACGTCCACGAGGACGACCGTGCGGGCCAGTGCCTTTTCGGCGAGGCGTTGAGCTGCGGTGGCGCCTACGTTCCCGGCGCCGACGACGGTGATCTTGTTGAACATGCGAATCCGGGAGGTGAGGTGCGCACAACTTAGCTCGGCGACGGCGCGCTTGGAAGTTCTCGTGCCGGCTCAAGTCCCAGCGTCTCCCCGAGGCTCGAGATTGGCGAGCACCAGCTCGCGCACCGACCAAGGATTCGCGATACCGACGAATGCTTCCCGGATGCCGGGGTCGTCTGGAGGGTGGACCCCCAGCCGATCGAGGCCTACGCGCTCGACGACATCTCCCAGCGAGTTACGCGGGAATTCCGCCAGCTGATTGTTGTTCAACAGTTCGAGGTCCGAGCGGTTCCGCACGAAGATCAGGTCACCCGTCCCGTCGGCGTGCTCCGACGTCGTCACGTCACGCAGCTCGCGGTGGCCGATCCAACGGATAGACGAGGTTGCCTGGATGAACAGCACGCGCCGATCGGTCACGGCGTACACGGTGCGCGGCGTGAGCCAGCGGCCGCGGATCATGCCGACGAGGCCGGCGAGCGAGGCGACCCCGAGTGCCGCGACGACCACGTGCGCCGCGATCGGCGCGAGGGCCTTGAGCGTGGCGTAAAAAGCCGACCGCTGCTCGTCCGTGGAGTATACCCAGTAGCCAAACAGGACGTAGATGAGCCACCCGACGCCGACCCCCACGGCGCTCAGGACGCCGAGTGTGAACACGCGCATGGTGTAGCGCTCCAGTGGCCCCCTGGTGGGGCGTCCGCACCAGAGTATCCGCTCGCCGGGCTGGAGCTGCTCCCTCACAAGCCGCTCCGCTGCGAGGTCGGGCGCGCTCACTCCTCAGCCTCCGCGCGTGTGCATCTCGCGATGGGGATCGGCCCGCAGCGAATCGATCCGATACAGCGCGCCGCGGTCGGCCACGCCGAGGCGTTCTTCGGCCCCCCGATCGGTGCGGCCCTGCCAGGTCGCCCGGATGAGCGCCGCCAGCTCCTCGTCGGTCGCCCCGCCGCGGAGGGGCTCGCGCAGATCGACGCCCTTCCCGGCGTACAGACACAGGAACCACGTGCCGTCCGCGGTGACCCGGCTGCGGTCGCACGTCCGGCAGAACGGCGCGGTGACCGACGCGATGATCCCGAACGTCGTGGCGTCCGCGAGGCGGAACCGCTCCGCCGGCGCGCGCCCGTCACCGGCCAGGGTCGTGATCGGCCCATAGCGGCGCGTCAGCGCTTCGAGCATGTCGCGCTGCGAGACGACCTGGTCGGCCGACCAGCGGGTGGCGCCGCCCACGTCCATGTACTCGATGAAGCGGACCTCGGCGTCGGCGGCGCGTCCGAACTCGAGGAGATCGACCAGCTCGTCGTCGTTGAACCCGCGGATCACGACCGTATTGAGCTTGAGGCGGCCGAAGCCCGCGTCGCGCGCCGCGCGAATCCCGGCGAGCACGTCGGCGTGGCGAGCGCTCTTGGCGAACGCGAGCATCCGCTCGGGACGCAGCGTGTCCAGGCTGACGGTGACCCGCTGCAGGCCCGCGGCGCGCAGCGCCGCCGCCTGCTGCGCGAGCAGCAGGCCGTTCGTGGTCAGCGCAAGGTCGTCCACCGCCGGCACGGCGGCGAGCATCCGGACCAGCGCCGGGAGGTCGTGGCGCAACAGGGGCTCCCCGCCGGTGAGCCGCACCTTGCGCACGCCCAAGTCGGCGAAGACCCGCACCAGGCGCGTCATCTCCTCGAACGTGAGGATCGACGCCCGCGGCAGCCACACGTACTCGTCCTCGGGCATGCAATAGCGGCACCGCAGATTGCAGCGGTCGGTCACGGACAGCCGCAGGCTCTCGAGCGGGCGCTGGAGCGTGTCGCGGACGGCGTCAGGCATGGGAGGGAAGGTCGGACGGGCGGGCAGTCGGACGGCCGGACGGGTCCACCCAGGTTGCACTGCCGTCGATGCGCAGTTCCTTCTTCCACACGGGAATGCGACGCTTGACCTCTTCGATCACGAAGCGGCAGGCGTCGAACGCTTGCGCCCGGTGCGGTGCCGCCGCCGCGATGGCGATGCTCGCCTCACCCGAGGGAATCACACCCAGCCGGTGGCGCACGGCGATGCGCGCCTCGGGCCAGCGCCCGTCCGCGTCCGCCAGGAGACGGCCGAACTCGGCCTCCACCATTTCTTCGTACGCCGAGTACTCGATCGCGGTCACGCCCTGCTCCTCGGGTCCGTTGCGTACCGTGCCGAGGAAAACGCACGTGCCCCCGCGCTCGGGGGCCGACACCTCGGCGAGGAGGGTGTCGAGGGAAATGGGGGATCGGGTGAGATAGGCCATAGCTTGTCGAGGTCGGCTAACCCCGGGGCGTCGCCCCGGGGTCAGCCGCGCAGTCCCTCATCCCCCCGCAATCGGTGGTAACAGCGCGACCTCATCCCCGTCCCGCACACCCGCGTCGAGCTTGACCTGCCGCAGGTTTACGGCGGCGAGCGGGCGCTCGGGCAGCGCGCGCGCGGCGGGGATCTCGTCGCGCAGGCGCCGGACCACGTCGCCCACGGTCGCCGGGAGCGACACGGAGACCGCGGTCTCCGCCCGCCCCACCAGCTCCGCGTAGCGCGCGAACAACCGCACGCGGATCGTCGCCGTCCCCGTCCCTCTGGCCGTCATGTCCGCTCGCAAGATAGCCGTCGTCAGTTCCCCGTGGAACCCGTCGCGATGCCTTGCCAGATCCTCGCCTGTTTCGGCGTGGGGGAAGCGGCGGGCGTGAGGGTGAACGACACCGCCGTTCGCTCGCGCACCTGCGTGGTGAGCGTCAGCGGCTTGCCGGCCCGCGTGACGCTGATCGCGAGGGGTTGCCCGTCCTGACCGCGATAGCGCTCCCGGTAGCTGGCGCCCCAATCGCCGTCGGCGCGAGCCTCGATCTCTCCCACTTTGAGCAGCACGTCGCCCTGCTGGAGCCCCGCGGCGTCCGCCGCGCTGCCCGGCACCACGCTCTGCACCACCAGCTTCCCGGTCTCGTCGGGCTGGGCGTTCACGCCGAGAAACGGATTGGAGATCGTCTTGCGGGCGACCGCGATGCCCGCCTTGGCGAGCACCGCCTCGTAGGGCAGCGGCTCCCGGCCGTTGATGTAGCGCTGATAGAACGCGTCCACGTCGGGCAGTCCGTACTCCCGCAGCAGCGCGAGCAGGTCCCGTGTGGTGAACCCCATCTGTTTCTGGTAGAAGCGGGTGTACAGCGCCCGCATCACGTCGTCCAGGCTGCGCCGGTTGTCGCTGGCATCGCGAATCGACACGTCCAACAGCAACCCGGTGAGCGAGCCCTTCGGGTAGTACAGCTGCGAGCTGTTCACGAACACCTCGTTGATCCAGGTCGCCGCACTGCCGTCCTCTTCGCTCCACGGCTCGGGTACCGACTCGACCTGCTGCATGTCTTGCGTGGCGTTCCCCAGGAACTGCTGGGTGGTCCACAGTCCGGAGCGCAGGTTGGTGAGATCGGCGTAGTAGTCGGTGACGCCTTCGGACCACCACAGCAGCGGCGTGTACTGTTCCGCGTGGTAGTTGTAGGGCCACATCTCCGCCGGCCGGATGCGCTTCACGTTGAAGAGATGGAAGTACTCGTGCGCCATCAACGGCACCATGAAGTCGCCGAACGTGCCGGCCGCGTCGGCGAACGCCCCCTGCGGCATGATGTCGAACTGCGAGGCCGCGTGCTCCAGTCCACCCCCGAAGCTCACCGGCTCCCGGATGACGTTGAAGAACACCGTGTAGCGGTCGTAGGGCGGGCCGCCGAACAGGGCATTCTCGGTGCGGGCGATCTTCTCCAGGTCGGTGCGCATGTTGCGCTGCACGGGGGGTGAGTAGGCGTCCGCCGGCCACACGGCAATCCGGATCCACTTGCCGTCTACCTGAAGCGAATCCAGGCTGTACTTCCCGACGAATGTCTGCGCGTCTGCCAGCTCGTGATAGTTCGCCGCGGTATACGGTCCGGCGCCGGAGCCCCCGAGCGCGGTCGTCACCTGCCATCCCGCTGGGAGCGCGAACCGCACCTCGGCAGGTCGGGCGAGCTGACCCTCTTCGTAGAGAAACACGTTCGTGCCCAGGAATTCGCCGAACTCGCCCGTCAGCCGGGCCATTGAGAGATCGATGGTGTCCGCGAAGTAGTCGAACTCGACACTGACGCGTTCACTCCTGGCGGTGGTGACGCGCCACGTATCCTTGTCGACGCGGTCCCAGAACAGCGGCTGACCGCCCGGCGTCTTGGCGCCGAAGTGCCGCACGTAGCGTGCATAATTCTGGATCTCGTAGTTGCCCGGACTCCACGCCGGGAGCGACAGGTAGAGCGTGTCTTTGCCACGCGTCGGGAAGTCGGCGCGCACGTGGAACAGGCGCGTCGCGGGAGTCGGCACCGAGACTTCGTACTGCACCGGTGGGACGCGTTGGGCGGACAACGAGACGGCGACGAACAGCAGGAGCAGGTGGCGCACCGGGCGTGTCTCCGAGTAGTGTGGGCCTCTTGAGTACACCGCGCAAAACAAAGCGGCCCAGACGGTTAGTCCGGGCCGCGCAAAATCGCTCGCGTGCTGCGTCAGGGTGTCACGCGCTCGCTCGCCTCCGCGACCATGGCGCGCAACTCCTTGCTGGGCTTGAACACAGGGACCGGACGCGCCGCCACTTCGACCGGGTCGCCGGTGCGCGGATTGCGCGCCATGCGCGTCTTGCGCTGGCGGATCTTGAAGGTCCCAAACCCGCGAATCTCAATGTTATGCTGCTCGGCGAGCGCCGCTTTGACGGCGTCCAGAAATGAGTCGACTACGCGGGCGCAGTCCTTCTTGGAAATCAGGGGACCGGCAGTGCGCGCAATTTGTGCGGTGACCTTTTCGACCAGGTCGGCCTTCGTCATCCGTCCCCCTTGAAGGGCCCAAGGGCAGTCAAGACGAGGGGCCAACATACGGGCTTACCTATTGTGTGTCAAGAGCTTGGAGGAACTGTTGGAAGTGCCCTTGGGCGTCGTGGGGGCCCGGAGATGCCTCCGGGTGGTATTGGACCGCGAAAATCGGGTACTCCCGATGCTTCACTCCTTCGACGGTGCCGTCGTTGAGGTTAAGGTGGGTGACCTGAAGCGCTTTGGCACCGGGCACGCCGCCGGTGTCGCCCTGCACGGCGAAGCCATGGTTTTGCGACGTGATAAGTACTTGTCCTGTCGCGAGATCCCGCACAGGATGGTTGCCGCCGCGATGGCCGTACGGGAGCTTCACCGTGTCGCCCCCGAGGGCCAACCCGAGCAGCTGGTGACCCAGGCAGATCCCGAAAATCGGCAGCGAGCCGTCGGCCAACTCGCGTAACGTCGTGATGGCGTAGTGCACGGCGGCCGGGTCGCCCGGACCGTTGGAGAGAAACAGGCCATCGGGGTCGAGCTCGCGGATGCGAGCGGCGGGCGTGCCGGCGGGGACGACGGTCACGCGGCAGCCGTTCTTCAGGAATAGCCGCAGGATGTTGCGCTTCATCCCGTAGTCGTACGCCACGATATGGTGACGCGCAGCGGGCGGCCCCTCGGTGTACTCCGCCCCGACGGTCGCGTGGGTCGCGAGGTCGAGGCCATCCATCGACGGGCTGGCGGCGAGGGCGGCGCGCACCTCATCGCTCGGCTGCTCGCCTAGCGCCACGGCACCTCGCATCGCGCCCTTGGAGCGGATGTGGCGGGTGAGCTGCCGCGTGTCCACGTCGGCGACGATGGGCACGTGCGCGGTGGCGAGCCAGTCCAACAACGTTCCCGTGGCCCGCCAGTTGGACGGCTGCGCCGACAGCTCCCGCAGCACGACCGCGGCCACGCGTGGCCGGTCCGATTCGACGTCGTCGGGGTTGATCCCGTAATTGCCGATCATCGGCGCCGTCATCACCACGATCTGACCGAGATACGACGGGTCCGTGAAGACCTCCTGGTATCCGGAGAGATTCGTGGTGAAGACCACTTCGGCGCAGGTGCAGTCGAACGGGAGGGGTGCGGTGCCGGGGAACCAGGCGCCGTCCTCGAGCAGCACGTAGGCGGGGCGACGGTCAGCGATGGGGCGGTGGCGTCTTGTTGGTGGGTTGCGTGGGGGCGCTCTGCGACGGCGGCGTCGAGGGCAGCGGGAGCGGCGTCGGCTGTACGGGAGCGGGCGCGGGGACGTTCCCCTCGAGCACCGAGCGCGGCGCCGCGCTCTGCGACGACATGACCGCGAGCACCAGTGAGGCGAACAGGAAGATCCCCGCGCACCACCAGGTGATCTTGGTGAGCAGCGTGGTGGCCTGGCGGCCGCCCATGAACTGCTCCGTGCCGGCGCCGCCGCCCAGCGACGCTAACCCCCCACCCTGCCCTGCCTGGAGCAGCACTGCGCTGGTGAGGATCAACGCGTCGAGGGCCAAGATGACCAGGAGCAGGTTGTACATCGCGCCGGGAAATTACCTACGCGCTGCCGGTCTGCACAAGTTGCGCCCACGCTTCGGGATCGAGCGACGCTCCGCCCACCAGCACGCCGTCCAGCTCGCGCT
>Ga0075426_10004084_pt1 | contig 10389 bp, 11 predicted proteins | sample SoiMethybrSBSTD5_FD_75304 | JGI IMG/M metagenome (GOLD analysis project Ga0075426, IMG submission 75304) | Bulk soil microbial communities from a Populus tree surrounding site in Tennessee, USA - Soil MetaG P. TD hybrid SBSTD5 | ecosystem: Environmental > Terrestrial > Soil > Tree plantation...
GCGACGCCGATCGGACGCGGCCTGCGGTTCGGGAACGCGTACTCGAGCTTGTCGGCCCAGCCCGCGTAGTAGAAGAAATGCGCGGCGGCGAGCGGGAGGTCGACGTCGCGCGATTCGCGGATCGGCTTGCCGCCGTTGCGCGACTCGAGGACCGCGAACTCGCGCGAGCGCTCCTGCAGGATGCGCGCGATGCGGAAGAGGTACTTCGCGCGCTCGGATGGCTTCGTCTTCGACCAGCGGCGCGCGTACGCGTCACGCGCGGCGGTCACCGCCTTCGCCACGTCGGCCTTGCCGGCCTGCGCGATCTCCGACAGCGGCTCCTCGCGCGACGGATCGATGGTGGTGTAGCGCTGCTTCGAGAGCGGCTCGACGAATTTGCCGCCGATGAAGAGCCCGTAGCGATCCGCGATCTTCGCGAGATCCTTCGCCTCGGGCGCCGGCGCGTACTCCCACGACGCCGGGATCGGCGCCTTATCGGTGCGCTTCGCGGGGGCCTTCGGAGCTTCTTTGATGTCAGTCAATCGTGAAGTAGTCCGGGTTCTGGTAGCGACCGGTGCGCTCCTTCCGCAGCTGCATGAGCACGTCGTTGAGGAGCGTCGATGCGCCGATGCGGTAGCGATCCGGCGTGAGCCACGCCACACCGAGCGTCTCGTGCACCTGCACCAGGTACTGCACGGCCTGCTTCGCCTGGCGCACGCCACCGGCGACCTTCATGCCGACGACGCGTCCCGTCTCTTCATATACGTCGCGGATCGTCTCGAGCATGCAGAGCGCGACCGGAAGTGTCGCGTTCGTCGCGGCCTTGCCGGTCGAGGTCTTGATGAAGTCCGCGCCGCCGGCGATCGCGAGGAGCGATGCGCGCCGCACGTTGTCATACGTGCCGAGCTCGCCGGTCTCGAGGATCACCTTGAGGTGCGCCTTCCCCGCGCAGGCCTCCTTCACGCGCACGATCTCGTCGTACACCTGTGCGTACCGGCCGGAGAGGAACGCGCCGCGATCGATGACCATGTCGACCTCGTGCGCGCCCATCGCAACGACCTCGCGCGTCTCCTCGAGCTTCACCGCGAGCGACGACTGCCCCGATGGGAACGCCGTGGCGACGGATGCCACCTTCACGCCGGTGCCCCGCGTTCGCTCGAGCGCGGTCGGGACGAGGTTCGGGTAGACGCAGATCGCGGCCACGGACGGGATGCTCGGGTCGGTCGGATCCGGCCGGACGCCTTTCGTCGCGAGCGCCGCGACCTTGCCCGGCGTGTCCGCACCTTCGAGGGTGGTGAGGTCCATCGCGCGGATCGCGAGGTCGAGCGCGAGCACCTTCGAGGCCTTCTTGATCGAGCGCTTCGCCAGCGTCGCGGCCCGCTCCTCGAGCCCGACCGCGTCGACCGAGCCGAGACGGGGCAGGCGCGGTTCGAGCGGAAGCTCGAAACCACCGGGGAGCGCTGGTGCGGTCGCCATAGGAAAAGTCTAGGCGAGCACGTTACGCGCGGATGACCGTGCGGACGCTCGGGTCGCCGACCGCCGAGCGGATGACGACCTCATCGATGCCGGCCTCGATCGCCTCACGCGCCGCGAGGATCTTCTTCTTCATGCGGCCTTCCGCAAGACGCTCGGCCTCATCCAGCGTCGTCTCGGCGACCAGCGAGGTGGGGTCGTTCACATCGCGCAGCAGACCCGGCACGTTGGTCAGGATGATGAGCGCGTCGGCGTCGATAGCCGCCGCGATCTTCGCGGCGACGCGGTCGCCGTCGACGTTCAGCGCCTCGTTCTCCGTGGAGAGCGCGAGCGGCGCGATGACCGGAACGCGACCGGGCTGGATGAACTGCGCGAGGAGCGGCAGGTTCACGACCTCGACCGTGCCGGTGTAGTCGTCGTGCAGGATCAGCGTCTTGCCGTCCTTCATCGAGCGGACGTCCTTCTTCTTCGCGACGAGGAGCCGGCCCGAGAGGCCCGACAGCCCGATCGCGTCAACGCCGCGCTGCTGCAGCTTCTCGACATAGGCGAAGTTCTCTACACCCAGCGCGGCCATGGCGAAGACCTCGAGCGTGCGGCGGTCGGTGCGGCGGCTGACGTGCCCTGACGGCGAGCTGATCTGCTCCTGCGGCACGCCGAGCGCCTCGGCGAGGCGATCGGTCTCGGCGGATGCGCCGTGCACGAGCACGATCTCATCCTGGCGCGAGACCTCCGCGACGAGATCCGCGACCGCGTCACGTGACACGCCCTTTGAACCGCCGGCCTTGATGACCGCCCGAAGCATCAGGCGAAGCGTAGTGAAAGCGGCGGCGCGCTGTCAGGCCGCGCCTCACATCCGCCTGCGATACCGCCCGGTGTTCGGGCAGCAGCGGCCGCGGGACACTGGCATCGCCAAGGAGGACGCGATGAACACGACGATCGCCACAACGAAGATCGAGGTCCCATACCCCGACACGGCGCCGCTCGAGCTGCTGCTCATCACCGGACCGTGCCGCGTGCAGTTCACGACCACCGACGCGCCGGTGTGGATGACCGGCACATACGAGGACCCGAGCGGTGTGCTGCCGATCGCCGTCACGCCGGGCGCCCGCACCGTGATCCAGCAGCGCTTCGATCCGACCTCCGGCTTGTGGCAGGCGGCGGCACCACGGCTGGCTCTCGCCTTCGGCACAGCGCGGCCGTTCGCCATCGAGATCCAGACCGGGGCCGGCGACAACGTGTATGACCTCGGCGGGCTGCCGCTCTCACGAGTGGTCGTCAAGGCCGGTGCCGGACGCTTCGAGCTTGACTGGTCGTCCCCGAATCCCACCCCACTCGCGCTGATCGACGTCTCGGCCGGCGCGGGCGCCATCACCGCACGCGGTCTCGCGAACGCCAACTTCAGCGCGATGAAATTCGCGGGCGGCATGGCGGCGTGCACCCTGGACTTCAGCGGCGACCTCCGGCGCGACGCGAACGTGCGGGTCGACTCCGGCCTTGGCTCGATCGACCTCCTCGTCCCGGCCACGACCGCGCTGGTCGCGAAGGCGAAGACCTTCGCGACGGCGAAACGCGCGACGGGCGCCTTCACCGTGCGGGGGGACGAGTACCTCACGCCGGCCGCGTCAAATGGCGCGCGACCATTGATCGAGGTCGAGGTGTCGCTCGCGTTCGGCTCCATCGCGTTCGCGACGACCTGACCGCATCGCGCGTCGCTAGCATCGCGACCGGTGGGGAACACCGGGGCAGCGAACGCGCGCGTCAACATCGTCGGCGAGCACACCGACTACAACGCCGGCCTCGTGCTGCCTACGCTCATCCCGCCGAGCACGATGGTCGAGGTGCGCGCGCGTACCGATCGGCGGGTCACGCTGCGGTCGGACGCACAGAACGACGCCGCAGAAGCGTCGCTCGATGAGCGCATCCCGCGTCGCGATTGGTCGGATTACGTGATCGGGGTCGCCGACGTCCTGTTGCGGCGCGGCCTGGAGCTGCGCGGCTTCGACGCGGTGATCCGCTCGACCATCCCCTCCAGTGCCGGTCTCGCGTCGAGCGCCGCACTGTGCGTTGCCAGCGCGCGCGCGCTGCGCGACGCGTTCCGCCTGGCGCTCGATGAGCGCGAGATCGCGCTCATCGCGCACGAGGCCGAGGACCGCTTCGTCGGCGCGCATGTCGGGCTCATGGATCAGCTCGTGTGCGCGATCGGGCGCGAGGGCAATGCACTCTTCATCGACATCCGTGACCACGAGACGCGCGATCTCCCGCTCGGCGCCGTCGACATCGCGGTGATCGACTCGGGCATCCGCCACGACAACGCCGCCGGCGAGTACAACGTGCGCCGGCATGAGTGTGAGGACGCGGCACAGGCGCTCGGGCTGCAGACGCTGCGTGACGTTCGTGATGTGGATGCGCTCGCGCGGCTCGACCCGACCCTCCAGCGCCGCGCGCGACACGTCGTCACGGAGAACGACCGCGTGCGGCGCGCCGTGGACGCGCTCGAGCGCGGCGACGTCGCGGCGCTCGGCACGATCGTGAATCTGTCTCATGAGTCGTTGCGCGATGACTTCGACGTCTCCGTGCCGCCGATCGACGCGATCGTCGCCGCGGCGCAGCGCGACCCGGACGTCTACGGCGCACGCATCACGGGAGCGGGTTTCGGCGGCAGCGTGCTGGTGCTCGCGCGTCCGGGCACCGGGCGCGCCGCGGCCGAGCGCGTGGTCAAAGCGACCTCGGGCCGCGTCGTCGTACCGTGATCAGTGGGACGATGGTCGCGGAGAACGGCTCGCGCTTGTATGTCGGTCGTTCCGCGATCGAAGGTCGCGGCTGCTTCCTCGCCGCCCCCGTCAAGGCGCGCCACAAGGTCGCCGAGCTCCAGGGCGAGCGCATCAGTCATGCCGAGGGACGGCGTCGCATGCGTGGGCAGCGCCGCATCCGTATCTCCGACGTCGACGACCGGACGGCCATCGACATGAACCGCCGCGGCGACGCGACGGCGTTCATCAACCACTCCTGCGCGCCGAACCTGTTCCTGCGCGTGCAGCACGGCCACCCCATCGTGTACGCGCTGCGCGATATCAAGGCGGGCGAGGAGCTGCTCCTCGACTACGGCGATTCGCATCACGACGGGAAGCTGCGCTGCCGCTGCGGCGCGCCGAACTGCCGGGGCTGGATCTAGGGGTGTAACCCGACGAAGCCCAGGCCGGCGGTCTCGTCGAGGCCGAGCGCCACATTCATCGCCTGCACGCCATTCCCCGCCGCGCCCTTCACCAGGTTGTCGATCGCGCACAGCGCGACGATCCGGTCGCCGCGCGGATCGGCCGCGAAGCCGACGTCGGCGAAGTTCGAGCCGGACACGAGCTTGGGCTCCGGATAGCGGAAGATGCCGGTGCGCTCCTTCACGATGCGCACGAACGGCTCGGACGCGTAGCGCTGCCGGTAGATCTTCCAGAGGTCCTTGTCCTCGAGGCGATCCTTCACATAGACGTGCGCGGTCGCGAGCGCGCCGCGCACCAGCTCGACGCTCGTGACCGACAGGTCGATGCGCGGCGCCTTGCCACCGAGCGCGAGCTCCTGCTCGGCCTCCGCGGTGTGGCGGTGGCCGACGGGACGGAACGAGCGCACCACGCCGACGCGCTCGGGGTGGTGCGAGTCCTCGGACGGCTCGCGGCCTCCCTCGCTCGATCCGACCTTGCACTCGACGACGATCGGCTTCGCGCGATCCACGACATCCGCGGCGAAGAGCGGAAGCAGCGCGAGGATGCTCGCCGTCGCGTTGCAGCCCGCGCCGGTGATACGCGTCGCGCCCTTGATGTCGTCGCGGTGCAGCTCGGGGATGCCGTAGACCCAGCGGCCGAGCATGTCCGGATGCGGATGCTCGTCGCCGTACCAGCGCTGGTACTCCCCTGCGTCGCGGAGGCGGTGGTCGCTCGAGAGATCGATGACCACCTCGGCGCGCGCGGTGAACTCGTTCGCGCGATGTGAACCGTTCGGCATGCTGAGGAACAGCACGTCACACGCGGTGACCTGGTCGTACGGCACGAAGACGAGATCGCTGCGCTTGCGCAGATTCGGATGCGCGGCGGTCACTGGCTTTCCTGAAAGGGATTCGCTGCCCGCGGCGATCTCGGTGACCTTGGGATGCGTGAGGAGCAGCCGCAGCAGCTCGCCGCCGGCGTACCCACCGGCACCGATGATCCCGACCTTCATCTAGTTCTGCGCGCGCTTCGCGACGTCGAGGACGTAGTCCACCATCTTTGCGGGGATGTTGACCCCGGTCGTGTCGATGGAATTGCGGAACTCCATCGTGTAGTTGACCTCGTTCACGAGCAGCTCGCCATCGCGCTCGAGCACATCGATGGCCACCACGCCGCCGCCGACGGCCTTCGCGGCCTTCACGCAGAGCTCGGCGAGCTCGGGCGTCACCGGGCAGTTCTCGGCCTTGCCGCCGCGCGCGGTATTGGTGATCCAGTGCTGCGAGTAGCGGTAGATCGCGCAGATCGTCTCGTCGCCGACGACGAACGCGCGGATATCACGGCCCGGCTTCTTCACGTACTCCTGCACGTAATAGATGGAGTGCAGGTAGTTCCCGAGGACGTCCTTGTGCTCGATGATCGCCTCGGCGCTCTCGCGGTCGTTCACCTTCGAGACGAGGCGGCCCCACGAACCGATGAGCGGCTTCATCACCGCCGGATAGCCGATCTGCTCGACCGCCTCGAGCGCCGACTCCGGGGTGAAGGCGACGCGCGTCGCCGGCGTCGGGACCTTGTCGCGGACCAGCCGCATCGTCGTGAGGAGCTTGTTGCCGCAGACCTCCGCCGTCTCGTAGGTGTTGACGGTGGGGACGCACCACGCGTCCAGGACCGCGAGCGCGTACAGCGCGGTGCCGTGCTGGATGCAGCGCTCCAGGACCACGTCGACGCCGAGATCGGGCCGCGACTCGGTCGGGAGGACGAGCTCGCGGTCGTCGATGACCTTCGTCGCCACGCCGCGCGACGCGAGCTCCTGCAGCAGCAGCTTCTCCTCGACGCGCACGCGCGAAAGCAGGACGCCGACGGTGGGGCTGTTATTCACCCCAGTCTTCTTCGGCCTTGGGCGCGAGCGCGAGCGCGACGGGCGACGTTCCGGTGACCTCGAGCTCCGCGCCGCAGTCCGGGCACGAGACGATCTCACCCTTCACCGCATCGGAGCCGACGGTGACCTCACCATCGCATTCAGGACACTTGGACACGACGATCCCTCCCCGCTGTTTGGAGAGGGAAAGGGTACCTGCTAATCCGCCTCTGCGGCGGTGTCGCGCGACTCGCGATGGCGGCCCTTGTCGAGGTACATGCGCTCGTCGGCGACCGCGAGGAGCGCGTCCGCGGTGCGGCCGTCGTCGGGGAACCACGCGATGCCGAACGAGACGCGCGGAACGAGGTGCTCCGCGCCGGCCCAGTGGTACGTCTCCTCGCGCAGCCGCGCGGCCATGCGGCCGACCAGCGCTTGCGCCGGCAGCAGGCCGGTACGCGGCAGCAGGATCACGAACTCATCGCCACCAAAACGGGCGACGACGTCCTCAGCGCGCACGGTCTCGCGCATCACCGTGGCCACCTTCACGAGGACCTCGTTCCCGGCGAGATGTCCGGCCGTGTCGTTCACCGTCTTCAGGCCATCGACGTCGCAGAGGACCACGGCGAGGATGTCGCCGTGGCGGAGGGCCCCGTGCAGCTCGCTCTCCAGCCGCTCCATGAGGCTGCGGCGGTTCATGACCGCGGTCAGGTCGTCGTCACGCGCCAGGCGGTGCGTCTCCGCGAGCAAACGGGCGTTCGCGATGGCGATCGCGGCCTGTGCGGCATAGAGGCGGACCAGGCGTCGCGTGTCGCTCGAGAAACGGCGCGGGACGATCGAGTACGCCGCGAGCGTGCCGATGACCTCGCCGTGGGCGACGAGCGGGATGGCGATCGCGGACTTGATGGTGTCGTGCAGACGGGAGGTGCTCGCGTGGTGGTCGGCATATCGCTCGGCGACCACGAGGTCACGGCTCTCGAGCGCGGCGAGCGAGATGCCGCCGAGCGGCTCGCCCACGCTGTCGCGAAGCTCGGGGATCCGGCCTTTGTGGAGCGCACGGATGATGAAACGGCGATCGGGCTCGGCGAGCGCGAGCATCGCGCCATCCGTTCGCGACAGGCTGGTGGCCTGCTCGACGACGAGCTTCAGCAGATCGTCCAGCGAGCGCTCACCCGCGGCGGCCAGGCCGACCTCGTACAGCGCCTCGAACTGACCCGCGCGACGGCCCTCCATCTCACCGAGGCGGAAGTTCGAATAGAGCGCGAGCCCGGCGCGCGCCGCAAGAACGATCGTCAGCAGGGCCGCGCAGCGGATGACGATCGCCTCGGTGTTGCGGTTCTCGGAGACGACGATGAGCGTCGCGGTCACGATCGCGACGCCCGCGGGCAACGCCATGCGTGCGAACTGCCGGATGGTGTGCGATGCGACGCGCGGCGAGCCGTGAAGACCCCGGTCCTCGACCGACGCGGTGGCGCCGATGCTGATCGCGAGCATGCCGGCCATCCAGAGCGGATCGACGAGCGTCCCGCTCACGAACGTGCCGTGGAGGTACTGCGGCAGCGACACCATGTACGAGAAGGCGACGACGCCGATGCCGACGAGGATCCACACGTTCGCGCGGCGCGGCTCATCGAGCGGCGCGGCGAGGAGCGCGGAGAACGCCGCGGCAGTCGCGGCCGCGTAGAGGATCGTGTAGAGGAGCACGGTCGTGGTCGCGACCGGATCGCTGCTCATCTCGATGAGGAAGAGGTCCTGCACCGCGAACGCGATCGCGGCGACCATCACCAGGATGACCGACGCCGCGTCGAGGATGAGCGCGTACACCGCGAGGCGGTGGCCGCGCAGGAACGCGACGAAGCCGCAGCCAAAGAACACCGCCGCGGCGATGGCGGCGTAGTCCGAGAACGACGGGCTGTCGAGAGTCACGTCGGCGATGAGGTACGCGGCGCGCGAGAGCATGCCGACGATCCACGTCGCCAGACCCGCGCCGATGAAGAGCCACGGAAGACGCTCGCGGTGGTGCGCCGCGCGCACCGCCTGGCCCACGCGACCGAGCGCACCGAGCGAATAGCCAAGTGCGCCGAGCGCGGCGACGGACGATCGCTGCCAGCCCGCCGGAGCGACCAGCTCGAGCGCCAACACGAGCGGCAGGAACACCAGACCCACAACGAGCTGGCGGTCAGAGCCGCGATGAGACAACACCCCTAGACCCTTCACCCAATAGGAACGTTAGCGACGCGAACGCGGGCCGCGGTAGACCCTGGGTGTCATCCCCCGCTTCGGCGCGACAAGTTCAGTCCTACCTACCCCGCGCGGGGGAACGGGTGTGGGGATGGAGCGGTCGTCGTCGGGTGAGCCAGGAGGGATTCGAACCCACGACCAAGGGATTAAGAGTCCCCTGCTCTACCGCTGAGCTACTGGCCCACCCAATGGTATCGACTCAGCCGCGCGCATGTGAAGCGCGACCGCTCGCGGGTTCACTGATCTCCTTGATCGTTTCGCCCATCTTGCCCGCGCTTTCGCGCCGCGCGAGCTGCGCGGTCACGACGATGCCGAGCAGTCGGCCGTCCTCGACCACCGGGAGCCGACGGACCTGGTGCTGCGCCATCACGCGCGACGCTTCAGCGGCATCGGTGTCGGGCTCGACGGTGATCGGATCGGCGCTCATTACCTCAGAGACCTTCGTTGTCTTCGGATCCTTCCCCGCCGCGACGCCGCGCACGGTGATGTCGCGGTCGGTGACGATGCCGACGAGCTTCGCATCCTTCACCACGGGGATCGAGCCGCAGTCCTCCTCACGCATGAGCGTGGCCGCGCGCGCGATCACATCGTCGGGCGCTACGGTCGAGGGATCGGATGTCATAAGGTCGCGTACCTTCATGCGAGCACCTCCTGCCGCTGGCGCAGCAGTTTCGGTGCTCGCTAGGCGGCGCCGATCTTGAAGATCTTCGTGCCGCACACCGGGCAGGAGCCTTGGGTCGCTGGACGCCCGTTCTTCATCGTGATCTGCTTCGCGTCCTTGATCTCACGCGTGGCCTTGCACTTGACGCAATAGCCGGTCGCCATCAGAACCTCCGGGGTGGGTGTCGGCATCGTACCCTAGGCCTCCCGACCCCTTAGAACCACAAAACCCCGCTTTTTGAGCGGGGTCTCGTGGTGAGGAAGGGAAGGGTTGGGATTTCTTAAGTTGTGACGGAAGGCCGAGCATTTTTCGTGCCAGGAGGACCGCCGGTTGCGAGCTGAGATCCTGTCCATCGGCACCGAGCTGCTCCTCGGGCAGATCCTCGACACGAACGCGCAGTACCTGGCGCAGCGTCTGGCCGGCCTGGGGATCGACCTCCTCTTTATATCCACCGTCGGCGACAACTTGACGCGGTGCACCCAGACCGTCGAGCGCGCCCTCTCCCGCTCCGACCTGATCGTGTGCACTGGTGGCCTGGGTCCGACCGAGGACGACCTTACGCGCGAGGCGATCGCCGCGGCATTACGCGAGGAAACCTCGGTCGACGCGCGCCTCGAGCAGGAGCTCCGCACGTGGTTCGAGGGCCGCGGTCAACGCATGCCCGAGCGCAACAGGAAACAGGCCTGGCTCATCCCCTCGGCGCGCGCGATCCCAAATCCGAACGGCACCGCGCCCGGCTGGGACGTGCAGCGGGATGGCAGGCGCATCGTCGCGATGCCCGGCGTGCCGCGCGAGATGACGTACATGTGGGAGCACCACGTCGAGCCATCGCTCGCGCCGGGCGGCGTGCTGCGCTCGCGGACGCTGAAGATGCTGGGCATCGGCGAATCCACGGTCGAGGAGTCGCTCGACGAATTGGTGCGCTCGACCGCGCCCACGGTCGCGACGTACGCGAAGAACGACGGCGTGCACGTGCGGATCACCGACAAGGC
>Ga0075426_10004085_pt1 | contig 10389 bp, 12 predicted proteins | sample SoiMethybrSBSTD5_FD_75304 | JGI IMG/M metagenome (GOLD analysis project Ga0075426, IMG submission 75304) | Bulk soil microbial communities from a Populus tree surrounding site in Tennessee, USA - Soil MetaG P. TD hybrid SBSTD5 | ecosystem: Environmental > Terrestrial > Soil > Tree plantation...
TCGGGATGTTTCTGCCCTCGATCGCGGCGACGCCGGATGGCGAGATCTCGAGCGCATGGAGCCGTTCCCCGAAGTTGAGCGCTGAAAGCCTGCTCAGGATTGAACCTTCACCGGCCCCGATCTCGAGAACGGATGCGTGAGGGAGGTCGCTGCAGAGGGTGATGATGGATTCGGCCTTCTGGACCGCACAAAGACGGCGCCACTCCGAATCACCCTCTTCGTAATACTCTTCGTAGTTGCCCGCCAAGTGATCGCTGACCTTGATTCCCGCCATTATCCACCTCCCAGCAGTCCAACGGATTTTCCCAGCGCGAGCATTCAATCACACGCCTGACACTCACATGAAGCGCTTCTCTCCGAACACGGCTCTCTTGCTTCCTCGCCTGCCCGGAATTACATATGGTTTCATTCTTTAGCCCGGTATCGTATTGTCTGAGCATGGCCAGCGAAGACGCAGACGATCAGCACCGCGGCAAGCTCCGCTCGGCCCTCGAGGAAGGGGGCGCGGACAAGGTCGTCGCGCTCATCCAGGGCACGGCGGAGCCTGAGCTCCGGCGCAGGCTCTACACGCTGGCGCGCCACGTCCTCCCCGACCGGGAGAAGAGCGACCGCCGCTTCGACGACGTGATCCGGATCGCGCGCGCGGGGATAGCGGAGGCGCTGAGGCAGGCCGAGCTGGCGCGCGGCCGGTCGGATGCCGTCGAGGCGCGCGAGTGCATCGATTTCGCGAACAAGCTCTCCTACAACCTCTCCGCCGACCTCGCGGACTGCTGGCCCGGGGACCTGGCACCCCGGGAGCGCCGCCATTTCGAGGCGGGGCTGCGCGCGGCGTACGACTGCGTGGTCTGGCGCGAGGAGCTGGGCAAGCCGCCCGACCGGCGCGCCATGGCCCACTGGGCCGCCGGGATGCACCAGCTCTCCCTGGGGAACGTGATCGAGGCGCTCTGCGCGTTCGAGGCGGCCTTCGGCCTGGCGCTCGACGGGGCGGCCTCCGCCCCGGATGGCGGCGAGGACGCGAAGCCCGAGGACTACGTGAAGCCGAACGGAGACTTCGGGGTCATCCTCTACTTCGGCTACGCCGGCATCGCGCGGCACCTCCTCGGGGACGAGGCGGGGACGCGGCAGCTCGAGCAGGCGTGCGCCGCGTTCGCGGCGACGCTCCAGGCGCCCAAGGACAAGGAAGCCGCGGACGACGCGCAGTTCGGTCTGGAGCAGCTTCGCTGGGTGGAGCGGAAATTCTCCGGCGCGGGCGCGCCGGTCCCGGCTCCGCGGTAACGCCCCCTACCCCAGAACCCCGCGGATGCGCTCCACGATGCGCCGCGCGGCCTTCCCGTCGCCGTACGGATTCACCGCGCGCGCCATGGCGCCATACGCTTCCTCGGAGTCCAGCAGTCGCGCCGCCGCGGCCACGATCGCCTGCCGGTGCGGCCCCACCAGCTGGACGGTTCCGGCTTCCACCGCCTCGGGACGCTCGGTCTCGTCCCGCAGCACCAGGACCGGCTTCCCCAGCGAAGGCGCTTCCTCCTGGATTCCTCCGGAGTCCGTGAGAATCAGATAGGACTCAGCCATGAGGTCCACGAAGGCCTTGTACTCGAGCGGATCGATGAGATGGACGCCCCGCGCGGAGCCCAGCTCCTTCCGGACGGGACGGTCCACGTTCGGGTTCCGGTGCACGGGATAGACCAGGTCCACGTCCGGATAGCGCTCCGCCAGCTCGCGGATCGCGCCCAGGATCTCGAGGAGCGGCGCTCCGAAATTCTCCCGCCGGTGGGCGGTGACGAGGATGAGCCTCCGCCCGCGAAGAGGAAGCTTCGGCGCCCGCGAGGGCTTCAGCGCGGCCACCTCGAGGAGCGCGTCGATCACGGTGTTCCCCGTCACGAGGATCGAGTCCTCCGCCACGCCCTCCGCCACGAGATTCCGGCGGGCCCGCTCGGTCGGCGCGAAGTGATGGCGCGCCAGCACCGAGGTGATGCGCCGGTTGGCCTCCTCGGGATAGGGATAGTCGAGATCCCCGGTGCGAAGCCCCGCCTCCACGTGGCCCACGGGAACCCGCGCGTAGAACGCCGCGAGCGTGGCCGCCATGGTGGTCGTGGTGTCCCCCTGCACCAGCAGGAGGTCGGGCTTCAATCGCTTGAAAGACGCCGAGAGATCCGTGAGCGCGCGGGTGGTGACCTCCTCCAGCGTCTGCCCCTCGCGCATCAGGTCCAGGTCTTCGTCGGGGACGATGGAGAAGAGGGCCAGCACCTGATCGAGCATCTCGCGATGCTGCGCCGTCACGCAGACGAGGGAGCGGAGGCCCTTCTCGCGGGCCAGAAGACTCAAGATTGGGGCCATCTTGATCGCTTCGGGGCGGGTCCCGAACACGCTGAGGACGGTTTTCACGCGGGGCAGGATAGCACGCGGGAGCGAGCGCTACGCGGTCGCGGTTGGGTCCTCGACGCCGTCGTCTCGGGATTCGGTGGGAACGTGGGTCCGGGGGATGGAGAAGGAGAAGGTCGAGCCCTTGCCCAGGACGGACTCCACCCAGATCCTCCCGCCGTGCTGTTCCACGATTCCCTTGGAGATCACCAGGCCCAGCCCGGTCCCGCCGGCCTTGCGCGTCGTGGACGAATCGAGCTGCGCGAAGCGCTGGAAGAGCCGGCTCAGATCGCGCTGCGAGATCCCCTTCCCGTAGTCCTTGATCGCGACCGAGACCTCGTCCTCGGAGCCGCGCGCCCAGATCTCGATCTTCCCGTTCTCCGGGGAGAACTTGATCGCGTTCCCCAGGAGATTCGTGATCACCTGGGCCACGCGCATCGGATCGGCCTCGATGACCCCGGCCGTTCCCTCCATGTGGATGTCGATCGTGATTCCCTTCATGCCGGCGAGATTCTTGATGTGGTCCACGGCCTCGGGCACGATCCGCCCCACCTCGACGCTCTCGAAGTTGAGGGAGAGCTTGGAGGACTCGAGCTTCGAGAAGTCCAGGATGTCGTTGATCAGGTTGATCAGCCGTTCGGTGTTCGCCTGGCAGATGCTCAGGAGCTCCTTCTGGGGTGGCGGAAGGACGTGGAAGCGCTCGTCCCCCAGGAGCTCGAGGGATCCCTTGATGGAGGTGAGGGGCGTGCGCACCTCGTGCGACACCACCGCCACGAACTCCGACTTCATGCGGTCCAGCTCCTTGGTCCGCTCGTAGAGGTTCGCGTTGGTGACCGCGATCGAGGCCTGGCTCGCGAACATCGTGAGCAGCTCCTGATCGTCGGGCGTGAACGCGCGGCCGTTCCGGCGCAGGGCCGTGATCGTTCCCAGGACGTTCTCGTTCGTGAGGAGCGGCACGACCAGGGCCGACCCGGCGGCGAGCTCGGTCAGAAACTCCTCCGCGCCGACGGTCTCTCCGACCGTCGCGCACCGGACGGGGGAAGCGTTTCGCACCGACTGGCCGTGGAGACCCACGCCGTTCCCGAAGCGATACCCCCGCAGCTTCTCGAGGGGCACCCCGGCGCCCGCCTCGGCCACGTAGTCGCCGGCGTCCGTGTCATAGAGGAACACGAGGCTCGCCTCGGCGCCCACGAGCTTCGTCACGTGGTTCACGATGACCTCGAGCGTGGCCTGGCGGCTCAGGCTGGTGCTGATCTCCTTGCCCGCCTCGTAGAGGGCGGTGATCCTCTGGGTCGCCTCCTTCACCATGCGGCTCAGGATCTGCTCGTGCTGCTGGAGCTCCCGGTTCGCCTCCTCGAGGCTCGACACCAGGCGGCGGTTCTCGATGACCAGGAACCGGCTCTCCAACCCGCGCTCGATGGCCTTGGCGGTCTCCCAGAGATCGAAGGGCTTGGTGATGTAGTCGTAGGCGCCCTGGCGGAGCGCGTCGATCGCGGTCGTGGTCGAGGCGTAGCCGGTGATCAGGATGACGCAGGTGTCCTTGTCGGCGGCCTTCGCGGCCCGCACGACCTCGAGGCCGTCCACGCCGGGAAGGTTGATGTCGGTGAGCACGAGGTCGAACTTGCCGGCCGTCACCTTGACGATGGCATCGTCCCCGTTGCTGCTGGACTCCACCTCGTAGCCCCGCTGGGCCAGCAGGTCCTGGAAGATCTGGACCACGTGCGGCTCGTCATCCACCACCAGGATGCGCGGCTGCGGACGCGAGGACTCCGCCGGCGGCGCTCCGGGAACAGCCGGGAGCACTCGCTCGGGCGGGCGGGCGCCGGGCGTGTCGCGATCCGTCTGTGGCGGCTTCTGGCTCATGTCGTGGATTCGCCGTGCCTCAGTTGATGGCGCTGGACTCCGGGTCGAACACCGGCGCGGGCGCCGCGACAGCCTTCGCCGGCAGGTGCCGCGACTGGTAGAGCGACTGGTCCGCCCGGACGAGAAGCGCCGTCGAGTCGTTCGCGTCCGCGGGGAACGTGGCGATCCCGACGCTCACCGTGAGGCGCTTCCGGCGCGGGAAGGAATGGGATTCCACGACCGTGCGGAGCCGGTCCGCGGCGCAGCGCGCCTCGGGGGCGTCCGTGTGCGGCAGGAGAATCATGAACTCCTCCCCGGAGTAGCGCGCCACGCAGTCCGTGCCGCGCGCGAACTTCTTCAAGAGCTTCCCGAAGTCGGACAGGACCTCGTTCCCGACCGGCTGGCCGTGGCGCTCGCTCAGGGCCTTGAAGTTGTCGATGTCCAGGACCAGGACCGAGAGCTTGTGGCCGTACCGCTTGGCCTTCTCGATCTCCGCGTCCAGGCTCCGGTCGAAATGCCGCTTGTTGTAGAGGGCCGTGAGGTCGTCGGTGGTCTGCAGGCGCTCCATCTCGCGGCGCAGGATGACGCGGTTCACGACCCCGGCGATCTGGTGCCCCATGAGGGAGAGCAGCTTCTGGCTCTCCTCGTCGAAGGCCTCCGGCCGCGAGTGGCTCAGGTTGATGACCCCCATCGACTCGCCCTGGAGCACGATCGGGACGGACAGGAAGGAGCGCACCGAAGGGGCGTCGGTTCCACCCTCCCGGTGAAGGTCGTTCAGGAGGACGGGCTTCCGCTGCTGCGCGACCCAGGAGGAGAAGCCCCGGCCGCGCTCGAACTTCACGTGTCCGATGAGGTCGATGGGCTCGCCCACCGTGGCGACCGGCTCGAGCTTCCCGGTGGCGCGGTCGGTCACGAAGAGGGTCGCGTTCTCGAAGGGGATGCCCTCGCGCATGCGCATCAGCATCTGGCGGAGCGCCTCGGAGGGCTCCTCGATGCTCTGCACCACGCGGCTCATCTCGTAGAGCACGTCGATCGCGGAGGCCTTCACCGCGCGCGCGCCGGACTTCGAGCCGGCCAGGACGCCCATGAGCTTCTTGTTGATCGCGATGGCGCTCCCGAAGACATCCGAGGAGCGCTTCTTGGAGGCGGAGAGGTCCAGGTCCTTCGCAAAGTGCTCACAATCCGCTTTACGCAGGATGCGGCGGCTGAAGAGGACCTCCAGGAGCTTCTGCTCGGAACGGATGAACCGGTGGGTGGCCTCCACGAGACGCTTCGACCCGGCTCCATTGCGCTGCTTCATATCCCCCTCCTTGAACGTCTCGATCGGGCCCCCGTCTGCTAGGCCGCTTCGAACCCCGGAACCACCGCCGAATCGACCGTGGTCACGGCCGACGAACCCTCCTGAGCGCGGTCGCCCACGCGCGCGAGCACGAGCGGCGGACCGAGCTGCTTCACGTACACCGGAAACGTCTCGCCCGGCTTCCATTCCGGCGAGCCGTGCGCCATCAGCGTGTATCCGTGGTAGCGGAGCAGCGTGCGTCCCCGCCCGAGCGCCCGCGCCACCGTGAGCGGCGCCACCTCGCCGGACTTGAGCGAGGCGTAGAGCGAAGCGCCCAGCCCCGGCTCGAACCGCACGCGAATCTCGAAGTTCCGCTCCCGATGCTTTGCCGCCGCAACCGTCATGACCCAGCCTCCTGAGAACCACGGAAGTGCTGGAAGAGCTCCTGCTCGCGCCGGACGGCGCGCTGGATGAACGGAACGAGATCCGAGAGCAGCGCTTCGCGCTCGATCTCGCCCGCCTCGACGCACTCCCAAGCGAAGGGTGAAACCGACCCGGGCTTCGCCTCGGCGGGCCAGGAATTCCCGGTCCGTCCGGCGAGCCAGTCGGCGATGTGCACGAGCGACACGAGCTCGGGATTGAGCCGCGCCTGCTCCGGCCGGTGGTGGCAGGCGATGGCCTCGACCAGGTCGCCGGGCAATCCCCAGCGCTCCGCGAGCCACCCCCCCACTTCGGCATGATCCGAACCCAGAACGCCGCGCTCCGCCACGGCCATCGAGATGCCCTGCTCCCGCACGAGCGCCAGCGCGGCTTCGAAGCGCTCGGGATGGGTCTGCCGAAGGGCGACCTTGCCGATGTCGTGGAGCATGCCCGCCGCGAACGCCTCGGCGTCCAGCCTGTAGCCGCACCGGTCGGCCATCGCGCGCGCCGCCACCCCGCAGGCCAGCGAATGGCTCCAGAGGCCGGTGAGCGTCTTCCAGGTGGGGTCGAGCGTCTGGAACACGGCGGCGCTCAGGACGAGATCGCGGATGGTGTCCGTACCCAGCACGACGACCGCCAGGTCCACGGTGCCGACCTTGCGGGGAAAGCCGTAGAAGTCGGAGTTCGCGAGCTTCAGGGTCCGCGCGGTCAGCGCGGGATCGAGCGCGATCAGACCGCCGATCTCCTCGGAGGTGGCGGCGTCCGGATCGGCGATGGATTCGAGGAGCCGCGACGCCACCAGCGGCAGCGTCGGAAGCGCGACCATGGCCTCGGTGACCTTCTTGAGATGGACGCGGTCCATCGAGGTCAGAGACGCGCTGTTCATCGCCTAGAGAACCCGGCCGAGGCGCGCCTTCAGCGTTTTCACGGCGCGGGTATGGATCTGCGAGACCCGCGATTCGGAGATGTGCAGCGCCTCGCCGATCTCCTTGAGCGTCATCTCTTCGTAGTAGTAGAGCGCCACCACCAGCCGCTGCTGCTCGGGCAGGTGGTCGATCGTCTCGAGCAGCACCTCGCGGGACTCCTCGGTCTCCATGACCTCGAGCGCGTCCTTGTGCGTCGGGTCGTCCACGATGTCCTCGAGCTGGATGAAGTCCTGATCCTCGTCCCCGGTCACCGACTTGGAGAGCGAGAGGAGGGCGGTGCCGTGGACCTCGTCCATCAGGCGCGACAGCTCGGTGGGGCTCAGGTTGAGCGCGTCCGCGACCTCTTCCTCGGTCGCGGCCCGCCCCAGGCGCTGGCCCAGGTCGCGCGCGACCTCCTCGACGTTCCGCGCCTTGCGGCGTATCGAGCGCGAGGCCCAGTCGAGCGAGCGGAGCTCGTCCAGGATGGCGCCGCGGATCCGCCAGATGGCGTAGGTCTCGAACTTCGTCCCCTTCGAGGAGTCGTACTTCTCGAGGGCGTCGAAGAGCCCGATGATCGCCGCCGAGATCAGATCGTCCCGTTCCACGGACTTCGGGAGGTGGAGCGCCAGCCGGTCGACGACGTACTTCACCAGCGGCGCGTACTTGCTGAGCGCGAGCTCCTTCTTGCGCTCTTTCCGGTTCTTGGAGCGTGGAGCATGGCTCTGAAGCCGATGCAGCACCGAGGAGCTGGACGACATGGTCGTGGGCCTCCCGCCCTAGCGCTCTGACCGCGGCCGGTTGCCGGCCTGGGTCATCCGCCACTGTTCGTAATGACGCCGCAGCGCCGTGCGCATGAGAACGAAGCCGGCGAGCCGCCCGGCCAGAACGACGATCACGCACGCGATCAGCGCGCGGAACGCGACGAGCGGACCGCGTGTTCCGGCCGCGGTGTCCATCGCGGCCACCAGCACCGTCACGGCGACCGCCGCGATGGCGGTCCAGGTCGCGATCAGGTGGCGCATGGGTTAGACCCCCTCCGGGACTTCATCGGGAGTCACGAGACGGTACGGACCCGGCTCGGGCTGTCCCTTCTTGTCCGGAGTCGGGCTCTGGCCCAGAACGCGGCGGGCGAGCCGGATGATGCAGCTCGATGCCGGCGAGTAGGGATAGGTGGAGAGGAAGGGCTCCTGACGCACGACCGACTTGGGCACCGATTCGTCGGCCAGCACGAAGCCCCAGTACGGGATCTCGAGATTGAGGAATCGCTTGGCGACCGATTGCACGCGGCGCGAGACTTCCAGCGCTTCGGTCTCCGAATTGGCCTGGTTCACGAGAAGGGCCGGCGTGCACTTGAGCGGGCGCTGCGAGAGCACCTTGATCATGGCGTAGGCGTCGGAGAAGGAGGTCGGCTCGGGCGTGGTCACGACCACGATCTCGTCCGCCGCCTGCGACAGGGCCACCGCGTGCGTGCCGATTCCGGAGGGCGCGTCGATCAGGATGATGTCCACGTCCTCCTCGACGCTGGTCAGGGAGCGGAGCAGGCACTCGGTCCGGTACTCGTCCAGGTTCGCCAGCTCCTCGACGCCGCTGCTCGCCGGAACCACGCGGATCCCGTCCGGTCCCTCGAGCACGATGTCCTCGATGCTGCGGTCGCCCAGGATCGCGTCCTGCAAGTCGTACTGGGGCGCGATGCCCAGGAGGAGGTCCACGTTCGCCAGGCCCAGATCGCCGTCCAGCACCAGCACCCGGGCGCCCTGCCGCGCGAGCGCGATCGCGAGATTCGTGACGATGTTCGTCTTGCCGACGCCCCCCTTCCCGCTCGTCACCGCCAGCACCCTGCGGCGCGGGCGGGACTCGGGAGGAGCTTCGGCCTGACGGCGCGCGGCCGCCGCGCGCGGGGACTTCCCGGCACGCGCGGCCTTGCCGCCGCGTCCGCGGCGCTTCGCGACACCCTGGATCCGATCCTTCGTCATGAGCCTGAGATCTCCGAATTCGCGTGGCATGAACGTTCTGTCGTGCAATCGGTGTGCCGTGGAGTTAACCCACTGATTTCGTTCGGATTGACCTGCTTCGCGCATCGTGCATCGCGGCCAGAAGCGCGGCATTGACCGCACGAGCGCCCAGATTCCATCCGGATCAGGAGCCCTTGCGTCCGCGACGAAGCCGGTCCGCCATGAACGCCCGGTTCAGCTCCGCGTCGATGACGGAGAGCGCGCCGGGATTCGGAACGGACGAGACGCGGCCCAGGTCGGCGAGCGCGGTCCACTGTCCGCGCGTCACGCCGAGCAGGATCCGGCGCCCCTCGAACCGGACGACCACCAGCGAGCCGCCGAGCCCGATCGGGGTGCGGCTCAAGACCTCGAGGTGCGATTCCTCCGCTTCCGCGCCCGCACCCGGCGTGCGCGGTCCGAAGAAACGGATCGCGCCGTAGAGCGTGGCCGCGGCGGCCACCGCCGCGACGGCGTACACCAGAGCGGCATTCATCGGTCCCTCACCTTCGGGCTCTCCTGCGCGTGGCCCGTGACGCACACGTGGAGGCGCCCGTGCTCGAGGACGAGACGGCCATAGGCCACGGTCGCCCCGTCCACCACCACGTCCACCGGGTCTCCGACCCGGATCTGCTCGGTCGGGGCGTGCACGATCGGCCCTCCTTCGAGCAGCGCCTGGATTTCCTCTGGAGTCAGAAGTCTCGACATCGTCGTTCTCTCTATCGCGCGAGGCGCGCGGCGGCGCCGTTCACGATCGCGCGCACGAACGCGAGGTAGCGACGGTTCTTGATCTCTTCCATGACCCGCGCTTCGCGGGGCTCTGCCGACTGCCGGCGGCTCTTCTCGGACTGCTTGCGTCGTTGCCTGCTGCGCGACATGAGCGGCCTCCTTTCGTCCTCCCCTCGACATCCCCGAAACCCTCGCGCCGACGGCCGGAACGCCCGCGGCGGGACGCGCCTTCCCACAGGCAAAAGGCAACGCTCGTGCCTACGGAACAGCCGATCGGCGAGGCGGTCCGTAAGTGGCTTGCTCAGGCGTGCTTGGAGTCGAATCCGAGGCGGGAGGCGAGGGGCGGTTTCATCGGCAGGTCCGGCTGAAACTTGAGCGAAATGCGAAGCACCGTGCAGAACGAAATCAGCCGCTAGAGGACGAGCATCGCATCCCCGTAGGAGTAGAAGCGGTATCCCTCGGCCACGGCGGTCTCGTAGGCGCGCAACACGCGCTCCCGCCCGGCGAGCGCCGAGACGAGCATGAGAAGGCTCGTGCGCGGAAGGTGGAAGTTGGTGACCATCCCGCGCGCCACCTTGAATTCGTAGGGCGGGAACACGAAGAGCGAGGTGTCGCGCCAGGCGCCTCCCGCGGGCTCGCCGTCCCGCGCCCAGGACTCGAGCGCGCGCACGGAGGTCGTCCCCACCGCGATGACGCGCCCGCCTCGTTCCCGCGCGCGGGAGACCGCCGCGGCGGTCTCCTCAGGGACCCGGTAGGGCTCGGGATCCAGCGCATGCGCCTCGGGGTGCTCCCCCGCGACGGGGCGGAAGGTCCCGGGCCCGACGTGGAGGGTGAGGAACGCGATCTCGATCCCGCGCGCCCGGAGGGC
>Ga0075426_10004086_pt1 | contig 10389 bp, 6 predicted proteins | sample SoiMethybrSBSTD5_FD_75304 | JGI IMG/M metagenome (GOLD analysis project Ga0075426, IMG submission 75304) | Bulk soil microbial communities from a Populus tree surrounding site in Tennessee, USA - Soil MetaG P. TD hybrid SBSTD5 | ecosystem: Environmental > Terrestrial > Soil > Tree plantation...
CGCTCAAACGTTGTACTTCTTGGCCAGGTGACGGAAAGAGCGATAGGAGATCCTAAGTAATTCAGCGGCTCGTGTTTGCACTCCTCCGCATTGTTGCAGTGCAGAGACGAGAATCGCGCGCTCCATATCGGCGACATAGGCTTCCATATCGAGTCCATCGGTTGGTACCGAAATGGAATCGACGGATGGCGGTGCTCCGTTGTCAGTCGCTGCCCGAGCCTTCGATTTTTCTCCGGGGACGCTGACGTTCAGAATGTCTGTGCTTTCCATAGCGACCGCCCGTTCGATTGCATTCTCCAATTGACGAACGTTGCCGGGCCAATCGTATTCCGAGAGGGCTTCCAGGGAGTCTGGAGAGATGCGCACAATGTTCTTTCCTGCAGCAGGCGCATATCGCTTTAGGAAACTGTTGGCGAGCAGCGGAATATCCTCCTGTCGCGCGCGAAGCGGAGGCACTTCGATTGGGATGACGCTTATGCGGTAATAGAGATCTTCGCGGAAGGTCTTTTCTTCGACCATGTGATGAAGGTCGCGATTGGTGGCTGCGATCACGCGCACGTCCACCGGAATCTCGGATGTTCCGCCCACCGGACGGATTGTTCGCTCTTGCAGGACGCGCAGTAGCTTCACCTGCATGGCAAGGCTCATCTCGCCGATTTCGTCGAGGAAGATCGTGCCGGCATCGGCAACTTCAAACAAGCCCTGCTTATTCTGATTTGCGCCGGTAAAAGCGCCTTTTACATAGCCAAAGAGTTCGCTTTCTAGAAGGGTTTCGGGAAAAGCTCCGCAGTTTACGGAAACAAACGGCTGACCGTCGCGTTGAGAGCATGTATGGACCGCGCGGGCAACCAGTTCCTTTCCGGTACCGCTCTCCCCGTGGACCAGAATGGTACTGCCGGTGGAAGCAACCGTTCTGATTGTCTCTTTGAGTTGATTGATCGCGGCGCTGCATCCGATGATGTTGTCGAGCGAATTGCGGCTGGCGGCGTCGCGGCGAAACGCTTGATTCTGCCGCTTGAGCTCTAAGACCTCAGCGGCGCGTCCGATAGACACTCGCACCTCATCGACGAGTCCATTCGGTGTCTTTTGAATGTAATCAAATGCGCCTGATTTGACGGCTTGAACTGCGGAATCGAAATCGCCGACCGCCGTGATCAACACGACGGCAGACTGAGGTGAAACGCGATGTGCGTGTTTGAGCACGTCGATGCCGTTGATCCCCGGCATCTTGATGTCAGTGACGATCACGTCATATCGAGCGGACTCGATTTTCTTCACGGCCAGCTCGCCGGAGTTGGCGATTTCGACTTTGTGTCCCTCTTTGCGCAGAGCGATATCGAGGAGCTCGCGGATAGAGCGCTCGTCGTCGCACACTAAAACGTTAGCCATGCACTCTCTCCGCCGCAGCGACTGCAGCAAGTACTCTTTTTTCGGCGATGCTCACTGTTCGCGGAGCTGCCTGTGCCTGCGGAAGTTCAAGGACGATCTCCGCCCCTTCTTTGGCTCCAGGCAGAACGTATACGCGTCCTCTATGAGCCTGCACAATCTGGTAAACCAGCGCGAGTCCCAATCCGGTACCGCCTTCGAAGCTCGATTGAAACGGTTCAAATATTTTTTCCGCCTGCTCGGGACGAATGCCTACTCCGCTGTCTTTGAAGGAGAGAACCCAATTACTGCCTCGTGCCCGAAGAGTCACCTTCAGCGTGCCGCCTTCAGGCATAGCGCGAAAAGCGTTGTCGCAGAGGTTCCAGAAGACTTGCTTCAAGCGATCGGAATCGACCATCGCTAACGCCTCCCGGCTCTCGAAGCTCCGGACGATGCGATATGCAGCAGTTCCGCGGGTCGGCCGGTTCTCGATCAAACGCAGCGTCTCTTCAATTAAGAGCAGGAGATCGTGTTGGACCAACTTGTAGCTCTTCTCGCGGGAATACATGAGGAAATCGGAAATGATGCTGTTGAGACGCTCCGACTCTCGCCGCACGATATCGACGAGCACTTGCTGTTCTTCGTTGAGCGTCGCCATTTTGGACAGCATTTGGACCGAACCTGCGATCGAGGACAAGGGATTGCGGATTTCGTGAGCAATGCCGGAGGCAAGCCGCCCGATAGCGGCCAGACGTTCTCTCTGGCGAATCTCATTTTCCAATCTGCGGACTTCGGTGAGATCGGCGAAGGTGTAAACGAAGCCAATCACTGCGCCATCGTGCATCGTCAGCGGCGTGATCGTTAGACCAAAAATCTTCTCGCCGTCGGGCGTGCTGGCGCGTAGCTCGTCCTGAACCGGATATGAATCTGCGGGAGGGAGTGGATCCAGGAATAACGATGAAACCTTGGCGCCTAGAATGTCGGCGTACTTCCGTTTCAGGAAGTTCAATCCGGGTTGGTTGATCAGCGTGATTTTTCCATCCAGATCGGTCGTAATCAGTCCACCGCGCATGGAGTGCAGGATGTTTTCCTGCATTGCCTGGAGATCCTGCAGCTCGTCGTTCTTGACGTGCAGTTCGACGCCAGCCTGGCGCAGCTTCGCGCTCAGGCTGCTCGCTAAATAGGCGATTGCCATGTAAGCGAAGAAGTTGATGCCAACGACAAATTGCACCGATTTCAAATCGGGATTCGAAAGTGAAAACGAGGGAATCAGCTGGTAATAGGTCAGGTCGAGAATTGCCCCGAACGCGATGAACGAGAGCGCCGCGGTAAGGTACGCCCACCATCGCGGCAGCAGGGTACTAGCCACGATGATGACCAGCGGAAAGAGAAAATTGAACGAGGTGTCGATGCCGCCGGTGATGTAAATGAAGACTGCAGTGAGTCCCAGATCGCTGAGTACTTGAATGCGTCCCAACAGCCTGAACTCTTTCCTAAACGAATCAAATGCAAGGAATAGGATGGCGACGCAATACCAGACGGCGATCGCCGCGATGAAGGAGCGTTCGGGAATATTGGTGTGGGTGAGCCGAATGACGCCAAGGCCGATCACCAGAAGGAAGGTGACGATGATAATTCTCACCTTCACCAGCCAACTTATCCAGGATCGTTCGTCAAAAGGACGGGACATTCCACTCACTCTGCCTGTTCCCAAAATGGGCAGGCGCTAAAGATTATCAAGGGAAGACGAAGGAGCAGCATTGCTGCTGCTGCTCCTCTCTGCACAGCCATGGAGCACATTCAGGTCGGTTATCCCGAGAGCTTGGCGATCATCGCGAACAGCGGCATGTACAACGAAATGACGATGCCGCCTACGCATACCCCGAGGAATGCAATCATGATCGGCTCCAGCAACGTAAGGAGGTCTTTCGTCGCTGCATCAACTTCGTCCTCATAAAAGTCGGCGATCTTTTGCAGCATATTGTCCATCGCGCCAGTCGCTTCGCCGACTCCGATCATCTGCGTCACCATGTTGGGGAACACACCGCATTCCTTCAACGGGTCAACGATCGTGCGGCCTTCTTCGATGGCTTTGCGGACCTTCATCAAAGCCTCTTCCAAAACGGCATTGCCGGAGGTGCGAGCGGTTATCGAAAGACCTTCCAGGATCGGAACACCGGAGGTGATCAGCGTTCCCAATGTTCGCGTAAAACGAGCAACCGCAATCTTTCGCAATAGGAGACCGACAACCGGCATCTTGAGCAGGATGTTGTCAGTCATGTACCTGCCTTTGGCGTCTTTTCGGATCTGCTTGATCGCGAATACCGCAGCGACGAGCCCAACGCCAGCTACCCACCAGAAGCTCTGCACGAACTGGCTCAGCCCGATGACCATTCGCGTCGGCAGCGGCAGATCAACGCCAAGGCCGACAAATAGTTTTTCAAAAATGGGAACAACGAACTTGAGCAGCGCACCAACAACCAGCACAGCGATGCTGATGACAGATACGGGATAAATCAATGCGGATTTGACTGCGGACTTCAGCTTCACAGCCTTTTCAACATAGGCGGCAAGGCGTTGCAGAATGAGATCGAGGATACCGCCAGTTTCGCCGGCCTCCACCATATTGGTTGTGAGGTCGTCAAAAACCTTAGGATACTGGCGCATGGCGTTTGCTAATGTCGCGCCGCCTTCTACCGTGACGCGAACGCCCGTGAGGCATTTCTGAAACGCCGGGTTCTCCTGGTTCGCGGCCAGGATCTCAAGACATTGGACGAGCGGCAGGCCAGCATCGATCATCACTGAGAACTGGCGAAAGAAGATCGCGATGTCCTTCGTCGGAACCTTGCCCGAGCCGAGCGTTGGCAGGTTGAACTCTTTGCCTTTTTCTTTGATGACGACGTTAGCGAGGCGTTCCTTGCGTAACGCCGCCTGCAGAAGCTGTTTGTTGACGGCCTCTCGCTCTCCGGCTACTTTTGAGCCGCCGGAGTCGACTCCGGAAAACTTATAAATAGGCATCGTTCTCTCCCTTGCGGCGTGAGCCGCAACTTACTTCGCAGCGTTTATTTCTTTCCCCCTGCGGGCATTGCCTTGGCCGCCGCGGCTTGGCCGCGGTTGATCATCTCCTGCAGTTCGTCCGGCATAGACGAGCGGATCAGCGCAGTTTCCAGCGAGATCTGCTTGCTGAAGTACAGGCTCGCCAGCGACTGGTTGAAGGTTTGCATTCCGTACTTGTCCTGTCCAGACTGCATCGCCGAGTAAATCTGATGGATCTTGTCTTCGCGGATCAGGTTGCGTACGGCCGCGTTAGGCACCAGGATCTCCATGGCGCACGCACGTCCCTGGCCGCCGATCTTGGAAAGCAGAGATTGGCAGAGCACCCCTTCGAGTACCAGCGAAAGCTGGGCGCGAATCTGAGATTGCTGATGCGACGGGAAGACGTCGATCACACGGTTAATCGTGGAGGCAGCCGAGTTGGTGTGCAAGGTGCCGAAAGTGAGGTGACCTGTTTCGGCGATACGTAGCGCCGATTCAATGGTTTCCAGGTCACGCATTTCGCCGATCAGCACCACGTCCGGGTCTTCACGAAGTGCCGCACGGAGAGCATCGCTGAACGACTTAGTGTCCGAGTGCACTTCGCGTTGATTCACCAGACAATTCTTGTTCTGGTGCACAAATTCGATCGGATCCTCAATGGTGATGATGTGGTCGTGGCGCTCGGTGTTGATTTTGTCGATCATCGCCGCCAGGGTCGTCGATTTCCCCGAACCCGTGGGACCGGTCACGAGAATCAGTCCGCGCGGCTTATCGCATAGTTTGGAGACAATCGGCGGCAGGTTCAGCTGCTGGAATGAGCGGATCTCAAACGGAATGACGCGGAACACCGCGCCAGTGGCTCCGCGCTGATTGAACAGATTGCCGCGGAAACGCGCGAGCCCTTTCAGGCCGAAGGAGAAGTCGAGTTCAAGATGCTCTTCAAATCGATGCTTCTGTGCGTCCGTGAGCACGCTGTAGGCAAGCTGCTTGGTCTCCGACGGAGTCAGTATCGGCAAGTCGAGCGGCTGCAGGTGTCCATGCACTCGGACTTGTGGCGGCGAATTTGTAGAAATGTGCAAGTCGCTGCCGGCCAGCTCCAGCATCTTTTTCAGTAAGTCACTTAAAGTAACGTTCATTGTTCCTCGATTCCGATCCCATCATCCATGCATGACTATGCCCATTGTGGGAACTGCAATTAGTGCACCGTCTCACGCGCGACCTCTTCGAGCGTGGTTACACCATCCATGACTTTTCTCAATCCGCTGCGGCGGAGCGTGATCATTCCACGCTCAATCGCCTTTTTCTTGAGTTCGACTGCTGAAGCTCCCACGAGAATCAGCTCGCGAACTTCATCGTCAATTTCCATCACTTCGTACAAACCGCAGCGGCCCTTATAGCCGGTGCTGTTGCACGTGCCACAGCCTTTGCCCTTGGACACCTTTACCGTTTTGGATTCTTCAGGAGTAAAACCGGCGTCGAGCAGGGCTTGTGGATTCATTTCCACGTGCTCGGTGCAGTTGGAACAGATTCGTCGTATCAATCGTTGCGCAACGATCAGGTGAACCGCAGTTGCAACCAGGAATGGCTCGATTCCCATGTTCATCAGGCGGCTGATCGTTTCCGGCGCGCCGTTGGTGTGCAGCGTGGAAAGGACGAGGTGTCCGGTGAGAGCGGCCTTGATCGCAATTTCCGCAGTCTCGAAGTCGCGAATCTCGCCGACCAGAATGGTGTTGGGGTCTTGGCGCAGGAAGGCACGAAGAGCGGCCGCAAAGTTCAGACCGATGGCTTCCTTCATCTGCACCTGATTCACGCCCGCGAGTTGGAACTCGACCGGATCTTCGGCCGTCATGATGTTCGTGTCCGGCTTGTTCAGCAGCGAAATCGCGGAATAAAGGGTGTTGGTTTTGCCGGAACCCGTGGGACCTGTCACCAGGACCATGCCATACGGCTTCAGGACTGCGCGCTGGAATTTCTCCAGTGACTCCGGCTCGAATCCCAATTTGGTCATGTCGAGACGGAGGTTTTCCTTGTCGAGCAGCCGCAGAACGATCTTCTCGCCCCAAAGCGTCGGCAGGCAATTCACGCGGTAGTCGAGCTGTTTCTTGCGGCCGTTGAGCTGCATCTTCAGCATGATGCGTCCGTCCTGCGGCAGACGCTTTTCGCTGATGTCCAGCTTTGACATGATCTTGATACGTGACGTGATCGCGTCCTTCAACTTCAGCGGAGGCTGCATGATGTTCTGCAGCACACCGTCGATGCGGAAGCGGACGCGGTATTCCTTCTCGTACGGCTCGATATGAATGTCGCTGGCGCCGCGCTTGACCGCATCGGTGAGGATCAGGTTCACCAGCTTGACGATGGGGGCTTCTTCGGCGCTCTTCTCGAGATCGGATGCATTGATTTCTTCGGCGTCCGCCTGAAGCTCGACATCGGCCTCCTCGCCCATCGACGCCATGATGTCGTCGAGGTTTTCCGACGGATCGGGTTCGGCGTAGGAGCGCTCGATGCGATCCATGATCGCGCTCTCGGACGCGACCACCGGCTCGATGTTGAAGCCGGTCATGAACTTGATGTCGTCCATCGCGAAGACGTTTGTGGGATCGACCATGGCGATCGTCAGCGAGGCGCCAACGCGGCTGAGCGGCAGAATCTGATGCTTGCGTGCAGTTTCCTGCGGAATAAGCTTTACGACGTTGGGATCGATTTCGAAGAACTGAAGGTTGATTGCGGGAACGCCATACTGACGGCTGAGAAAGTTGGTAACTTCCTCGTCGGTAAGGAAGCCAAGCGATACCAAAACGGAACCGAGCCGTCCTCCACCCTGCTTCTGCTTCTTCAGAGCCTGGGCGAGTTGGTCCTGCGTGATAATCTTTTCGCGAACTAAAAGATCACCGAGCCTTTGCGACATACCTGAGTGTTCCAATCGCCGGAATCCTCCGGCCGTAACTCTTGCTGATTCACTTGACCCAAAACACCGGGTAGATTCGGCAGATCACAGAATTCCGCCGCGCGGCAGACAAACTTCGCTTCTAGACACTTTCAGCAAGTGCAGAATGTTCGAGGTGACATTTATTGTCAATCCAGAAACACTGGAGAGGAGTGGGGGAAAAGCACTTAGTTACTAAGGACATGCACGTTCGTGCTGGGATAACGCGTAGAAGTAACAAGTCCCAAATTAGGAATAAGAGCAGCTTCGCGATGTTTTGGAGATGTGGACAAGTTCGGATCCGGAACCATGCCCTTTCAACCTCTTACTTCTTGCTTGTCGTAGCTTCTGCAGGCTTCAGACTGCTCACCGCATTCTGGAGGTCCTCGACAGCTTTTGAGTCGAGCACATACAGGCTTGGGTCGTCCTCGCGTTTGGCGATATAGCGGTTACCTGACTTGGCAATCTGCACCTTCTCGGATTTCTTACTGTTGTTGGAGATGACGTCCGCTTCCAGAATCGGAGTTCCAAATCCGGAATCGCCGAACTTCGTCGCCTGCAGATCGCGGAGCTTGTCGAGGACGGACTCAGCGCTGGCGAGGTCAAGCTTCTTGCCGTCGGCGGACCACCAGTCATCGCCGCCTTTGGTCAGGAAGTAAGGCTTGGAGTCTTTACGAATTGCGATCTTGTCGGGATCGGTGTAGCCGAACTCAAACAACTTCTTGTTGCGGAAATCGTCCAGCTTTTTGTTGACGCCCTCGCCTACATCGGTTGACACCTTGTACACGCCGGCTACGAGGCTGGACTTGGCGTAGTAGTCGTCTTTGCTCTTGCGCACCTGAAGCTGCTGATTTCCCGAATCGGTCGTGAGCGTTGCGGTTGCAACCGGCTTGCCCGAGGCAAAAGCCGAAGCAGCTTTCTTCTGGTCGTCCGAGGTTAGGTCCATTTTGGCATCGGTGAGCTTGCGGACTAATTCATCCACCGCAAAGCTGTCGGCGCGCAGTGGCTTTGGTTTGAGGATCTGCCACTGGTCTTTGTTGCGCCCGAATTCGAGCTGCTGGCCATTGGCGTTCAGATCAACTCGGCTGACCTTGTCGGGTTCCGCCGTCAGCAGACGCTTGTCCCGCAAATCATTAACGCCTTTATCGATATTGCTCTTGGTGTAGCTCGCGATGGTGAAGACGCGCGGATCGTTTTCGAGCTTGGCATACGAACCGTTGCCGGTGGGAGTGTCGTCCCCAATCAGCAGCTTGTGCGTGTCGTTCTTCGCGCTTACATCGACTTCAAGCGCGGGTGACTGAAGTCCAAACTGGCCAACGTTGTCGGCTTTATCTTCGACGAGTCGATCTGAGCTCAGTGATGACAGGCTGGAGATCATGCCCGAAACGGCAGAGTCGTCGGCATGGAGTTGTTGCGGGGAGGTGATCTGCCATTTTCCGTCCTGCTTCTGCAGAACAAGTTCGGCTCCGTCTTTCTTCTTCAGCTCGACGCGGTTCACGTCCGAGTCGTTGAGCGAAAGGATCTTTGGCGGAGTATCGACCGCCGCCTGTACGGTGTCGGTTTGCTTGTGATGGTTCGACCAGTACAGCACGCCGCCTAGTGCGGCGAGCACCGCTGCTGCAAACAATAATCCGTAGTTCTTCATTTAGCTGCGAAGCCTCGAGCTGCGGAGCCGCGAAGCGACCCGTGTGCGGCTACCTTCTCCTCCACCAGACGAACACCCCACCGATCACCATGACGAGCGGCATCAGGAATTGGCTGGTTGTGCGCACCCAGTGAAGCTGGGCGGTGGTCATCGTAATCCGGCGATCTTCACGATCCTTCGGACGAATCGAGATCAGGTCCTCATCGGACGCGAGCCAATTAATCGTGTTGAGCGCCAGATCGCTGTTCCCGTTGAAGGTGATAAACGAATTGCCGGCCCACATCGAGCTACCGACCACTACAAATCGTCCTTGTGAATTCTCTTTCCCGGTGTTGTAGGTTCCGGCAGCGGCGATGAGCAGCGGCCCTTTCTTGTTGTTTGGATCGCTGGTTTTCACTTCTGGACTGCTCAGGTTGTTCGTCGCCAGACTCGTGTCCGAAGTGCTGAAAAGCTTCTCGACGGTGGTCTTGTCGCCATTCTTGATTGTCAAAGACCGTGACAAGGGGAATCCTGTCGCGCTGCCCTTGAGCTCGCTTACGATCGGATGTGAGTCATAGCTGGTGACCAGCGCAACTTGCGGACCAAGTCCGGCGAGCTGCCCGATCGGATTCAGATCGAGAATCAGATCCTTGTCGACCGTCACTCCCCAGCTCTGGAGCACATTCGTGAGCGCGTCGTTTTCCGCGATCTCGGAGTGTCCGACCTTCAATGGAGGATCGAGCATCACCAGCGCGCGTCCGCCGTTCTCAACGTACTTCTTGATGGCATCGGCTTCCGGTTGCTGGTAATCGCCGCTCGGTCCGCCGATCACCAGCACCGTGCAGTCGCTCGGGACTTCAGCCTTCTCGAGCAGGTTGATTGACTTTGCTGTGTACTCGTCTTTGCCGAGCAGATCTTTGAAGCGCGAGTAACCATAGCGATCGCTGTTGTCGATCTGGTGCTCGCCGCTGCCGGTCACGAAGCAGACCGTGCGCGTGTTGTTCTTGAGGTCGCGGATGAAGGCGCCGGTGATGCCTTCCTCGGTCATGCTCTTGGCCTCTTCCTTCTTCATCCCGACTTGGACCAGAGCAGTACCGTAATTCTTGATTGCGTCAGCGCGTGCGATCTCCGGCTTCTTGTCCGGATCGACATATTCGACGTGAATCTTCGGCGAGAGATTCTGATACTGCTCGAGCAGGTCCTTGGCGCTTTGGAAGCGCGTGGACTGGTCGAAGTAGGTGATGGTCGCGTCCTGCTTCAGACCTTTGACGATCTTCGCCGTCTGCTCGGAGAGGCTGTATCTCTTGTTGGCTGTGCCGTCGTAGGTCTTGTTGTAGCGATCGGCGAGAACGTTCGCGACTGTGACGATAGCGATAACGACGAGAATGTAAACCGTCGCGTAGGCTACATATTTCGTTTGACGTGCTTTAAGAAGCGA
>Ga0075426_10004087_pt1 | contig 10388 bp, 9 predicted proteins | sample SoiMethybrSBSTD5_FD_75304 | JGI IMG/M metagenome (GOLD analysis project Ga0075426, IMG submission 75304) | Bulk soil microbial communities from a Populus tree surrounding site in Tennessee, USA - Soil MetaG P. TD hybrid SBSTD5 | ecosystem: Environmental > Terrestrial > Soil > Tree plantation...
TGCAGAGCTGCGCGCGCGCGCTTTCGCTGCTGACGAGCACGAGACCGTTGCCGTCGACGCGATAGCGCTCCTCGACGCCAAGGAAACAATCGCCGGCACGCCCGCATTCGGTCAGCCAGACGCGGCCGTCGAGGACCTCAATCGTCGTGCCGGCCGCGCGCACGAGGCGCAGGTGCTGGTTGCCGGCGAGCTGCAGGACCATGACGTCATGCTAGGCAAAGACGCCGGCAGGGCACAGATTCACCTGGGCTAAACTGTGACGGTAACAGTCGCGAGGCCGGAGAAACTGTGCTGGTCGGGGCGCGGGCCGACTGTGCCTGTGCCGCATCGCGCGGCCATGGGAGGATGGCACATGCTGGATGCAGGCCCGCTTTATCAGCAGGTCGCCGACGCGATCGGCAGCCTGATCGCCGCGGGCACGCTGCGCACCGGCGATCGCGTACCCTCGGTGCGCCGGCTCTCGCAGCAGCGGCGGGTGAGCGTCTCGACGGTGCTGCAGGCGTACAAGCAGCTCGAGGACGCCGGCCTCATCGAGGCGCGCCCGCAGTCGGGCTACTACGTCAAACGCCGCGCATTGCCCGCGGCCGAGCCGGAGCTCTCGCACCCGCCGCAGCGCGCGCTGGCGGTGGAAGTGAACGCGCTTGCCGACCTCGTGCTGCGGGCCGTACAGGACACCGAGGTGGTCCCCTTCGCAAGCGCCTGCGCACGCGCCGACCCCTTTCCGGCCGAGCGCATCCGGCGTGTGCTTGCCGCGCGCGCACGACGTAGCCGAAACGCCATCGGGCGCTACGGCGGTCCTCCGGGATCTGCGGAATTGCGCCGCGCGGTGGCGCGCCGCGCGCTCGAGTGGGGTTGCCATCTCGACTACCGCAATCTCGTGACGACGACCGGCTGCATGGAAGCGATCAACCTTGCGTTGCGCGCCGTTACGCGGCCCGGCGACACGGTGGCGCTCGAGTCGCCGACCTATTTTGGCTTCCTGCAAATCCTCGAGTCGCTCGGGCTGCGCGCGCTCGAAATTCCGACGCATCCGCGTACCGGCATCTCGCTCGACGCGCTGGAGATCGCGCTGCGCACGCACGATGTCAAGGCGGCGATCGTGATGCCAACGGTGTCCAATCCGATCGGCGCGACCATGACCGATCGCGCCAAGGAGCGCCTCGTCGCCCTGCTCGCGGCACGCCGCGTGCCGCTGATCGAAGACCACGTCCATGCCGAGCTGTACTCCGGAGCGCGCGCGCCGCGCGCCGCCAAGAGCTACGACCGTGCGGGTAACGTCATGCTGTGTGGCTCGTTCACGAAGACGCTGGCGCCAGGGCTCAAGGCCGGCTGGATCGAGCCCGGGCGCTGGCAGGACCGCGTGCGCATGCTGAAATTCGTCGCGAGCGGCGGGCACAACGAACTCGTGGAGCTCACGCTAGCCGATGTGCTCGAGTCGGGCGGCTACGAGCGCTCGCTGCGACAGCTGCGGCGGCAAAACGCGCTGCAGGTCGAGGACGCGCGGCGCGTCATCGCCGAGTCGTTCCCGCGCGGCACGCGCGTCACCCAGCCCACGGGCGGCTACATCCTCTGGGTCGAGCTCCCCAGGCGCTGCGACTCGGTAGTTCTTTTCGAAAAGCTGCTCGAGCGGCGCATCTGCATCGCGCCGGGGCCGATGTTCTCCGCGACGGGGCGCTATCGCAACTGCCTGCGCGTGAGCGCCGTGCATCCCTGGACCGAGCGCGCCGAAAAGGCGATGCGCGAGGTGGGCCGCCTCGCGGGGGAGCTTTAGCCGCCGAAGCCGTCGGCGACGCGCACGTCCAGTAGATTCGGTTTGCCACTCGCAAACGCCTCGCGCAGCGCGGGCGCGATCTCCTGCGGCTCGGCGACGCGCCGCGCCGTGAGGCCGCAGCTTCGCGCCAGCTCGACGAAATCGATCTCGGGCTCGCGGATGTCCATGCCGGTGAACTTGTCCGTCTTGCGGAAAGAAACGAGGCGCTCCTTGATGATCCGGTAGCCGCGATTGTTCGCAATGACGTAGGTAATTGGCAGATTGAGATGCGCGGCGGTCCATAGTCCCTGGATGCTGTACATCGCGGCGCCGTCGCCCACCACGACCGCGATCGGTCGGCCGGGCAGCGCGAGGCTGATGCCGACCCCGCCCGGCACGGCGAAGCCGAGGCCGCCGCTCGCGAGGCCGTAATAGTCGCGCGGTCCTCGCATGGCCAGAAACTTCGGCAGGCTATACGTGCTCACGAGCCCTTCATCCACCACGACCGCATCGCGCGGCAGCGTCTCGGTGAAGCGCAGCATCAGGTACTGCGGATCGATCGGCTTCGTTTCGGCAGCGAGCAGCGCATCGACGCGCGCCTTGTCGCGCTGCGCGCTCCAGTTGCGCGGCTTGAGCTCGCCCAATCGTCTTTGTGCCGCTTCTCTGTCGGCTTTCAATAGCGGTAGAAGCGCGGCAAGCGTCTGCTTCACATCCGCCTGCACGGCGATGTCTGTGCGGTAGTTTTTCCCGAGCTCGGGCGCCCGCTCCGAGATGTGGATCACCTTCAGCTCCGGCGGCAGGGGCTCGACCGGGCTGTACACCGACATGCGCAGCAGGTCGGCGCCGAGCACGAGGAGCGCGTCGTGCTGCTCGAGCGCCTTCCTGACCTGCGGCTGTTGGCGCGTGAAGGCGCCCATGTACGCCGCGTGTTCGGCCGGGAAGGGCGCGCTATACGGAATGGATGAGCCATAGACTGCGGCGCCGAGCAGCTCGGCGCATCGCGTCGCTTCGGCGAACGCGTCGCGCATCGCGAGCTCCTGTCCGGCGAGGATCGCCGGCCGCTTGGCGCTGGCGAGAAGCTCGACGATTTGGGCGAGCGTCGCATCGCTCGGCCGCGCGGCGGCATCGACGCGCACCGGACGGCCCATGTCGAGCTCGAGCGCTTCATCGAGCACATCGCCCGGCAAACTGAGGAACACGGGTCCGGTGGGCGGCGTGAGCGCGATCTTCGCCGCGCGATGGATGATGCGCGGCAGATCCACCGCGCGCGTTACTTCCACCGCCCACTTCACCAGTGGCTGCGCCACCGGCACGAGCGGTTCATAGAGCATTGGCTCGAGCAGCCCATGGCCTTGCTCCTGCTGCCCGGCGGTGAGAAGAATCGGCGAGCCGGAGAACTTCGCGTTGTAGAGCGCGCCCATCGCGTTGCCGAGTCCCGGCATGACGTGCACGTTGGCCGCCGCGAGGCGTCCCGAGGCGCGCGCGTAGCCGTCGGCCATGGCAACGACGACGGATTCCTGGAGCCCGAGCACGAACTTGAGCTGCGGAAATTCGGGCACCGCCTCCATGATCGCGAGCTCCGTGGTGCCCGGATTGCCGAAGAGATGCGACACGCCTTCGTCGAGCAAAAGCTCGATGAAGGCGCGGCGCCCGGTCGTGCTCTTCATGGGGCGTAGAGCCAGAAGTCGGCGATCAGCGCGCCGCCGGGCGCCGGCAGCGGTCCCGGCGGCTGCACGCAGACAAAGGGATGCGGCGCGTTGCCGAAGGTGCTCGTCCAGGCGAGCTGCACGCCCGCGAACTGCGCGACGTCCGCCATGAACCATTGCGCGCGCACGATGTTCGCCGCCGTCGTGCCGGCCGCGCCGGCGATGCGCTGCGCATAGTGGAGCGCCGCGAGCGCTTGCACATGCGCCGGATGCGCGAGGCCGTCCATGCGCGCGTCGCCCCCGACCGGCATCAAGCCCGAGGCGAACACGAGCTCCCCTGCGCGCACCTGCGCGCCATAGCTCACCATCGGCGGCAGGTCGACCTTCAGCACTTCCTTGCGCCGCTTCGCGCCATCGCGCAGCGCGAGCAGGTTGATCTCGACGATGCCGTCGACGAAACCAAAACCCTTGGTCGGCACCGCGGTGATCGCACAGGGATGCGGCACGTGCTGCTGCCAGACGTCGAGCGCATCCGGAATGTCGTCCGCTGTCGGCACATAGATCTGCGCCTTCAGCACATTGGGCCAGGATGAATCGCCGGCTTTCAGCGCGGGCTCGAGGCGCTTCTTGATGATGAACTCCGTCTGCCGGCGCACGGCGTTCGGTCCGCCCCAGTTGCGCGTCTCCTTCGGCAGTCGCACGCTCGCATCGAGCGCGTTCTCGTCGCTCGCCATCTGCCCGGCGACGAAGACGAAGTCGTTGCACGTGATCGCCGGCACGAAGAACGAGCCGACGGGCACCGGTACCTCCTTCGGATACAGCTTGCCGATCTCGTAGCCCGCCTGCGGGAGCACGCCAATGAGCGACATCGAGATATGCGAGTCGCGCTTAAAGAGCCGCTCCATCAGCACGGAAGTCGAGGGCGGGATGTAGTCGCCGAACTCGCCATGGCGCGCGAGCTGATAGGCGCGCACCGCCTCGAACACCGGGTAGTACTGATCGACGCGCACGCTATGGCGGAAATCGGAGCCGAGCTCGGCCAGCGTTTTGCGCATGCGCGCGAGCACGTATTGCGCCTCGCGCCTGAGGCGCGGCGCGCCGAACGACGGAAATGCGGCGGGGCCTTCGACTTCGGGCGCCGCGCCCGCGGTGAAGTCGTAGGCTTCGTGCCCGGTGAGAAAGAGCCACGGTCCGGCCTTCACCGCATACGCATATGCGATGCCGCTCGCGGCGAAATGGTCCACCGCCCGCACGTCAATCCCGGCCATGGCGCTCTCCGATTTTTTCGGATGGTACGATAGCCCGCGAGGAGGGAAGCGCGTTGCTCGCGGTGCGAAACGTCAGGAAGCTCTACGGCGCGGACGCGCGCGCCTATCTCGCGCTCGACGGCATCGAGCTCCAAGTGGCGGCGGGCGAGTTCGTCTGCCTCGTCGGCCCTTCGGGCTGCGGCAAGTCGACGCTCCTCAACATCCTCGCCGGCTTCGAAGCGCCAAGCGGCGGTGCCGTGGACTTCGAGGGCTCGCCCGTGCGCGGCGCGGGCAAGGACCGCGTCATGTTCTTCCAGGATGCGGGTGCGGCGCTCCTGCCATGGCTGACGGTGGAAGAGAACATCCGATTTGCGCTGCGCGTGCGCAAAGTGCCTAAGGTGCAATGGCCGGCGACCATCGACAAGTACCTCGCGATGGTCGATCTCGCCGAGCATCGCCACAAGTTTCCCGCGGAGCTCTCCGGCGGCATGCGCCAACGCCTGCAGATCGCGCGCGCGCTCGCCGTCGAGCCGAAGGTGCTGCTGATGGACGAGCCCTTCGGCGCGCTCGATGCGCTCACGCGCCGGCGCATGCACGGCTTCCTGCTCGACATCTGGCAGCGCACGGGAAAGACCATCGTCTTCGTCACGCACGACATCGCCGAAGCCGTGACGCTCGCCGATCGCATTTGCGTCATGTCGCTCGGGCCGGGCTCCCGTATCACGCACGTGCTGCCGGTCGAGCTGTCGCGACCGCGCGATCTCTCGGAGCCGCGCGCCGCGGCGCTCTATAAGCGCGTCGAGGCGCTGCTTGCGTGAGAGCGACCGCGCTGTTCGCCGGGTCGCTGGTGATCGCGCTCGCGCTGTGGCAGTTCCTCTCTACGGTGGTGTTCAACCCGTTCCTGATTCCGCCGCCACTGGTCGTTCTGCAGACGGCCGCGCCGATGGCGAAGTCGGGCGAGATCTTCCGCCACGTGGCGATCAGCCTCGCGCGCGTGGGCGTGGGCTTCGTCACCGGCAGCGCGGCCGCGATCGTGCTCGGCGTGCTGCTCGGGCGCCTCAAGGTGTTGAACGAGCTCCTCGACCCGATCATCGAGCTGCTGCGCTTCCTCTCGCCCACCGCGATGATTCCAATCGCGGTCATCTGGTTCGGCATCGGCGAGACGTCAAAGTATTTCCTGATCTTCTGGGGCACGTTCTTCATCGTGCTGATCAACACCGTCGCCGGCGTGATGCGCGCGCCGATCATCCGGCAGCGCGCCGCGCTCTGCCTGGGCGCGAGCCCGGTGCAGATCTTTCTCTTGGTGGTGATACCGTCAGCGGCGCCTTATATCGTCACCGGCATGCGCATCGCGATGGCGTCGTCGTTCATGAGCATCATTCCGGCGGAGATCCTCGCCGCCGATTCCGGCATCGGCTTCCTGCTGCAGCAGTCGTCGGTGCTCTTGCAAACCAATCGCATCTTCGTGGCGCTGCTCACCATATGCGTGCTCGGCTTCATCTTCGATCGCCTGTTTCGCATCGCGGTCGACCGGATGCTCTCGCGCTACATGTCCTATATCGCGCTTACTTAATGGAGGAGGTATGAGAACCATCATTGCGGCGTTGCTGCTCGCGCTCGCGACCGGAGCGCAGGCGCAGGCGCTGAAGAAGCTGACGCTCTTCGGCCAGCCCTCGGTAAATAACGATGCCATCTGGATGGCGCTCGAGTACGGCTACTTCAAGGAGCAGGGGCTCGACGTCGACTATCGCGTTTTTCCGTCCGGAACGACCGCGTTCCAGACGTTTCGCACCGGGCAGGGCGACATCGTCATGACGGGCGATTTGCCGAGCGTGCAGTACTTTTTCAATAACCCGGGCCAGTACCAGACATTTGCGGCCATCGAGCGCGACGCGAAAGGCTACGTGGTGATCGCGCGCAAGGATGTGCGCAAGCCGCAGGACCTCATCGGCAAGCCGGTCGCGACGCGCGTGGGATCGACGGGCTCGTGGTTCATCTCGGAGTACCTGACGAAGAATGGCGTCGATCCGAAATCGGTGCCGGTGAAGAACCTCGACACGCAGCTCCTGCCGGCGGCGCTCTGCAAGGGCGACATCGCCGCATTCTTCATCTGGCAGCCGATCGGCTCGCGGACGCTCGAGATCTGCCCGAACGACGCGCACGAGCTCTCGACGGCCGAAGGCTATATCCAGGGCTATCTCGTCGCCGGCGCGCGACCGGAGTTCCTCAACTCGAAGGACGGCGCGGATAAGGTGGTGCGGTTCCTGCGCGCGGTGATGAAGGGGCGTCAGAAGGCGGAAAGCGACTTCAAAGCGGTCGCCGCGTTCGCCGCGAAAACGTACAGCCTTTCGGAGAAGGCGACGCGCGACCAGTGGGACACCAACATCCGGCCAATCGCGCTCGACAAGGTCTATTACGACGACTTCTGCAGCCTCTCGAAATGGGCGCAGGGCGCGGGACTCACCAAGGAGCCGGTGGACTTCAGCAAGCTCACATGGCCCAACGGCCTGCGCGCGATCGATCCGAAGCTCGTCGCGGCCGCGCCGCCACCCTGCTGAATTAATGGGGTCAGATCAACATTTCCGGAGGGCGAGATAACTTTGCCTCGGTGTCCGGAAATGTGGATCTGACCCCATTTAATCGAGGTGAATGTGCGCCTCGCGCGCGATGCGGCCGTAGAAGGCGGCGTCGCGCTTGAGGCGCGCGGCGAGCTCTTCCGGTGAGGTGGCGACCGGCTCGGCGCCGAGGCCGGCCAGGCGCTCGCGGACATCGGGTTCTTGCAGCGCGCGCTTCGTATCGGCGTTGACCTTGGTGATGATCGCGCGCGGTACGCCCGCCGGCGCGAACAGGCCGACCCAGATGGACGTGTCGAAATCGGCGAGCGCCGGAACGCCGCTCTCGGCGAGCGTCGGCCAGCTCATCGTGTCGCCGATCCGGCGCGCGTTCGTCAGGCCGAGGACGCGCATCTTGCCGCTCTTCACGTGCGGCGCGGCCGACGATGTCGCGAGCACGCCGAGCGCGACTTCGCCCCCGGCGACCGCCGTGGCGGCCGGTGCGCCGCCGCGATAAGGCACGTGCAGCAGCTTTATGCCGAGTGCCGAGGCGAGCCACTCGCCGACGAGATGGTTGCTCGTGCCCTGGCCCGGCGTGCCATAGCCGATCTCGCCGGGACGCGCTTTTGCGGCCGCCACCAAGTCGGCCACCGTGTTTATGCCGGAGCTGGCGCTCGCGACGATCACCATCGGCGTGTCGCTCACCATGGTGATCGGCGCCAGATCCTCCGGCCGGTAAGGGAGCTTCGAGTAGACGAACGGATGGATCGCGGCGAAATCGCCGCTCACCATGAGGAGCGTGTAGCCATCCGGCGCTGAACGGGCGGCCGCCTCGACGCCGACCATCGCGCCGGCGCCGGGCCGATTTTCCGCGACGACCGGCTGCCCCCAGCGTTCGTTCAGTTTCTGCGCGACGAGTCGCGCCGCGATATCGGTGACGCCGCCGGGCGGATAGGGAACGATGATGCGGACCGTGCGCGACGGATAGTCCTGCGCTGCCGCAAGCATCGTGACGAGCGCGAGCGCCACGAGGGCGAGCGCGCGTTGCATCAGCGGAAGTGCGGCATGATCTCCGCCGCGAACATCTCCATGTTGCGCTTCGCGAGGTCGTCGGGCAGCACGCCGAATTGCAGCATGCTCACCAGGCGGTTGAAGCCGGTTTTCTCGCGCACGCGCTCGATCTGCGCACGCACGGTTTTCGGGCTGCCGATCACCGCGGTGCCGCTCGCCATGAGGTCGTCGACGGTGACACGCTTCGCCAGCGTGCCGAGCGATTTGCGCATCTTCATCGTGCTCTGCATGGACGAGAGTGACATGTAGCCCGGTGGCAGCAGCATCTCCCACGGCATTGCAAGGTAGTCGTTGAAGAGCGACTCGATCGCGCGCGCCGCCTCGGCCTTCGCGCGCTCATCCGTATCGGCGACGTAGATCGGCGCCGCCCAGCCGAGCTGGTTACCGTCGGCTTCGTAGCCGTGGTTGCGCGCTTCCTCGCGATACATCTCGAGGTAGCGGATGACGAGGTCCTGCGCGCTGAAGGTGACGAGGAACGGGTATTTGCGCGACGGATGCGAGGCCCACTTGATCGTTTCGGAGGAGCCCTGCGAAGGAATCCAGATCGGCGGATGCGGCTGCTGGTAGGGCCTCGGCCAGAGATTCACGTAGCGGAAGTTGTAGTGCTGCCCATCGAATTCGAACGGCCCGGGCTTGGTCCAGGCGGCGACGATCAGGTCGTGCGCCTCCTGAAAGCGCTCGTGCGACCAGTAGGGGTTGATGCCGGTCGCGTGGTATTCGCTGCCGATGCCGCGCACGAAGCCGGCGATCAGCCGCCCGCGCGACAGGTTGTCGAGCATCGCGAACTCTTCGGCGATCCAGATGGGATTGTTCGTCAGCGGTAGTGCACGCCCCAGCACGGCGATCTTCACGCGCTTCGTGCGCTGGATGAGCGCGCTCGCGATTAGGTTCGGCGCCGGCATCATGCCGTACGCGGTCTGGTGGTGCTCGTTCACGCCGAGCGCGTCGAAGCCGAGCTCTTCGGCGTACACGAGCTGTTCTATATAGGAGGCGTACTCCTCGGCGCCTTTTTTCGGATCGTAGAGCGTATTGGGCATCACGACCCAGGCGGAGCGGTGCTTCGCGCGCTCCGCCATGTCGAGCGGCCGGTAGGGCATCAGATGGAAGTAGATGAACTCCATTAACGCCGCCCAATGAAGTCGAGGATCTTGCGCGCCGCGAGCTCGCTCTTTTCCATGTGCGGCAGGTGCCCGCATTCGCCCAGCACCTCGACGCGCGCGCTCGGGATCTGCGCCTTCCATGCGTCCGCGTAGCGCGCGGGTAGCAGCTTGTCCTGCGCGCCCCAGAGAATTTGCGTCGGCACCGAGATGCGATGCAGCCAACCCTCGAGCGCCGGATTGAACCAGCGCGGCTCCCAGCCATACTTGGTCGCGGCGAAGCGGTTGACGAGCATCAGCTCCGCCTGCTCATCGGTCGGCTGCTGCGCGAGCAGCTGCTCGGCCATCGCCTGGTCGTAATAAAGGTTGCGCACCGACTCCTGCGGCGACCAGATGAAGTTGTCGCCCACCGGCACGCCTTTGACGCGAACGCCGGCCGGTGAAATGAGCGTGAGCGAAGCAAGCCGGGAGCAGTTGCGCGTGGCGAGCTCGGCGGCGATCCAGCCGCCGAGCGAATTGCCGACGAGATGCACGCGCTCGCTCTTAAGATTGTCGAGCACGTCGAGGTAATACATCGCGAGGTCGCCGACGTTCCGGATGTACGGCGGACTCGGCGTTTTGCCGAAGCCGGGATGCTCGAGCACGAGCACCTCGCAGCGCTCGGCGAGCGTATTGAAGAAAGCATTCCATGGCGGCACGCCGCCCGCGCCGTGCAGGAAGATGAGTACCGGACCGCGACCGGCTCGCCAAGTGCGTGCGCGAACGTCCCGTGTTTCGAGCGTTGCCTCGGCCGGTGCCATGCGTCAGTATAGGCACGAGAGGAGGGACTCGATGAAGCTCATTTCGATAGCGGCGGCCGCCGTCATTATTTTCGCTACCGCTGCCGCCGCCCAGGACGTGCGCATCGGCAACGCGACGGCGAACGATACGCAGGCCGCGGCGAACGACAAGTTCGCGGAGCTCATCACCAAATATTCGAACGGCAAACTCAAGGCGACCGCGCACCACGGCTCCTCGCTCGGGAC
>Ga0075426_10004088_pt1 | contig 10387 bp, 6 predicted proteins | sample SoiMethybrSBSTD5_FD_75304 | JGI IMG/M metagenome (GOLD analysis project Ga0075426, IMG submission 75304) | Bulk soil microbial communities from a Populus tree surrounding site in Tennessee, USA - Soil MetaG P. TD hybrid SBSTD5 | ecosystem: Environmental > Terrestrial > Soil > Tree plantation...
CGCCTGGAAGCCACAGCTGAAGTAGCCAACTACTCAACCAAAGATGAGCGGATTAGAGTCGCGCTCCGAGGTGGCGGTGTCATGATTGCGAGCCGCGACCTTCCCGTCTCTGCGGGCAAGACTGCACAGGCAACTTTCGCGGGCTTGCCAGCGTACCCTTACTACGAGGTCGAAATCGAGGCCCGTGACGCTTTACCTGTCGATAACCGCCGTTTTGCCGTGCCGCCGGCGGCGCAAAATCTCCGCATCCTTGGAATCTCCCCGAGACCCCAGGCTCTAAATAGTCTACGCTCTATTGCGGGGGTGAGCTTAGACCTCATCGCTCCTCAAGAATACGACAAGATCGATCGCAGCGGATATGGTTTAGAAATCTTCCACTACGCAGCACCCCCCGTATTGCCCGAAAAGCCCGCCCTTTTCGTGCTTCCGCCCGACAATAATCCATTAGTGGATTTGGAGAAGCCTGTTTCTCGACCGGCCGTGTCCAGCTGGCGCGAGCCCCATCCTTTGACCCGCTATGTCAATTTCGCTCTCTTTCGACCTGCGTTTTCACGCCCGTTGAGGCCGCGGATATCCGGCGAGATAATCATCGAGAGCCCCGCGGGAGCACTGGTTTTTGCGGCGGAGCAGCGCGGGTTTCGCCAAGCGGTCCTGGGTTTCGATATTTTTCCTTACCTAGGGCGAGAAAACCTGCCGGTCTCAGTCTTTACCCTGAATCTCTTAGACTGGTTCTTTCACGGTTCGGGAGCCGAGGGCAGAACTACCGGCGCGCCCCTCACCTTCAGCTATACGCAGCAGGGAAACTTCCTGGTTACTCCAAAAGGGGATAAGATAACTCTTAACCCAGGCGTCAATAACTTTCCCGCGACCTATTTCCAAGGCATCTACCAAATCGATCGGGGCGCTCAAAGAGAACTTTTCGCCGTCAACCTTAAGAACAATAACGAGTCTGATCTGCGCCAACTAACTCCCATAGAACTCCGGGAGGTGAGCAGCGGTGGCGGCAAAGTGTCAGCGCTATTTTCTATCTGGCCTTACCTATTATTGACCTCGTTGTTTCTCTTGTTGGTCGAGTGGTTCGTCAATCCGCGCCCGTTGCGAACCCGTCCCGGCTGAGATGAGTCTCAGGACCCATGAAAGAACTTCTCTCGGATATTCAAATTGCCAAACCGCTGTTTCTGTGGCTGCTGCTCGGTCTGCCTCTCCTCTGGGTGCGCGCCCGTGATCAGAGGCTACTCGTCATTCTGGCACGAACCATTATTTTTTTGCTCCTCGTCCTTGGTCTCGCCGACCCTCAATGGGTCACCCGCCAGGCTAAGCAAGAAGAGCGGATCTTCGCTTTTGATATTTCGCAGAGCGTAACTAGCAGCATGCGGCGCTGGATGGGAGCCACGGCCGACGGGAGGTTTGCTCCCACCCAGGGAGACCGCGTATTCGTTTTCGCCTCCGATACGAAAGAGGCCCCGGACTGGCGCGAGCGGCTCCGGAAGGACGCCGCCCTCCCAGACTCGATTCAGTCGGCAAAGACCGACCTGGAAAAGTTGTTCACGACCTTGCTGGCGCTCCCCGCCGCGCCGCGAAGCCTTTTTTTGTTCACCGACGGCTGGGAGACGCAGGGGAATGTTGAGGCTTTGTTACCCGCGATCGCAGCTTCCGGGCTCAAGATCTTCCCGGTTGTTCCAACGGAACAGCCCAAGATCGACAATGTTGTCGTAAAGAGACTGCTGCTGCCCAATCAAGGAAAGAGCGGCGAAGCCATCAATCTACGGGTGGTTCTGGAAAACCAAAGCGAAAGTGAGGTTGAGGGAACTCTGACATTGACGCGCAACAACCAGAATCTAAAGTCAGAGACGATAAAACTCAAACCGGGAAGCGAGATCTATACCTACCAGTCCACGCTTCCCGACAACCCGGTTACCTCTTATCGAGCCCAGTTTACTCCACGGCAGGCCGATCTTGATATCAACTTAGCGGACAACCAAGCCGTTGCATGGGTGGCAGTGAAGACGAAAGCGAAGGTCTTGCTGCTGAACGGGCAAAGTGGCGGTGGTCGCTATTTAGAAGAGATTCTCAAACGGCAAGGCTTCGAAGTAACCTCACATAATGCCGATAGCCCGCCGTCACCCGCTGGCTATGGAGTCGTCATCTTCAATAATGTCGACCGGAGTAAATTTTCCCCTAGCTATCTCGCCGCCATCGAGCGGCACACAGCTCAAGGCAATGGTTTTTTGATGCTTGGAAGCGACGCCAGCTTCGCTCCTGGAAGCTATAGCCGTACGCCAATCGAGGCCATACTCCCCGTGGAGCCAAGGGAACCAAAGCGAGAGGAAAAGAACCGCGCCGTTGTTCTAGTCATCGATAAGTCTGGCAGCATGCGCGAAGAAAACCGCATCCTCTATGCGCAGGAGGCCGCCAAAGCCGTCGCTCGCCAACTTAAGGATAATGATCTTCTTGGGATAATAGGCTTCGATGTGACCCCATTCGTGGTTGTACCGCTGGAACCTGTCGGCAAGCTCCGTGGCGTGATCGATGCTCAGATCAATCGTCTTAAACCTGGAGGACAAACCTACTTTTATCCCGCGCTCATCGAAGCCAAACGCCAGATCGAGCGAGCCAACGCGGCGCGAAAGCACGTCATCTTGCTAAGCGATGGAGAAACCCGAGGCACTCAGGGCGAGCTGGTCGATCTCGTAACCGTTATGAAGAACGAGATGAAAGTCACCGTCTCGGCCATTGCCATCGGGGCGGAAGCCGATGTTCGAGTCATGAAGCGGATTAGTCAATATGGCGGCGGCTTATTCCATCAGACCATCGATCCTACGTCGCTGCCCCAAATCGTCATGGCCCAGCTCCAAGACACTCCGCCCGAGGACCCTAGGGGCGAAAGAGAGTTAACCCCAATTCAAGAAAGGGGCTCAGAAGTGCTTGGCGGTTTCTCGGCGCGGCCTTATCCTAGGCTCCTTGGTTACATGGAAACGGAATTAAAGCGCGGCGCCCACTTGGACCTCATGCTTCCGAGGGAAGACCGAAGAATACCTGTACTGGCGTCTTGGCGATATGAAAAGGGAAAAGCTGCAGCCTTCACGGCGGACCTGGAGGGCCGTTGGACCAGGAACTGGATCCAATGGAGCGCTTTACAAACGTTCTGGGAAAGGGTCCTCGGTTGGCTCCGTCCCAGCGACGAGCGTGACCCCATACCCGTTCACGAGGTGCGGGTGGGCCTTTCCGCTAACAAACCTTTTCTGGATTTGTTTCTCTATGAGGATACCGGTGCGGACGGCCAGTTCCGGTTTTCAGTCCTTTCAGTGAATGGAAAAGGAAGCAAAATAGAGGGAGTACTACAAAAACTGGCCCCTGGCCATTATCAGGTCCCCCTGCCATTAACGGCGCCAGGTGATTATCGTGTTGAGCTGGCCGAAGAACGGCGGGGGCGTCGGGTCGCGTATCCGCCGATCGGCTACAGCTTACCTTACGACCTCAACAGCGAACTCCCCCGACCCGACTTTAATCTCTCGTTGTTGAATACACTGGCTCAAGCAAGCGGCGGGGAAATTAATCCGAAGTCTTTAGGGTCATTGGAAAAACAAGAGTTTACGAATATCTACCGGCCTCTACGTCAGGTTTTAATCATGTGCGCGGCGGCTCTTTTTCTTTTTGAAATTGCTGCCAGGAAGCTGTTTCTTTCAGAGTCTTAAAATTCCAGCCATCCAACCGCCAATCCTTTCCCAAGTGCTCGAAATCGAACGCCTAGTCGGCGGATTTTTCGTTTGACATGGTAAGCAAAACGGTTTATTCAATGAGGACTTCTTGCTATGGGCCTGGAAATCAAACATACAGGCACCGGGGGAACGTTTTCCGGCCAACACCAGTTTTCAGCATTCCCCTCTGTTCTTCGAACCTTAGTTTGGTTGTGGGTTATCGGCTCTGTTTTCGCCATGAAACCCACGGCTGTTCAAGGATCCAATCCAAAAACAGTCCGCAAAGAATCCCCCAAGGGCAAGACAACCGCCCCAGCACCGCCGATTCGAAGACTCACGAAGGCCCAGAGCGAAGCCCCCGCGGACGCCATGGAACGGCGCGAGCATGTCACGCAGCAGACAAGGACGGGCGATACCCTCCTGGAGTTATTAAGTCGTTTCGGGCTGTCGAATGCCGAGCGGCAACTTTGGACCCGGTCGATTCAGCGCAATATTGGAACTCGGGGGCTCCTGCCGGCTGGCAAGGAAGTTCATTTCTATTTTACTAATTTGATGCCTGGCTCTCGTCGGAGTCCCCAGCTGAAAGCACTGGAAGTCGATTTTTCCGATACCTCAACCCTTACCTGGGAAAAAGGAATTAGAGGGATTCTCTTTCAGAGACGCGAGAAGCCCTATGACGTAGAGCTGAAGACTGTCAGCGCATCAGTGGAAAACTCGCTTTTTACGGATGGGCAAAAAGCCGGTATCCATCCGGCTTTGCTCTCTCAACTTGCTGACATTTTTACTTGGGATCTCGACCTTGAAAGGGACGCTCGTAAAGGGGACAGCGTCAAAATATTGTATGAGCAGAGAAGTCGAAAAGGACAGGAAACCAAGGCCTCGCTCCGCATTCTAGCCGCCGAACTGATTAGCGCCGGCCAGAAACTGACCGCCATCTATTTTGAGAAGCAGAAAGGACAGGGAAACTACTACAATCTTGAGGGAAGAAGTCTCGCTCGCTCGTTCCTCCGGTTTCCTCTGGAATTCACCAACATCACTTCGCACTTTGCTCACGCCCGCTTTCATCCCATCCTTAAGGTGAATATGCCGCATACGGGGGTGGACTTTGCCGCGAAAAGGGGCACCCCCGTCCGGGCGGTCGGTGATGGCGTGATTACACTCGCTGACTGGAACGGTCTTTACGGAAAGACAGTCGAAATCCAACACGATTCCACGTACACAACCCGTTACGCCCATCTGGAGAGGTTTGCCGAAGGGGTGCGTGACGGGACGGCTATTAAAAAGGGGCAGATCATCGGTTATGTCGGATCCACCGGCAGAGTAACCGGGCCGCATCTGCATTTCGAGCTCTATAAGGATCAGCAATACATCGATCCCTTGAGTGTTGATTTCCCCGCCGAGGATCTGATCGAGCCTACCCTGCAGGCGCTTTTCGATAACCAAAAATATATTCTCCTTGTCGAGCTTAGCTCTGCACCTCAGTCCTAAATCATTCTATCCATAGCTGAGCCTCCCCTGCGGATGTTTGGGGCGGCCTTTCCAATTCGCCCTTACTCGGCACGGCTTTGTATTGTTTCGTTTTTTTGATATCAAAAAGTGTTTCGATGTGGTTAACACATGATTGAGCGGGCGGTAATTCTGAGCACCGGGGATGAGCTCACCACCGGCAAAGTCGTCGATACCAACTCCTCCGCTATTGCGGATCGCCTTTTTGCAATCGGCGTTGAGGTGGCGGCTGTGCTCACGGTCTCTGACGATCGAGAAAAACTCCATTGGGCGCTGCGCCAAGGAAGCGAGCTGGGGGATGTGATCATCGGCACCGGAGGACTTGGGCCAACGGCAGATGATCTGACCACCGAAGCTGTCGCCGAATTTCTTGGGTGCCAACGAGTTCAGGATAAGCAAGTCGCGGATTCCTTAAAACAGCGCTTCGAGGCCCATGGCATCGCCTGGACACCGAACAACCTGAAACAAGCCCTTTTTCCGGAAGGATCGGTGATCGTTCCCAATCCCATTGGCACGGCCCCTGGGTTTCGTGTCCCTATTGGGCCTGGCAAGACCCTCATTTGGTTATCCGGCGTACCGCAAGAGATGACGGCGATGTTGAACGACACGGTGATACCCTGGATCGTGAAACAAAGAGCCGATGCGGAGCAAATTACCGCTTGTACATTCAAGATCTATGGCCTTACTGAGTCAAAGCTCGACGACCTCGTAAAGCCCATAAAACTTGGATCGGATGCCAGACTTTCATTTCGCGCCCACTATCCGGACCTATCCTTGCGTCTAATAGTTAAGGGAGGCAAGGAAAGCGTGGAAATTTTTACTCGCCTCAGGGATCAAATTCGCGAAGTTCTAGGGTCCTTCATTTATTTTGAAGGCGATGCGACTCTAGAGGAAGTTGTCGGACAACTCCTTTTGGCAAAGCAGCAAACCCTGGCCCTTGCCGAGTCCTGTACCGGCGGCTACATTAGCCATCGCATCACACGAGTAGGCGGTAGCTCAGCTTATTACTATGGCGGCGCGGTAACCTATTCCAACGATGCCAAAAGACGCTTCCTCGGCGTCAAGCCGGCAACCCTGGAAAGCTATGGAGCCGTCAGCCGTGAGACTGCCCTGGAAATGTCCCGAGGGATCAGAGAACGAACCGGTGCCGGGATCGGCCTCAGCGTTACCGGCATCGCCGGTCCTTTGGGCGGCAGCCCGGACAAGCCCGTAGGGACCGTCTGGATAAGTATCGCCCAAGAGGGTGGCCACGAAGCTAAGCTCTTCCAGTTTCACGGCGACCGTGAGCGAATTATCATCGGCACGTCGCAAGCCGCCCTCCACTGGTTGCGCACCACGCTTCTGTCAGAAACCGCTAAGCCGTAGCCGTGATTCGCGCCTTTATCGCCGTTGAGATCGCTCCGCAAACCGTGCGACAGATCTCTGCGGTCGTCGCCGATCTCAAACCCCGTATTCCGGGTATTCGCTGGGTTTCGCCGACGAACTTCCATTTCACGCTCAAGTTCCTGGGCAACATTGACGAAAGTAAAATCGAACCTATTGCGCAGGCGCTGAAGCTTGCACTTCACCCCTTTCCGCGCTTCACCATAAATGCTAAAGATTTAGGAGTATTCCCGGATTTAAAACGGCCGCGCGTGTTGTGGATTGGGCTCGAAGGAAAGGAATTATTAGAGCTAGCGTCAAAAGTAGAAAAGGCCCTGGAGCCTTTAGGCTTTGTGCCTGAAAAAAGAGAATTCAAACCGCACTTAACTGTAGGGCGTTGGCGGCAGTTTGATCGCTCCTCAAAAAAATTCGGTGAAGAACTAAAAAGGTGGAAGGGTCACGAATTCGGCGAATCGACGGTGGCAGAAGTGATTTTTTTCCAAAGCGAGCTCAAACGAGAAGGCGCGACTTACCAGCCATTGAAGGTCGTGGTCCTGGCGAAGTAAGACCAAGCGCATAACGGGACTTTTGAAGGAGGCGGAAGATGGACGTAAATCGGGAGAAAGCAATTGATCTCGCCGTGAGCCAGATCGAAAGGCAATTTGGCAAAGGGGCGATCATGAAGCTCGGCGAGGGGGGCGTAGTAAAAGACGTTCCGATAGTCTCGACCGGTTCTCTCGGACTCGATATTGCCTTGGGCATCGGCGGTGTGCCGCGCGGCCGCGTCATCGAGATCTATGGACCCGAAGCGTCCGGTAAGACAACCTTGGCGCTGCAAATCGTAGCTGAGGCGCAGAAGCAGGGCGGCATGGGAGCTTATATCGATGCCGAACATGCGTTGGACTTGGGATACGCGAAGAAACTCGGTGTTAAGACCGACGATCTTTTAGTCTCTCAGCCGGACCATGGCGAACAGGCCCTGGAAATCGGGGAAACCCTGGTCCGTAGCGGCGCCATTGATGTATTGGTCGTCGACTCAGTCGCCGCACTGGTGCCGAAGGCGGAAATCGAAGGTGAAATGGGTGATGCTCATATGGGGCTACAGGCCCGCCTGATGTCCCAAGCTTTGCGTAAACTGACCGGGACCATTTCTCGATCCCAAACGGTCGTCATCTTTATCAACCAGATCCGCATGAAGATCGGCGTTATGTTCGGCAATCCGGAGACTACGACGGGAGGCAACGCGCTCAAATTTTACGCCTCAGTTCGCATGGATATCCGTCGCATCGGCGCGCTCAAAGACGGTGATAATATCGTCGGCGGTCGCACGCGGGTCAAAGTCGTCAAGAACAAGATGGCCCCGCCGTTCAAGGAAGCGGAGTTTGATATACTTTACGGAACTGGAATATCCCGTGATGGCGAAATCGTCGATCTCGGCAGCGAAATGGGCATGGTGGAGAAAAGCGGTGCCTGGTATTCATTCGGCGGGGAGAGAATCGGTCAGGGCCGTGAGTCGGCCAAGCAGTTTCTCAAAGAGCATCCGGAAACTGCCGAACAGATTATGGCCAAGGTGATGGAAAAAGTCGGGCTGAAACGACCTGAACCCGAGGCGCCGGCGGCCGAGAAAAAGGAAAAAAACAAAGGCAGGTAACAGCGAAAGGTTTCGTTGAACCCTGAAGCGAACAAGTTCCAAGTCCAAGCCATCCGACTCGCAGGAAGAGGCGCTTCAACGCGCTCTGCGATTTCTCGGTTATCGCCCGCGCAGTGAAGCAGAACTACGAAATTTTTTAGTCCAAAGAGATTACTCCACTGCCATCACCGAACGGACGTTGGAAAAGCTTCGTTCGCTGAATTACCTTAACGATGAAACGTTTGCGCGGAACTGGGCACGGTCCAGAGCTGAAACGCGCGGCTATGGTCCAAAAAGAATCGAGCAGGAGTTAAGAACCAAGGATATTGGCGAGGCGCTGATTCGAGAAGTTATGGGCGAGACCTTTGGTCAAGGAGACGAATCGGCGAAAGCAAAATCGATTTTGGAGAAAAGATTCAAAAGCAAACAATTTAGCGACCCGAAGATGCTTCGTCGGGCGGCGGCCTTCCTGCAACGCCGCGGCTACAGTAACAAAGTGATATCCGATTTGCTTAAGCATCCTCTCGAAGACGATTGAAAAGAGCATGATCAACGGAAACGAAATTCGCAAATCTTTCTTGGACTATTTCGTGAAGCATGGCCACACCGTCGTGCGGAGCTCCTCCCTGGTACCGGACAAGGACCCGACCTTGCTTTTCACCAATGCGGGGATGGTCCAGTTCAAAAACGTCTTTCTCGGTCAGGAACGTCTACCCTACGTGCGGGCCACCAGCTCGCAGAAGTGCCTGCGCATTAGCGGCAAGCATAACGATCTGGAGGCGGTCGGCCGGGATACCTATCACCACACCTTTTTTGAGATGCTCGGCAATTGGTCCTTTGGCGATTACTACAAAGCCGAAGCCATCCAATGGGCCTGGGAGCTTCTGACCAAAGAATGGGGGCTGCCGAAGGACAAACTATGGGCTACCGTTTATCTCGACGATGATGAGGCAGAGCAACTCTGGGCCAAGATCAGTGGCCTGCCGGCGGAGCGGATCAAACGCTTCGGCGAAAAGGAAAATTTTTGGGAAATGGGGGAAACGGGCCCTTGCGGTCCATGCAGCGAGATCCACCTCGATCGTGGACCGGAAGCCTGCGACATGAAGGGACAGCCGGGCCATATCTGTCAGGTCAATGGCGACTGCGCCCGTTACATCGAATTGTGGAATCTGGTTTTTATCCAGTACAACCGCGATCAGGATCGCACTCTGTCTGAGCTACCGGCTAAACATGTCGATACCGGCATGGGTCTTGAGCGCATTACCGCGGTGCTGCAAAACGTCCTGTCCAACTACGATATCGATTTCATGCGCGCTCTGACCGCAACAACGGAAACATTGACCGGTAAGAAATACGGCGTCGACCCGGTGGCCGACATATCATTCCGCGTTATCGATGACCACGCCCGCGCAGTCAGCTTCCTCCTTGCCGACGGCGTGATGCCCAGCAACGAAGGGCGCGGTTATGTTTTACGCAGATTGCTTAGAAGAGCCGCGCGCCACGGCCGGTTGATTGGCCTTGAGAAACCTTTTCTATACCAAGTCGCCTCCACCGTGGCTGCGGTAATGGGCGATGCTTATCCCGAACTCCGTACCGAAGACCAGCGCATCCGCGAGGTAATTCGCGGCGAGGAAGAGCGTTTCGGAGAAACGTTAGAAAAAGGCTTGGTTCTCCTCGAGGATGCCACCTCTAAACTGAAGCAAAATAAAAAGACCGTCCTTGCTGGTGATGTCGCCTTTCGTCTCTACGATACTTATGGTTTTCCATTGGATTTAACCGAGGACATTCTGCGCACCGATAAGATGTCCGTCGATCAAGCAGGCTTCGAGAAGCTGATGGATGAGCAGCGGGCTCGAGGCCGGGAAGCTCGCGTGATTTCGATTGACGTTTCCGATCAGATTGGTGTTTCAGATGCGGCAGGCAGCGCTGTCAAGTTCGTCGGCTATAATCATCTCGAGGCTGAATCGAAAGTGCTAGCTCTGTATTCGGGTGGCGAAAGTAAACCTGAGGTCATCGAAGGTATGGAGGTGGACCTGCTGACAACCGAGACACCTTTTTATGGCGAATCAGGCGGCCAGGTGGGCGACCGGGGAACCATCAAAACTGCCCGCGGCGATATTATAGAAGTCACCGACACCCACCACCCAACCCCGCAGCTCACCGCGCACCGTGGAAGAGTAAGAAAAGGACG
>Ga0075426_10004091_pt1 | contig 10378 bp, 10 predicted proteins | sample SoiMethybrSBSTD5_FD_75304 | JGI IMG/M metagenome (GOLD analysis project Ga0075426, IMG submission 75304) | Bulk soil microbial communities from a Populus tree surrounding site in Tennessee, USA - Soil MetaG P. TD hybrid SBSTD5 | ecosystem: Environmental > Terrestrial > Soil > Tree plantation...
CTACGTCCACATTAATACGCTTCACCCGGCCAGTGCGCCCGGGACTGTGCGCCGACGCGATAACGAGCCGATCAATTTAATCGGCTTTGCGAAGGATTTTAACTGGTATGTTCCGTTTACCATGGGTGTGGAATACCTCTACGATCGCGGACAGTCCAACATCCCGCTGTACGATTTCCATCGCCACGTCGTGACGATGAGCCTCGCCTGGCACTTCTAGGCAGCTAATCCGGAATAATCAAAAGGGGAGAGCGGTCCGCCGCTGTTACAGCGGCGGCTCGGTGAGTAGCTCGAAGCCGTGCTCGCGCGCTTCGATCGCGGCGGTTTCGGTGTGCGGCTTGGCGTCGCAGTCTGCCGCCGTGGTTTCGTCGACCGCGACGCAGCCGACGTGGTGCTCCCACTCGGGTTCGAAATAGTGTTTGAGCTCGTGCAGCAGGACGCGCGTGTCATCGAGCGAATAGATCCGTTTATTTTGCTTGTCGAAATAGCCGAGGACCTGCACCTGCTGCCCGCCGACGGTCAGGCCCTGAACGGCGGCGAGGACCGGAGGCAATTCCTGAGCGAGACCGGCCTGGTCTTTGTACAGCCGAACCTCCAGCTCACCGATCCGGAAGACCTGGGGAGAGGATGGGGTGGTCAGCGCGCATCCACTGATTAAAAGGCTGATGGCGATGAGCAATACCGCTTTCACGCCATATATGCCTGAGCACGATATGTGCCATGCTGCCTGATGCGCAAAAATGCGTTCTTGTCATCATTTGGTGCCGGGCCGCCTGATTTTCCGCGAAAAAGTACGGCTCGCTCTTACCGGCAAATGTGCATGTTGACGCGGTTTGTCACTGAAAAGGAGGTCAAGCCTGGAGTTTCTTTTTCAATAGCTCGTTGACGACCTGGGGGCTCGCTTTTCCCTGGGTGGCTTTCATCACCTGGCCGACGAAGAAGCCGAAGCTCTTTTCGTTGCCGCCGCGGTAATCGGCGACAGCTTTCGCATTGGCTGCGAGCACCTGATCGATGGCCGCTTCAATGCTCGCCGTATCGCTTACCTGCTCCAGTCCCTTTTCGCGCACGATCGCCTCCGGCGCGGCGCCGCTGGCTAGCATCTCGGAAAAAAGTGTCTTGGCGATCTTGCCGCTGATCTTTCCTTCGTCGATCATCTTAATCATCGCGGCAAGGTGCTCGGCCGGCACCGGCCAGTCGACGATACGGAGCGCATCGTCCAATTTTTTTTCCTTGATGACGCGAAAGACATCGCCCATGACCCAGTTGCTGATCGCCTTGGGATTGCGGTGGATTTTGACGGCGGTCTCGAAATAATCGGCGACGTCGCGCCGCGCGGTCAGGACCTGCGCGTCGTAACGCGGCAGTCCGTATTCGGTGACGAAGCGGTCTTCCCGGGCCGTCGGCAGCTCCGGGAGCGCGGCGCGGATTTCATCGATCCATTTTTCTTCCACCGCGAGAGGCAGCAGGTCGGGATCGGGAAAATAGCGGTAGTCGTGCGCGGACTCTTTTGAGCGCATCGAGCGCGTGACCTCGCGGTCGGCGTCCCATAGCCGTGTTTCCTGGACGAGCTTTCCGCCGTCGGCGAGCGTCTCGATCTGCCGCTCGATCTCGGAATCGATCGCCTTCTCGACGGCCTTGAAGGAGTTCAGATTCTTGATCTCGACTTTGGTCCCGAACTCCTGCGCGCCCATGGGGCGCACCGAGACGTTCGCGTCGCAGCGGAAGCTTCCTTCCTCCATGTTGCCGTCGCTCACTTCGAGATATTGCAGTATGGCGCGAAGGCTTCGCAGGTAGCTGCCCGCCTCGGCGGCGCTGCGGATGTCCGGCTCGCTCACGATCTCGAGCAGCGGCACGCCCGTGCGGTTCAAGTCGACGAGGCTGTAATCGCCGCGCACGTCGTGAATGTTCTTGCCCGCGTCCTCCTCCATATGAATGCGCGTGAGCCGTATTCTTTTCTTGCCTTCGCCGACATCGATGTCGAGAAAGCCGTGCTCGCAAAGCGGCAGCTCGTACTGGCTGATCTGATAGCCCTTCGGCAGGTCGGGGTAAAAATAATTTTTTCGCGCGAAGCGGCTGTAGCGCGCGATCTCGCAGTGGGTTGCGAGACCGACACGAATCGCGAACTCGACGACGCGCTTGTTGAGGACTGGCAGCACGCCGGGAAAGCCCATGCAGACAGGGCAGGTGTTGTTATTTGGCGGGTCGCCGAAGCGCGTCGAGCAGCCGCAGAAGATCTTCGACGCCGTTAGAAGCTGCGCGTGAACTTCCAATCCGATAACCGGCTCGTAGTTCGTGCTCATAGCTTCGGCTTCTTCTTATGCCATTCGGTCGCACTTTCATACGCGTGCGCGACCCTTAACATCGTGGCTTCATCGAAATGCTTGCCGATGATCTGCATCCCGATCGGCATTTCTGCATTGTCGAAGCCGCACGGAAGCGACATACCGGGGAGTCCGGCCAGGTTTACGGAGATCGTGAAAATATCCGATAGGTACATCTGCAAGGGATCGGCGGTCTTCTCGCCGATCTTGAAGGCCGTAGTCGGCGCGGTCGGCGTCACGATCACATCGCAGCGCTTGAACGCCACGTCGAAGTCTCTCTTGATCAACGCGCGGACCTTCTGCGCTTTGAGGTAGTAGGCGTCGTAATAGCCGGCGGAGAGCGCATACGTGCCAAGCATGATGCGCCGCTTTACCTCGGGGCCGAATCCTTCCTGCCGCGTTTTTAAATAAGTCTCCAGGAGGTCTTTGGCCGGAGCGCGATAGCCGTACTTCATGCCGTCGTAGCGCGCGAGATTGGAGCTCGCCTCGGCAGTCGCGATGAGGTAATACACCGAGACCGCATAGTCCGTGTGCGGCAGAGACACGTCGACGATCTCGGCGCCCAATTCCTCGAGCTTACGAACCGCGGCTTTAACGGATTTCTCCACCTCGGGCTGCATACCGGAAATGAGGTATTCTTTCGGAAGGCCTACTTTGAGACCTTTTATGCCTCCGTCGAGATTGCTTGCGTAGGCTGGCGTCGGCGCGGGAACGGACGTGGAATCCGCGGGGTCGTGGCCGGCGATTGCTTCCAGCAGAAGGGCGCAGTCTTTCGTGTCTTTCGTCATCGGCCCCACCTGGTCGAGCGACGACGCGAAGGCGATCACGCCGATGCGGCTGACTCTGCCGTAGGTCGGCTTCATGCCGACGATGCCGCAGCACGCGGCCGGCTGGCGGATGGAGCCGCCGGTGTCAGTGCCGAGCGCCGCGATGCATTGGCCGGCGGCGACCGCGGCCGCCGAGCCGCCCGACGAGCCGCCGGGCACCCGCTCGATGTTCCAGGGATTGCGCGTGACGCCGAAGGCGGAGTTTTCCGTCGAGGAGCCCATCGCGAACTCATCCATGTTGGTCTTGCCGACGATCACCGCGCCGGCCGCTTTCAGCTTGGCGACGGCCGTGCCGTCGTACGGCGGGACGAAGCTGCTGAGGATTTTCGAGCAGCAGGTCGTACGGATTCCCTTCGTGATGAAGATATCTTTTAGGGCGATGGGAATGCCGAGAAGGGGAGCGGCGCTGCCGTTTGTCTTAAGCCGCGCGTCGGCACGGCGAGCCTCTTCCAGCGCGCCGTCGCGGGAGAGCGTAACGTACGATCCGATGCGCTCCTCGGTCTCGGCGACGCGCGCGAAGACCGCCTCGGTCAACTCGACGGAAGAGACCTCGCGCCTTCGCAGCTTCTCGCCGAGCTCATGGATCGTGAGTTCATGAACGCTCATTCGATAATTTTCGGCACCTTGAGGAAAGTTTTCTCGCGATCCGGAGCGTTCGCCAGCAGCGCTTCGGGCTGCGGCTCGTTCGTGACGCGGTCCTCGCGAAAGGCGTTGACGACATCGACGGCATGCGCGAGCGGATCGACGCCGGATGTATCCAGGCGTTCGAGCTTGTCCATATACTGCAAAATTTTATCGAGCTGATCGGTAAGGCGGACTTCCTCTTCGGCCGACAACTCGAGCCGGGCGAGAAGCGCAACGCGCCGGACCTCTTCGCGGGTGATTTTCATCGGGATCGACGACAGTGGTTGAGAGTTTGCTAGAATTCTTTCTAACATACGCGGTCGCATAATAAAAATGTGTTTCGCTATGCTTCAACGCTTAAGTTTCCGCCGCCGGACGTTTTTTTTCTTGCAGATGCACGGCCTTTTGGCTAACAATGGCCGGCGATGAAACGGCCGCAGGCGTGGCTGGCGGAGGATTTCGCGCCCCCATTGCGTCCCGACACGATGTTCGAAGAACGCGGCTACCGCCGCGGCTTCAAAAACGTCGCCGGTCTGGATGAAGTCGGCCGTGGACCCTGGGCAGGACCGGTCGTGGCCGCCGCGGTCATCTTGCCGAAAGGTCTTACACACCCCGACATTCGCGACTCCAAGATGGTGCCCGCCGCCAAGCGTGAAGAGCTATCGCAGTGGATCAAGGAAGAGGCGATCGCCTGGGCGATCGGCGTGATCGGTTCCGAAGAGATCGATCGCATCAATATTTTGCGTGCCAGTTTGATGGCGATGAGCGTCGCCTTCGGCCGCCTGGAGCCGCGGCCCGATCTTCTCCTGATCGACGGCTCGCATACGATACCGGTTCCTTTCCTTATCGAACAGCAGAACGACGAAGAGCTCGGCTCGATCGCGGGGGAAAGCCGCCGCCCGCGCATCTTCGCTCCGTCGCAGACAGGTCTGCCCCGCCAGACGGCGATCGTCAAAGGCGACGCGGTCTGCCTTTCGATCGCTGCCGCTTCGATACTCGCGAAAGTCGCGCGCGATCAGATCATGTCCGAGCTGCACGAGCGTTATCCCGACTATGGCTTCGCCAAGCACAAAGGCTACGGCTCGGAAGCGCACGCCGACGCGCTCGATCGCTTCGGCCCCTCGCCCATCCACCGGCGAAGCTTCAGCCCGGTATGGCGCGCCTTTCAGCGGTCGGCCGGCGCGGCGCCCGCGCCGCTGTTCGACGAATGACCGGCCCCAATCCTCGGCAAATCCTGGGACGCGACGGCGAGCGCATCGCCGAAAAGTATCTAGCGAAGAAGGGCTACCGCCTGGTCGAGCGAAATTATCGCTGCCCGCTCGGCGAGCTGGATTTGATCGCGCTCGACCGCCGAGTCATCGTGTTCATCGAGGTCAAGACGCGCGTCGACGACAGCTTCGGTCCTCCGCTCGAGTCGGTCCATCCACGTAAGCAGAAAAAGATGATCGGCGCGGCGCAATACTATCTGAGCCAGCACAAGCTCGAGAACCGCGACGCGCGTTTCGACGTCATTGGCATTTCTTTCCAAGGCGACGATCCGGTCGTCGAGCACATTGAGAATGCGTTCGAAGTGGGGTAAGAGAGCTAAAAGCTAAAAATCTTTCGGCTCGCGGCTGTAAAGTTTTTAGACTAACGGATGACGGCTGAAAAGCTTCTCGGCTAGCTTGTCTTTACGGATAGCTGATGGCTGATAGCTTCCCCCGCTACTTTTATGCTCGACATCAAATTCCTGCGCGAGAATCTCGACCGTGTCAAAGAGCGCCTCGCCGCGCGCGGCGGCAGCATCGACTGGGAGCGCTTCGGCGCCCTCGACCGCGAGCGCCGCGAAGCGCTGGTCGAATCGGAGCGGCTGAAGGAGAGAAAAAATCGTCTGTCCGGCGAGATCGGCAAGCTCAAAAAATCCGGCGGCGATGCAGCCGCGCTGATGAAAGAGGTCGAAGCGGTTGCCGAAGCGATCCGCAAGGCGGAAGCGCCGCTGCCGGAGATCGAGAAGCGTTTCGATGAGTTCATGCTGAGCGTCCCCAACGTTCCGCACGAGTCCGTGCCGCACGGCAGGGGAGCGGAGGACAATCCCGTCGTGCGCCAGTGGGGACAGCCGCGGAAGTTCGACTTCGCGCCGAAGCCGCACTGGGACATCGGTGAGGAGCTCGGTATCCTCGACTTCGACCGCGCGGCGAAAATCGCCGGCGCGCGATTCGTCGTTTACCACAAGCAGGGCGCGATGCTGGAGCGCGCGCTCGCCGCGTTCATGCTCGCCACGCACACGCGCGAGAACGGCTACGCCGAGGTGTTTCCGCCGTTCGTCGTCAACTCCGCATCCCTTACCGGAACCGGGCAGCTGCCCAAGTTTGCCGGCGACCTCTTCAAACTGGAAGGAACGGATTTTTGGCTCAGCCCGACGGCGGAAGTTCAGGTGACGAACTTATACCGCGACGAGACGCTCGAGGCGGAGCGTCTGCCGCTAAAACATTGCGCGTGGTCGGCGAATTTTCGCTCCGAGGCGGGAAGCTACGGCAAGGACACGCGCGGCATCATCCGGCTGCACCAGTTTCAGAAAGTCGAGCTGGTGAAATTCACGCGTCCGGAGACGAGCTACGACGAACTGGAATCGCTCACGCGCGACGCGGAATCGATCCTGCAAAAGCTCGGGCTGCCGTATCGGGTCGTGACGCTCTGCGCGGGCGACCTCGGCTTCGGCGCTGCCAAGACCTACGACATCGAAGTCTGGCTTCCCGGACAGAACGATTACAAAGAAATTTCCTCGTGCTCGAACTTCGAAGCCTTTCAGGCGCGGCGCGCCGGCATTCGCTACCGCGTGCCGGGGAAGTCGCGGAGCGATTACGTCCATACGCTGAACGGCTCGGGCCTGGCAGTCGGGCGAACGCTTGTCGCCGTGCTGGAAAATTACCAGCAGAAAGACGGCACCGTCTTGGTACCAGAGGCGCTGAAGCCTTATATGGGCGGTCTGGAAAAAATCAGCTGAGACGGGGCGTCAGGTCACTTCGAAGATCGGCTGTTCGATGTCATGATCCCCCAGCAGGCGGACGACGTTTACAGAGCTCTTGTTGATGGCCAGGTACGTTCCCTGCCACAGCGTATCGATGGCGTCGAGCGAGAGAATTTTGACTTCCGTGATGGACAGGAACCGTATGTTGTCGTTGAGGCAATCGGAGAGCCGCTTTCCGTTCGGAACGAAAACCTTGCCCTGGATACGCTGCGTGTCGGTCCAGATGTCTACATCGATTTTGCTGCCTTCTGGTATCGTTCCCATGAAAATTCCTCCAGGTGATTTTCGATGCGCTGGCTACAGCGGCCATCGCGCGCAGGATATTCCCCACTGGCCATACCGTCAACCGTATGCTTTATCGGGGGTCACGATAGGAGAGGCATCGACTACCCGCGTGACCGGGAAGATGGCGCAAATTCTGTCGCAGCTTGGATTGAAAAATCGCTGCATGAATGGCAACATGGGAGACTTGACGGAGGCGGCAGCGGACGACAACCGATTCATCTGCCTTATGGAGGGGTGGCCGAGCGGTTTAAGGCACCGGTCTTGAAAACCGGCGACCACTTCGTGGTCCGCGAGTTCGAATCTCGCCCCCTCCGCCAACGACAGATCAATAGCATCAGCCGTGCGTCGGCCTAGACTCGAACGTCTCGCTGAGGCCGCTGATGAGTTCGGAGAGATGGCCGAGTGGTCGAAGGCGCACGCCTGCTAAGCGTGTGTACCTCAAAAGGGTACCGAGGGTTCGAATCCCTCTCTCTCCGCCAGTCTTCGCGCCCGTAGCTCAATTGGACAGAGCACCAGACTACGGATCTGGGGGTTGGGGGTTCAAATCCCTCCGGGCGCGCCAATATTATCACTAAGTTACGCGCCGCCAGTCCGGTCTTCTGTCGGAATTGTTCCCACGATTTGTTTCCGAACTTTCAAGTTTTTTGCTTCCCTTCAACCGCTGCCCTCTGAAGCGTCTTTAATAATCTCATCCGGCCTGTCTAGGATCGGCGCCGCCTTCGAGGGGCTTTTCACGCCTTGCAAGAGGTGATAGGAGGGCTGGAAAATCACAGGTCGGCCATGGATTTTTGCCTAAGCACGGAAGAAGAGACGCTACGCCGGCAAGTCGAGATTTTCGTCCGCGAGGAAATCCTTCCCCTCGAACCGCTTTTCGATCGCGCGCCCGACATCTTCGAGGGTAGCCGCTGGAAAAGTCGGGCGAAACTCAGTCGCGACCCGGAAGTGCAGCGCTATATCGCCGTGATGGAAGGCCTCAAGAAAAAGGCAGAAGCCGCGGATATCTGGCACCTAGACGTGCCGAAGAAGTACGGCGGGCGGGAAGTCAGCAACGTGGCGATGATCGCCGCGACGGAGGAGCTGGAGAAGGCATCCGTGCCCTTCGAGCTCGGCAACCATGTCTCCACTATTCTTTACGCTTGCAAGGGGGAGCAGGTCGAGCGGTTTCTCCTGCCGTGCATCCGGGGAGAGAAGACCGCCTGTTTTGCGCTGACCGAGCCGGGCGCGGGATCGGACCCTTCCATGATGGCGGCCACCGCCACCCCGGACGGCGATGATTTCGTCATCAACGGAACTAAGATGTTTCCAACGTTCGGCGATGTCGCCGACTTTGTCCAGGTGTTCGCCAGGCTGCCCGGGAGCAAGGGCCGCGAAGGAGTCACCTGCTTACTTGTCGACACGGGCCATCCCGGCTATCGTGTCGTGCGCAGCGTTGAGACGATCGCGGGCAGCGAGCCTTGCGAGCTGGTGTTTGACAACTGCCGGATTCCCAAAACGCAAATCCTGGGCGAAGCGGGCAAAGGCTGGGAGTTGAACCAGGCCTGGCTTGGCGCGCGGCGCTTTCAGGTAGGAATTCGCTGCCACGGCACTGCGCAGAGAGTGCTGCGCCGCGTCGAAGAGCTGCTCCGTGGCAAAACAAGTGAGCGCGAGAGATGGTCGGCTTCTCTAGGCCATTTTCGCGGCGAGCTGAAGGCGCTTCGCGGCATCACCTATCATGGCTCGTGGAAAGCCGATCAGGGGCTCGACGTTCGCTTCGAAGCCGCCTGCGTCAAGCTCTTCGCCACCGAGCTGCTCCATCAGGTGGTCGATTTTGCCATGGAGGCAACCGGTCCCGCGTCGTTCAGGAAGGAGCACGCCATCGCGCGCGCTTTCAGATATGCCCGGCCCAGGCGGATCGTGGAGGGCGCCTCCGAGATCCAGCGCCACATGATCCAGCGGGCGCTGTTCCGGGAAGGCATCGCCTGCATGGAGCTGCAGTAGACATTCATGGATCTGAGGTTGAGCGAAGAAGAGAGGCTGATTCGCGACACCGCGGCTCAGTTCGTGGCGAAGGAACTCTTGTCGCGCGAGGGAGCGTTTCTCAAACAGAAAGAGCCTTTTGTGCCTCCCGGCGATCCCCGGCGAAGAATGCTCGACGACGAGATCGAGAAAACGCTGGTCGAGAAAGCAAAGCGCATCGGGCTCTGGGCTCTTGAACTGCCGGAGAGCGCCGGAGGATCGTCCGTCGGTCAAGTCGCGCGGGTTCTCATTTATCGCGAGTTCGGCAGAACCGCGCTGCCGTTCGAACCGCCGCCGATCCCGGCCGTGGTCGCAACGAGCCGATACGCAGGCGAGCTGGCGAGCGGCGAGCTGTCCCTCACTCTCGCCTTCGACGAAACGCATAAGACGGGGGACTTGAGCGGTATCCGCGCCGTCTATCGGCGTAAAGCCGGAGCGTACGAGCTTTCCAGCGACGGGATCGATGTCATTCATCCCGATGCTGACCTGTATCTGCTGCCGGCAGTGGAGGAGGGCGGCGGCGCCGTCGGACTTTTTCTCCTGGAGAAAAACGCGCCCGGAGTCCGGATCGCCGGCGTCGGCGACTTGACCGACGACCAGACCGTGGCGCGTCTGACGCTCCGCGCCTGCGCGCTGCCGAGCGACCATCGTGTCGGCGTGGGCGCGGATGTCGAAGCGATCATCGCCTTGGAGCAGTTTCGCATCGCCGGGCGCTCGCTCGGGATAGCCATGCGCTGCCTGGAACGATCCCTCGAGCACGCCAAGGACCGAGTCACCTTCGGCCGGCCGCTCTCTTCCCGGCAGGCGGTCCAGTGGATGCTGGCCGATCTCGCCGTCGATCTGCGCACCTCGACATGGCTCACGCTGGAAGCGGCGTGGAAGGCGGACCGGGGCATGCCCTATTTTTACGAAGCGGCACTGGCCAAAAAGCGCGCGGCGCGAATGGCTTTTCAAGCGGCGGACGCGGCGATTCAGATTCACGGCGGGTACGGCGTCGCCAAGGAGTTTCCCTTCGAGAGCTTTTACCGCTCGACGCGGCTGATGCGCCTCGTCTACGGGCGCGAGGCGGAGATCGACCGGAAGCTCGGCGAGCGGCTCGCCGAGAGCGGTTCGTAGGAGGAGCGAGACTTGCGGCGGAAGAAAGTTTGTTTCGTCGGTTACGGCTCGACGGAGTATTCCCGGAAGTCCGAGGAGCCGCTGCTCCGGTATTACGCGCGGGCGATCAGTGCCGCGCTCGACCAGACGGGTCTGAAGAAAACCGACATCCGGGGCTTCTCAGTGACCACGCAGTCGAGTCCCGATTACTCGCCGCACGTGGC
>Ga0075426_10004096_pt1 | contig 10370 bp, 13 predicted proteins | sample SoiMethybrSBSTD5_FD_75304 | JGI IMG/M metagenome (GOLD analysis project Ga0075426, IMG submission 75304) | Bulk soil microbial communities from a Populus tree surrounding site in Tennessee, USA - Soil MetaG P. TD hybrid SBSTD5 | ecosystem: Environmental > Terrestrial > Soil > Tree plantation...
AGCGGCCTAGTTTTTAACCGGCGCCAGCAGTTCGTCGAGCCGGACGCGATGCAGCATTTCGGTCCGCATACGGTCGATGACTGCAAACGCAATCTCCGCCCCGTCCTGGGTCGGATCGATGTGGACGCGGAATGGACGTTTGCCGAATGGCGCGTCCACGACCTTCACGATTGCTTCTGCAACTGCACTTGCATCGGCATCCTCTGGAACGATGGCGGCAAAGGCCTCCTGGATTCTCTTTCCGTATCCTTTATATGGCCCTGCCTCGTACTCGCCGGCGCGTTCCTTGTCGGCCGGCATTCCCGAATGCGCGAAATGGTTAGTGCCCCTGGTGAATGCTCCGGGCACGACGATCGAAGTTTCAATGCCCCAGAGTGTCAGCTCGCGGGCATATTGGACGGCCAGGGCATCCATACCAGCCTTCGCAGAAAAGTACGGCGCGAGGTAGGGCGGCGTGCCGCCTGCGACGCTGCTGCTCGATACCCAGACCAGCAGCCCGCGTCCCTGCTTTCTTAGCTGCGGCAGCGCGGAACGGTTGACGCGCTGCGTGCTCAGCACGTTGATGTCGTACAGTTCCGCGAACTGGTCGGGCGTGAAAGCCTCAGCCGGACCGAACACCATGTGCCCGGCATTGTGCACGACCACATCGAGCCGCCCGCTTTGCGCGACAATCTTTTCGATTGCCAAGTCCGCCGATTCCTGCGATGCGACATCGAGCTCGATGGCGCGGAGGTCCACTTTTCGTTTGGTTGCGTATTCCTCGACGGCTTTCACTGCAGCCGCATTGCGGCCCGCGGTTTCGCGCATGCTGGCATAGACAGTGTGTCCGGCATCGGCCAGCGCTCGTGCCGCTAGGGCACCGAAACCGCTCGACGCGCCGGTGACGACAATCACTTGTTTAATCGTGGGATTCATTCTGGTCTCCATATCTCACTCAGTATGCGAACCCGCCATTGGCCCGTAATACCTGTGAATTCATCCAGCCGCCATCCGGGCCTGCCAGAAAGGACACCACGTTTGCGATATCCTCAGGCTCGCCGAGGCGCTCTAGCGGGGCGAGCTTCGCCAGCTCCGTCACCTGCTCCTCCGTCTTCCCGGAAAGGAACAACTCCGTGCCGACGGGTCCCGGCGCGACAGCATTAACTGTAATTTTCCGGCCACGCAGTTCGTTCGCCAGCACATGGACCAGGCCCTCCACGCCGGCTTTCGAGGCGATATAGGGTCCGTAAGTAGGAAACGACCGTGCCAGCACGCTACTCGAAAAGGCAATAATCCTTCCGCCGCCCGCCATGCGCTGCGCCGCCTGCGCCATGACCAGGAAGGTGCCGCGCAGATTGGTCTGAATGACCTTATCGAAAAGAGCGGAATCGCCCTTGCCGATCGGCGAGAGCGGCATGATGCCGGAGTTATTCACTACCACGTCGATGGCGCCAAAGGCTTTCCCCGTCTCTTCGAACAGACGTTCCACGTCGGCCGCGTTACCGACATCGGCCTTCACGGCAATCGCCTGACCGCCCGCGGGTTGAATCTCGGCGACGGTCGCGGCGGCTTCGGTCGCGTTGCTCGCATAGTTAACCACCACGGCAAAGCCGTCCCGCGCCAGCCGCTTGGCAACGGCCTTGCCAATTCCACGGGAAGCTCCCGTCACGATCGCTGTCTTCGGCATATGCGATTTCCTCTCACGATTTAACTATGGGCTTCTTACGGAAATAAATCCAATGCATAATAGCAATAGCGATTATGCGTATCACGCATCTGCGTCAGGCCGATCTTAACCTGCTCGTCGTCTTCTCGGCGCTTGCGGAGGAACGCAATGTCACGCGCGCCGCCTCCCGGCTGCTCCTAAGCCAGCCCGCGGTCAGCCGCGCGCTGCAGCGCCTGCGGGAAATGTTTCACGATGATTTGCTGATCCGGACCTCATCGGGCTACGAGCCGACGCCTAAGGGAGAGCGCCTACTGTGGGAGTTGGCGACCACTTTGCCGCGACTGGATCGACTCCTTAGCGGCGATGATTTCGATCCGCAGGGGGAGGAGACGACTTTCCGTGTCGCGGTGACTGATCATGCATCCCACGTGCTTTGTCCTCTGATCTGCAGGATGGTTCTGCCACGAGCCGCCAAAGTGTCGTTTGACTTCGTTTCTTTCGGGGATCAGACATTCGACGCGATCGAAAAAGGCAGGCTCGATTTAATGCTCAACGCCGACGACGGATACCTTCCGTCGCGCTTCGCCAGCGAAGTGGTCTTTGAGGACGGTTTCGCATGTGTGGCTGCTAGAGAGACCAAGTATCCACGAGTGCTGACGCTGAAGCAGTATCTCGCTGCTGGCCACGTGGGAGTTGGGATCTTGGGTGGACAACCGACCATCCCGGATAAACGGTTGGCCGGTATCGGCGAGAAACGTCGCTGCCCGATCTGGGTTCCCTATTTCAGCGCGGCCGTCCGCTGCGTTCCGGGCACGCCATTTCTCGCGACCGTTCCAAGTCGGATCGCGGGGTTCGAATCGAATAATCCGGCTATAAAGATACTCAAGCCGCCCGAAGTGCTGGGAAGGTTCAACTACCTGATGGCCTGGCATCCACGCATGAATACCGATGCCGCCCATCTATGGCTGCGTCGCATGATACGAGAGACAACGAAGGTTCTCTCCCAGCCGGTAGCCGATGACTGAAATGACCGCGACGGACGAGGAACCCGGTCCGCCGGCGGCAAGATCCGACGTCACGCATCGTCCAGACAGTTGTGGATATTGGCCTGATCTTGATAATTCTGAATCGTAGCGAACTGAAATTCCGAAAGGCGAGGGGTTTCCAATGAGAGCAGCGTGGTACGAAAAGCAAGGGCCGGCGCGGGAGGTCTTGGTGGTAGGCGAGATGCCCGACCCTCGTCCTGCAGCCGGCGAGGTCCGCATTCGGATCGCGGCCTCGGGCATAAATCCTGGCGATATCAAAAAGCGTCAGGATGCCTTTGGCTACGGCATGGCTTACCCGCGGGTCATACCACATAGCGATGGCGCAGGGCAGGTCGATCAGGTCGGCGAGGGCGTGTCTTCCGAATGGATCGGTCGGTCGGTGTGGTGTTACGGCGCACAATCCTATCGCCCGTTCGGTACGGCTGCAGAGTTTACTGTGGTTCCGTTCGATCATGTCGCTTTCTTGCCTAGGAACGTGCCGCCGGATCAAGGGGCCTGCCTTGGCATACCTGGCATCACGGCTCATCGCGCTGTACATGTCGGGGGCGACGTGGCGGGGCGGACAGTGTTGGTACAAGGGGCCGGAGGCGCGGTTGGAATATGTGCCGCAGCGCTCGCGCGTCGCGCCGGCGCGCGCGTGATTGGCACGGTGCGCTCGTCAGCCGAGGAACCCGCGGCGCGAACTGCGGGCGCGCACGAAGTCGTTCTTAATGACCATGGGCTGGTGGAACGGATGAAGACCCTGGCTTCAGACGGTGTTGACCACATTGTTGAAGTCGCGTTTGGGGCCAATATAGACGCTGATGTCGAGATGCTCAAAATGGGCGGCTCGATCGGCGCTTACGCTACCGACAACGCGACGCCCAAAATCCCGTTCTGGCTGATGGTATTTAAGAACATCCGCGTGTTCCTAGTCGGGAGCGACGATTTTCCCCCGGAGGCCAAGGTGGCAGCGACGCTGGATTTGAATGATGCGCTTGAGACGGGGTGGGCCGGGTTCGATATCGGCGAGCGTATTCCACTTGCAGAGATCGCTAAGGCGCACGAACTGGTCGAGCATCCGGTGCGGCGGGGCCGGGTTGTGGTCACGTTGTGAGACGAGACTTTCTCGGCCGGAGCGCTTAGCTCTTGCCGCATCGCCTCGCGGCCAGCGGTGAGTCATAACTTTCTCGCACGATTAGGCGGTGAGTGTCGCCCCGCGCCGGGCCTTGCGTGGTTCTGGCGCACCCTGAATCCGAGCCCTTTCACGAATAGCTCAATGGAGCGGAACACAAGGCTTGGAGGCGCACCATCCAAAACGCGGAAGCTGAGGCCGCCTAGAAGAGTGAGGCAGAGGTTCGCGATGGCCTCGCAATTGACGCCTGCTGGGAGTTCTCCTTCAGTCATCGATTGCGCAAGCCGTGAGCGGATGTGTTTTGAGAGCGAACGGCGCTTCTCGGCCAGGAAATCCTGCAGGTCGGCGTCGTCTGGAGGAACGATAAAGGTGTTGACCGTAAAGAGGCAGCCACAGTATCGGGGCCAATGCCGACGCAGTCGCACATTCTCTTCCAGCATCGCGAGAACGGCTTCTCTGGCAGTCGGTGATACTCGTAAAGGCTCGTGCGCAAGCGTGGCCTCGGTGTCAGCGCAGAACCTGATCGCGGCGCGCAGGATGTCGCCCCTCGTTCCGAAGGCCTCTCGGAGGGTGGCGTAGCCGAGGCCCGCTGCCTTCCTCAAGTCTGTGATCGAGGTTTGCGCGAAACCCTTCTCCGACAGGACGTCCATCACCTTACGCAGAGCCGCCGACCGATCCACGGGGTCGCCGCTCTGCGACGGCCGTGTTGCGGTCTTTTTCGCCATGAATGCCAATACTCGGCCACTTTCCCCAGCGAGGCGGTCAAGCCAAGCGCCCCTTACTGTATTCGAGAAGCACGCAGCCTACTAGCTGGGAATTTCGAGAATGAGAGTTCCAGATATGGAACAATGTGCCAAGCCGCGAAAGGGGCATGATTGTTCCGAATTTGGGAAAGGCTTTTCCACTTTGTGCGGCTAGTCTCAAGTGCGTGTTGGACCTATATTGGATCTGCGAAAGCGAGGGTGAACAAATGAGCGCGACTACAGAGGGTGTCACGGCGCTGCTTGCAGAGTACAACGACGCGCTGAATGCATCGAGCACTGATGCAGTCATGCCGCTCTATGCTGAAGACGGCGTGTTCATGCCCCCTTATAACCAGTCGGCGGTCGGTTCGGCAGCAGTCCGAAAGGCCTACGAAGCGGTCTTCAAGGCCATCACGTTGAACGTCAGGTTCACGATCGCCGAGATCGTGGAGCTCGGTCCATGCTGGGCTTTCGCGCGCACGAATTCTGCCGGGACAACCACGGACCATGCGACGGGGGCGAAAAGCGCGGAAGGCAACCAAGAGCTGTTTATCTTCAAGAAGGACTATGACGGCGCATGGAAGATCGCGCGCTACAGCTTTTCACCAACGAATCCGCCGAGGCATTAGGTTGCTTGGCGGGTAGCCGTCTGCGGGTCGTGTGTGTACGGATTGGATTTCACACGCTAACCGCGAGTTGTTTCAATACCGCGTCTGCGGCCACACCGGCCGAATAGTTCTGCTGGCCTGTCACGAGATTGCCGTCGACCAGGGCATGCGGCGTCCATGGGGCTTTTGCGATATAACGCGCACCAGAAATGCGCAGACGATCTTCCAGTAGCCACGGCGCATTGCCGCCAAAGCCCGCTTGTGTCTCTTCTTCGTTGCTGAAACCGGTGATGTGGCGGTCCTTAAACGCCCAAGTTCCGTCTGCCCGGGACGCCGTGAAGAAGGCCGCGGGTCCGTGACACACCGCTGCCACCACCTTCTTGGGATTGTCGAGCATGGCCACAAGCACTGCGCCAATCGTCGGGTGCACGGCTATGTCCTGCATTGGGCCGTGACCGCCTACTAAGAAGATGACGTCGAACCGATCCGGACTGACGTCCTCGACACACATCGGCGATGTCAGCGCGGAGCCCAGTCGCTGCATATAGTCTTGCTGCTCCGCGACCTTGCCCGCGTCATTGTCGTTGTAGCTCAAATTGAAACTCAATGGGTCAACTGTCGGCGTTGCGCCACCCGGACTCGCAACCGTGACGTTAAGTCCGGCTTCCGTGAATTTGCGATGCGGAGTCACAAATTCTTCAGACCAAAAACCCGTCGGATGCGGTTTGGCGTTTTTCATCGTCCATACAGTCGCACCTGAAACGATCATCACGACTTGCCCCATCCTCGTCCTCCTTTCGTCCTGCGTGACGGTCCTAACTTGCAAAGTCTTGGCGCCTCCATCACTATAGGCCCAGTTCACGCCGCCGACTAGCGGGGCAAAATGGAAAAGCGTTTCCCGGATTTGGAACGCGACGCGCTTTGGGGCCGCCTAGTATCGGAACAACCGCCGATTATTCCAAATATGGAACGATGATTCCCGGTTTTTCCGCCTACCGAATCCGTCGGCTCCTCGATAGAGTCGAGATAGGCCATGGTCGATTGAGTCAGTATCCGGGCCGAATCCCCAAGCTATGAGGCACAATGGCTAAGGCGACGAGCCTTCAGGCGGACATTCTGCCGCTCTTTACCGAACGAGACATCCACGCGATGAGCAAAGCCTTCAATCTCGGAAATTATGACGATGTGAAGGCGCACGCCGCCGCCATCTACGACCGCATCCGAGGGATCGGTGGCGCCGTGATGCCGCCCCCGCCACCGAAAGGAGAAGGTCCCTGGCCACAGGCCCGGATTGAGCTGTTCGCCAAGTGGATGGCGGAGGGGTACCAGCCGTAGGAAGGGAAGCTCACATGTCGACAGATCAGGGCGCCGAACTGAAATTCGTCGTGACGAATACCCTTATTGTTCGAGATATACAGCGCTCAGTGGCGTTCTATCGTGACGTGCTCGGAGCCACGGTGTTGCGCGAGGGAGAGCCGACGTTTCTTCGGCTCGGCAACATCTGGGTGACGATCAACGGCGGAGGCGGAGGGACTGACGATAAGCCCGATGTCGTCGCTGCGCCGCCTCGCGATCCAAATGTCCTCAGCATCTTCATCAACGTTCGCGTGAACGATATCAAACGCTGCTACGAGCTCTGGTCATCGCGGGGCGCGAAGTTCATCACCGAACCTAAAGTCCATACAACGGAGATGCGCTGCTACATGCGCGATCCGGACGGTTACCTTATTGAGGTCGGACAAACGACCATGACCGCGGGTCCCCTGGATTTGTATGTGTAACCCGCAGCGAATTGCGGGCTGGACTTCACGGCCCCCTTTGCTGCTGGCCGCGACGGTTCCCAAGCGCTGATCCTGTTCGTGACCTACAATATGGTTTTCTCCGTCTGTTGGGATGGGCCTTCGGCCCGCGAAACTTCATGAAAAAGTGGGGCGGACGCCCTGGTCGCGCTCTTCCGGGCTCACCGCAGGTTTTTCGACCCTGTCACGGGGCTACGAGTGGAACGATTTTCCAGCGTTGGAAACGCGATGTCGGACCTCAATTCGCTGATCATCTTCGCCCATGTCGTGGACGCCAACGGCTTCTCGAAGGCAGCGCGCCGCCTCAAGATGCCGACATCGACCGTGAGCCGGCGCATCGCGGAACTCGAACAGGCCCTCGGCGTCCGTCTGATTGAACGTTCGACCCGCTGCCTGCGCCTCACGGATGTCGGTTCGGAGGTGCTGGAATATGCGCATCGAGGCGCAGAGATCCGCGAAGCGATTGACAACATCGCTTCCAACCATCTGTCGAAAGTCTCGGGGAACCTGCGCCTGGCGGCTCCGCCGAGCATCTCGGACTCGCTGCTGGCGCCGATAGTCGTCGCTTTCCAGAAGGAATATCCGGATGTCCACATCCAAGTCTTTATCACCGAACGCATCGTCGACCAGATCGCCGAAGGCGTCGACCTCGCCTTTCGGGTGGGCGAGTTGGAGGATTCGTCGCTAGTGGCGCGCCGGATTTTGACCTACCGGCATCAGCTAGTCGCAAGCCCCGAATACCTCCAGAAGAACAAGCCGCCGAAAACTCCTCACGAACTGCCGGCGCACCGGCTGCTCGCCTTCTCGTTCTGGCGGCCTGAGAACACCTGGAAGTTTATTCACGCGAACGGAAAAGACAGGGCATCGATTACGTTTAAGCCGTATCTGGCGATCAATGAGTACGACGGGCTTGCGACGGCGCTGCTGGCTGGCACCGGAATCGGCGATCTTCCGCCGATCGTTCAACCCGAGCTTTTGCGATCCGGACGGCTGGTCGAGGTGATGCCAAAATGGCGCTTCACGATATTTCATCTTTCGCTATGTCATCTCGGCAATCGCTTTGTTCCCAGACCCGTTCGCGTCTTCAAGGATTTTGCCGCCAAGATGGCGCCTGCTCTGTTCCCGTCTCTCCCAGCGTAGGGATTCATTTCGGTCCGTGTCAGACCGCACGAGGATAATTGATTGGTCACGAACTCTATGCCCATCGCGTCTTCGAAGAAGACCACTTTCGCTTTTTTGCCCGTGCTGACAGGCTTGTTCACGGCGACGCTGCTGATCTCGAATGTTCTGAACTGCAAAGTGATCCGCGTGAGTGGACTCCCTTTCACGGGCGGGCTGATCATGTACCCATTGGCGGCACTTTTCGGCGATGTGTTGACGGAGGTCTACGGCTACGCGGAGTCCCGAAAGGTCATTTGGACAGGCCTTGGCTCGCTGGTCCTGTTCGTGATCATGATCGAGATCTGCGGCGCGCTGCCGGCTGACCCTCTCTGGGCGCATCAGGGGGCCTACGATGTAATTCTGGGAGCTGTTCCGAGAATCGTCGCGGCGTCATTGACTGCCTACCTCGTCGGCGAATTCAGCAATTCGTATGTCCTCGCGAAATGCAAACTGCGAACCCACGGCAGTTTCATGTTCTTGCGTTTCGTCTTGTCGACCCTCGTCGGACAGTTCATCGACAGCGCCACGTTCGTGGTCGTGGCCTTTTCCGGGCGAATGCCGCCGCGCCAGATGGTCCTGGTGGCGTTTACGGGTTGGGCGATCATGGTGGTCTGGGAGATTGCCGCCCTTCCCTTGACGCTGCCGTTGGTGCGGGCCTTGAAACGTCAGGAGGGTGTGGACTACTTTGACATCGGCACGAATTTCAACCCGCTGCATTTTTGACGCCGGGAGCGTAATAGTCCATCATCGTTCCAAGTTTGGAACGATGAATTCCGATTTGCGGTACTAGTAGCTGCCGCCGTTGTGAAATATATTGATGGTCGGACGGCGGTGCGTCTTGAGGGCAACATAGAGGCGTATGAAAGCATCGGTCATTCACGAATATGGCGGACCTGAGGTCCTTCGTTACGAAGACTATCCCGATCCGGTTCTCCAGCCGGGCGAAGTCCTGGTGCGCCTGGCAGCGGCAAGCGTAAACCCGGTAGACGCGCTTGAACGATCCGGCCAGACCAAGGACTGGCGGCGGGTACAGTTTCCCAGTGTACTCGGCTGGGACTTGTCGGGAATCGTGGAAAAGCTCGGAACTGGCGTAGAAGGGTTTTCCATTGGTGACCAGGTTCTGGCCTGGGCCTATCACACTTACGCCGAACTCTGCGCCGTCAAAGCGGGGCTCCTCGCCAAGGTTCCAAAAGGTTTGAACCTCGTTGACGCGGCCGCTCTTCCGCTCGTCACGATGACCGGCAGCCAGCTCATCTATGTTGCAGGCGAAGTCAAACCAGGCCAGACCGTGTTGGTTTCGGGCGCGGCAGGCAGCGTGGGCAGGTCGGCCGTCTTCGCCGCGAAGGATCGCGGGGCGGTGGTACTCGCAGGAGTACTGAAAAAGCAGTTGGACGGCATGAAGAACCTTGGCGCCGATCGCGTCGTCGCACTCGATGATCCAGCGACGTTCGCGGATCTTGAGAAGGTCGATGTCGTCGCGAATACGGTGCGGGGGAAGACCGCAGAGGATCTTATAGGAAAGGTCAAGGAGGGCGGGATCTTCGCCTCGGTAACAGGCGCTCCGGCCAATGCCACCGGGTATCCTCAGGTGCGAACGGTCGCTTTCGTATCCAAACAGGACACGAAGAATCTAGAGTATACCGTTGAGGCCGTGCGGGTCGGCAAACTGACCATCCCGATTGGAGGCAGAGTCCCTCTGCGGAACGCCGCCGAGGCGCATGCTGCATTGGTTAAGGGTAGCGCCGGCAAAATACTGCTGCTGCCCTAGGGGAGGCGAACATGAAAGCTGGGCGTCATGGAATCAATCCGGACGTGCCGCCGAGCGGCGAGGGCTGCGTTGAGTGCCTCGCAGCAGGCGCATGGTGGCTTCACCTGCGCCGTTGCACCGAATGCGGGCACGTCGGCTGTTGTGATAGTTCGCCCAGTCAACATGCCTCGAAGCATCTTCATGCCACGGGGCATCCGATTGCTGCGAGTTTTGAGCCCGGGGAAGCCTGGTTTTACGATTATCGGACTCGCAAAATGCTCCCCGGCGAACGGCTGGCGGAGCCGCGGTGGCATCCCGAAGATCAGCCAGCGCCCGGTCCGGCAGGCAAGGTGCCCCACGACTGGGAGTCTCGCCTTCATTGAGGGATGGGATGCAGCGCCCTTTACCAGATCTAGGCGATTGGCCTCCGCTCGAGTGGGAACAATGGAAAGACACTGCCGAAACGCTCCACATGTACATGCAGATCGTCGGCAAGACGCGTTTGGC
>Ga0075426_10004099_pt1 | contig 10367 bp, 4 predicted proteins | sample SoiMethybrSBSTD5_FD_75304 | JGI IMG/M metagenome (GOLD analysis project Ga0075426, IMG submission 75304) | Bulk soil microbial communities from a Populus tree surrounding site in Tennessee, USA - Soil MetaG P. TD hybrid SBSTD5 | ecosystem: Environmental > Terrestrial > Soil > Tree plantation...
CACCCCGGCAATGCGCCTCGAGCAGAACAACTCGGGCGGCTTCACGGCCCAGACCTGGGACATCGCCGGCAACGAGGCCAACTTCTTCGTCCGCGACGTCACCGGCGGCTCGCGCCTGCCCTTCCGCATCCGTCCCGGCGCGCCCACCAGCTCGATCGACATCAACGCCAGCGGCAACGTGGGTATCGGCACGGCATCGCCGAGCAACAAGCTGCACGTGTCCAGCAGCGACTCCGCATTCGACGGCGGTAAAGTCCTGTTCCAGAACACCAGCGGCACGACCACGGCCCGCGAGGGGCTCGAGATCAACAACAACGGCCAGGCGCTCTTCATCTTGAAGGACACAAGCCAGACCCCCCGCTGGGCGATCGGCACGCAAACGACGAACTGGGTGGTCGACAACCAAGCCAACGGCACCACCGCCGAGATGACCTTGTCGAGCACCGGCAACCTGACGATCACGGGGACCTACACGCCCAGTTCGAGCCGCACTGTGAAAGAGGGTTTCAGCGCCATCGAGCCGCGGGCAGTCTTGCGCAAGGTGCTCGACCTGCCGATCACGACCTGGAGCTACAAGCGGGACCCCGGTGTGCGCCACATCGGTCCGGTGTCCGAGGACTTCTTCGCCGCTTTTGCAGTGGGCACTGACGACAAGGGTATCTCGGTAACCGACAGCGCCGGCGTTACGCTGGCGGCAATCCAGGGTCTGAATCAGGTCGTCCAGGAAAAAGACAGGGAGATCACCGAGCTCAAGACCCGCGTCGAAGCCCTGGAGAAGCTGGTCCAGAGCCTGGCCCGGGAAAAGGCCGCTGCCGAGCCGCAGCACTAGCCAGGTTCTCGCCGGACTGCCGTTGGGGCGGGCTCGTCCCGCCCCTCCTTCTCCCACCCTCCGGTCTACCGAAGCAGGCCGAAATGGAAGGCGTTGAGACTGAGACCCAGGGAGCGGTCCGGGGACCACGACCGTCCGGCTTGTCGGAGCTCGCCGTCATAATAGGAAGGATAGATCCATACCGTGATTTGAGTGGCAGGCGTGGCGTCTCGAGATTCGATGCGAACCGTGAGCACTCGCCCCTGACAGTTATATAGCGGCGCGGGCAGTGGCACTTCAACCCAGCCAACCCAACCGCTGGCGAGGGCCGTGACCGGCAGGTCGCGAGCCGCAAGTCTACGTCCACTCGTCCACACGGAAATCGAGACATTGGACGCGTCAGGCGCCGCCTCTCGTGAGAGGGCGACCGCAGCATCCCGCAGCACGTTCACAGGGCAGGAGAGCCGCTGCTCGATTGACCGGCCGGGAGCGACCGGCCCCGCTGCTTCGCGCTCCTGCCACCGGGTCAGGAGCAGGACGCGTTGCGGCTCCGCGAATGCGGCGAGCCGTTCAGTCCGCAGATATGGGGCCGTCGCGCGCAGGTGCGCTGCAAAGGCAGACCCTCCTAGCGCCTCGTCCGGTTGGCGTTCATAGGTCTGCAACAGGAACTGATCGCGCAGCCGGGCGATCTGCCAGAGCTTCGCGTCGTGAAATCCCTGGAGGTCCGCCGCGATCACGCCCGTCGCCACCAGGGCAAGAGTGGCTGCGAACCAGGAGAAGCCGATGAAAGGGGCGCCCCTCCTCTCGGCCGCCAGGCCGGCGAGCAGGTACGCTCCCACGAACGCCAAAGAAGTGTAGGCGACGTAGCGCGACTCCAGCGGCGTCACCAGGGTCGCGGCCCGGCCGATGGCAATCATTGCGCACGATAGCAGCCCGAAGAGGATCAGGGCAGCCGGGATGGCCTCGCCGCGCAGCCGCTCGCGCCCCTCACGCAGCCAGCGCACGACCACGGCGGCCATCAGGCACACCAGCGCGAGCCCGAAGGTCCGGCTCCAGGCGAAGCTACCCGCCGCGAGGGGAGCGCCCAGCAAGGTGAGCGCGTACTTGGCGGCGCGCGGCAACTCCTGCAGGTGCGGTGCCGCGAGGCCGGGCGGTCGCTGAAAGTCGAAGAAGTAGAGCAGAAAAGTGGCGACTCCCGCCCCGGCCCAACCGATCATTCGTGCCGGACGCTCCCCCAGCGCCAGGCCCAGAGCCAGCCCCAAAGGCCAGATCAGAAGACCGTTGAGCACCGAGAGGGAGGCGACGAGACCGCAGAGAACGGCAAGGAACAGCCCCGCGGCGTCTCGCCGGGCCAGGAAAACGAGTGCCCAAACCGTCCCTGCGGCGGTGAAGTAATGGCACATCAGGAGGCCGTAAAGCAGGTTCTCATACTGCGCGAGGTTGCAGACCAGCCAGGCCACCGGCGCGAAGAGCAGCAGATCGGCCCCGCCCGCTCGGCGGTAGAGGCGCCACAGCCCCAGCACGATCAGTCCCGCCAGCGCGGCGCTGACGTACATCTCGGCCTTCAGATTCCAGCCCGTGAACGGCATGAGGAGGGCCATCACCAGCTTCACCGGCACCACCCGGTGCTCGTTGTGCTGCCACCACACCATGGGCAGCCAGGGCCCTCCTTCTCTCACCGCGTGGACGAAATCCACGTAGGCGAACTCGTCTGCCGCCGGAGTGTTCACGCCGAGGAACCCGACGACGAGGAATTGGCCCAGCACTGGCAGCAGGACGAGCGCCAGGCCGAGACGGGAACGGAGAGGCTTGCTCACGTGTGGTCTTAGAATAGAGTACGTCCCGACGCCGATGTCAAACCGTATCGCACGCCTGGCCCGCAACACGGTGCAGTGGAGGTGCTGCGCCCTCCCCGTCCTGGCCCTCCTCGCCGTCTATGTAACCGTGCTCTACCGGCGGGCGTTCGCCGTGGGCGTGCTCTCCGACGGTTGGGTGCTCCTGGAGATCGGCAGCCGGGGCTTCCGCAAGGCTCCCTTTGTGCTCCTCACCTATCACACGATCCCTGTAGCCAACCTCCTGATGGCGGCGCTCTGGAAGCTGTTCGGTCTCGCGGACCAGTGGTACCAATTCGCCAATCTCGCGGGCTTCGTGCTCGTCGGCTGGCTGCTCTATCTGTTGGGCTGCGCCCTCTTCCAGCAGTCGCGCATCGCTCTGCTCGCGAGTCTCCTGTTCCTCGCCAACAGCAGCTTCTACGAGATCCCTTTCTGGCCGACGGTAGGCAACTTCCAGAGCCTGGCCGCGCTGCTGCTGCTCGGCGGCGTCTTCGCCGTGCACCGGGCCTTCCACTCCCCCCGGCGCTCGCTCTGGCTGCTCCTATACTCCCTCTGCGGACTCGCGGCCTTCTTCACCTACGAGCTCGCCATCTCCGCGCTCGGCGTGGGCTTTCTCTACGCCCTCCTCGTGCCGGCCCGCGAAGGCGAGGCTCTCTCCTGGCAAGACCGGCGGCGCCGGGTGCTCGCCGTCCTGGCGCTCTCAGCGCCGGCCCTTGCGCTGGTGCTGGGAAGCAAGCTCTACACCTCGTCGCAAGGCTATCAGGCGATGTTTCTGCCGAACGACTGGGCGAGCCTGAAGCTTCGGATCTATCTCCTGGTGCGCGCATGCGTCGCCCTCTTCAGCCTCGTGGGCGCCGACCACAAGCTGTTCAAGATCCTCGCCTTCGGGCTCGCCCCGCAGCCTGGCGGCCCACTGCACGTCACCCTCGTGGCCCTCTGGTGCCTGCTGGGGATGGCGACGGCGCTCTTCCTCTGGCAGAGACGGTCCGGCGCCGTTCGTTTCCTCACCCTGTGGTTTGCCGGTTACATGGTGTCGGCCGCTGTCGCGACGCCCCTCGTCTCGCGGCACTTCTACCTCGGAGCGCTCCCGGCGTCACTGCTCATGGCCTGGCTGATCTGGCGCGCCGCCGACGCGGTGGCCGCCCGCATCGCCCGCTGGGACGCCCGCGCCGCCTGGCCGATGCCGGAGCCGCAAACCGCGGCCGTGGTGGCGCTCCTCGCCCTGACCCTGCTCGCCGTCAACGCCAAGACCGACCTCGATACCGCCGGGACGCTCCACAAGGTGGCCACGCAAGCCACGCGGCAGGTAGCCTCCTTGGTGCAACAACGGCTCGCGGAGGCCCCGGCCTCACCCCCTCGCGTCGCCCTGGTCAACATGCCCGCCATCCTGGCGCAAGATGGCATGGGGGCCTTCGCCTTCGTCAACGGCCTGCACCCTCTCTTGCAACTCTCGACGCACGGGCGGATCACCAACCCCGACCTTTTCTATACCTACGCACAGTTCACGGACGGAAAGTTCGCCAACGCCAGCCTCCCCATCACCCTGAGCGAGCTCAACCGGCGGGTGCGCGACCCGGCAAGCCTGGTCCTGATCTTCGACGGCCGCACACGGACCGTGACGGAGGCAAACCGGACGACCTGGCAGCCCCCCGCGAAGTACGACTTCGACTCGGCACCTTTTCTCGAATGGCAGACCGGGGCCTGGCCGTGGTTCCGGGTCTATGCCGGACAGCCGTTCGAATTCCCCTTGGTAGACCCGACGCGTTCCTGGGCGGCCATCCGGTATCTCCGCAATCCCGGCGTCTCCTTCACCGTGACGAACGGCTCCAGCCCGCAGCTCGCGGTCCGCTCGCCCGAGAACGTCAAGCCTTCGTGGCCGGTGGTCACCTTTCCCGTCGCGCCCGGCGCCGCGGACCTCTCCGTCGACCCCGAAACGGAGGTCTGGCTCGCCGGCATCTGGCCGTTCGCACCTCCCGCGGAGTACGACCCGGAAACGGCCTCCTTCCTACCCTGGATCGCCCGGCCCTTTCCTCATTTCGTCATCGAGGAGCCGGTCCTTCTGCCGGTCTCAACAGCCCGGTGCACGGGGCGCTCCTGTGGTGTAGCAATCGAGTACCTGGCCGAGCGGGGCCGGGACTTCGCCGTCACCGTGGAAGGCGGCCCCAAGCGCACCCTCACTTTCCGTGACGTCGCCGCCCCCGAATGGCGATCCGAGTGGATCGTCGCCAGCCCCTCCGGAGTGGCCAGGGTGCGAATCGAGCCTCAGGGAACCGCGCCCCTCCTCCTGCGGCGTCTCGCGGGAGAGGCGGCCGGGGGCGCTTGAAGCCTGTCCGCACGGAGACTTCAACTACTCCTGCTACCATACGCGGCGCATGCCCGCTCCGGCCCCGCTGCTGATGATCCCCGGCCCGGTGGAGGTGTCGCCGGCCGTCCTCGCCGCCGCCGCCGGTCCACCGCCGGGGCATACCTCCGCCCGCTTGATCGAAGCCTTCGGCGCCTCCATCGAGCGCATGCGCCAAGTCTGGCAAGCGGACGCGGCGAGCCAGCCGTTCATCGTCGCCGGCAGCGGCACGCTGGCCATGGAGATGGCGGCGGCCAACCTGATCGAGCCCGGCGACCGCGCCCTGGTGGTGAAGACCGGCTTCTTCTCGGACCGCATGGTCGAGATCCTGAGCCGCGCCGGCGCCGTGGTGATCGAGGTGGGAGCGCCGGTGGGCGAAGCTCCCTCGATCGGCGAGGTGCGGGCGGCGGTGGGCCTCGGCGGCCACCTCAAGGCCCTCTTCGCCACCCATGTGGACACCTCGACGGGCGTGCGCGCCGATCCCGAGCCCCTCTGCCGCCTGGCCCGGGAGGCCGGCGCCCTCGCCGTGTTCGACGGCGTCTGCGCCACGGCCGGCGAGCGCTTCGAGATGGCGGACTGGGGCGCCGACCTCTACTTCACCGGCTCGCAGAAGGCCCTCGGGCTGCCGCCCGGGCTGGCCTTGATGGTGGCCGGCGAGCGCGCCCTCGCCGCGCGCGCCGAGCGCAAGGCCGCGCCGCCGCCGCTGCTGCTCGACTGGCTGTCCTGGCTGCCCGTCCACCGCGCCTACGAGGAGCGACGGCCCGGCTACTTCGCGACCCCGGCCACCTCGCTGGTGATGGCCCTCGAGGCCGGCCTCGGCGAGATCCTCGAGGACGGCGTCGAGCGGCGTGTCGAAGCCCACGCCCGCGCTGCCGCCGCCCTGCGCGCTGCCTGGCGGGCCCTCGGACTGCGCGCCGTGCCGCGCAGCGAAGCGGTGACGGCGAACACCCTCTCCGTCCTCCTCTTCCCCGAGGGCATCGACGGCTCCCTGCTGCCGAAGATCGCCGCCCGCGGCGTCGTCGTGGCCGGCGGCCTCCATCCGGCCGTGAAGGCCACTTCCTTCCGCATCGGCCACATGGGCTACACAGTGACCCGGCCGGACTACCTGCGGCGCACCGTCGAGGCGGTCAGCGAGGCGTTGCGGGAATGCGGCGCGAGCGTAGAGGTGGAGGCGGCCGTAGGCGCCGTCTCCTTGTAAGCAGCCTCCATCCTCAATATATTCATTACGTTGTGAAGCGCTCCCTTTTTCTCGTCTTCTCATGGGCGCTCCTGCTCGCCGGCTGTTCCCGGCCGCAGGACAACGTCGTCGTCGTCGTCATCGACACCGTGCGCCTGGACCACCTGGCGACCTACGGCTACACCCGCGATCCAGCCCCTTTCCTCGGCAAGCTGGCACGGCAGGGAGCCGTCTTTGAAGGGATCTCCCCCTCATCCTGGACGAAACCTGCGGTCGCTTCGCTTCTCAGCGGCCTGCACCCCGTCCGTCACCAGACCTTCGGCTACTACGACATGCTGCCCCAGGAGACCCCGCTCCTCGCCGAGCGGTTGCGGAGCCGGGGCTACCACACCCTCGGAGCGAGCAGCAACGGTTGGATTTCCCCGTTGTTCGGCTTCGATCGCGGGTTCGAGCGCTTCCTGCTGCACAAAGAAATGAAGGGGAAGGCTCTCAACCACTATCTCTTCCCTCTGCTGGACCGGCTCAAACCTCCCTTTTTCCTCTTCGTCCACTACGTCGATCCGCACGCGCCCTACGATCCGGACGTCGGCTGGGACGGGCGGCCGCTGTCTGCCGCGCTACGTGCGGGAGGTCCGGTCTCGGTGGAGGATCTCGACATCGCCGACGTCCGCCGGCGCCCCGCCGCGCTGCTGTCCCGCGCCAGGGACCTGTACGACGGCGAGATCCGGGCTGCGGACGAGGCCCTGCGCGAGTTGGTGGAACGGCTGACTCGCCGCGGCCTGATGAGCTCGACCCTGCTGGTAGTGACCTCCGACCACGGCGAAGAGCTCGAGGACCACGGACGGATGGGGCACGGGCAGACTCTGTACCAGGAGGTCCTCCGAGTTCCCCTGGTGTTCTATGCTCCCCATCGCATCCACGGCGGCCGGCGGTTCGGGCGTGCCAGTCTCCTCGACGTGGTTCCCACTCTGGGAGATTTTCTCGGCTGGGACTTCGAGGACGAGGACTCTCCTCGGCCCGACGGCCGCAGCCTCGCCCCAACGCTGGTCACGGGTAAAGCCGAGCCGTCCGTGGAGCGCCGAGCCTTCCTCGCTCACCTCGACTTCGCCCAGGGCATCGGCCTCGCCCTTCTCGACGGTCACCACAAGCTGGTGGTGGACAAGAGCCACAAAGAGCTGTTCGATCTGAGAGGCGATCCGGGAGAGACCCGCGATCTTCTCAGCCGACCGGACGCGACTCCCCAGCTCGCTCGCCTCGGCGCCAAAATGGTGGATCTGTATAACGCCTACTCCAAAGCCGGCCTCGACCGCAACAGCGTCGAGGTCGACGGCGCGCTCCGGCAGAGCCTGACTGCTCTGGGGTACGTCAGACCGGATCAGGAGGTGCGGCAGCGAGTGATCCCCCGCCGGCTCTCGGTACCGGCCTTCGGCTGGCTGAACTGGGTGCCTTTCAGCTCGAGCTCGAATTGCATGCGCCTCGGCGAGGCGGAAGCGGACCTCGATCTTCTCCAAGGCTGGTACGATCCGGAACAGGGAGGGCGGTGGAGCGGACGCCGGGCGACCCTCGCCATTTCCCCCGCGGCCGACGAAAAGCCGCGACGCCTCGTGCTGATCGGTATCAATCATCGGCCGGCACCCGTGCGGCTGCGAGTGGACGTGGACCGCCAGCCGGTGCTGGAGACGGAGGTGCTCCGCGGGCCCTTCCAACTCTCCGCCGAGCTCCCCAGCGGACTCCTGAAGGCCCAGTCCCAGATGGGGCTGGAGACCGACTCCGCCTTCGTCCCCTCTCCCGCTCACCGCCCCAGGGAGGACCAGCGCTCGCTGGGACTCTTCTGGACTACCGTCTGCCTCGAGCGATAGGCAAACCTCAAGTAGAGGTTGGCGGACTTCTTGCTGGGATCAAGGTTTTGGAACAACTGTCTGAAGGGGGAAGTTTTCAATGCATAGGAAGAGCCGGTCGACTCGCTGGTTGCCGTTCGCCGTGGCGCTCGTTTGGGCGGGCGCGGCGACAGGAGTTGGCCATGCCGTGACATTCCTCGTCACCTCCACCGGCGACACCGGCGACACCAACACCGCCGACAACCTCTGCGTGGCCTCGGGCGGCGGCTGCACGTTGCGCGCCGCGATCCAGCAGGCCAACGCCACGGCCGGCGCCGACGTCATCAACTTCGGCATCGGCACCGGGCCGCAAACGATCTCGCCGGCGAGCGCCCTGCCCACGATCACCGACCCGGTGACCATCGACGGCCGGACGCAACCCGGAGCCTCTCCGCCGGCGATCTCCTTGATCGGCACCTCGGCCGGCGCCGGCGTGAATGGATTGGTTCTCGCGGCGAACGGCTGCGCGATCTACGGCCTGGTGGTGCGGAATTTCGCCAACCACGGCATCGTCGTCAATTCTTCCAACAACACCGTGGCCCGCAACCACGTCGGCACAGACTCCGCCGGCACCGCCGACCGCGGCAACACCGTCTACGGGATCGCCATCACGGGCAGCAACAACCTCATCGGCGGACCGGCGGCGGCTTACGCGGACCGCAACGTGATCTCGGGTAACGACGGGGGCGGCCTGTTCATCACCGGCGGCACCGGCAATCTGGTGCAGAGCAACTTCATCGGCGTCGATCGCCAGGGCACGGCGAAGCTGGCCAACGGCGGCTCGGGCGTCTTCCTGTCGTCGGCGTCAGGCAACACGTTCAAGACGAACATCATCTCGGGCAACACGGTGGACGGCGTGCGCATCATCGGCGGCGGCAGCAATACTTTCAACGAGAACAACTTCATCGGCCTGAACAACGGCGCCACCGCGGCGCTCGGCAACGGCAATCACGGCGTCTACATCGAGAACTCTTCTGCGAATACGATCGGCAACACCAATCTGATTTCGGGAAACGCCTTCGCCGGCGTCTACCTCAACGGCGCGTCCGCCACCGGCAACTCCGTATGGGGCAACTTCATCGGCCTCGGCTTCAGCGGCGGCAACCAGGTGGCCATCGGCAACGTGGGCCCGGGCGTGGTGATCACCGGCGGCGCCAACGCCAACACGATCGGTGGCATGTCCACTGGCACCGGCAACGTGATCTCGGGCAACGGCCTTGGCGTTCTCATCTCGGGCGGCAACGGCGGCAACAACGTCGTCAGCAACGTGATCGGAGCGGGGCAGGGCCCCGGCGGGACCGCGATCGCCATTCCGAACGGCGGCGACGGCGTCCAGGTCCTGAGCTCGCCGAACAACAAGATCGGCATCGACGCCAGCACGGGCTCCGGCAACACCATCTCCGGCAACCACGGCAACGGCGTCTACGTCTCCAGCTCGAACGGCACGCTCATCGCCGGCAACGCCATCGGCTCCGGCCAGGGAGGGACGGTGCCGCTCGCCAACACCGGCCACGGCGTGGCGCTCATCGGGTGCAGCAACACGACGATCGGCGGCACCACGTCCGGCAAGGACAACGAGATCGCCGGCAACACGCAGAACGGCATCTACATCAACGGCGGCAGCAACAACCAGATCCTCAACAACGCGGTCGGTAGCGACGGCAACGGCACCGTGGCGGTTCCCAACGGCATCAACGGGATCTTGCTGCAGGACGCGGTCGGCACGCTGGTCACCACCGTCCTGTTGAGCGGCAACACCTCGCACGGCCTGCGCATGGTGGGCGGGTCCGGCACGGTGTTCCGCGGCAACTTCGTCGGCACCAACCTGGCGAGCAATCAGGCCATTCCGAACGGCGGGCACGGGGTCTCCCTCGAGAGCACCAGCGGCAACAGCATCGGCGAGCCCTTCAGCGGCGGCGGGAACATCATTTCGGGGAACGCAGGCTCAGGGATCTCTCTGTTAAATTCCTCCAACAATGTGATCACGAACAACGTCGTCGGGCTGAACCTCGCCACCAACATGGCCCTCCCCAACGGCGGCAACGGGATTCTCCTGCAGACCTCGAACGACAATACGATCGGCGGCGCGGCCCAAAACATCATCGCCAGCAATACGGCCAGCGGCGTCGCGATCCTCTCGGGCCTGCGCAACCAGGTGCGGCCGAACACGATCTATTCGAACGGCGTGCTCGGCATCGACCTCGACAAAGACGGCGCGCTGCCTTTGGACGGCGTGACCTTCAACGATCCGGGCGACGGCGACGCGGGCGCAAACGGCCTCCTGAATGCGCCCATCCTCACCGCCGCCACGACGACGACGGTCAACGGGCGC
>Ga0075426_10004100_pt1 | contig 10363 bp, 5 predicted proteins | sample SoiMethybrSBSTD5_FD_75304 | JGI IMG/M metagenome (GOLD analysis project Ga0075426, IMG submission 75304) | Bulk soil microbial communities from a Populus tree surrounding site in Tennessee, USA - Soil MetaG P. TD hybrid SBSTD5 | ecosystem: Environmental > Terrestrial > Soil > Tree plantation...
ACGCTAAACCAATTATCGTCTGCGGCTCGCCGGTGATGCTCGCTGCCATCGTTTGAGCGTGCCGCAAAATCGTGCAGTTTACGTTAAAGCTGGTGCACCCTTGGAATGCTGATCAGTTACGTCCTGTGCTATGTTGCCATTTGTTGCTCAGGCGCAACCCTCGTTGTGCACTTCGCCCTAGCCGGCCCGTTCCGCCCGCCTATGGTGCATGCGGAAAGGCCGAGTCTCACGGCCAAGTTTTTAAATTCCGCCTCGCAAAACAGCTATTTGGCCTTACAATAGGCGCCGCCTTGTCCGAGGAAGATGCCAGTGCGCAAGTAACTGTCCTGCTGTGCGCCATCAATCGTGGTGATGCGGAAGCGGCGTCACGCCTGGTGCCGTTAGTTTATAGAGAGTTGCGCCGGCTGGCAGCCAGCTACATGCGTCGCGAACGGCCGGACCATACCCTGCAGGCCACTGCCCTGGTGCACGAAGCTTACCTCAAGCTGGTCGAACATCGGTCCGTAAACTGGCAAAGCCGCGCCCACTTCTTTGGCGTGGCCGCCCAGCTCATGCGCCGCATTCTGATTGATCATGCGCGCGGGCATCTGCGGCAAAAGCGTGGAGGCGAAATTCAGAAGGTTTCGCTCGACGAAGCTCTGGCATTCTCCGATCAGCATGCGGAAGAAGTGCTAGCCGTAGATGAATCTCTCCAGCGTCTGGCTCGCTTGGATCCCCGACAGGCGCGCGTGGTAGAGATGCGCTTCTTCGCCGGGCTCAACGTGGAAGAAGTGGCGGAAGTGCTGCAGCTTTCCCCCAAGACCATAAAGAGGGATTGGAGTGTTGCCAAGGCTTGGCTGTATGCCGACCTAAAAGAGCGTCATGGAATTGACGTCCGCACAGTGGGAGAAGGTCAAGGAGCTCTTTGAGACCCTTCTCCAGAAGCCAGCAAGCGAGCGGTCTGGCTTCCTCGCCCAAACCTGCGCCGACCCTTTGGTGCGCAATGAAGTGGGGCGGCTCTTGACTCACGAGGGTGCATCCGGCGATTTCCTCTCTCAGCCGGTGCTCGGCGCATTGGCAGCAGTGCCCGTCCCCGCTCGTGGCCCGACGCAAAGCTTTGTCACCGGAGATGTAATCGCCGCTCGGTTTCGTGTCACTCGATTTTTGGCTCGCGGTGGCATGGGCGAGGTCTACGAAGCCGATGATCTGGAGTTGCGTGAGCGGGTGGCCCTGAAAACCATCCGTCCGGACCTGCTGGGCGACGCTCACGCGGTGGAACGCTTCCGGCGTGAAGTACACCTTGCCAGAAAGGTTACCCACCCCAACGTCTGCCGCATCTTTGATCTTTTCCGCCATCAAGTTCCCGGCCAGGAGCGGGATCTGCTTCTGGTGAGCATGGAACTCCTCCTGGGTGAGACGCTTAGCGAACGCCTGCTCCGTGTCGGGCGCATGGATGTCGCGCAGGCTCTGCCGATTGCCCTGCAAATGGCTTCCGGCTTGGGAGCCGCTCACGAGGTGGGTGTGCTGCACCGCGACCTCAAGCCCGGCAACATCATTCTAGTATCCGACCCCAGATGCCAACGTGCCGTGATCACCGATTTCGGCTTGGCGCTGCATCCCAGGAGCGAGTCCAACATCACCGGCCTGACCATGACGGGTCAATCCTTTGGTACCCCCGCCTACATGTCCCCCGAGCAGGTGGAGGGAAAGAAACTTACCCCCGCCTCGGACGTATACGCCCTTGGTCTCGTGCTCTACCAGATGGTCACCGGCACGCGCCCTTTCGAGGGCGACACCCCGATTTCTATGGCCGTGCGGCGGCTCAAGGAGAATCCGCAACCGCCAAGGGCTCGAGTCCCGGATCTGGATACGCGCTGGAATGCCGTGATCCTGCGTTGTCTGGCGAGAGCACCGCAGGAACGCTTTGCTAGCGCTGCAGAAGTCGGTCGGGCGCTGCAGGGCGAGGTCAGCGCCGGTCGCCGCTGGTTACTGCCTCTGCGGACGACGGTCGCCATCATAGCCCTCTTGCTCACGATAGCCGGGCTGGTCTGGCGCGGGGTGCGGCCGCGAACGTCGTCGGATTCGTTATCGCAATCGCATCCCATGAGCGCGATCAAAGCCCGGCGCTCCGTTGCCGTGCTCGCGTTTGACAACCTTTCGGGTCGTGATGACACACGTTGGCTATCCACGGCGTTGGGTGAAATGCTAACCACAGAACTCGCGGCCGGGGAGAAGCTGCGCACCGTACCAGGGGAGACCGTGGCACGTGAGGTGGCGGGCATTGGCGCGCCATCGGGGCAGGCGCTCGGTGAGAACAGCCTGCGTCGCCTGCGACAGAACGTGGGCGCCGATTACGTCGTGCTCGGCTCGTACCTCGACCTGGGTCGGGCATCGCAAGGACAGGTCCGTCTCGATGTTCGTCTGCAGGAGACGTCGACGGGGAACACCCTGGTCACGCTTTCCGAGCGTGGCAAGGAAACCCAATTGGATGACGTGGTCAGCCGTGCCGGTTATGACCTGCGAAACAAGCTTGGTATCGGCGAGGTCACCCCGGGACAGGCAGCGAGCCTGAGGTTAACTCAGCCGTCGAACTCGCGCGCGATGCGTTTCTACGCCGAAGGGCTGGCGAGATTGCGGGAATTTGATGCCCTCGGCGCCCGCAAACTTTTGCAGCAGGCCTGCGCTGCCGATCCCAAATTTGCGCTCGCGCACTCTGCCCTGGCCGATGCCTGGAATTCGCTGGGCTACAGTGCCGCGGCGCAGCAGGAGGTTGCCCAGGCCGATCAGCTCTCGACTGGACTGCCGCGCGAACAGCGGCTGTGGATCCAGGGCCGCAACTGGGGCGCCCACGCAAATTGGACCAGGGCGGCTCAGGCTTATCGCTCTCTTTTTGATTTCTTCCGCGACAACATTGAATACGGATTAAGCCTGGCCGACGCCCTCACCCGAGCCGGCAAAGGTGTGGAGGCGCTGGCGGTGCTCTCCGCTTTACGAAAGCTACCTCCCCCTTCGGGGAATGACCCGCGCATTGACCTGCTCGAAGCAGCGGGCCAGGATTCGCTGGCCAACTTCCCAGGAGAGGAAACCGCGGCTAAGCAGGGCCTGGCTAAGGCGCGTGCTCGCGGCGCCAAGCTCTTCCTCGCGCGAGCGTTGGAAGCGGAATCGCGGTCCTACGGCAACCGTGGAATGTGGAAGGAGGCCGGCGACGCCGCTGGACAGGCCAGGGAGATCTATGCCGCCGTAGGCGACAAAGATGCTGTTGCCCGCAACCAACGCATGCAGGGCAACATACTCTACAAACAAGGCGATTACGCCGGCGCTGCCAAGCAATTCCGCGCCGCTCTGCAGATAGAGCACGAAATCGGCAACGGCGGAGGAGCCGCGTACACGCTCGCTGATTTCGCCAATGCGCTCTGGGACGCGGGCGATTGGGCGGGTGCGCGGCGCATGTATGACGATTCCTTGCATCTGTTCCAGGTGGTCGGCGACAAGAGCGGCTATGAAGAGGAATTAATCAATGTCGCGGGCGTGGCCCTCGAAGATGGAGAACTGAAAGCAGCACGCCGTATGTACGTTGAGAGCCTGAGACTCGCGCGCGAGCTTGGGGATAAGAGCAGCGAGGGTGTGGCGTTGGTCAATCTGGGAGACATCGCCGCCAACCAGGGACAGTGGACGGAAGCGAGTAACTTCTACGATCGGGCTTTGACGATTTTTCACGCCATCGGTGATCAGAGCAGCCCCGCGTATGCCCTGATGGGCCTGGGCGAGGTGCTTTTGTCTAAGGGAAACCTGGATAGCGCTCGCCAGCAGTTCAGCGAAGCGTTGCGAGTTCGGCAAGGGGCCGGCGAGCAGGCCAATGTCGCACACACCCGCCTGGAACTGGAGAACCTCGCGCTTGAACAAGGCAAGCCCTCGATCGAGATTGAAAAAGAAGTGCGTCAACTGCTGCAATTCTTCCGCGACAAGGGAGATGTCCAAGGCCAGGTGGACTGCGGAATCCTGCTGGTTCGAGTCTTGCTGGCGAGTCACAAAGTGCCCGAAGCGCGCCAGGAACTGCAGTCTTCCCAAGGTGTGGCGAAGAAGACCCACGACTTCAGCCTACGCGTCCACCTAGATATTGCCAGCAGCCAGGTGGAAGCAGCGGCGGGAGATCCGCAGAACGCCATGGTCCAGTTGCGCCAGGTTATCGCTCGCACCCGCAAATTCGGCTACATCGGGCTGCAGCTGGAGGCGGAAGAGAGCTTGGGAGAAATCCTCCGAGATTCCGTCGATCCCTCCGCCGGCCAGCGGCAATTGGCCGCCCTGCAACGCGAGGCGGAAAGCAAGGGATACCGATTGATCGCCGCCAGAGCGGCAGCCGATGCCGCCCGGCATTGATGCAGTAGCAGACTACGCGGCAACACAAACAATGCCACCTCGCAAAACGTAAGGGGGCGAGCCTGGACGCGCCCCCCTGCGCAAGCGCGCAATCAGTATTTTGCCGCTACCACATCGGGCTTGCCATGGTTCTGGCCATCCTGCTTCTTATCCTTTTTTCGCCAGAAAGCCATGTGGCGGAACACCCCGTGGAATTTGCCTTTGGAATCGCCCTCCGCCACCTGTTGAGTTCTCTTGGTTCGGACGCAACTGCACGGTGCGGTTATTTGCGGAACCATGTAGGCATCTTTCACTTTCTGACTTACGTTTTCCTTCAAGCTGTTCTGCAATCGGTCCTTCAACTTTTCGACGATCCGGTTCTTCACGAAATCCGGATCGGGCGCGAACAGTGGCTTGGCAGCCGTGCCACGAAGCAGCAGCGGGATTTCGTGGGGCATCCGGGATAAAGCGGGCACTAGCTCGACGGCCCTGTTCACGAATCCATCCTTAGCCAGGCTGGCAGTCAGGTGGAAATCCAGCTTGCCGGCCCTATCTATTGTCCCTTGTCCGCTCATGCCGCCGATACCTGAAAGCTGCGTGCTGAAGTGGCTGACGTAAATTCCCGCCGGGGCAATGCGAAAGCGGCTGCTGAGGCTCACGATGAACAGGTCTGCTCCACGCCAAATTGTGGAAAGGGCAGGTATAGAGGAGAGCTTCGAGCCCAGGTTGAAACGCGCGAGACGCGCGCCCGCCATTTCCACATTGCCGCTAGTGACCAGGCGGGTGACCGGACCGTCCAGCGCGATGTGGGCGTCCATCGTGCCGCCTTCGAGCGACGAGCCGGCAGGCAGGGTCACACTAAAAGCGGACAAGATGCTTCTGACGTCGTTTAGCGCCAGTTGGCTTCCCGCTAAGGTCAGGTGAACCATCGTCCCTTGCTCGTGGATTGCATAGGTGCCGGCGAGCGAAACATGACTTTCGCCTGCTGATATGTCAGCGGAGCGGAAAAAGCCGGTCTCTCTCCTCACGAAATATTCTGTTTGATAGCGGAAAGAAACGGGCAGACTGGAAGCGCGCCCTCCCCGCACCAAGAGCAAACGCTCAAACTGGCCGGTGCCTTCGCTCTGCAGCACGCTGCCGTCGAATGCAACCCTACTTCGGAGGTTCACGTACCCACGCAAATCGGAGGAAGAGCCCAACCGGGCATCGCCCAATTGCACGTGTTTAGCCTTAATCGTGGCATGAAAGGGAGTTTGAGCGATATTACCCCTTGCTGTCGACCTAGCCTGACCCGCGACTTCAATGCTGCCACCGATGGAACTCTGGCCACGGAGAACGAACTCGACCCCCCCGGCGGGGGCATTGATCTTCGCCTCCGCCTCAAGGTGCTCATAGGTGTTGCGCCCGGATGGTACATCCATGTTCCCCACTACGACGGTAGCGTTGCTGATCTTTAGCTTATCCAGAATCCAGGAAGAGGTGCTGGAAGGTGTATCCGAATCTATGGGCTGATCCGCCGCACTGCCATCACCGATGCTGGAGAAATTCCATTTTCCCACCGAGGAGCGCAGGAGGGTGATCTCAGGATCTTGCAGCGTCAGCGAGCTTACGTGTAGCGAATGCCTCAGTAGCAGCGGAAACAGGCTGACCCCCACCTTAATGGACTTGGTGCGGACGAAGGGCTGGTCGCTGAACTCCGGGTCATCGGCTATGGCGACATTCCTTGCGCTCACGCCGCCGGAGAACCAGGAGAGGCTTAGTTCGCCAATCTCCACTTTGCGCCCGAGCTCAAATGCCAAATAGGACTCCAGTTGAGGGCGGAACCGGTCAACGTTGACCAGGTATGGCAATGACAGAATCCCCAAAACAAAGGATGCAACCAGGGCCGCTACTGTCATCCGTGCCTTGCGTTTCATGAGGTCTACTCCCGTGCGTACTCGCCAGGTTTTAAATGCCTTTCATTCAGTAGCGCGATAAAGGAGCCGGGAGAGGGACATGAGGGACGACATAAAAGGTAGCGAGGGGAAAAGACTTATCAAGGGTGACGCCACAGCCTTGCTGCGCGGCCAAAAAGGAAGGGATGACCCCTGTTTTTTCCAAATAGCGCTTTGATTGTTGATGGCGAGTTTTTCTGTGCCGTCAGGCAAGGAGGACAGGGACCATGTTGCGAGCCATGGCAATTGGCCTAGCCAACGCGTGCTGGGCAATGTTGATGTTCTGCGCTGGAGGAGATGACCAGACTTCCAACACCATTCTGACTGTGACTTCTGACCCAGCCCACAACGACCAAACCACGTCCCCGGCAGCTATGAACGACCGTGCCAGCGATGCCGCAGCCGCCCTTCGCTTTTACTGCGGCAACTGCGATTAGCTGAGCTCGGCTACTGATTGGCTGGGAAGGAGAGGGCTCGTAAAGAAAGAGTCCTTCCTCCCCGGCCCCTCCGAAGCAAACGCAAGCAGAGCCCCACCCGGCCACCTTATTTCGTTCCGACCAGCGCTAGGTGGGACATGACCCCTTTTCGGCATTTACGTCGCGTTTAGGAGTGAGGGCGAAAGGAGACTGGGTCCATGAAAATCAGAAGCTCCGCTACAGGCACTACGCAATCAATTCTGATTGTTGCCGCCGTCGCTGTTTTCACCATGTTTGGCGGGGTGGCTTTTGGACAATCGGGCGGGGTGCGTGCTTCTGCCGTAAGTTTCCGAGGGGAGAAGCGAATTGGGCAAATCCGCGGAATGGACGCGCCCTTCACCCCTGGCCCGCTAGACAACCTTGGTAAGGTGCATCAGGTGCGCCCAAAGACCGCGACACCCACGCATCCGCGGCGCATGACGAAGCCGGGACTGGAGGGCAAGGCACGCGCTAACGCGGGCAAGGCGCAACCGACGGGCGCCCACCAACTCTACAGCCAGCCGCAGATCTCGGCGAGTACAACAGCCCTCGCCAGTACGGCTGCGCCTTTGAGCGTGGAATTTCCCGGCATTCATCAAACCGATACAACCATTCCTCCCGATGTGGGCATGGCGGCCGGCCCGGTCAACGTGGTAGCGGTTTCCAACTCTGTCATCAGCATCTACGACAAAAGCGGGAACCTGCTCAGCTCCGAAACCCTGGCCCTCCTCTTTTCAGGGTTGGGTGGAGTGGCCACGCAGGACGCTATTTTTGACCCCCACGTCGTGTACGACGCCGAGGTCAATCGTTTCTGGCTGTATACCGTGTCGGAGAATGATGCGCTCGCACGCTCCACCATGCTGATTGCCGTCTCCAACAGTGACGATCTGTCGGCGGGCTGGTGGGTCTATGCACTGGACGCCACCCTCGATGGTGCGACCCCAACGAATAACTGGTGCGACTACCCGCAGGTCGGCTTCGATGCTCAGGCGGTGTATTTCAGCTGCAATATGTTCAGTTTTCCATCCACCGCCGGGGCGTTTCAGGAATCCAAAGTGCGCATTCTGCTGAAAAGCGAACTCGTTGGCCATAACGTGAACGGCTGGTATGACTTCTTCAGCCTGACAAGCGCTGGAGACGCCTCCTTTACTATTGCTCCAGCCGTCATGCATGGTGCGACTGATCTGGATGGAGAATATCTGGTTAATGCGCAAGGAGGGGGAGGAGCGGGGGCGGGACTGACGGTTTGGCACATCACGAACGCCCAGGACTGCTGCAACGGAAGTGCCCTGGGCCCTGACCTCAACGACATCCTGGTAGGAGTCGGAGGTTTTGATACCCCCCCAGAGGCACAGCAGCCCGGCGGGGCCATACCGATCAACACGGGAGATACAAGGCTGTTGTTTTCCACTTGGCAGGCCGGACACTTGTCCACTGGCCACAATGACACCTGCATCAACAGCGGTGTGAGCAGCTCGTGCGCAACCTTCGACGAACTGGACGTGACCAATTTTCCAGCCGTTAACGTGATCAATGACTGGGCATTGACCAGCCCGACGGCGGGAGTGGCTTATTACTATCCGGCTGTGGAACAGAACTCTAACGGGGACAAGGCCATGGTTTACAGTCGCTCTGGGCCGGCGGAGTTTGCAGGAGCGGATTTGGTTGGCATTCCCAACTCCAACACCTGCACCAATTGCCTGGATGGCACGGAGAACACACTGGCTGGGGGTGGGGGAACGTACGTCCGTCTGGATAGTAACGGCTTGAACCGCTGGGGCGATTACTTCAGCGCCGCCTCAGATCCGGACGGCGTAGGCATATGGATCGCCGGCGAATTCGCCAATGCCGACAACACGTGGAACACGGAAATCGGGTTGACGTTCGAATCTCAAGGTCCGACTTACACCTTGACCGTTAGTCGGGCGGGCACCGGGAATGGCACCGTGGCCAGTGCGCCTGCGGGAATTGTTTGTCCCGCACTTTGCGCCGATTCCTTCAGCGGCGGATCGGTGGTGACCCTTATTGCCACGCCCGCCTCGGGATCGACCTTTGCCGGCTGGGGAGGGGCATGCACGGGCACGGGCAGTTGCATCGTTACTATGAATTCCGCTCAAAGCGTGACCGCTATTTTTAACAAATCGTCTTTCACCTTGAGCGTGAGCCGCGCCGGCACCGGTTCAGGAAGCGTCAGCAGCAGCCCCGCGGGAATCTCCTGTCCAGCGGCGTGCACCGCCACTTATTCGGGCGGAACGGCTGTGACCCTGACCGCAGCGGCGGCGTCGGGTTCGGTCTTTGCTGGTTGGGGAGGGGCGTGCACGGGCACGGGGAGTTGCGTGGTTACGATGAACTCAGCTCAAAGCGTGACGGCTACTTTTAACAAATCGTCTTTCACCCTGAGTGTGAGCCGGGCGGGCACCGGTTCAGGAAGTGTGAGCAGCAGCCCGGCGGGAATTGCCTGTCCGTCATCGTGTACCGCGACGTATTCGGGCGGAACGGCTGTGACGATAACCGCAGCGGCGGCTTCGGGTTCGGTCTTTACCGGCTGGGGCGGAGCCTGCAGTGGAACAGGCAGTTGCCTAATCAACATGAACTCCAACCAATCGGTGGTCGCCACTTTCAATCTTTTGGCTCCGGCGGTGAGCTTGTCGCCCGCCAGCTTGACCTTTCCCGGGCAACTGGTGAACACGACCAGCCCCGGCCAATCGGTCACTCTGACCAACAGCGGCACGGCTGCGCTGCTGATCTCCTCGATTACTGCTAGCGGCGACTTCAGTGAGAGCAATACCTGTCCCGTATCTCCTTCGACCCTGGGAGCAGGCGCTCACTGCAGCATAACGATTACGTTCACTCCCACGGTGATAGGAAGCATCCCTGGGGAAATTACCATCCGTGATAACGCTCCCAACTCGCCTCAGCTGATAAACCTTTCGGGAACCGGCCTGGGTCCGATTTCCCTGGCTCCTGCCAGTCTTTCGTTTGGCACCGTAACCGTGGGCAGCAGCAGCGCGGCAAAAACCGTGACGATCACCAACAACCTGAGCACTTCGCTGACCATGGGGTTTGCTGCCAGTGGAGATTACAGTGCGATCGGGAGCGGTAGCTCCCCTTGCGGCAGCACTCTGGCCGGGAAGGCGAAATGCACGTTGGCGGTCAGCTTTAAGCCCACCATGAACGGCACCATCAACGGGGCAGTGACGGTCACGTACAATGGCTCGTTCAGTCCTCAGGAAGTAGCCCTCTCAGGTGCCGGCAGCGGCGGGATTTCGGCGACCTTGAGCTTTTCCCCAACTAACCTGTCCTTCAGCAACATCCTGGTAGGCACGACCAGCGCCAGCAAGATAGTTACGGTCACCAACACGAGCGCATCTGCGCTGTCGATATCCAGCTTGGCAGCCAGCGGGAACTACGCTGTAGCCGCCTCCGGTACTGCACCCTGCGGGGGTACGCTGGCGGCAGGAGGGAAGTGCACTTTTGCTGTAACCTTCAGCCCCAGCATTAATGGCACCATCGTCGGTTCTGTCACCATCCGGAACAGCTCGGCGGTAAGCACCGCTATCTACAATCTCACCGGAGTCGCAGTGCTACCGGTACGTTTTTCTCCGGCAAGTCTGAATTTTGCGGTGCAGACCGTCGGTA
>Ga0075426_10004102_pt1 | contig 10360 bp, 5 predicted proteins | sample SoiMethybrSBSTD5_FD_75304 | JGI IMG/M metagenome (GOLD analysis project Ga0075426, IMG submission 75304) | Bulk soil microbial communities from a Populus tree surrounding site in Tennessee, USA - Soil MetaG P. TD hybrid SBSTD5 | ecosystem: Environmental > Terrestrial > Soil > Tree plantation...
TTGCGATGCAATCGAGGAGTTTCACGCGTGCGTGCAATTGCAACGCGAAATCTGGGGAGAAGACGAACTGGAGGTCGAGCCCGCCACGTTATTTGTCGTGGCGGCACTCACCGGCGGACAAGTCCTGGGCGCGTTTGAGGGCGACAAGTTAGTTGGTTATACGCTGGCACTTGCCGGCGTGCGCCACGGCGTGCCGTATCTCCACTCCCACATGACCGGCGTTTTGGCCAGTTACCGTGACCGCGGCGTGGGGCGGCAGCTCAAGCTTTATCAAAGAGAAGAAGCCTTGGGGCGCGGCATCCGCTTGATTGAATGGACGTTTGACCCGCTTGAGACTCGGAATGCGCACTTCAATCTCAACCGGCTTGGCGCTATCGCTCGCCAATATTTGCCTAATCTATACGGCCTGACGACCAGCCCTCTACATCGCGGCATGCCTACGGACCGCCTCGTGGCGGAATGGATGTTGGATTCTCCCCGAGTGGTCGCCGCGGTGGCGACAGGGAACATCGAGCCTGCGCTAGACGCGGCGCACGTGACACTGCCGGCGGATTTGGAAGCGCGCAAGGCAGACCCAGCAGGCCGGCTGGACGAAGTACAGGCTCGGGCACGGAAGGAATTCGGCGAATGGTTCAGCAAGGGATACGCTGCGGTTGGGCTCAAGCGGGACGCGGCGGGCGCGGCGTATGTGCTGGCGCCATGGAGTGATTTCTAAGAGGAATTCATGCGACTGAATGGGATTACGCTGCGAGAAATCCGAATGCCGCTGCTCGTGCCGTTTGAGACGAGCATGGAGAGGACCACGGTCCGCCGGATTCTTCTGGTTGAAGCGAACGTCGATGGAACGATTGGCTGGGGCGAGTGCGTAGCCGGGGAGAAGCCGACCTATAGTCCAGAGACCGTTGAAACGGTCTGGCACGTTTTGAAAGATTTCATTTGGCCGTTCCTGAAGGGAAAGGAATTTTCGTCGGCAGCGGAGGTGTGGGCTCTGCTGGATTGGGTGCGTGGGCATGAGATGGCGAAAGCCGCAATCGAGTCTGCGATTTGGGACGCGGAAGCTCGGCAAAAGAATTTGCCGCTGTGGAAATTACTCGGAGGGAAGCGAGAGGAAATCGCGAGCGGCGTGTCAATTGGAATTAAAGCTTCGCTTGAAGAACTGGTTCGGGCAGTTCAAGTGGAACTTGAAGCTGGCTACCAACGCATCAAGATAAAGATCAAGCCAGGGATCGATTTTGAACCGGTGCGCCGGCTGAGAAAAGAGTTCCCGAACATCAAGCTGATGGTAGATGCCAACTCTGCGTATCATGCGCAAGACTGGCCGCTGTTGAAGGAACTCGAGGATTTCTATCTGATGATGATCGAGCAACCGTTGGGTTGGGACGATTTGTACGGGCACGTGGAGCTTCAGAAGAAACTCGAGACGCCGATCTGTCTCGACGAGTGCATCCACACGGAAGAGCAGGCGCGGGCCGCGATTGAGTTAGGTGCCTGCCGGATCATCAACATTAAGATGGGCAGGGTCGGCGGGCACACCGTGGCGCGGCGGATTCATGACTCGTGCGAGGCGAACGGGATGCCGGTCTGGTGCGGCGGAATGCTGGAAGCGGGGATTGGCCGCGCGCACAATATCGCGCTGTCTACGCTGCCAAATTTTACGTTGCCGGGAGACGTGGCGGCGAGCAAGAGATATTGGGCCGAAGACATTATTGAACCGGAAGTGGTAGTCTCACCGCGCGGTACGATTGCAGTGCCAGCCGGGCCAGGCATCGGATTTGCACCACGCATGGATCGGATTGAGGCGCTCACCGTGCGGAAAGAAATGCTCGGCTAGTAGAATTGGCGGCGTTTCATTGGGAGGGATTGTCTTGGCTGGGATTCCTATGCGGAGCGGTGGTGCGGCGGCGAGGATCGCCGTGATTCCGGGCGATGGAATCGGAAAAGAAGTTACGCCTGAGGCTGTGAGAGTGATTCGCGCAGCAGTAATGTCGGCGCGTCGACCGATTGAGTTTGTGGAATTTGATTGGGGCGCCGATCGGTATTTACGCGATGGCGTGTCGTTGCCGCCGGGCGCTGTTGAAATGCTTCGAGATGAATTCGACGCAATTCTTTTTGGCGCGCTGGGCGACCCGCGAGTGCCGAGCAACCAACACGCGGCGGATATCTTGCTCGGTCTGCGATTCAAGCTGGACCTTTATGTTAATGCGCGACCTGTGGAACTCTTTCATGAACGGCTTACACCGTTGCGAGGGCGCTCTGAAGCGGATGTGAAGTTCATGGTCTTCCGGGAAAACACGGAGGGTCTTTACGTCGGCGTAGGCGGATTCTTTAAGAAGGGCACTGCGGATGAAATCGCGGTGCAAGAGGACGTCAATTCGCGCAAAGGTGTGGAGCGCATCATCCGGCATGCATTTGAATACGCGCGGCAACAGGGACTGAAGCGCGTTTGTATGAGCGACAAATCCAACGCGATGACCTTCGCGCACGACCTTTGGCAGCGGGTGTTCAAGGAAGTTCGCCAGGAGTACGCCGACATTGAATCCCGCCACCTTTATATTGATGCGCTGGCGATGGAGGTTGTGCGGGACCCGAGGCAGTTCGACGTGATCGTGACATGCAATCTGTTTGGGGACATCATCAGCGACCTGGGTGCGCAACTGGCAGGCGGGCTGGGTTTGGCGCCCTCGGGGAATATCCATCCGGCACGGACTTCACTTTTTGAGCCTGTGCACGGTTCGGCGCCAAACATTGCCGGCAAGGGGATTGCTAATCCGTTGGGCTCCGTTCTGACTTCGGCGATGATGCTGGAATTTTTGGGTTGGCGCGCCGAGGCGGACAGACTTAGGACGGCAACGCGAAACGCTTTGCGCGAGAACTTTGTTACTCCAGACCTCGGTGGGCAGAAAAAGACGTCGGAAGTCGGGGATTGGCTCGCGGCGCGCGTAAGCTGAACTCTTTCCGTACAACCTCAAGTATTACTTCAAATCGTAATTTCGCTAAGCCGTTGCTGCCGCTGCGCTACGTTTTTCGTCGGACGGCCGCTGTGATCAATAGTCCAGTCAGAAATCCTCCGATATGCGCCCACCAAGCTACGCCTCCCGTTGCGGCGGAGCCGAACGAACTGACCCCAGCTGCAAATTGAAGCAGGAACCAATACCCGAGAATCACGAATGCAGGAAGCGGTACCAGAAAAATCAAGATCAGGGTCAGGATGCGATTCGTTGGGTAGAGAAGAATGTAGGCGCCAAGCACACCGGAAATCGCACCGCTCGCCCCGACGGCGGGGACGCTATTGGTTAAGTTGAAAGCGATATGCGTTAGCCCGGACGCCAGGCCACAGAAAATGTAGAAGAAGAAATAGCCGAAATGGCCGAAAAACTCCTCGACGTTGTCGCCAAATATCCAGAGGAAGAGCATGTTTCCGAGAAGGTGCGCTGGGCCGCTATGAAGGAACATGCTGGTGAAGAGGGGAATTACCGCGGCTTCGAGATTGCCATGGCCGCCCAGTGCATGCACGAATCGCGATGGCACCGTGCCATACGTTGTGGCTAGTGCTGCTTGGGCTCGGTGGGGAAGCGTGAGTTCGTAAATGAAGATGAGCGCGTTCGCTGCCACGAGGGCGTAATTGATGTAAGGCGTGATGCGGGTCGGATTTTCGTCCCTGAGCGGAATAAGCATAGTTAAAAAGCGGCCCTTGGCAGGGTAGCGAAAAAGAGAAGGGATGCAAGCGGATTTGCGTGTCCGATAACTTCCATTCGCGAAAGGGCCTGGTTAACAGAACCCATGTTTGGGTCAGATTTGAGGAATGGTGAGAAATTTTCCGCGGAACGCCGCGCAAGGATTGCGAAGTGCGCGTGCGTGTGATAAAAATTCGAGTTCGCATTTGCGCGTTGGTTGTGCTCATTAGCGTGTGAATGGCGAGCCAGAGTCGGCACGCCGACAGTTCATGCCCGCCCGGGAAACAGAAGCCATCATTCTGAAGACCTTCCCGCTGGGCGAAGCAGATCGCCTGGTCAGTTTCTTCGGTCGCACGTCTGGCCGCATTCGCGGCGTGGCAGGCGGGGCTCGGCGGCTGAAGAACCGCTACGGATCTTCGCTCGAACTTCTCTCGCATGTGAAGATTTGGTATTTCGAGAAAGAGACGCGGGATCTGGTGAGGATTCAGCAGTGCGAACTGCTCGAGTCTTTCCATAAAGCACAGGCGGACTATGCGCTTAGTACCGGCCTGGCAGTCGTTAGCGAGATTGCCGAGCGGGTTTTGCCGGAGCAAGAAGTGGCCGAGCCGATGTTCCGGCTGCTTCTGCTGACCGCGCGAGAGATCGAGCGGCGCGTGGAGTGGACGCTGCCTCTGGCGTACTTCGCCTACTGGACGCTGAAGCTTGGTGGATGGCTCCCGCCGATGGATCGCTGCATCGTCTGCGGCAAGAAGTTCGGTGATGCGGCGGCGTATCAATCGGCGCTGTTCGACGGGCTGCATTGCGATAGTTGCCGCAAGGCCGGTATGAGGCCAATCAACCTGCCGGGCAGGGAATTCGCCGGGCGGTTCAGCGGCAAGCTGGACGAGATTTCTGTGTGCGCGGAGGAGCAACTTGCACTGCGCGAGTTTCGGGACACGATGCTGAACTGGATTGAATTGCATACCGAGCGAAAATTGTTTTCACGGGAAATGTTGGAGATGAATTGAAAGCTAAAGTAAAACTTGAGAAAAGGTCGCAAGGCCTGACGTTCCAGGATTTGATCTTGACCCTCTCGCATTTCTGGGTGAAGCAGGGATGCGTCTTGCAGCAGCCATATGACACTGAGGTCGGGGCTGGAACAATGCACCCGGAAACATTCTTGCGAGTGCTCGGGTCGGGCGCGTACCGCGTCGCGTATGTGCAACCAAGTCGTCGGCCCGCCGACGGTCGCTATGGCGAGAACCCAAACCGGCTGTACAAGCACTCCCAGTTTCAAGTAATTCTCAAGCCGTCGCCTGCGGACGTGCAGGACGTTTATCTGAAGAGCCTTGCGGCGATTGGTCTGAATCTGAAAGAGCACGACATTCGTTTCGAGGAAGACAATTGGGAGTCTCCGACGCTCGGTGCGTGGGGGATCGGCTGGCAGGTTCTTCTGGACGGGCTCGAGATTACGCAGTTCACCTACTTTCAGCAGAGCGGGGGAGTGGACCTGGACCCGATCTCCGTCGAGTTGACATACGGGCTTGAGCGCATCTGCGCCCTCCTCCAAGGTGTGGAGAGTGTTTACGACCTGCGCTGGTCTGCCGACAAGTCGTACGGAGATATTCGCCTGGCGGAGGAGCGGCAGTTTTCCGAGTACAGCTTCGACCGAAGCGATGCCAAGGCCATTCGTTCCGAGTTTGACCTGCACGAGAAGCAGGCGAAGGAATTGTTGGAAGGATGGCCGAAGGCGCAGGAAAAAGATCGTGTGCGCTATCCGCTGCTCGCTGCGTATGACCACTGCTTGAAGTGCTCGCACCTGTTTAACCTGATGGACGCGAGAGGGGTTATTTCGACGACAGAGCGGGCGACGCTGATGGCACGCGTACGCGGGGTGGCTTGCCGGACGGCCCAAGCGTATCTGGAGCAAATCGGCGGCGCCAAAGAATCCGTGGTGCGTGCATGAAGGCCCCAGAAAAGAGATTGGACAAGAAATTGGACAAAAAGCCCGAAGAGCGTCGCGCTGAATTGTTGCTCGAGATCGGGTGCGAAGAGATTCCGGCCGGGATGCTGCCGCGTGCCGAAGAGGACCTGCGAACCGGAATTGAGAAGCTGCTGACTGCTGAGAATTTGGCCGACGGCGTCACGGTGGAATCATTTACCGGACCGCGCCGGCTGACGGCATGGGTGCGGGGAGTCCGAACCAAACAGGCGGATGTGGTGAGCGAAGTCACCGGCCCGCCGAAGTCGGTGGCGTATGATGCAGTCGGCGCGCCGACACGTGCAGCCGTTAGCTTCGCGGAGAAGCAAGGTATCGGGTTGCACGACGTGTATTTCGTCCAGACACCGAAGGGCGAGTACCTGGCCGCGAAGCAGGTTCGCCGGGGACGTACAGCGGAACAGATTCTCTGCGAGATTTTGCCGCGCGTGATCCATGACCTCTACTGGCCGAAGACGATGACGTGGACCGGACTGAGCGGAGCGCGTTTTATCCGGCCGGTACGATGGCTCGTTGGAATCTTTGACGGCAAGCCCTTGAAGTTTTTCTTCGCGGGATTGACCGGCGGCACAGAGACGACGGGCCACCGGTTCCTCGGCGCGGCGAAGATCCGAGTCAAGGACTTCGCCGACTACGAAAAGAAACTGCGCTCGAACGGCGTGATTGTTCGCGCAGTGGTACGCAAGGAGAAGGTCGAGAAGGAACTCGCCGCGCTCGCCAGGAAAGGAAGCTACAAAGTTCACGAAGATGCCGAGCTCTTAAAGCTGGTGAGCTACTTGAACGAATACCCGACCGTCATCGAGGGAAAGTTCGACCCAGCGTTTTTGTCATTGCCCGACGAGATTCTGATTACTGTCATGCGCGGGCATCAGAAATATTTTGCGGTGGAGAAGCGCGGCGGGGAACTAGCGCCGAACTTTCTGGCCGTGATCAATCTGGACAAAGACCCGAAAGGGCTGACCCGGGTTGGCCACGAGAAGGTGCTGCGAGCGCGTTTCGCCGATGCGCGGTTCTTCTGGGAGTCCGACCAGAAATGTCGGCTCGCCGACTATCTGCCGAAGCTGGAACGTGTTACCTACGAATCGCGGCTCGGCAGTTATCGCGACAAGGTCGAACGAGTGCGCGCGATTGCTCGCTGGCTTTCGGAGCAGTGGTTCAACCTCGGCCTGCCGCAGGCCCACGTAGCGGAGGCCGATCGAGCCGCCGAACTCGCAAAGTGCGATCTCGCGACCGAAATGGTTCGCGAGTTCACTGAGCTGCAGGGAATCGTTGGCGGGCTTTACGCCAAGGCACAGGGCGAACCACAGGAGATTGCCGACGCCGTTTACGACCATTACCGGCCCGTTGGGCTCGATGATCCAGTGCCGCGCAATTTAACGGGCTGCGCCGTTGCGATCGCTGACAAGCTCGATTCCGTGGTTGGATGTTTCGCCGTGGGCGTGGTGCCGAGTGGCTCGAGCGATCCCTTCGCCTTGCGCCGCGCCGCGCTAGGCATTGTCAAAATCGTTCTGGAGAAGAAGCTGCCGCTTTCACTGGCCTTAGCCGTCAGTCAAGGGCTGAAGATTCTGCTGACGCATGCGCCGAAGAAATCCGTCACCGCTGAGCAGGAAGCGCAGATACTGGAGTTCTTGCGCGACCGTGCGCGCTATGTGTTCCGCGAGAAGGACGGCTTCACCTACGATGAAGTGAACGCGGTCTTTCGCGCCGGCGCCGACGACCTGGTGGATGCGCGAAAACGGCTCGATGCGTTGCGCGCGATTCGCAAAACGAAAAATTTTGAACCGCTGACCGTGTCGTTCAAACGAATCCGCAAGATCCTGGAGAAAGCCGGCAGGCAAGCAGAAGGCGTTCACGTACAGACCGATCTGTTCGAGGGCGACGCCGAACGAACTCTGTTCGCGGCCATGCGCAAGGCTGCTCCGAAAGTGGAAGACCAGAAACGGGCGGGTCATTACAAAGAGGCGCTGGAAGTAATCGCGGCGATGCGGCCCGACGTGGACAAATTCTTTGAGCAAGTGATGGTGATGGCCGAGAACGAAGCGGTCAAACGAAATCGACTGGCGCTGCTCAGCGAATTGCTTCGAGAGTTCTCCACGATAGCGGATTTTTCTGAACTAGGCGGCGAAAGTAAGAATTAGAAAATATGAAGTATTACTTTAACAATGGATTTCTAGGATTTTTGAAGCAAGTCGGCGCGCCGACGTTTCGCCGTGCAACGTTCAAGTTTTTCTTGATCCGAAAAACAGTTTCACGCAACACACTCCAAAATGCATGAGAGGCATACAGTGACGAAATGGGTCTATTCATTCGGTAAAGGTAAAGCAGAAGGCGAGGGTTCCGCGCGCGCTCTGCTCGGAGGCAAAGGCGCAGGCCTTGCCGAAATGAGCCGCATCGGCCTTCCCGTTCCTCCAGGCTTCACCATCACCACGGAAGTCTGCACCTACTACTACGGCAACAAGAAGTCCTACCCGAAAGTGCTCGATTCACAGGTGAAGGCGGCGGTTGCCGGCGTCGAAAAAATCATGGGCACAAAGTTCGGCGACAAAACCAAAATGCCGATGCTCGTTTCCGTCCGTTCCGGCGCTCGCGATTCCATGCCGGGCATGATGGATACCATCCTCAACCTTGGCCTCAACGACGAAACTGTCGTCACACTTGCGCGCGCGACAAAGAACGAACGCTTTGCGTGGGACTGTTATCGCCGCTTCATCCAAATGTACGGCGACGTCGTCATGGGCGTTCAGAAGCGCGCCGACGAAGACCACGAACCGTTCGAGGTTGTGATTCACGCGCTCAAGCACGAGCGCTATCACGCCGACATTGACGATCCGAAACTCACAGTGGCCGATCTTCAGGAACTTGTCATTCGCTTCAAGAAACTCATCAAAGAACGTGCCGGGTCCGAATTTCCGCAGGACATCTGGAAGCAACTTTGGGGAGCCGTCGGCGCCGTGTTCGGTTCCTGGATGAACGACCGCGCGATAGTCTATCGCCGCAAGTACAACATTCCTTCCGAGTGGGGCACAGCCGTCAACGTGCAAGCGATGGTTTATGGCAACACGGGCGACAAATCCGGATCGGGCGTTGCCTTCACGCGTGACCCGGCTACAGGCGAGAAAGTTTTTTATGGTGAATTCCTGATCAACGCGCAGGGCGAAGACGTCGTCGCCGGCGTGCGCACTCCCGAGCCGGTCGCCAATCTCAAAAACTACATGCCGGGGGCGTTCAAGGAGCTGGAAGGCATTCGCGCAAAGCTCGAGAAACACTTTAAGGATGTGCAGGATTTCGAGTTCACCATTCAAGAGAACAAAGTGTTCATGTTGCAGACGCGCAACGGCAAACGCACTGGCCTCGCCGCCGTTCGCTTCGCTGTGGACATGGAAAAAGAGAAACTCATTGACTGGAAGACCGCGATCCGCCGCGTGCCCGCCGACCAACTCGATCAGGTTCTTGCTCCGGTGTTCGATCGCAAGGCCGTCGCTGCCGCAAGAACAATCGCAAGGGGCTTGCCTGCAGGGCCGGGCGCCGCAACGGGGCGCATGTACATGAACGCCGATCGCGCGGTTCAAGCCGCCGAACGTGGAGAGAAGGTGCTGCTGGTCCGCAACGAAACCTCGCCCGAAGATTTGCGCGGCATGATCGCGGCCGAGGGCATCCTCACGGCCAAGGGTGGCGTCAGTTCCCACGCTGCTCTGGTCGCTCGGCAGATGGGCAAAGTTTGCGTCTGCGGCGCCGCTGCGTTGCAAATTGACTATGCCGCCAAAACGATGAGCGTCGACGGGACTACCTATCAAGAAGGCGACTATCTTTCCATCAACGGAACTGCCGGTGAAGTGTATGCCGGCCAAATTCCGACGGCCGCCTCGGAAATCGTTCAAGTGCTCATTGAAAAGTCACTCGACGCCGGCAAGAGCCCAACCTATCAAAACTTCAAAAAGCTCATGGACTGGTGTGCCAAGGCCACCCGCATGAGCGTGCGTACCAACGCCGACACTCCCGAACAAACCGCCCACGCGGTCGCATTCGGCGCCAGCGGCATCGGCCTTTGCCGCACCGAACACATGTTTTTCGAAGGCAACCGCATTGACTCGATGCGCGAGATGATTCTTGCTGACACGAAAGAGCACCGCCAGCAAGCGCTCGCGAAAATCCTGCCGTATCAGCGCGAAGACTTCATCGGTATGTTCAAGGAGCTTGCAGGACGTCCAGCCACCATCCGTTTCCTTGACCCGCCGCTGCATGAATTTCTTCCGCACGAGGGCGCCGAACAGGGCGATCTCGCAAAGAAAATGGGTGTGCCCGCGGAAAAGATCAAGAAGAGAGTTCAAGAATTACATGAATTTAACCCTATGCTCGGTTTCCGCGGCTGCCGTCTTGGAATTGTTTATTCGGAAATTTCCGAAATGCAATCCCGCGCCGTGTTCGAAGCAGCTGCGGAAGTACAAAAGCAAGGAATCAAAGTTCATCCTGAAATCATGATTCCTCTTGTCGGCTTTAAGAAGGAACTCGACCTTCAGGTCGAAGTCGTCCACCGCGTCGCCGCCGACGTCATGAAAGAGAAGAAGGTCAAGCTGGACTATCTCGTCGGCACCATGATCGAAGTGCCACGCGGCGCCCTCACGGCCGACGAGATTGCTCAATCGGCTGAATTCTTCAGCTTTGGAACCAATGACCTCACGCAGACCACGCTGGGCATGAGCCGCGATGA
>Ga0075426_10004103_pt1 | contig 10359 bp, 8 predicted proteins | sample SoiMethybrSBSTD5_FD_75304 | JGI IMG/M metagenome (GOLD analysis project Ga0075426, IMG submission 75304) | Bulk soil microbial communities from a Populus tree surrounding site in Tennessee, USA - Soil MetaG P. TD hybrid SBSTD5 | ecosystem: Environmental > Terrestrial > Soil > Tree plantation...
CCACGCATGCGTTAGGCTTCTTCGTTCGTAAGAAGCGGACACAGAACGGACACACCGGACAACGCACGGACCGCTCGGCTGCCGGGGAAGGAACGCGCTGGCGCGAGGTCGCTTCCTCGTCTGTATTTTTCAAAAACAATCGCTGTAGCTTGCCTCTTGCAGCAGGAGCTTTCCCCGGCAGCCGAGCGATCCGTGCGTTGTCCGCCGTGTCCGCTCTGTGTCCGTTAGTTCATGAGCGTGGAGGCCAGCCACCCACGGACGAGCCTCCGTTAGATCGCGAGCTCTCCCACCCTCGCGCCCCGTCCCTCGCTCGAGATCCGCGACAGGAGGCCGATCGCCAGCCAGCACGCCAGCATGAACGAGCCGCCGTAGGAGAAGAACGGCAGCGGGATGCCGGTGATCGGCATCAGGTTGAGCGTCATGCCGACGTTCACGATGATGTGCACCAGCCAGCTCGACGCGAGTCCCATCGCGACGAGGCTGCTGAACGAGTCGTTGGCGCGCTCGGCGACGCGCACCGCGCGGAGCAGCAGGAACAGGAACAACATCAGCGCCACCGTCACGCCGATGAAGCCCAGTTCTTCGCCCAACACGGCGAAGATGAAGTCGGTGTGCTGCTCGGGCAGGAACGCGAGCCGCTTCTGTGTGCCCATCAAGAAGCCCTTACCTAACCAACCGCCGGATCCGATGGCCACCTGCGATTGGATCACGTGCCAACCGGAGCGGCGGGGATCAATGGACGGGTCGAGGAACACCAGCAGCCGGTGCCGCTGGTACGGCGCCATTCGCTCCCACAACACGGGCGCGACGACGCCCATCACCACGTTGGCCAACATCAGGCCCACACCCTCGAGCATGAACGGCTTGTACCACAGGACCAGCGCCAACAGGAGCAGGAACCACGCGCCCCACAGGCTCGTGTTGAACGCGAGGATCAGGCTCACCGCCGGCGACGCCACCAGCACGAGCAGCGGAAACGGCACGCCGGACCAGTAGAGCATCGAGAAGAAAATCCCGATGAACACGAGCCCGGTACCGAGGTCCGGCTGCATCATGATCAGGGCCCAGGGCAGGAAGGCGACTAACGCCGGCTGCCAGAGATCGAGCAGCGACTTGGGCGGTTCACGCCGCGCGGCGAGCACACGCGCGAGCATGAGCACCACGGTCACTTTGGCCAGCTCCGACGGCTGGCCTAACCGAATGCCGCCGATGCCGATCCAGCTCTTGTGGCTCGCCGCGGTGCCGGCGCCCGTGCCGATCACCAGCAGCAGCGCCAAGAGCGCGAGCGACATCAAGTACACCGGCAGCGCGGCCCACTCGAAGAACCGCACCGACGCCCGGCTCACGGCGTACGCGCCCACCAACCCGAAAATGAGCCAGCGAATCTGCGATGCCCACGCGTGCGTCGCCGAAGTCGGCACGTCGGTCTGACCCGCCGAATACACCATCGCGATGCCGTACGCCGACAAGAGCAGCGCCGTCAAGACGAGCGGAACGTCCACGACCACACGGCGCGACGACATCATCCCTCGGTGTTGATGTGCTGGGTCGGCGCGACCTTGAGATACGACTGAATGATCTCCGATGCGATGCGCGCCGCGCGTGCGCCGTGTCCGCCGAATTCGATCAGCACGGCCACTACGATCTTCGGGTCATCGGCGGGCGCGAAACCCACGAACCACGCATGGTCGTGCGCACGGTCCTGCGAGTTCTGCGCGCTGCCCGTTTTCCCGGCGAGGACGGTGCCGCTGATCTGTGCGCTGCGCGCTGTACCCGATGCCACCACGCCGGCGAGCGCCGCGCGCAGCCCCGCGAGCTGGTCCTCGCTCAGCGTGAAGACGCGCGTGCGGTCAGGCTTGTGGCGGGCAATCTCGGGCCGCGACTCGGTGCCGTCGGTGGCCAGCGCGGTGTAAAAGCGGGCCATGTTCGCCACCGTCTGCGCGTTCTCGCCCTGGCCGATGGCCAGGTTGAGCAGCACCGCCTGGCTCCAGCCGCGCTTGCCGTACTTGCGGTCGTAATACTCCGACGCGTCGGCATAGGGAAACAGGGGACGCGATTCGTCGGGCAAGTCGATGCCGGAGCGGTCGCGTCCGCCGAAGCGGATGCCGCCGGCCACGAGCCTCGTTAGGCCGACCTTCAGGCCTAACTGATAGAAGTAGACGTCGCACGACTGCTCGATGGCCTGGGCGAGCGTGAGGTCGCCGTGGCCCTTGTGGTCCCAGCACTTGAAGTACCGGTTGCCGAACTGGAAGCCGCCCGTGCAGGGCTCGGGCATCTTGTCGTCGAGGGTCGCGATGCCGCTCTCGAGCGCGATCGCCGCCGTCGCGAGCTTCCACGTCGATCCCGGCGGGTACCGGCCCTGGATCACCTTGTTGTACAGCGGGTGGTGTGGATCGTCGTTGAGCGATTTCCAGAGATCCTGCGGGATGCCGCCGATGAAGCGATTGGGGTCGAACGACGGCGCGCTGTAGAGCGCCAGCACGCCGCCCGTGCGCGGGTCGAGCGCGATCGCGCCACCCTGCAACGAATCGGCAAATAGCGATGCGACGTACTTCTGGAGCTCGAGGTCGATGTTCGTTTGGAGCGGCGGCCCGGGCTTGGGCAACAGATCCTGTCGGGCGCCGGCTTCGCGCACCACGCGTCCGCGCGCATCCACTTCCACGAAGCGCACGCCCTCGGTACCGCGCAGCGAGTCCTCGTATTGCTTTTCGAGTCCGCCCTTCCCCACCTGCTGGCCGCTCTTGTAGCCGCGATACTGGGGCGTCGCCAGCTCCGACTCGGTGATCTCGCCCACGTATCCCATGAACGACGCCACCGCGGCGCCGTCCGGGTAGTAGCGCTTCGGCGCCGATTGGATGATCAATCCCGGGAACTCGATGCGCCGTTCTTCCAGCATCGACACGACGTTGAACGACGCGTCGGACAGCACGACCGTCGGACGGTACGGCGCCCGGCGGTAGCGCCTAACGGAAAGATCGATCTCGTCTGGGCTGAGCGGGACGATCGCCGCCAGCCGCTGGAGCGACGCGCGCAGCGAATCCGCGCTCGGGCTCAACAACGATACCGAATAACCCGGGACGTTTTCGGCCAGCACCTCGTTGTGCCGGTCGTAGATGATTCCGCGCGGCGCCGGGAGCGGAACTTCGCGCAGCCGGTTCTCCTCCGACTGCAGCGCATACCGCGAATTCTCGACGATCTGCGTGCGGAAGAACGCGCCCAACAGGAGCACGAACAGCACGGCCAGCGCGGCCGACACGAAGCGTCCGCGGCGCGCAACTTCGTTGGGATGGAAGCTCATGTCGCGGGCGCGCGCAGGATCGGGCGCAGAATGAGCAGCGTCAACAAGCCGAAGAGCGCGGTGACCACGCCCTTGAGCGGCGACCAGACCAGGAGCTCGACCAGGAGCGCGCCGCCCGACATCTGGTGCGCCGCCAGCAGCACGATCACATCGAATGCCCACTTGCCGCAGAAGAAGAACAGCGCGTTGAGCACCACGTCGTCGGCGAAGAACACCGCCTTGAGCCACGACGCACCGAAGCCGACGAGGCACATGCCTAACGCACCGGCGCCGAAGGCGTGCGGCTCGAGCGAGTCGGCCACCAGGCCCATGAGGAGGCCCACCAGCGCCGCGTGGCCCGGACGGACGCGGATCGCGACCAGCAGCAGCGCGATGAGCAGGAAGTCCGGGCTGGCGTGCCAGCCGAGCACCGGCCGCAGCGTGTAGTGCAGGAGCACGAGGATGACAAAGGCCAGACTCGTGCGCGCGAGATCCGTCGGCCTCATGGCACCGGCCTCGCGCCGCTGTCGCGCGGCGCTGGCGCCGCCGGGGTTGCCGGCGCCCGGCGGGTCGTGTCGGGCACGGTGCGCGCCGAGTCGGCATGGACCGCCGGACGCGCCGCATCGCGCAACGCGTGCGGCAGCGTGTCGCGCCTAACGCGCCGCACCGTGTCGCGCCGCTCGGTCGTGGACACGAACGACCGGATCGTCGTGTCGGCGCGCGCCGTGTCGCCGCGGGCCAGCCGCGCCGCCCGCTCGAGTGAATCGCCCGCGGCGACGATGGCCTTGACCGCCGCATCGGCACCGCGCCCGCTCTGCCACACGCCATCCACGCCCGAGACCGTCCGCTGCGGCAGCAGGATCATCACCGTCGACATGTCCTGCGGCAGCACCGCCGGACGCAACAGATACGTGCGCGCCCACAGCTCGGACGTCTTGAGCTCGCCTAACACAGTGCCCACCGGGATGCCGCGCGGAAACGTGCTGCCCAGACCGGAGCTCACGATGAGCGTCCCGGGCTTGAGCGTGCTCCTTACCGGTACACCGCGCATCTCGAGCAGGTAGCGCTCGGGGTCGCTCCCTTCGTGCGCCGCGACGATGCCGAAGGCGCTGCCGTCTTCGGCCATCGCGCTCACGCGAAAGTCGGGATGCGCCCACACGATCGCGATGCTCATCGTCGGATCGACGGTTTTCACCATTCCGGCCAATCCCTCGGGAGCCACGACCGGACTGAACACGCGCACGCCGGCATTCGAGCCCGCCGAGAGTGTGACCGTGTACTCCTCGCCGATGTCGCGGCCCTGGAGCGCTTCCGCCGGCACGAATCCCCACTTGAGTCGTGCGCCCAGCTCCAGCGTCTTGCGCAGCCGGTCGTTCTCGGCGTTGAGGGCGTCGAGGGTCATCGACTGCAGCTCCACGCTGTCGCGCGCCGTGATGCGCGCCTCGCGCGTGAGCCAGGCCTGGCGCGTCAGCTCGGCGTCGTGCTGCAGCGCCACGAGCGGCGCCAGCACCGTGTGCCGGAGTGCCGCCGTAAACGGATCGCGAAGATGTTCGGGGAGAAACTGTGCGACGAACGCGAGCACGACACAGACAACGAACAGAACACTGTCCCGACGACCATAGGTGCGGGAAACGTTGGTCACGGCGCCTTCACGACTGGAGAACCGACCAGTATTTGTCCTCGTCGTCCAGGATCCGGCCCGTGCCGCGCACCACGCAGGTGAGTGGATCTTCGTCCACGTGGATCGGCAGGTTCGTTTCCTGACTGAGGAGTAAGTCGAGGCCGCGGATGAGTGCCCCGCCGCCAGTCATCACGATTCCGCGGTCCACGATGTCACTCGCCAATTCCGGTGGCGTGATCTCGAGGGCGCGCCGCACGGCGTCGACGATCTGCTGGATGGGTTCCTGGATCGCTTCGCGAATCTCGCTCGAGTGGACGCGTACGGTTTTCGGGATGCCCGACACGAGGTCGCGGCCCTTCACTTCCATCTCGCGCTCCTCGCCCACGGGCGCCGCTGATCCGATCTGAATCTTGATCTGCTCGGCCGTCGGCTCGCCGATGAGGAGGTTGTAGTTCTTGCGCATGAACTGCACGATGGCGATGTCCAGCTCGTCGCCGCCCGTGCGAATCGAGGTGTCGCTCACGATGCCGGAGAGCGCGATGACCGCGATCTCGGTGGTGCCGCCGCCGATGTCGATCACCATGTTGCCCGTGGGCGTCTCGACCGGCAGTCCGACACCGATGGCCGCCGCCATGGGCTCGGCCACCATGAACACTTCTTTCGCGCCGGCGCCTAACGCAGAGTCGCGCACGGCGCGCTTCTCCACCTCGGTGATGCCGCTCGGTACGCACACGATGACGCGCGGCTTCACCTTGAACACGTGGTTGTCGATGATGAGCGTGAGGAAATAGCGGAGCATCTTTTCCGTCACGTCGAAGTCGGCGATCACGCCGTCCTTCATCGGGCGCACGGCCTGGACGCCATCGGGCGTCCTGCCTAACATGCGTTTGGCCTCGAGGCCCACGCCTTTGATCTTGCCCGAGGCGCGATCGATGGCGACCACCGAGGGTTCGTTGAGCACGATCCCCTCGCCCTTCACGTAGATGAGGGTGTTCGCCGTGCCGAGGTCGACGGCGATCGCGTTTGCGGGGAAGAGGGATCCCGCTTTGAAGAGGGGCCAGCGCATCAGAAAACCAGGCTAGCGTTCCTGGCGGAACGCGGTGAGCAGCGGGAGGGAATTTGCACGGTCGCGGTTAAACTAGTCGCGCAGACAAATTGCAGCAAGGTGTTGGCTTGACAGTACCTAGCGTGTGTCGATAAGCTCGCGCGCATGAACGGCGTCCCTCCAACTCGTGCCCCATCGTCGTCGTCTCCTGTTCCCCGCCGCGCCGCCGAAGTCGCGATCGTCGACCCATCGGTCTGCGATGCGTGTGGACTGTGCTTGCCGCTCTGCCCGCCCGCCGCGATCTCGCTCCGCCGGGACGGGCTCCATATTGACGATTCAACTTGCACCGGGTGTCGCAAGTGCATCGCGCCCTGTCCGGTGGGTGCGCTGGCGATGATCTCGCGAGAGTCGGTGCCGACGTTGAACACCGCACCCGCATGAGCTCTCGTCGCTGCGACGTTCTCATCGTGGGCGCAGGACCGGCCGGCTTGATTGCCGCCCGTGAGCTTGCGTCCGCGGCGCCGGACCTCGACGTGATGGTGCTCGAACGCGACCGCGCTGTGGGCGCGCCGGTCCGCTGTGGTGAGGGCGTTGGCCACGGCGGTATCGCCGAGTTCATGGACCCGATGGACGCGCCGTGGGTGTCGCGACGCATCACGCGGGTGGTATTCGTCGCGCCCGACGGCACCCAAGTGCGCGTCGCCGAGGGTGACGTGGGCTACGTGCTCGACCGCTCGCGCCTCGAGCCGGCGATCGCCGAGCAAGCAGGCCGGCTTGGCGCCGAGGTCGTGATCGCCACCGAGGCAACGGGAGTCACCCGCACCGAGAATGGTTGGCGGGTGGCGACTCGCGGCCCTTCGGGTGCGGGCAGCGTAGACGCGCATCTCGTGATCGCGGCCGATGGCGTGGAGAGCATGGTGGGCCGCTGGGCGGGTCTCGACACGCGCGTGCCGGCTCGCGACATGGAGAGCTGCGCGCAATACGTCGTGGGCGGCATCGCATTCGATCCGGACGCGATCTATCTGCACTTTGGCCGCGAGATCGCCCCCGGCGGCTACGCGTGGGTGTTCCCGAAGGCGGTCGGCGTGGCGAACGTCGGACTCGGGATCGTTGCCCTGCGCGGCGAGCGCGGACGGAGCGCACGCGCGTATCTCGATCGATACCTCGAGTCTTATTTCCCCACGGGCGTACGCACCGGCTACACGGTGGGCGGGGTGATCGTGTCGCCCACGCTCGCGCGCACGGTGACCGACGCCATGATCCTGTGCGGCGACGCGGCGCACATGATCAATCCGTTGTCGGGGGGCGGGATCGTGAACGCGATGAAAGCCGGCCGGCTGGCCGCGCAGGTTGCGAACGCGGCCCTGCACGCTGGCGACACGAGCGCCGCGCGCCTCGCGCAGTACCACGCCGACTGGATGCGTCTGTTAGGCGACGACCACGTGCGGTTCTATCGGATCAAGGAAGCTCTGGCTCGGTTCGACGACGCGTTCTTCGACAAGCTCGCGCGATCGGTGAATCGGATTCCTGAAGAACGGCGCACGTTGGGCAAGATCTTCGCGCGCGCGCTCGTTCGGCACCCGGCGCTGTTTCCGGTGGTGGCCAAGTACTTCGTTTAGGCGTCGGTGCGTCCGGGCCTGGTCACGGACCCCGACAGGAATTTGCGTGAAGTGGCGGGGCTTCATCGCTCTGGGGGACACGGATTGAACGGATTTCACGGATTAAACGGATTGTTCGGCGGCGGCGCGGCGTTCGTCGCTCAGTAGCAACGCTCGATTGTTCTTGGGAACTACAACAGAATTGCTGTTGCCGGGCGATAGAGCTTTGTCCGTCAGCAAAGCCCGGCGGCTCGGCGGCGGAACACTGCTCGAGGTCTTTGTCCGGCGGCACGAAACGGCGTCAACGCTCGTCACGACGCACCGCCTAACGTAGGACTGGGGGCTGTTTTTCGGTGGCAGTCGTAGATTAAGTCCGGGGAGACGGTTAGGAGACGCCATGATCGCAGCAGTGAGTTGTCTATTTCTCGCGCTTGCGAGCCAGGATGTTGAACGAATCTCCGCGCCAGTCAGAGTGCCGGAGGCAGCGCAGGCGGGAGCGCGACCTACCCTCATGCTCGCCCTGACGTGCACAATCTCGCGGAGCGCAAGCAGCGTTTCGTGCGCACCCATGAGGTCAGCCCGAGTAGCGGGTATCAGCGCAAGCGTGATCGTCTCGGCAACCGGTACGTACGCGCAGTTCGTTCCTCTCAACCTGGTGCAGGATACGGTCAAGCAGCAGTGGTCGTTCGATGCTTTTCTCCACAATCTGATGCAACAGTCGTTCGGAACCCTCAACGGTACGACTGTCACCGGTTCGAAAGTCGTCGTGACGGATCTTGAGGCGACGCAGGGAAGCGGTACAGTGAGCATCATCAACCCGGATGGCACAGGAGACTTTACGGCTCCGAATCAGCCGTACTTCAACTACAAGCAGATCGTTGCACCGGGCGTCAATTCGAATGCGAAGCTCTGGAAAGTCAGTGTGCCGAATACCGTCACAGCTGTGAACATGGACATCCTGATGTCGACGGACTTTCCTGCAGAGCTGAATGTGACTGCGACGCCGCCCGACTCGGAGCCCGGCTGGTTCAGAAATGACTCCAGCTGGTCGCACTCAAACCACGGGGGCGACTTGAACGGGGTGGTGTCATTGTGCTTCAAAAGCACTGCAACCGTGCAGGACCGGCAATTGGCCGTAGCTTTTGCTGGAGGAACAATCATCGGCGGTACGGCCGTAAGTGGGGGAGACGGTTGCTACTTTATGCAGGCGCCTAACAGTAGCGCCGCCGCGCTGGACACAGCGATCAATCGGCTGAAATCGCTCCCCCAAGTCCAGGCAGTAGGTCCAACGGCAAAACTTTCGCCGGGCTACGTGCCTCGGCATGGGCCCTCGGTGGACAACGTGAAGCTTATCACCGGGTTCCAGCGGCCAAGAGGATAACTGGGCGCTGGAAGCAATAGACGCACCCTACGCCTGAGGATGCAGCACGGGGGACACAAGTACGCAAGTCTCGGTGATTGACCAGACACAATGAAGCTGAGCTCTCAGGGCGGAAACCCGACGGGGATTTGCGCGAAGTGGCGGGGCTTCCTCACTCTGGGGGACACGGATTGAACGGATTGAACGGATTAAACGGATTGTACGGATTGCTCGGCGGCGGCGCGGCGTTCGTCGCTCGGTAGCGACGCTCGATTGTTTTTGGGAACAACAACACCACTGCTGTTGCCGGACGACCTGAGCTTGCGCACCGTGCTGCCGACGAGCAATCCGTTCAATCCGTTTGATCCGTTCAATCCGTGTCCCCCAGAGCGAGGAAGCCCACCACCCCACGCTACTCCACGGCTGGTGCTGCCTCGCGCGGATGACGGCGCACCGAGTCCGATCCCCTGCGGCGCCGAATGATGGACGTGCCAATCGCGCAACGGTTGGCGATGGTCCCGGCGACTGCCTCGACGCGTCGAAAATGCCCGACGCCGGGCATCGGTGCCGACCACATGTAGACGGGATGTCGAGGGACAGCAAACAGGTCGCCCGTCCAAGGTTGCGCGAGTCCGATCGTCAAACCCAGATCGTATCCCTCCCGTTGGGCAATGACACGCTCACGTTGGGCATGCGCGCCGAACGGCCAACTCAGGGCGTAGCAGTCGACGTCGAGTGCCGCCAGCAGATCGGCGCGCGATTGCGCCAATTCCCGCGACACCGCGGCGTCGGGCAACCACGTGAGACGCGGGTGCGTTGCGGTGTGCGACGCGAACGCGATGCCGCGCGATTGCCAGCGGCGCATGTCGCGCCACGACAGGTGTGCGAACCGCCGCCCACCGTACGCAACGTCCCAGCGATTCAGTTTCCCGGCGTACGCGGTCACGACGAAGCAAGTGGCGGTGAAGCCGTGCGCCGCGAGCACCGGGAACGCGTGGTCGCGCAGCGCCCGATACCCGTCGTCGAACGTGATCGCGATCTCGTTGCGTGCGGGCCGCCGGACGCCCGTTAGGCATGCACGGAGCTCGGCGAGCGTGAGGGTGGTGTATCCCGTGCGCGCGAGCCGCTCCATTTGCCGAGCGAACCGACGCGGCGACAGGCGCGTGACGCCTAACTCAACGCGCCGGTCGACCTTGTGGTAGCACAGGATGCACGGCGGCGTCACGCCAACGCGCGTTCCACCGGCGTGTAGTCGAGGCCGAACGCTTCGGCGACGGCGGGATACACCACCTTGCCGTCCACGACATTGAGCCCCTTGGCCAGCGACGCGTTCTCGCACAGCGCACGCTTCCAGCCCTTGTTCGCCAGCTGCAGCGCGTACGGGAAGGTTGCGTTGGTCAGCGCCAGCGTCGACGTGCGCGGCACGCCGCCCGGCATGTTCGCCACGCCGTAGTGGAT
>Ga0075426_10004104_pt1 | contig 10359 bp, 9 predicted proteins | sample SoiMethybrSBSTD5_FD_75304 | JGI IMG/M metagenome (GOLD analysis project Ga0075426, IMG submission 75304) | Bulk soil microbial communities from a Populus tree surrounding site in Tennessee, USA - Soil MetaG P. TD hybrid SBSTD5 | ecosystem: Environmental > Terrestrial > Soil > Tree plantation...
ATTCTCTTTCGACTGCTGGATGTCGCGGGTGATGAAGTCCATCAACAGTCGCGCGTTCTGATCCATCTCCGAAACGCCTTGTTCGGTTCGAAAGATTGTCTGGCTCTTTCCGAGAAGAGTTACAACTGAACCGATGATCAGAGTGAAGACGGCCATCGCGATCAACAACTCTGCAAGCGTGAATCCATGCTGAGTGTTTGTAGCAATGCCGGACGCCGCTGGTGAATAGGCGTTAACGCGCGGCGCGCGTGTCGTGAAATTCTTAAGCCGTTGCGTGACTCGTCTTCTCATAAGATTGCGTCCTTCCAAGAGACCGCCAAATTGCCGGGCGCTACTGATTTGTCATCACGGTATACAAATCCACCAGCTCAGGAGCCTTCCCAGCAGGAGGATTCTCGCTCTTCACTCGCACCGCCATCGTAAGCCTTCGATCAGCAGGATTGTCTTCGTTGCTCGACATGATCACCCAGCGCCTCGAATAGGTTACCCGATCGTCGCTGAACGGATTTCCGGCGACGATCGTCCCGTCGGGTCTTCGCGTTTCTGCTGTTCCGTCGGCCTTAACCACTGTGATCGTGCCTTCCGGCTCGACGTCGTCACGTCCGGCGATGATTATCTTGTCGTAATAGTGTGAGCCGTCAGCGCCAGAAGCATCGTAGTCCAGACTACCAACGATGTAAGCATCATCGGAGCCGTGCCCGCCGGGATTCGCGGCCATTCTCGAAGGGTCAACCAGTCTTTGAAATGAAACCGCGCCCAATTGCTCGAGCTTGTCCTGCGCGAATGTAGTGGCCGTCGTGAAGTTGCGCGAGCTTGCATTGGTCTTCATTGCAAGCGTGAACATTCCCGCAACGCTCACGAGTCCGACGACAGTCACGAGCATCGCAATTACTGCTTCGATCATTGTGAAACCGGCCTGGCTTCCACCTTCACTTCTTGTTGATTTGCTTTTCGCTTCGTGTGACTTCATTTTTGTTCCGCCTCTTCCGGCCTGTTAGCTGCCTATCCCTTTTGCGCGTCCGAAACGGTCACCTGACCAGTCGGCGACACGACTACAAAGAGGTAATACCCGTCCGTGCTGTTGATTCGAATACTCGGACTTTCTCTCGGCATCGGCGAGATCACGCCGCGGCCGTCGAAGTCGATCTGTTTAGGCGCTTCGGCGTCCATAGTGACGCCTTGGGGCAGCTGTACGCCTCCGCGGTTTTGCGGCGCTTCTTTTCCAGCCGGGTCGTATTGTTGAATGTCGACGCTTTGCGAATCGCTGACGACGATTCCCGCAAGAGTGTTGTTGGAGGTAGCCAAATATCTCGCGCGCTGAATCGCCGTTGCTACATTGCGGCCGCTCATCCCGAGCCGATACATTCGCATGTAAGACATGATCTGAGGCACGACGAACGCCGCAACAACCGCAATGATCATCAAGGCCACTGAGATCTCGATTATTGAAAAACCTCGTTCGCTTCTTCTCGTCCCCGAACCGGTTATGAGCCTCGGTCGAAACATATAGTTACAAAATATGGCAGGTATTCGCTCACACTTCGCGGTACTTCTAATCAAACCACTCCCGCTGCATAAGCGCTTTTCTGCACGTACTGGTTATTGAGGGCGTGAGTTATAAGCGGGGACCTTTGGGGGTTAGAAATGAAGGCGGGGATTGATTACGCAATCAGTATTCCGCGAGAGAGGTACTTCTGCTCGTGTGAGTGAAGTCACTCAATATGTATGCCAAGTTCATCGAATGCGTCTCTTGAGCAAGTCTGATGACTTAGCTCAGGTTCCGCCTATTCATAAAGACGCGCCTCTAAGGTTTCCGATAAGGTCGATCTGCGAGACTTTGCCGTTTGGCTGACCCGCAAGAATCCGTTCTCTGCTGAGCTTGAAGAGATCCCAGCGAACGAATGGTTGAAGTCTCTAGAGGCGTTCTTGGCCGCTCTAATTCGAAACTACTCGGAGGCAGTAATTTCGACGTTACTGATCTTCACAGTATCGCGAGTCTCAGTTCGGTGTTGTTAGTTTTGGATGGGCTAGATGAGGTAGCTGATATCGGACGTAGAGGCGAGGTCGTCGAGGAGATCGTGAAGGGCGTTAATCGGCTAGAATCGAATTCCGCTTCGTTACAGGTCATAGTAACTAGCCGTCCGGCTGCGTTCGCGCACTCCCCGGGTCTTCCGGAAGATAAGTTTCGCTATTTTAGCTTAGGCTCGGTTAGTCCTGAGTTAGTCAACGAGTACGCAGACAAGTGGTTAAGGGCTCGACGCTTGCAAGAGCGAGACAGCGCAGAAGTAAAAAGAATCCTGAGAGACAAACTCGATCTTCCGCACATGCGAGAGCTTGCGCGGAATCCAATGCAGTTAGCCATCTTGCTAAGCAACTACCGCCGAAGGATTATGCCCTGGATGTGATTGATTTGCTAGGAGCAAATACCTCTCCTGCAGATCTCATGCCTCACTGGCTAAGCGCGACGGGCGCCGTCAACGGATCTCAACGTACCACGTGGTTGGAGTATGGACTGCAATTGGGCTGCCTACCTACTCTTCCGCTCGAAGAGCTTCAACATTTGATCTTGGATTCTGAGCTTCAGGCGGATCGAATCGAAATTCTGTATCGCGCTCGTCGGTTCGATTTCCTCGAGGGCGGGAAAGAGACTTTCGATGCTTCTCTGGATGCTCTTCTTGAACGCAGAGCTCTGCTGAAGCCCAGTGATCGCCGAGTCGGAACTCTAGACTTGATGGCCATCATTACGGAAACCGCTCGGTATGCTATCGCCTTAGCCGCTCCAGAGAGTGCACCGCTCTTCACGTTATGGCAGCGGGCTGGAATACGTAATCCTCCCCTACCTGAGCTTGCCGAAAAAGACGGATCCGCCATGCTTTCGACGCGGCTAGGTCCAGGAGCCTCCCGCTTTGCGCGTTTAGCGTTCAGAGCCTTCACTCAAGACGCGCGACTTTGGGCTACAACGATTGGCCCGTGGGATGAACTCGTGGAACTTCTTCGCTCCGCCTTCGGTGATCGGTGGGTGGCGGCGCATTTTGCTAACGTCGCTTCTGGAATAAGGTCATCATCAGAGACTTGCATTGACGCATCGGACCTATTTGATACTAGCATTCCGCTTTGTCGACGAGCACGCTACGCGCGGCTGCGCGCCGGCAATCCTCAGTGGTGGACGACCCAACTCCAGCGAGCTAAGAACAGTAACGAACGCATGCTAGTCTGTTTACTCTGGTTCACGTGGGCGAGTGCCGCTTCCGTTGAACAGTCGGTGGGCGAGTTCGACAAAACTGTACTAGACCTCGAACCAACCGACTGGGAACGGCTCTTACTTTCAGTCAAGGACGCCATAGGTTTCACTGGCAAACCGTCTGGCGGCCGAAATAGAGACTTCGAATTACGACAGCTGGCGCTAGACGACCTCTCATTTCGGACCGCGACGCTTTTGAAGCTCAGAGCAAGACCAGTTACAGCTCAAAACATTTACACACAGAAGCTTAGAGAATACAGTGGGCACGACCTGCAAATCGTGGAATCAAGTCATGCAAGCGCGGTTGGGGCTCTTTCCACCGGAAGAGGCGATTGGAGCAAGGATCTGCGGGTAATTGCCCGGGCCTTCAGCAAGGATGTAATTTCAGAGCCTTATATTGGGCATTACTTCTTTCGGTCCGGCCTGTTCGCGGGATTCCGTTAGCGTCGGCTCAACAAATACTCGAGGACCCTACACACTACCCTGCGTTTCTAGTCGCTGCAGCTGAAGCGCGATTCCGCGCGGAGACAGCGCGGAAGGTACGGCCTGTGGCAAGGGTCGCCCAAGAAGAAAGATGGTTTGATTGACACTTTCTCGTCGTTAGTCAATCACTGTCTTCATTGCCGCGCGCGCAGCTTCAAGAGTCCTCTCCAACAGTTCATCGGTGTGCGCGACACTTATGAAGGCGCATTCGAATTGCGACGGCGCCAGATAAACTCCCTGCTCGAGCATCGAACCGAAGAACTGCGCGTACCGATCCGTGTCGGCTTTCTTCGCCGAAGGCCAATCGGTCACTGCATCCTCGGCAAAAAAAGCCGTCAACATCGAGCCAACTCGATTCACAGTCGCCGCAACGCTTGCCTCTGCTGCTGCTTTGCGCAAGCCCTCCTCGAGTCTCGCGCCGAGCCGTTCCAATTCGCTGTAGGGATTTGTTTCCTTCAACAACTTCAAAATTGAGAGGCCCGCAGTCACAGCAAGAGGGTTCCCCGATAGCGTGCCCGCTTGATAAACGGGACCGAGAGGCGCGAGCTTATTCATCACGTCGGCTCGTCCTCCGAAAGCGCCAACGGGCAAGCCCCCACCGATGATCTTGCCCAGGCAAGTGAGGTCCGGTTTTACGCCGAATAGTTGCTGCGCGCCTCCATAGGCAACTCGGAATCCGGTGATCACTTCGTCGAAGATCAGGAGAGCGCCGTGACTGGCGGTGATTTCACGGACGGCTTCAAGGTATCCGTCGTGCGGAGCGACACACCCCATGTTTCCTGCTATAGGCTCGATGATCACGCAAGCGATCTCGCTTCCCTGATCTTCAAACGTTTTGGCGAGCGCGTCCTTATCATTAAATGAAACGACGATGGTGTTGCGAGCAAAGTCTGCCGGCACACCCGCGCTGTCAGGTGTTCCGAACGTGGCCAGTCCGGATCCTGCCTTAACCAACAGACTGTCACTATGACCGTGGTAGCAGCCTTCGAATTTGACGATTCGATCGCGGCCGGTGAACCCGCGCGCCAGACGAATAGCGCTCATAGCGGCTTCAGTGCCAGAACTGGTTAAGCGCACAAGTTCGATTGAAGGAAATGCAAGACAGATCTCGCGAGCGAGCTCGACCTCCAGTTCAGTGGGCGCGCCGTAGCTTGTGCCGCGGCCAGCAGCTTCGCGAATGGCTTCGATGACCGCCGGGTGCGAGTGCCCTACAATCATCGGTCCCCACGAGCCTACATAGTCAATGTATGTATTGCCGTCAACGTCAGTGATGTGCGCCCCGGCAGCTTCGCGAATGAACAACGGTCCGCGGCCGACCGCGCGAAACGCCCGGACAGGACTGTTGACTCCTCCGGGGATCACGCTTTCCGCGCGCTTGAAGAGCTCTGCTGATTTCGCTGTGTCGAGCTTTGCCATGTTTGGCCTCGTGATAAGATGAACGACAATCGTGAATCGTGAATCGTAAACTGTGGTTGAGTAAAAGATCAATGAAGGCGAAGCATCACTTTTGGACTTCACTTGCTGCCGGCGGCGCGGTCTACTGGGCTACGGGTTCCGGCGCGGCATTGGCAGGTTCGATGGTCGGCGGCTTCTTGATTGACGCCGATCACTTGATCGATCAGTTGTGGTCGATTCGTCACGGCGCTCCGTTCAGAAAAAAACCCTTACCTATTAGCCCGAGCGATGGTCCAGGGCGACCATTACGCATGTGGTTGACTAAGTATCTTCGACCGCGCAAGTTGCTTCGTCTTCCGCTTGTCTTTCATTCTTACGAATTACTTTCAGCGATCGTGGCGCTGACAATCGTAGTGCGCAGCCCGTTCCTCATTGGTTTGCTGTCGGGATACGTATTGCATCTCTTGCTGGATATGATTCGGCATCACCACGAATTTCGGTCACCGCTTTTCTACCTGCTAACCTACAGACTGTCGAAGGGCTTTCAACGGGATCGCTTGATCAAACCCGAATATCTTTAGCCTTGGACCGCGAGGATGCTAAGACCACGCCAAACTTCAGCAGAGCAGGTCGAGGTTTGTAATATTGTCAGAGCCATAAACATCGCCTATAATCGGCTTGCATCGTGGCCACTCGAATAGATAAACGCGACCTGCCCTGGGTCGCCCTCATCGTGGTGTCATTCATCATTGGCCTGGCCGTCTCGTGGGAGCGGTGGGGCAACCCGCTCGTAGACTGCGGCCGTGAGATGAATCAACCGCTCAGACTCGCACACGGCGAGATGTTATATTCGAGTGTCCGTCACATCTATGGTCCGCTATCTCCGTACTTGAACGCCCTGCTCTACCGAATCTTCACGCCCTCGTTATGGGTGTTGTTTGCGGACGGAATCGTATCGGCCCTATTCATTCTCGCAGTAGTCTATTGGCTTTCTCGTCAGATGATGGGGCGCGCCGCCGCCAGCGCGGCGACACTCGGAGTAATGTGGCTGTGCGCATTCAAGCAAGCCGGCAACTACATTCTTCCTTACTCTTACTCAGCACTTCACGGTTGCGCATTTGGATTGGCTTGCCTTGCGATGCTGGTGCGGTTCGCGCAAGAGTCGGAAGACGATGCGCCAAAGAAGTCTGGCTATAAGCCTTTGATGATGGCAGGCGCTTTTTGCGGTCTTGCCATCCTCGCAAAGACCGAGATGGGATTGGCGTCGGTGAGCGCCGGCCTTATTGCCGCTGTGCTTGTTGGCTATCCGAGCTTGCGCCGAGCTATGCGATGCTCGGTGATGTTTATTCTACCCCTCGTCCTGTTGGTGGGCGGGTGTTACGGGTACATCGCTGCGCAAGTTGGATGGCATACTCTCGCTGACGACAGTCTTCTTTTCTTCAGACACTTGCCACCCGAGTTGGTCTATTTCAATAAACGAATGTCGGGCTTTGATCAGCCTTTGCAATCGCTGATACAGATGATAGGAGCGGCAGCGCGCCTGGCTTCGCTTGCAGCCATCATTGCGACCATCAGCTTACTTGCTACACGGGTCAAGCAAGCACCGGCCGCCGCTCGAATTCCGCTTGCAGATTTGAGCGTAAGCGATGCGGGCAAAGCGAGCTACCTGCAGATATGGTCTTTGCTCGCGGCCTCTCTTCTCATATTCGTGCTGATACCGTTTGCCGGAACGCTCAATTGGGAACAAGGTCCCTATTTGGCAATGCCCTTTCTCTTGCTCGGATTATTGCTGCTCGAATTTAAGCGCTATCGCAAGCAAGCTGCGATGGGCGGCAAAGAGAGTAAGACTATCATCGTCCTGATAATGGCCGTGTTCGCTCTTGCGAGCCTCGCGCGGGTGATTTTGAGAGTGCGAAGCGGCGGCGCTTACAGCTCATACCTGCTGCCGGCTTCGATCGTGGTTTTCACCTATACGTGGGCGCATCCGTTTGCTGACTCGTTTCGAGAAGTCAGAACTCGAAAGCTTGCTCGAACCATCGTAATCACGTTGCTGATCGCCGATGCCGCGCTCACTGCCGGCCTTCTTTCATATCGCTATCGCGATAAGAACACTTACGAGTTGAAGACTGATCGAGGGACAATGCTTGCGGTACCGGACCTTGGAGAGTCGATGGATGAGGCGATCAGGTACATCAAGCGCGAGACGACAGAAGGCGAGCCAGTTGCCGTAATGCCTGAAGGCACCTCACTCAACTTCTTCACCGATCGCCCAAATCCATTAAGAGAAGAAATTTTGACTCCGGGCTATCTCGACACTGCCGGAGAGCAACGCGCGATCGAACACTTGAAGAACTCGAACACTCGACTCGTACTGGTAACTAATCGGCCGACTCCGGAGTTTGGCCCGCAGGTTTTCGGGCGCGACTACTGTCAGGTGTTGATGCAATGGATCCAGAACAACTATGAAGAGTGCGCAATCTTCGGCCCCGACCACGACCCTAATCAACAAATCGGCGACAAGACCTTCTTCATCCGGGCCTACCGAAAGCGCGAATCGTGAATCGTAAATCGTGAATCGTAAATTGTGAAGTCGTGAATCGTGAATTGTGAATACTATTCACGACTTCACGATTCACGATTCACAATCTTAATGCCCTTCTCTCGAGCGGTCCGGATCGCTTCTTCGTAGCCGGCATCGACGTGTCTAGCCACTCCAATGCCCGGATCATTGGTGAGCACTCGATTCAAACGCCTCGCGCTGTCTTCACTGCCATCTGCAACAGTCACTTGTCCCGCATGAAGCGAGTAGCCGATGCCGACTCCGCCGCCGTTGTGAATCGAAACCCAACTCGCGCCTGATGCTGTGTTCAGCATCGCGTTCAACAGAGGCCAATCGGCGATCGCATCCGAACCGTCGAGCATTGCTTCGGTTTCGCGATACGGGGAGGCGACAGATCCCGCATCCAGGTGATCGCGGCCAATCACGATGGGTGCTTCAAGTTTGCCGCTGTGGACCATGTCATTCATCGCTTCGCCAAACTCCGCGCGCTCCCCGTAGCCGAGCCAGCATATTCTCGCAGGCAAGCCTTGAAACTTGACGCGCTCGTTTGCAAGCTTGAGCCAACGCGAAAGCACCTCGTCGTCGGGGAACAGCTCGAGTGCGAGCTGGTCCGTCTTTCGAATATCATCCGGATTACCGGACAATGCAGCCCATCGAAACGGGCCGCGCCCTTCACAGAACAAGGGTCGAATGTATTCAGGGACAAATCCCGGAATATCGAAGGCATCTTCGACGCCCGCCTGTTTTGCTTGAGATCGAATATTGTTACCGTAGTCAAACGTCACTGCTCCCTTTCGCTTCAACTCCAGCATCGCGGCAACGTGTGTTGCCATCGCGTTCATCGAGCGACGAACATATCCTTCCGGCTCATTCAGTCTCAGCTCGGATGCTTCTTCGAGCGTCAAGCCGTTTGGTACGTAACCATTCAACGCGTCGTGAGCGCTTGTCTGATCCGTTAAAACATCCGGAACAATCCCACGCCTCGCAAGCTCGGGGATGACGTCGGCGCAATTACCGACGAGCCCCACTGAAATCGCCTCGCCTCTCGCGCGAGCTTCTTCAATGGCGCGCATTGCTTCATCGAGTTTTGTCTCCATCTGATCGCAGTAACCGGTTTTGATTCGCTTTTCGATTCGTAAAGGATCGACTTCTACGCCGAGAAAGCACGCTCCATTCATCGTCGCCGCAAGCGGTTGAGCGCCGCCCATTCCGCCCATTCCTCCCGACACAATCAGCTTGCCCTCGAGCGAGCCGCCGAAATGTTTTTTTGCCGCCGACGCGAATGTCTCAAACGTGCCTTGAACGATTCCCTGACTGCCGATATAAATCCACGAACCTGCGGTCATCTGGCCATACATAGTCAAGCCCATTCGCTCGAGCCGGTGAAATTCATCCCAGTTTGACCATTGACCAACCAGGTTCGAGTTGGCAATCAACACGCGCGGCGCGAATTCGTGAGTCCGAAAAACTCCGATGGGTTTGCCGGACTGCACAAGAAGAGTCTCGTCATTCTCGAGGTCTCGAAGACAGCGCACTATCGCTTGAAACGACGGCCAATCTCGCGCGGCTTTTCCTGTGCCGCCATACACAATCAACTCGTCAGGCTTTTCTGCTACGTCGGGATCAAGATTGTTCATCAGCATGCGGAGTGCTGCTTCTTGATGCCAGCCCTTGCAACTGATTTGAGTACCGCGAGGAGATCTTATTGTGGCTTGATTCATGCGTTAATGTCCCGGTGTGTCTTTGAAATGTGAGACTGATTCGACATATTGCGATAGTAGGACAAGCTTATTGGCAGGATGAAAGTTTAGCATAAGAACCGGCGGAACTTGACCGCGATCGCGACGTTTGAACATGACCCAAGCAGGTTATTGATTCGTGAACCTGGTTGATAGTATTGTTTGCGCTGATGTAGCATTATACTCGCGCGAAGAAGTCTGGGAGCCCCATTCCCAGTCGCGCGTTCGATAAGACTGAGCAGAAGAGGTTGAACATGGCACGGCTCGCTGTCCCCATTCAGGATTCCAAGTTGTTCACCTATGTCCTGGCTGCAATCGCAATGTCCGGTTATGATGCTGTCGCGACGATGCAGCATATCGGCCGCGGAATAGCCGCCGAAGGCAATCCGCTGATGGCCTCGCTGATTCAACACAACGCGGTGTTGTTCTTCCTGGTCAAAATGAGTGTAACCTCCTTCGGTTTGCTCGTCTGCTACAACTACTGCCATCTCCGGGCCGCGCGCATGGGAATAAAGCTCGTCGTGGGTATTTATCTGTTCCTCTGTGCTTATCACGGGATGATATTAATCTTCGGCTAGACTTCTCCGAGACGCCGAATAACGGGAACGAGCTGTTCGATGTAGGACGACAGCGCGGCATCTCGCTCGAGCGTCGGAACGACTGCGCGTATGCGCGAATAAGCCTCAGCAAGGCGCGGTCCCGGTTTGAGCGGTTTTAGAAAATCCAGTCCCTGAGCTGCACACATCGCTTCAATAGCAACGATCACCTCAACGTTTTTTACGATATGGGTGAACTTCAACGCGGAAGTCATTCCCATGCTCACGTGATCCTCCTTGTTGCCGGATGTTGGAAGATTCGCCACAGACGCGGGGTGCGCGAGGACATTATTTTCAGCGATCAGCGACGCGGCTACAATCTGCGCGATCATCATCCCGGAGTTC
>Ga0075426_10004105_pt1 | contig 10357 bp, 11 predicted proteins | sample SoiMethybrSBSTD5_FD_75304 | JGI IMG/M metagenome (GOLD analysis project Ga0075426, IMG submission 75304) | Bulk soil microbial communities from a Populus tree surrounding site in Tennessee, USA - Soil MetaG P. TD hybrid SBSTD5 | ecosystem: Environmental > Terrestrial > Soil > Tree plantation...
GTGCGGCCGGCGTATTTTTCCGGCTTGTAGTCCGCCGGATAACTGACGGAAAAAGTCCGAGAGTCGCCCGCCTTTACCCCGGATAGCGCTTCGTTGAATTCCTTCAGCACGCCCTGCGCTTCGAGTTCAATAGCGATGTCTTGTTGTTTAAGCTCGTCCTCAGATTCGGCGGCAGGAGCTTGCTCGTTGGCTTTGTACTCGCCGGTGAGGTTGACCGTCACGATGTCACCGGCTGCGGAGGGGCGATCTTCAACCGGCACTAGTTCAGCCTGTCTCTGACGCAGATGGTCAATGGCCTGATCGACATCTTCATCTCGGATTCGGTAAACGCGCTTGGTGATCGGAAGCTCTTTGTAATTAGACAACGTTACTTCGGGAGCGACCTCTACGTTGAATGTGACGTCGATTGATTCATCATCGTTGAACTTCAGGTCTTCGACCGATGGCTCACCCACGACCTTTAGGTCTTTTTCGCGAATCGCGTCTCCCAGAGAGTTCGGCAAGAGCTGCGAGAGCATTTCATCGCGAAGTTCTTTCCTGAATCGAGTCTTCACGACAGACTTGGGCACCTTGCCTCGTCGAAAGCCCGGCACAGTGACCTTGCGCGCGAGGTCTGTCGCGATCTTATCGGTTTCCGCACGAATCGTTTCGCCGGGAATCTCGAGTCGCAATTGTTTTTTACATTGTTGTTGATCGGTAACTGTTATGTTCAAGATCTATTCTCAACTTTCAAGAGGAGCGGAGAACTTCGCCGGCCATAGATTTGTGGTGCGAAAGGGGGGACTCGAACCCCCACACCTTACGGTACCAGATCCTAAGTCTGGCGCGTCTGCCAATTCCGCCACTTTCGCATTTCGAAGTCTAGAATATGAAAGATAGTTGATCGTAACGCGCGTTTGCAACCACGGCTAGTGGGGTAACTAATACCCCACTAACCAACAAGCCCGATGAGCCGCCTGATCGCCATAATTCTGCGGCCATTATGCAGCCTAATCCGGCTCTGGTTGGATTGCACGACCGGAATCGAAAAATTGCGACTTGGCGGGCTGTTTCCGAAGTAGGCACACCATCTGTAAGTTACACTCGGAAGAGTGGTGAGTAGTGTTTACCACTTGAATACTTTTTAGTCACACTGGCGCACTATGTATCCAGAGTCAATAACTCTTTCAATCGGGAGCCCGTTTCATTAAGCGTTCAAAGCCTTCCTTTTTGTGAGCTATAGCGAACTCGCGCATTAGCGATTCCGGCTCTGCTCTCGTGGAATATAAAATGCACGTAGCACGAGTGTGGTCTTGTTCGCATTCACGCGTAGCAAGGCTTTTCAGACGCCTCAACAATCGTGAAAAACTAAGTGCCAAACGACCAATTTTCTTCGCTCCATTTCGAAGCAATTGGCAAGATGAAGGATACTCTCCTATGTCACACAAAACTCATGAAACCAACGCAGGGGAAAGTTTCAATGGCGATTCAAGCCAAGATCAACACGTAAATAGACGTGGTTTCCTCCAGTCAGCCCTCGGTGCTTCCGTGGCCGGTGGGATCATCGCAGCAACCGGACTTCCAGAAACCGCATCAGCACAAACCGGGCCACCTAGTGCTACGGGCATCTTTTACAAAGCCAGGCTCGTAACCAGAATTTGTGATGAACTGAGGGCCATTGATATCGAGGCAGATTTATTTGTTTTTTGCTTAGCTGGTGGAGAAGATCCCACCATAGTGCAGGATCAAGTAAGAGCCTATTTTGAAAGGCTTGCCAATGAAGCCATCGAGTTTAACCGAATCCGCGGAATCTCTCTTGAGGGATTGCGAAAGATTAGCTTCACGAAAGACATGGTTCCAGGAGGGGTATTGCTTGAAGAACTCAATGAGCCTCTATTTGCGCAACTCAGTAGGAAGAAAGGCCAAAGGTTAATGGTCAGCGTTGAAGATGCGAGTTGTCAATGTTCCTGGTGCTACACTGGCACTTCAGAGGGCCTTGAGCGGTTTCGCTCTAGGTTGCCTCATGTAGGCTAAGGCAAAGATCCGCACTTATCCGAGGAGTTATCTAGAATAATCTAGTATATATTTGGTGCGCACCGCGCCCAGTCAGCCTTTGGTCTCAACGGTGGCTGGGAAGCGCCATGCCCACGGACATGGCGGAGAAAGCGAAGCTCTTATTTCAACTGCTCACGTCAGCAAAAAGACATCCTTCTTGTCGGTGGTGATGTCCTAAGCTTGAGTTGGTCGCCGTCCTCGATCGATCATAGCCAAACGCGATCCCGAATCCTATTCGCGAGCAGGTCTGGTGTGCAATAGGTATGTGCAACTACTCAGGCCATCCAATGATGCAAGACTGGTCGATGTGCGTCCGAGCACGATTTAGAACCGCTTCGTGCGCTAGTTGATTCAATCTGCACGAGGTATCCTGAGGCGAAGCGGAGCGACGTTGAAAAGCGTTGTGTCACTCTCGTTATGAAGCATCAATCAAGCGTAACATGCCTGAGATCCTTGACCCTGGGGAATTCAGGAGATTTGTTCCGCAATGGCTTGAGATGGCCGGGGTCACTGAAGTGACCTTGTCTGACGACTTCATAAAGCTGTTAAGGGAGACGCGTGTGATTAGAGACGATTTATGAAGTGCTCGTTGAGGGCATTGAACATAGGAAGGGCGACCTTGGGAGTCCATTTTCCTGATGCAAACGAAGCACACGTGTAGTACAATGCCACGTCCGGTTCGCGACAAAGATCACCTAAGCCGCCAATAAAATCTGGCGGGGTGAACTGGAGATTATTGAATGTGGGTTAGCGGGCCGCTGACAACTTACGCGCGCAGCCTGCTCCACATCATGAGAGCCAGCGCCAGCACTAACGCGCCGGTTCCGAAGTCAAAACCGGAGTGCGAGTGCGAGCGGATCGGAGAAGCACTTTGATCGAGAGACTTCTCAGGTTTATTGGGCAACGGCCTGCTGCTGCCTCCCAGTTCGCCGGGGTCACAGATGCAGCCGGGCCCGCCACATTGGCACCAATCACCGTTTAACGTATGACCAGCGATGGCGATCGTAGCAAACGGAGCTGAAGTGGCAAGCTTGTCATTGTTGGAAATCGAAAACCACATGGGCAGCAACACTATGCATACGGCTGCTAGAAGCAATCTTATTCTCACAGAGTTTTCCTCCTTTGAACGGCTGGCTGAACTCGATCTTGGAGTCAGCCACGGCGGATTGTATCAAGCCATCAGGCAGACTCTCATTAGCGCCATTCGTACAAATCTGGCGTTCACAGACCTCGCCAACAGGCTCATTTCGGTTGCCGATCACGCTTACGCGACTCGCGCGATGGATGTCGTTAGCTTTGTAGGCCAACTGTTATCCGGATTGCCAGTCGCCGCCGGATTGCAAAGCATCGGACACTACTACGAGGCGTTGAGTCTCAACCGAAGGGGTTGTGGTGACACTGTTCGGGCAGGTTCTTTGCTGGAGCGAGTCGCACTAGGCGGCCCGTTACGATTCCGAGCGAGAGCGATGCTTGCCCTCGGAACAAAGTCTCTTAAGGCATGCAACACGGACGGGGCGATGGCATTTTACCGCGAAGCGATGCGCATCACGGAGCGTGACTCATCCTTTGACACTGTAAGCTTTTACTTCGCAAGTCAGATGACTGCCGTGGTCAAAGCTTTGGAGGGTGACCATCGAGGCGCCTTAGGTGATCTGGAAAAAATGTTGCCGCTGGTTCGCGTCGCCAGTTCATCGCAGCCTTATGCGTATTACGATTATTTGAACAGCCTCGCAGTAGAGTTGTGCGAAGTGGGGAGACTCGAAGAGGCAGAGAACGTCTCTCGGGTGGTGCTTGCATCGCCTTACGCCGGCGCTTATCCCGAGTGGCGCGACACGCGCGACGAGATACAATTCAAGGGACGGCGAGCGTCTCGCTCCACGGTTGCGTTTAGCCGGACAAGATCCGAAACTGATGACGCTTCGTCAGCCCGGCGAGACAGCGCGGCCAGTGATTCAGCGGTCGGCAAAGCAGTCTCACCAAACGAGAACCTTGTGCGCCTGCCTGTAGCTGAGCGCGCTGAGAGCTTCCCGCAGTCCCCTGCGACAAGCGAGTTGGCGCGCGTGCTCAGCATTCAAGAGTGGAAAGAAAGCATGCCTAAAAGATCAACCATCGATCCTCAACAGAAGACAAATCAGAAGGCAACGATCGCCGGACAGAAACAGGCCAGACTCAGAGAATTGAGGAACCTGGAGACGAGGGAGTTGCTGTTCGGACTGATGGATGCGGTCGGCGATGAGAATATCAGTGACGATCAAATTATCCGAGCGCTAATCGTCCTTGAAGGCCTTGAGCCGGACTCGGACCACAGCGCCTAGCTTGTTGTATTCTTCCTCCGGGATCTCGGCTTCGCGGCCACGCCTCTAAGTGACTTGAGAACCGTGGCCCTTTCTTTTGGCGACAGCCGCAGTAGCTCATTCAGAATGTCGACTATATCGGGAACCGCGACGGCCTTTTGAACGGTCTCGAGGATGATCATGAGTTCCGCTGCCGGACTGACCTTGCGGTTGCCACCGAGCCCATCGGGCATGCCGCAAGCGAGATGAAACAGCAGATCGGGGTCGACGCCGAGTCCGTCGGCCAGAGCCTTCAGTTTTTCAGCCGATGGATTGCCGGCCCTCCCGATCGAGATGCTGGCAACGTAGGCGTCGGTTATTCTTCCGCCCGACAGACGCTGGACGTCTTTGTGCGTCAAGCCCTTGAGCTTCATAACTCGCCTTACGTACTTGCTCAGATCGCGCTCGGACATAATCCGCCCTCTCCCATCGCCGTGAATATTTTCGCTCGCGCTGAAAATATTCATTGACACCCTTATTACGCCCGGCTTAAGATCGCGTCGCCAGATATATTCAGCGGTCCACAATATAAACACTGGCGAGCTGGTCCGTGATTTCCGGAGCGATTCGCACTCATTAGTATCATATCGGCATCAGGCGGCTCAATTCATGAGAGAAATAAAGATGCCGCGAATTCCTGCAGGCATCGCCTGGAAACGACAGTAAGAGTGGAGTCAGCGGCAATGAAACATACCGACGGCTATGGCGCTCCGGAGAGCGCGGTACTCGATCCAAGGGTCCAGAGAGCCATTGACTTCATGAATGCCAATTTTCACCGAAGAATCTCGATACGCGACCTGAGTGCCGAGGTGAATCTTTCGACTCCGCGCCTTTCACACCTTTTCAAAAGCGAAACCGGAGTCGCGCCAGGCGAGTACTTGGCAAGATTGAGAATGGAAAAGGCAAGCCAACTCCTGGCAACCACTTTCATGAGCATCAAGCAGGTCATGGCAGAGGTCGGCTACAACGATAAGGGCAACTTCGCGCGCTCCTTCAAAAGACACTTTCAGCTGACTCCGTCTGAATACAGAAAGCGCGCGCTGAGGCCCTAATAGAACCGTGGAGCTGAATTCGCCGTTTAATTCTCTAGCGCGTTGCTGCCCAGTCCTCCAACGAAATGAACTTTGAGCCATCGAACACTTCAATCTTGTAAACCGGATGAATCTCCCAGACTGATCTACGCAACGGATTGCCGCCGCCGGCCGGCTTGGCGCATGAGGAAGGTACATGGCTGCCATCGAAGAAGAGCTGGCCCGTAATTCTTACCCGAATTCCTTTCACCGGGAGCGGCTTTGTTACGTGCGGCGAAGTGCAGGGATCGCAATCGAATCGGTCCCACACCAGCGGCCTGAAGTGCGGGATGATCTCTGCGGTTACGCTCGAACACTCTTTCACGCTCGGCGAAACGGCCGGCACGAGCGCGATATGGATATCGTTCCATTCAAGGAGGGAGTTCTTGCAGTTGACGCCTTCGCCCGCAAAGCCGAATGGGAAAGTGTCGTCATGCTTTGCGTCAAACACAAACGCGTCAAGCATCACGAGGTCGCCCTCACCCAGATTGACAGCTTTGTTGGTTGAATCCACCGTTGAGAGTCCGTGTAACTTCGCTCGATCGGCGGGCTGCGGCGGGCCACTCTTGCCGTAACTGATTTTGTGCTGGCGCACCATCAGGTCGACGGCTTGCTGCAGCTTGTCAATGGAAGCAAAGTTGATCTGAACGGGAGTTCCCGTAGCGCACAGATTATTCTTGACCTGGTTCTGTGCTTTATCGGGTTCCCTGGAAGCGCATCCTTCGTTTGGACAATGCTCGTCGATGTCGTGACTCACTCCGCCCTGGAACGGAAGTGTGCAGCCCACCACAAATTTTTGATCGACATTGCAATTTGAGGGATTGGCTGGCGGGTTGTCAGCGCAATGAGAACCCGCGTGATGCGGCGGTTTTTTCTTTCCGCGCTTTTTCGAACTTTTTCCAGTCGAGGAGCTGCTTTTCGACGTGCTGTTTGTGCTCTTTTGTTGCGAAGCACTCGCAGCGATAAGTGACGCCCCTGTAATCAAAAGAACAACAGAAATCGCAACGCAAAGGTACCATCTGAGTCTCATAGTTTCTCCTTTTGTGGCACGGTCGAGGTTTACTTTGAACCTCGCCGTGAGTGATTCAAATTGTTAGAGAGGTCACGCCGTTGCGCGGCTACTCTATGCCTCTCGTATTCCGTAGTCAACCGAACCAAGACGTAAGCAGAACTTTGAAACTCTCTCAACTTGACAGCGCCCGAAGCTGAAACCTAAGATGAGCTTCTGCAAAGGAATCAATTCCTAAACTCGAAGGTTAAAAGCGGATGACAGAGTTACTGGCGATCCTGCTTCAGGCTCCACCTCGAACGGGCGGCTCGTCATCAACTTCGACGGGCGCCGCTCCATCAATCTACGGCTACATCCCGATCATTCTTTTCTTTTTGATTGCGGTGCTCTTGCCGGTGGTGCTGCTCGGATTATCGAGACTCGTACAACGACGCGTGTTCGAGCGTGAGAAACTGCTCCCTTACGAGTGCGGGGTCGATCCGATTGGCGACGCTCGCGATCGTTTTTCGGTTCGCTTTTACATCGTCGCGATGTTGTTTTTGATCTTCGATGTTGAAACGATATTTCTGTTTCCCTGGGCGATTATTTACGACAAGCTCGCGATGTTCGGCTTGGTTGAAATGCTGGTCTTTGTCGGGGTCCTGGTAGTCGGCTACTACTATGCCTGGCACAAGGGAGCGCTCGAGTGGGCGTAGAAGAATTGCCGAATTAGGATCGCGGATTTCGGATCGAAGATATGGCTAAAGAAAGAGAAGAAGTAGTTGAATCATCGAGTGGGATCATAACAACGACAGTTGATTTCGTTTTCAACTGGGCTCGCAAGTCTGCGCTTTGGCCGATGACTTTTGGACTTGCCTGCTGCGCAATCGAGATGATGGCGACTGGCGCATCCCGGTTCGATCTCGATCGATTCGGCGCCGGAGTTTTTCGACCCAGTCCTCGCCAATCGGATCTTATGATCGTTGCCGGTACTCCAACCCTGAAGATGGCGCCGATAATCAAGCGCGTTTGGGATCAGATGCCCGAGCCGAAGTGGTGCATTGCGATGGGCGCGTGCGCATCGACTGGCGGACCATTTCCGACGTATTCGACGCTGCAAGGAGTCGATCGAGTCGTGCCGGTCGATGTGTACATCCCCGGCTGTCCGCCGCGCCCTGAAGCGCTGATCTATGGATTGATGCGGCTTCAAGACAAGATCATGCAAGAGCATCCGACGCAGTACGCATTCGGCCGCGGCAGTGTCACTCAGGAAGAGGCCGAAGGCGAAGCGGAAGGCGCCGAAACGGCCGCGTAGTACGGATTAAAGAGAGCTAACCTAAAGCGCAGGGAAAAAGAATCCCTGCGCTTTTCGCTTTTGCAAAGAAGATGTCGAAGGCTTCTAACGCACTTGAGCAAAAACTCATCGAGCGGATCGAGCGCGACGGCCCGATAACTTTTCGCGATTTCATGCAAGCGGCGCTTTATGACGCTGAGCATGGCTACTATTCGACATCGCGTTTAAAGATCGGCGCGGATGGGGACTACTACACATCGAGCAACTTACATTCGGCGTTCGGCGCTACATTGTCGCGAGCGTTCATCCAGTTGTGGAACAACTCGACTGAACCTCTGACGGTTGTAGAGTTTGGAGCAGGAACTGGACAGCTCGCGCAGGATTTTCTTTCATCAATGCGCGATGAAAGCCCGGCTTGCTTCGAAACGGTGAGTTACATTCTGATAGAAACGAGCTCGCATATGCGAGAGCTTCAGCGGGATAGACTTGTTGATTTCCGCGATTGTGTCAGTTGGCTCGATATTGAAGTCCTGGAGGGCTCACCCGTGACAGCAATCGCCTTCTCCAATGAATTGATCGATGCACTGCCAGTGCATTGTGTGCGACGACATAACAACCGAATCCAGGAGCTTTATGTTGGCAAGATGTCCGGCAAATCGGATCTTGCGCTCGCGTGGGCCGAGCCGTCGACGGCCGCGTTGATGAAGTACATCGAGCGTTGCAATGTCCCCATGAAAGAAGGTCAAACAGTTGAGATAAACCTCGACGCTGTTAAATGGCTTCGAAAAGTAGCGCGCGCACTCCGACGCGGGTTTCTCGTTACGATCGACTACGGCGATCTTGCCCGTGAATTGTGGAAAGCGGAAAGGAGCCGCGGCACGCTTCGGTCGTTCTACCGGCATCGATTGATTGATTCACCATTGCAACGCGTTGGCGAGCAGGACATCACAGCAAGCGTTAATTTCACGTCATTGATAGAGTATGGATGCGACTTCGGTTTTGAATTGCAAAGCTTTGAGCGACAAGCGGCATTTCTCACTCGAATGGGTTTGATAGAGCGACTCGACGCCGAATACGGCCCAATCGATACGTTGGACAATTTAAAGGAAAGATTGGCGGTCAAGAATCTGTTCGTTCCCGGAAGCATCAGCGATAGCTTCCGTGTTCTCATTCAAAAACGGATCACGACCACATAGTTTTCAACGAGTAGATATGGGTGTTGAACACGTCGCGCTGATTTGCCTTGCCATTCTTGTCGTGGCGTTACTTTATTCTTCGGTCGGGCACGCAGGCGCTTCAGGCTACATCGCGGTAATGACTCTGTTTGGACTCGTGCCTACGGTCATCAAACCGGCAGCTCTCGTACTCAACATCCTCGTGGCAAGCCTGACCGCCTGGCAGTTTTGGCGAGCCGGACACTTTTCATGGCGGCTGTTCTGGCCATTTGCGGTTCTCTCTGTGCCGTTCGCTTTTTTGGGCGGTTACATAAACCTCCCGACTCATATATTCAAAATACTGGTTGGCGTTGTTCTGTTGTATTCGGCTGCGCGGTTCCTCCTTCAAACGGGGACCGAGCAAGAGCCTCGCGAACCGTCCAAGCAGGTCGCGCTCTCAGTTGGGGCCGGGCTTGGCTTACTTTCAGGACTGACTGGAACTGGTGGCGGCATCTTTCTTACTCCGCTGATGATCTTCATGCGTTGGGCTAGGACGAAAACGGCCTCGGCCGTTTCAGCCTTTTTCATTCTGGTCAATTCGATTTCAGGCCTTGCAGGAAATATAAGCAGCACCAAACAACTTCCACTCTTTGCGCTACCGATGGTAATCGCCGCATTGTCGGGCGGCGCTGTCGGCTCATATCTCGGAAGTCGTAAATTCTCACCCGGCTTCATAAAAAAGATTTTAGCTGTGGTTCTGCTTATTGCAGGCTACAAACTGATCTTCACTTGAGTAGGATTCAATCAAGCCGAAGTATCGCTATATGCGGCAAGTTCCGATATCGCTGTTGATAGTCCATGCCATATCCGACAACGAACACGTCCGGGATTTCAAAGCCGCGATGTGCAATCGGAAGGTCGATTATGCGGCGCGCTGATTTATCCAGGAGCGTGCAAATATCGACGCTTGCCGGTTTCCGTTGTTGAAGCGCTTGCAAGAGGTAGTTCGCGGTGAGTCCGGTGTCGATTATGTCTTCGACCAACAGCACGCTGCGCCCGGCGATACTCTCATCCAAATCCTTTGTTATGCGTACGACACCAGAGTGCGGAGGATCGGCGTAACTGGAGATTCCCATGAAGTCGATCGAGCACGAAAGATCCATCGCGCGAAGCAAATCTGCGGCGAAGATGAACGACCCTTTTAGTATCGCAACGATGGCAAGGTCTTTCCCGTCATACGCTTGTGAGATTTCCTGGCCAAGCTCTGAAACCCGCTCCTGGAGCCGATTCTGGGGTATCAGCACCTTTTGAAGCTCTGCTTCGACGCTTGAAATTTTTTTCATAAAATATTTCCGTCATGAGTGCATTTTTTTGTTGACAAAAATAATTCCTATGGTAGTATCACACCCGCTCGATTGGCAACAATCGGGTCCGATCCCGAGAGGTTGAAGTAGAAATATTCAAGTTCGCATGTTTGCTGATGC
>Ga0075426_10004106_pt1 | contig 10357 bp, 8 predicted proteins | sample SoiMethybrSBSTD5_FD_75304 | JGI IMG/M metagenome (GOLD analysis project Ga0075426, IMG submission 75304) | Bulk soil microbial communities from a Populus tree surrounding site in Tennessee, USA - Soil MetaG P. TD hybrid SBSTD5 | ecosystem: Environmental > Terrestrial > Soil > Tree plantation...
CTCGCCGGCCTCGCAGTACTGCTGCCGCGCTGGCGGTAACAGAAGTACGATGCTCCCCGGGGATCCTCGGGGAGCTCATGCGCACAGGCACCGATCGCTTCAAGGCATCGCTCGCGCGGGCTAAGGCCGCGCACCTCGACACGCTGCTGAAGAACGTCGCCGTCGACGAGGAGCGCGAGGCAACCCCCGCGCAGGTCGAGGCGCGGCGGCTCGCCATCCAGCGCAACGTCGCCGACCCGCTCGCCGCGCGCGTGCGCCTCGAGCGCATTCTCAAGGGCAACGACCTCTCCGACATCTCGTACCTCGAGCAGGGCCTCGCCGCGGCGCGGCCGGTCTGCCGCATCGTGCTGCGCAAGAACGACAGCCTCGTCGGCTACGGCACCGGCTTCCTCGTCGCGCCGGGCGTGCTCATGACCAACCAGCACGTGTTCGAGGACGCGTCGTGGATTCGCGAAAGCATCGCCCAGTTCCGCTACGAGCGCGACGTGCACGGCCTGGAGCTCGGCTCGGTCGACTTCGCCCTGCGCCTGACGCCTGCGCCGCTCATCTCCGCCGAGCTCGACTTCGCCCTGGTCCAGGTCGAGCCGCGCTCGCTGCGCGGCGAGGCGCTCGAGCCGTTCGCGTGGCTGCGCCTCGACCCGACGCCGGGCAAGGCGTTCGTCGGCGAATACCTGACGATCATCCAGCACCCGAAGGGCGAGCGTAAGCAGATCTGCGTGCGGGAGAACAAGCTCCTCAAGTACGCCGACAGGAATCCCTACGTCTGGTACGAGACCGACACCGTGTCGGGCTCGTCCGGCTCGCCGGTGTTCAACAACTCGTGGGACGTGGTGGCGCTGCACCACAGCTCGGTGCCGGAAACCAAGCGCGTGAAGGGGAAGGACGTCTGGCTGACGCGCGACGGCAAGGTCTGGGCCGCCGACATGGGCGAGGACGAGATCGCGTGGAAGGCGAACGAGGGCGTCCGCGTGAGCCGCATCGTCGAGCACCTCTCGTCGAAGCACGCGACGCATCCGCTCGCGCGCGCCGTATTGACCGCCAAGGATCCTCGCGCCTCTCATACCTTTAGTGAAAAGGAAAGCACCGTCGATCTCGGTGCGATCCAGGTGCGCCGCGACAGCACGGGCGCGCTGAGCATTTTCATCCCCGCGGCCGTGCCCGCCGTTGCCGAACCTGAAGAAACGGAAGAACCGGCGGCCCCGCTCGTCGCGCCGCAGGGCTTGCCCGTCCTCGAGAAGGTCGTCGTCAACCAGACGAACTACGCCAAGCGCAACGGCTACAGCTCGAGGTTCCTCGGCGCGGGCGCCACGGTGCCGCTGCCCAAGGTCGCAGCCGAGACCTTCGGCAAGCTGTTCCTGCTGCCGGGCAAGAAAGCGGAGCTCAAGTACTGGAACTACAGCGTGCTGCTGAACCGGACGAGGGCGCTCGCGTACTTCTCGGCCGCCAACGTCGACGCGGCGAAGTTCCGCGGCAACCGCGACGCGGACGGCGACACCTGGTTTCGCGACACGCGGGTCGACGCCGTCGACAAGGCGGCGCAGACGGGCAACGAGTTCTACAAGAAGCAGAGCACGTTCGAGGCCGACCGCGCGCTCAACCCCTTCGACCAGGGTCACCTCACCCGCCGCAGCGACCTGCAGTGGGGTCCGAGCGACGCGACCGCGAAGCGAAACGGCGACGATTCGTACCACTTCACCAACTGCACGCCGCAGCACTGGCAGTTCAACCAGAACAGCCGCGCGACGCCGGCGACCGGCATCTGGTTCCGGCTGGAAGACGCCGCGATCGCGTCGCTCGCCGACGGCGCGACGCGGCTCTGCGTCATCAACGGGCCGGTGTTCGACGCGCCGCTCTGCAAGGCCGGAACCGACGGGCGCCTGCGCCTGGACCTCAAGGGCAAGCGCATGCCCGACGAGGCCTTCGGCGGCGTCAAGATCCCGAAGCAGTTCTTCAAGGTCATCGCCTATGTCTCTGGCCAGGCGCTGAAAGCGAAGGCCTTCGTGGTGACGCAGGAAGACCTTCTCGCCGGCATCGCGCGGCTTCGCCCGGAGGAGGCGGCCCTGAGCGCCCTCGAGATCCGGCTCTACCAGGTGCGCATCGCCGAGCTCGAGCAGCTCACCGGCCTCGACTTCGGCCCGCTCTCCGCGCACGACGCCAAGCCCGGCCAGGAATCGCTGGTGCTCGACCAGGGCTTGCCAATCGTCGACGCAGCGCAGATCCTGTTTTAGATTGTCGTCTGGGAGGAAGACAATGAAGTGGCCAATGAAGTCGCTACTCGTCGGGGCGGTTCTCGCCGCAGCCGCGGGCGCCGCGCTCGCTCAATCGCAGCCTTTCCCTTCGCGTCCGATCACGCTCATCTCGCCCTTCCCGCCCGGCGGGTCGACCGACGTGGTCGCGCGGGTGATGGCCGAGCGCATGCGGCCGCTCCTCGGGCAGTCGGTCGTGGTCGAGAACGTCGGCGGCGCGGGCGGCAGCATCGGCGTCGGGCGCGTGGCGCGCGCTGCGCCCGATGGCTACACCATCGACCTCGGCCAATGGGACACCCACGTCGGCAACGGCGCGGTCTACAACCTGCCCTACGACCTGCAGAAGGACTTCGAGCCGATCGGGTTGCTCACGCTCAACCCTCAGCTCCTCCTCGCGAGGAAGAGCATTCCCGCGCAAAACCTGAAGGAGCTCGTGGCGTGGCTGAGGGCGAACCTCGGCAACGTCACCCTCGCCAACCAGACCGCCGGGGCGCAGGTCGCAGGCGTCCTGCTGCAGCAGGCGACCGACAGCAAGGTCATGTTCGTGCCCTACCGCGGCGGCGGCCCGGCGATGCAGGACCTCGTCGCCGGGCACATCGACCTCCTCGTCATCCAGGCCGCCGCCGGCCTGCCGCAGGTGCGTGCGGGAACCATCAAGGCCTTCGCGAATCTTTCGCCGAGCCGCTCGTTCGCCGTGCCCGGGATCCCGACCGCGGACGAGGGCGGCGTGCCCGGGCTTCACATTGCGGGGTGGTTCGGCTTCTTCGCGCCGAAGGGCACGCCCGCGGAGCCCATCTCCCGGCTGAACGCCGCGATGGTGCAGGCGCTCGCCGACCCTGCGGTCCAGGTGCGGCTCGCCGAGCTCGGGCTGGACGTTGCCTCTCGCGAGCTGCAGACGCCGGAAGGGCTGGCGGCATTCCACAAGGCGGAGATCGAGAAGTGGTGGCCGATCATCAAGGCCGCCGGCATCAAGGTCGAATAGCTCTAATTCGGGGTCAGAGCCCGAATTCGTTGTCACGTACGTGTGAACGAATTCGGGCTCTGACCCCGAATTAGAAGGATTTCTTGATCCTTATTCTTGATCTGCAAGGCCCCAGTAAGCGCCAGACGGGGCCGTCCGCCAGATGGGGTCAGACCCATTTGTCTTCACGAGCCGTCGATATACTCTTCGGCGAATATGAGAACGCGCGCAGTTGCCGCGGTGCTCGTCGCATGTCTGGTCGCCGGCTGCCACGGCGGCGGCGACGATAGCCCGCCCCCGAACCCGGGCACCGCGGGACAGCAGTTCGTCGTGACTCCGGCCAACATCGGCTTCGCCGCCGCGGGGACCGGCTCGCCGATCCCGGCCGCGCGGACCGTCATGGCGACCGTCACCGGCCCGACCGGCGGAACGCTCTTCGCGCACCTGGTTGTCAGCGGCGCGGCGGTCGATGCGACGACGAGCACCGTCGAGATCCTGAATCCGACCCAGGCGCGCATCACGGTCCGCCCCGCGTCGCCCTCGGTGCTCGGGCCCGGCAAATTCACGAGCACCATCACGCTCATCGCGTGCAGCACCGACTCGGCGTGCTCGGGCGCGCAGATCGGAGGAAGCCCGGCGACCATCAACGTCGCCTACCAGATCGGCGCCCAGACGCCGCCGCCGGAAAGCCTCGCGCCGTCGGTCGGCGCGGCCAGCGTGCAGGGCGACGTCGTGCTTCGCGGCACCGGCTTCGGCTCGGTCACCTCGGTCACCTTCGGCGGCACGGCCGCGGTGGACGTCGCCGCGTTGAGCGACAGCGAGATCCGCGCGACCTACCCCGCGCTCGCCGCAGGAACTCTCAACATCAGCCTGAACGCGAACGGGAGCGCGGTGCCGTTCGGCCAGTCGCTTACGCTCGTCCCGGCGGGAACGCTGGCGGCCGCGCAGCTCGCCTACGTGACGACGCCGCAGAACATGCGCGGGCTCGCTTTCGATCCGGTGACGCAGACGCTCTTCGTCGGCGTCGGCTTCTCCTCACCGACCAATAACCAGGTCCTGAGCTATACGTTCGCCTCCGGCCTCTGGCAGCTGCCGCAATCGGCGACGGTGGCGAATCTCAGGAATATCGCGTTATCGCTCGACCGCGCGCGGCTCCTTGCGCTCACCGATACGTCGGTCGTCGAGCTCAGTCCCACGTCGCTGATCGTCCAGGCGACAACGCTTCCCGGCGATGTAAATACGACAACGCCTGACGCGTTCCTCAAGGGCATCGTCCCCACGAACGACGGCCAGGCGTTCATCACCAGCAGCAGCCCGACCACCACCGGCCGGCACTGGCTCTACAACGTCGCCGCCCGCAGCATCACCGGTCCGTTCAACAGCTATGCCTTCCCCGCGACCGGCGGGCCGGACAACGGCACCCGCGCGGTCATCGTGCAGGGCGGCGCGGCGCTGCCGGTGCAGCAGTACAACGCCTTTACCGGCCTGGTCAGCGCCTCGACGGTGTCGCTGTCGCATTTCCACCCGGTGGCCGGGCGCGTGGAGAACATCAACCTGCCGGCCTTCGACCGCAACGGCAGCCGCATGCTCGTCGCCGCATTCAACGGCGGCACTTTCCACGCCGTCTACGACGCGAACTTCGACGAGCTCGGCCGCGTGCCTTCGGGCGACCTCACCGCGACCACCGCGGCCTACGCGATCTCCCCCGACGCGGCGCGCGCCTACATCCTCCAGATCGGCGCCGGCATCTGCCGCGTGCGCGCGTTCGATCTCAAGACGCCTCCCGGCGCGGGCGTGCAGTACCCGGAAGTCGCCCTCACCGGCTTCCCGATCAACCTCAGCCCGAACTGCCCCGGGAGCGCGTTCGACACGCCGAGCCGCATCCTCCTCAATCCGCCCGGCGACACGCTCTTCATCGCCGGCGATAGGCTCATCCGGGTGGTGCGCCTGCCAGGCTGAAAATCGGGCTCTGAACCCGATTTTCCTTCCCCGGTTTCAGGACGATCCGATAAACCGCGCCCTCCAGGGCAGCGCCATAATCCTTCGCTCCTTGGGAGGGGTCATATGCTCATCTCGGTCGTCAACCACACGCAGGACCTGAAGGACGAGGAAGTGCAGTTCGCGCTTCGCGCGATCAACCGCCAGATCACCGAGGATTTCGCGCCGTACTGGCACATGAGCGCGAACCTGCGGCTCGAGGGGAAGGCGGGCAAGCAGCCCGACCCCAAGACGCTGCGGGAGCTGCGCGGCGACGCGGTGCTCTACATCTGGGACGGCGAGGACGGCGACGACGCCCTCGGCTATCACGACCAGACCCAGCTCGGCATCCCGTACGGTTTCGTGTTCACCAAGCTGGCGAAGGAGCTCGACGAGAGCTGGACCGCGACCCTGTCGCACGAGGCGCTCGAGCTTCTCGCCGACCCGGATGCGAACCTGCTCGTGCAGGGCCCGCATCCCAACGACAGGCGCCGGGTCGTGTTCCACTGGTTCGAGATGTGCGACGCCGTGCAGGACGAAAGCTACGAGGTGGACGGCATCGAGCTCTCGAACTTCCTGCTGCCGCTCTACTTCACCAGCACGCAGGAGACCGGCTCGCGCAACGATTTCCTCGGCCGGCTGCACGACGGCAATGCCCTGCGTTCCTTCGGCATCAATCCCGGCGGGTACATCGGCTTCTTCGACCCGAAGACGCACGACCACACGACGGTATCGCTGGACGGCGACAAGAGGGCGGAGCAGCGCCTTGCGATCAAGGCGCGCTTCAAGCGCGGGCGCCGCGGCATGCGCTACCGGATGGGCCCCGACCTCGCCAAGCGCCGCGAGCCGCCGGTCGAGCGCGCAATCCAGGTGCTGAAGCACAGCGGCCACGCCGAGGCGCAGGCCGAGCGCAAGCGCAACTAGGAACGGAAAATCGGGGTCAGACCCCGATTTCCTCGAATTGGGGTCCGACCCCGATTTCTAGCCGCCCAGGTACGCCCTTTTCACCTCCGGATCGTTCAGGAGCTCCTTTCCTGTCCCCGCGCGGGTCACCCGCCCCTGCTCCATCACATAGGCGCGGTCGGAGAGCTCGAGCGCGGCGAGCGCGTTCTGCTCGACCATCATCACGGTCACGCCCTCGGCGCGGATGGCGGCTACGATGTCGAAGGTGCGCTCGACGATGTTGGGCGCGAGCCCGAGCGAGGGCTCGTCGAAGAGCACGAGCTTGGGCCGCGACATGAGCGCGCGCGAGATGGCGAGCATCTGCTGCTCGCCGCCCGAGAGCGTGCCGGCGGCCTGGTCGCGGCGCTCGGCGAGGATCGGGAAGCGCTCGTAGAGGCGCCCGAGGTCGGCGTCGATGCCCGCGCGATCCTTGCGCAGGTAGCAGCCCATCTGGAGGTTCTCGCGCACCGTCATGTAAGGGAATACGCGCCGGCCCTCGGGGCAATGCGCGATTCCCAGACCGAGAATTTTCCTGGGGGAAGCGCGCGTGATGTCCTCGCCCTCGAACGTGACCTTGCCGCCGGCAGCGCGCACGACGCCCGAGATCGCCTTCAGCGTCGTGGTCTTCCCCGCGCCGTTCGCGCCGATCAGGCTGACGAGCTCGCCCTTCCTCACCTCGAGCGACAGGGCGCGCACCGCCGCCACTTTCCCGTAGCGGCAGTCCAGGTTTTCCACGTTAAGCATTACCCCCCACGACCCGACGGAAACGTTCACCTAAATAAGCCCGAATGACCTCCGGGTCGCGCTGGATCTCGGCCGGCGTGCCGTCGGCGATGATGCGCCCCTGCGACAGGCACACCACGCGGTCCGACACGCCCATCACCATCTTCATGTCGTGCTCCACCAGCAGCACCGTGATGCCGAGCTTGCGGATCTCCGCGAGCTTCGCCATGAAGCCCGCGGTCTCCGACGGGTTCATGCCCGACACCGGCTCGTCGAGCATCAAGAGCTTCGGCTGCGCCGCGAGCGCGATCGCCACCTCGAGCAGGCGCTGGTCGCCGTAGGGAAGCGCGCTCGCCTGCTCTTTCTCTCTCTTTCCCAGACCGACAAAGCCGAGGATCTTTCGGGCTTCTTCGATGAGCTCGCGCTCCTCCCTCTCCACATAGGGGAACCCCAGCAGGATCGCGAGCGGCGTCTGCCGCGCCCGCAGGTGCAGCCCGATGAGGACGTTGTCGAGCGCGCTGCGGCCGCCGAAGACGCTCGTCTTCTGGAACGTGCGCACGAGACCGAGCAAGGCGATCGCATCGGTTCGCATGCCCTTCAGGCTCTTGCCGCGAAATGCAATTCCTCCGGAGGTTGGCGCCAGATAGCCCGTGATCGCGTTGAACGCGGTGGTCTTGCCGGCGCCGTTGGGACCGATCAGCGACAGCACCTCGCCTTCGCGCACGTCCATGGTCATGTCGGCGATGGCGGTGAGGCCGCCGAAGCGCACCGAGAGATTCCTGACCTGAAGAATCGGGATCATCCCCGGACTTTCTTCAAGGCGGGAACAATCCCCTGCGGCAGGAAGTACACGACGAGCACCATCAGCGCGCCGTAGACGATCCACTGCGCCTCGGGCGCGATCGCCGCGGCGCGCAGGCCCTCGGGCAGCAGGCCGAAGATGAGGCCCCCCACCACCGGCCCGGCGAGCGTGCCCTTGCCGCCGGTGATCACCATGATCACCATGGTCACGGTGTAGATGAAGAGGAAAACATCCGGGTCGACGATGCGCACGTAGTGCGCGTACAGCGCGCCCGCGGTGCCCGCCATCGTCGCCGACACCACCGCCGCGAGCACGAGGTAGCGCGTCACGTCGATGCCCACCGAGGTGGCGAGCGCCTCGTTCTCGGCGAGCGCCACCATGGCGCGGCCGGCGCGCGAGTGCACCAGCCGGCGGATGAGAACGTAGCTCGCGATTGCGATACCAAGAACTAGCCAGTAGTTGGCCGGCTTCCTGTAAAACACAAACCCAAAGGCTTCGACCGGCGGGATGTTGTTCAGCGCCATGGGCCCCTGCGTGAGCTCGACCCAGTTCACCGCCACCAGGCGCACTACCTCGGCGAAGCTGATCGAGACGATCACGAAGTAGGCACCGCGCACCTTGAAGGCGATGCGGCCGATGAACCAACCCGAGGCGCCCGCGGCGAGCATTCCGGTCAGCATGGCCAGCCAGACAGGTTTTGGCTCTACCGTCAGAGCCCATTGCGGCCACAGAGTGACCTTAAAACCTAAGGAAACCAGCGCGCTTGCATACGCGCCGATGCCGAAGAACGCCACGTGCCCGAGCGAGAGCTGCCCGGCGTAGCCGAGCAGCAGGTTCAGGCTCATCGCCGCGATGATGAAGATGCCGGTGACGATGAGGACGTGCAGCAGGTACGCGTTGTCCAGCCACAAAGGAATCGAAACAAGGAAAAGCAACCAGGCCGCCGTGACGAGTGGCTTTGCCTTTTCGCTCACCCGATTCTCTCTTTTCGGGCAAAAAGCCCGGTCGGCCGGAAGAGCAGGATCACGATGATGAGGAGGAAGCCCATCGCGTCGCGGTAGCCCGACGAGACGTAGCCCGCGCCGAGCTCCTCGACCAGCGCGAGGACGAAGCCGCCGAGGGTCGCGCCAGGGATGCTGCCGAGCCCGCCGAGGATCACGATGGCGAACGCTTTCGTCGCGGCGAGGTCGCCCATGCTCGGATACGCCACGAACACCGGCCCGAGCAGCGCGCCCGCCGCCGCCGCGAGCCCCGAGCCGAGCGCGAAGGTAGCCGTGTGGATGTTGCCGATGCGCACGCCCATCAGCGCCGCGGTGTCGCGGTCCTGGAAGGTCGCGCGCATGGCGCGCCCCAACTTGGTTCTATCAATCAAAAAATAGGTGACGGCGATCAGCGCCAGGGCAACAATCAAGACGAACACCCGGTTCCAGGCCATCGACACCGGCCCGATCACGAGCGGCGCGGCGGGGAACGGTGTCGAGACGGACTTCGCCACCCCGGTCCAGGCGAGCTGCTCGGCGTTCTGCAGCGCGATCCAGGCGCCGATCATCACGAGCATCGTGGTGTCGATGTCGGCGCCGCGCAGCCGCCGCAGCAGCACCAGCTCGAGGAGCGCCCCGAGCGCCACGCCGAGCGCGATGGCGAGCGGCAGCGCGACGAAGAAATTCACGCCGAGGAGCGTCACCAGCGCGTACATCATGTACGCGCCGAACGCGTACAGCTCCCCGTGCGTGAAGTTGACCACCTTCATGATGCCGAAGATGAGCGTGAGCCCGATGCCGAGCAGCGCGTACGTGCCGCCCAGCAGGAGCGCGTTCAGGCCGTGCTGGAGAAGCTCATCCATCCGATAAGTGTGTCGTCCCCGCGAAGGCGGGGACCCAGTCTAAATGGACAAAAAAAACCCGCCGCCTCCGTGCGGGGTTGCGGCGGGTCCCTCCTCGCGGTTCTGTCAGGCCCGGAAAACGCTCAATTCCGGACCACTTTTCCGTTGTCGATGCGCACCACGTACACGCTCGGCACGTTCTGCGCGCTCTCCTTGCCGGCCGGGCCCTGCTTGATGAAGGCGATGTCGCCGTTGATGCCCTTCACGTGCACGTTCCACATCGCCTTCTGGATCGCCGCCGGGTCGGCCTTGCCCGCCGCCTTGATCGCCGCGACGATGGTGTGGATGCCGTCCCAGCCGCGGAAGCCCTCGGTGAGGCCGCCGGCCTCGTACTTGCGCGCGGTCCACTCGCCGACGAACTTCTTGGCGATGTCGGGGTTCTTCACCGCGTCGGGGAACCAGGGCGTGAAGAACACCAGGTGGTAGGAGCCGTTCGCCGCCTCGCCGGCCTGCGCGATGAGCTGGTCGGGCGAGACCGAGCCGCCGGTCGTGATGATGCGCGCCTTCACCTGCTGCTCCTTCGCCTGGCGCAGGATCAGCGTCGCCTGCTCGACCGCGGTGGTGACGAAGAGCGTGTCAGATCCAGAGGCCTTGATCTTCGCGAGCTGCGCCGAGAAGTCGGTCGCCTTCGGATCCATGGTCTCCGCGACCCCGATCTGGACGCCCTGCTCCTTCAGCATCTTCTGGAACTCCTGCGACGCGCCCAGGCCGAAGTCGTTGTTGGTGGCGAGGAAGTCGGCCTTCTTGATGCCGAACTTCTTCACCATCGGCGCGAACGCCTTCGCCTCCATCTCGGAGGTCGGGCTGATGCGGAAGATGTAGGG
>Ga0075426_10004107_pt1 | contig 10356 bp, 11 predicted proteins | sample SoiMethybrSBSTD5_FD_75304 | JGI IMG/M metagenome (GOLD analysis project Ga0075426, IMG submission 75304) | Bulk soil microbial communities from a Populus tree surrounding site in Tennessee, USA - Soil MetaG P. TD hybrid SBSTD5 | ecosystem: Environmental > Terrestrial > Soil > Tree plantation...
GGCGAGCGCGCCCTGGTGCCCACCGGTCTCGTCCTCGAAATCCCCCCAGGCTGCGAAGGGCAGGTGCGGCCCCGGAGCGGTCTCGCCCTGCGCCACGGCGTCGGCATCCTCAACGCTCCCGGCACCATTGACAGCGACTACCGCGGCGAAGTGGGCGTCATCCTGGTCAACCTCGGCGAGGCGCCGTTCCCGGTGCGCCGCGGCGACCGCATCGCGCAGCTCGTCTTCGCCCGCGCCGAGCCGGTGGAGTGGGAAGAGGCCGATGACCTCGCCGGCAGCGGCCGCGGCGCTGGAGGCTTCGGGTCCACCGGAGTGGCCTGAAATGAGCCGCGGTGCTCGCGGGATTCGGGACATTCGCTTTCTCTGCCTTCTCTTCCTTTTCGCGCTGCTGGTCCGCGGCGCCTACGCCTGGAAGATCCGCGACCTGCCCACCCAGCACGCGCTGGTCATGGATGCCCGGCGCTACGACGAGCTGGCGCAGAGCATTATCCAGGGGGGGCGCGACGGCTGGATGCCGCGCGCGGTCTTCTACCAGGCGCCGCTCTATCCCTACGCCCTGGCCGCCGTCTACGCCGTCTACCCTTCGACCGGCAGCGCGCGGACAGCGGTGCGCCTCCTCCAGGCGCTCGCCGGCGCGGCCACCGCGGTGCTCCTCGCCCTCATTGCCGCGCGCCTCTTTGGCGCCGCCGCGGGCCGCGCCGCCGGCGTCCTCGCCGCCCTCTACGGGCCGTTCGTCTTCTATGCGCCGCTCCTCCTCAAGACGACGCTGACCCTCGGCGCCGAAGCGGTCTTCCTGCTGCTCCTCGTGCCGCCGCGGAGGGAGCCCCTCACCCCCGACCCCTCTCCCATCGCACCCCCGCCATCCGGGAGAGGGGCGCCCCCTCCCGGGCCGGGTTGGCTCCGCCTTCTCCTGGCCGGCGCCGCCCTCGGCATCGCCGCCCTGTTGCAGGAGAATCTGCTCCTGCTCGCGCCGTTCACGCTCCTCTTCGTCCTCACGCGGGCAGCCCCCTGGCCGCGCCGGCTCGTTTCGGCTCTCGCGTTCGCCGCCGGCACCGCCCTGGCGGTGGCGCCGGTGACGCTCCTCAACTACAAGCTGGGCGGCAACCTCGTGCTCACCAGCTCCCAAGGGGGGATGAACTTCTACATCGGGAACGCGCGCGGAGCCTCCGGCACCTACTCCGGGCTCGGCGGCGGCAGCCAGGACCCGCGCCAGCAGGAGGCGGACGCGCAGCGGCTGGCGGCGGCCTTCGCTGCGCGCGAGGCGGGCCGTCCGGTGGAGCCCTCCTCGCTCACGCCCGGCGAGGTCTCCGCGCTCTTCCGCCGTGAGACCCTGCGCCAGATCCGCGCCGCACCGGGAGCCTGGGCGCGGCTCCTGGCGTGGAAGACCCGCCTCTTCTGGAACGCCTACGAGATCCCCGACGCCGAGGGGTACCGCGTCTACCGCGGCCTCGCCGGAGCGGTGGCCTGGCTGTGGCTCGGCTTCGGTCCGGTGGCGGCGCTGGGCCTCGCCGGCCTCGGCTTGGCGCTCTTCTTGCCAAAGTTCTCCCCTCTCCCGAGGACAGGGAGGGCGGGAGATGGGAGAGGGGCTGGGGGTGAGGTGTCACGGCCGGCGGCCCTGCTCCTCGCCCTCCTCGCCGCCGGCGTCTGTCTCTCCGTGGTGCTGTTCTTCGTCTTCGGCCGCTATCGCCTGCCGGTGGTGCCGTTCCTGATCCCTGCCGCGGGCTTCACCGTCGTCACCGTGGCGGATTTCGTCCGCCGGAAGGCGTGGCGCGAGCTGGCCTGGGCCGCCGCGGCGCTGGGGGTCCTTCTCCTAGCCATCGAGATCCCCGCCTATACCGCCGCCGAGAGGAACGACCAGGACGCTGCCGTGTGGTTCAACCTGAGCTCGGCGGCCCTGCGCTGGGCCGAGGAGGAGAATGCGGCGTTTCAGTCCGGCCTGGCCGCCTCTCACCTCGAGCAGGCGATCGCGCTCACCGGCGAGGCCGCGGACGATCTTGCCCGGGCGGTGGCGGACAACCCATCCTTCCTCCTGGCGCATGTGCAGCGCGCCGTTGCCCTCCATCGCCGCGGCGTCTACCTGGCGAGCGGCGGCGCCCTGGAGCCGGCGCTCGCCGCCTATGACGCCGCGCGCCGCGAGCTCGCCTCCCTGCGCCCGGCCCTGGCGGCCCAATCCCAGGATCTGCCGGAAGCGGCGGCGCAGGCGCGCGAGATCCTGGCCGCCGTCGACGCCAACAGCGCCCGCGCCCTCACCAACTTGGGAGCCCGCCGTATCCAGTCCGGAGACCTCTCCGGAGCGGAGGCGGCGCTGCGCCAGGCCGTGGCGCTCGACCCGAGCTCGCCGGCAGCCTTCGGCAACCTCGGCCTCTGCCTTCTGGAGAAGGGGGACCGGGAAGCGAGCCGCAGTGCCTTCCGTCGCGCCCTCGACCTCGCCGGCCCGGCGGCGCGGCCGGAGGAGATCGCCTTCTACCGGCGCGGATTGGAAATGGCGGGCGGGGCGCTGTGAAGGGCGTGTAGGATATGCCCGCCATGAAACACCGCACCCTTCGCCTCGCTTTCCTCATCCTTCTCCTCGCCGTCCCGTTCGTTCTCGTTGCCGCCGCCGCTCCTCCGGCTCCGCCCGCCGCCGACAAGCCGCACAAAGTCATCTTGCTGAGCCTCGACGGTGCCGGCGCGGACACGCTCCACCAGCTCCACAAGCAAGGAGCGCTCTCCGCCGGGGGGTTCGAGAGATTCTTCCGCGACGGGCAGGTCGCCGATCACATGGTGCCCGTCAACCCGACCATCACCGCCGTCAACCACATCAGCCTGGCCACCGGCTATCCGGCAGCGCAGACGGGGATCGTGAGCAACCGTTTCCATCCGGCCGGCGCGCCGTTCCTCGACACCGTGAGCGGCTTTTCGGCTCCCATCGAGACCGAGACCCTGTGGGAAGCCGCGGAGCGCCAGGGCAAGCGGGTGGGCGTCGTGACCTGGCCCGGCGTCGACGCCACCGTGAGCCGGCGAACCGCCGACTGGGGGCTCGGCTGGCTCAATACCCCCGTGCGGGACTCGGCGATCGTCACTCTCAAGCGATCCGACTGGACCCGGATGCCCGAGGGGCCGGGCGTGGAGGGCCTCGAAAGCCGCTCGCCGATCATGCGCAGCCGGGCCGTCGTCGGCAAGGAAGGCCAGGCCGGGCGGGAGTTCGAGCTGTTGGCCGTCGACCGCACCGACGACGGCAAAGTGAACTATGACGCCATTGTGCCCACGACCGGAGACCGGGTGTTCATAAAGCCGGGCGAGTGGGCGCGCATCCCCTGCGAGGACCCGCGGCTCGAGCCCTTGATCCGCAGCACCTTCTGCTGGATCAAGGTGCTCAGCCTCGATCCCGATCTCGGCAATGCAACGGTCTACTTCAACGCCCTCTACGTCAACGAGGCCTATCCCAAGACGTTCGAGATCGAGCTGGCCGCGTCCGGCCTGTTGTGGCCCGGGCCGCCGGACGAGCACTACCTGAAAGAGTCCTGGGCCGGCCGGACAGGGATCGATCTCGCCACCTGGACCGAGCAGGCCGACCGCTTCGCCACCTTCTTCGGCAGCGTCTTCAAGGTGGCCACCGGACGCGCCGACTGGGACCTCATCCTGGGCTACATCCCGGTGATCGACGATGCTGGCCACGAGCTGCTGCTCACCGAGAAAGACCAGCCAGGCTACACCGCGGAGCGCCGCGACGCTTTCGCCGCCGCCCGGCTGAAGATCTGGCAGGCCGTGGACCGCGAGCTCGCGGTCATCTTGAAGGCCGTGGACCTCAAAACGACGGCCGTCGTCGTGGTCAGCGACCACGGCATGGCGCCGGTCCACTCGCAAATCGATCCCAACGTCCTCTTGCGCGACAAGGGATTGCTCACGGTGGGTGCCGATGGCAAGCCCGCGGCCGGCACCCGCGCCTACGCCACCAGCACCGGCGCCGTCGCCGAGGTCTACGTCGACCCTGCCGCGCCGGAACGGGACAAGCTGATCGCCGACTTGAAGAGCCACTTTTCCGGCTGGAGCCCGGACGGAAAGCACCCCATCGCTCGCGTGCTGGCCCGCCATGAAGGAGCCGATCTGGGGATCGACCATCCCAACAGCGGCGACCTCATCCTCTTCGCCGCCACGGGCTACACCTTCACCTCCGAAGGCCTCAAGTCCGGCCAGTCCCTCGCTCCCACCTCCACCTATGGCCAGCATGGCTATCCAAACACGGATCCGCGGGTCGCCTCCATTTACATGGCCGTAGGCGCCGGCGTGAAGCCGGGGAATCCGGGTACCATACGCGCCACCGACGTGGCCGGCCAGGTGGCGCAGTGGCTGGGGATCGAGAAGCCGCGTCCCAAGCCCTGAGAGGTTACACGCCGAGTTGTCGGCGGATCAACTCGCAAAGAGAGTCTTTCAGCTCGGTGTGTCGAGGAATGGGAGCCTTTCGTCCAGTGGCGGGATTGATCCAGAGGTCGTGCTTCTTTCCGTGCCTGTCGAGGTGACATCCTCCTCGCGACAGCTCCTGCAGGAAGGAGCTGCGCTTCAAACTTCCACCTCGATCTCCTTCTGCTGGACTCTCCGGCGCTCTGCCGTCTCCACTCCTTCAAGCACCAGCTCATAGGCGTCGCGGATGTTGTCCTCGAGGTCGGTCAAGGTCTCGCCCTGACTGAAGACGCCGGGGACTTCTCGGAGTTGCCCGACGTACCAGCCGTCGTCTTGCCAATACTCCAGCGTGAAGGTTCTGCGCATAGGGCCTCCTGTGGAGCCATTGTAACCCGCATCGCCCCAGGGGCTGGGTTCTCAGGCACCGTGAGTCGCCACGACCTATCTTGACATCGCCTCCTGATGAGAGAAACAGAGTTGATATAGGCCGGCGTTTGGCCTACGCTTTCCGCCCTCGGCGCATGAACGCGCTCGAGGATAAGAGCCAACGAGGCTCGGAAAGGAGCAGGACAATGCCGTACAAAAGCACAAACAGCAAGAGCTTCGGAGAAGTCACCGCCCACTGGGGCCAATTGTCGTCCGGCCTGACCGCCAACGCGGCGGAGCTCCCCCACCTGGACGCCCATCGACTTCAGCTCGAAGGCGTCGTGACCCAGGCCAGAGACGTGCTGTCGGAGCAGAAGACCCTGGCCGCGATGAAGCAAGACGTCTCCAGGCGGGCGGACGCCCTGATCGAGCAGGGCACCAAGCTCGCGAGCTTCCTGCGGCACGGGGTCAAGCAGCACTACGGCACGCGGAGCGAGAAGCTGACGGAATTCGACCTCCTTCCCTTCCGCGGCAAGGCTACGGCGCCGAAGCCGTCGGCCTCCGAGCCGCCGCCTCCCTCCCCTGCGCCGAACCAGGAGACGCCGCAAGCTCCAACGGAACCGGCCGACTCCACCCGCTGAGCTTACGCACCAAGGGGGCGGCCACCGGCCGCCCCCTCTCTCGTTCTTCGCGCCACCTGACCGCGAGCTCTCTGCGCCTCACAGGGGATCCTCACCGCCACGGAGTCGATCGTCTCTCTGCCGGAGTCGATCGACATCGTGCAGGCGTCGATCGTCGGTCGATCGGAGAGCATCCACACTCATTCGGAGTGGATCTTCACCAGGGCGGAGACCCTTCACTATAGGGCGAAGCGCATCGACTCCGTGTGGCCGACGATCGTCTTCGTGTCGGAGTCGATCCAAACTGCCTCCCGGACCATCGTGTCCGCCAAGGAGTGCATCTTCTCTGGTCCGGAGTGGATCGTCTCCCAGACAAGGTGAATCGCTGACGGCCCAGAGTGGATCGACTTCTCGTGGGAGAAGATCTTCTCCAAGCAAAAGAAGATCAACGGGGAGGTGGAGTGGATCGACTTCGAGACGACGCCGGCTTTCATCTACACGGAGTGGATCATCCTTGAGTCAGAGAGGATCGTCTCCGATCGAGAGCTCATCGTTTCTGGGGCGGAGACGATCGCCTGCGGGCCGGAGTGGAGCGTTCCTGGGAGAGAGCCGTTGGTTATGCTCAGGGGGCGACGACAACCGGGAGCCACCATGCGGCCTTTTCTATTGGACGGACAAGCTCGCAGGATTCCCCAGCGGCTGGGCGAAATCGGTGGTAGCCAGGGGCGTCGGCGGCTGCTCTGCCTGCGGCGGGGGGTGCCAGACAGGGTGGACCCTGTGTGGGACATCTTTCGGCGCTTGACGTCGTATACGATGGTTGTATACTGACTCAGTGGAGGGGGCATGGGCGATCGGGCCGATGTGACGGATTTTGACTGGGATGGCGGCAACTCCAAGAAGAACTGGCTGCGGCACCGCGTCTCCCAAGCAGAGAGCGAGCAGGTCTTCTTCAACCGGCCGCTCGTCGTTGCCGAGGACGAGCTCCATTCCGGGACCGAGCTCAGGCACTATGCTTTGGGAAGGACGGATGGCGGCCGCCTTCTCTTCGTCGTCTACACGCTGCGCGGCGAGAAGGTTCGGATCATCTCGGCCCGCGACATGATCCGGCGCGAGCGAAAGGAGTATGAGCATGCCCGAGCACAAGAGACTGAAGCCGATCCCGAAGTTTGAGTCTGAGGACGAGGAGCGGGAGTTCTGGGCGACTCACGACTCGACCGAGCACGTGGACTGGAGCCGCGCCAAACCCACTACGTACTCCCGGCTCAAGCCGTCGACGCAGACGATCTCGTTGCGCCTTCCTGAGACGCTCCTCGAAAACTTGAGGATGCTCGCCAACAAGCGCGATGTCCCCTACCAGTCGCTCCTGAAGGTCTTCCTCGCGGAGCGCGTCGAGCAGGAGCTTCGGGGCCTGCGTTGAGGGAGCCCCTTACGGCGGCCCGCTGGCGCTCCTCTTGAGGTAGCGGTAGAAGTCGCCGGCGGAGGAGAAGACGAGGACGGTCGAGTCGTCCACGGTCGTCTCGAAGGTCTCCATGGTCTTCAGGAACTCGTAGAAGCTTCGCGCGTCGGCGGAGCGATTGTAGGCGGTGGCGAAGATGTCCGTCGCTTCGGCGTCGGCGCGGCCGCGGATCTCCACGGCGGTCTTGTAGGCGGTGGAGCTGATCTCCTTGAGCTCGCGTTCTTTCTGCCCCTGGATGCGCAAGGCCTCGCCCTCGCCCTGTGAACGGTAACGGGCGGCGATTCGCTCGCGCTCGGCGATCATGCGGTCGAAGACCTTCTGCTGCACCTCGGCCACGTAGTTGAGCCGCTTCAAGCGCACGTCCAGGATCTCGATTCCCAGGTCCTCGGTGCGCGCCTTCGCCTTGGCCAGGATCTCGGACCGGATCCTGTCGCGGCCGACTTTGATCGGTTCGAGGGTCACCTGCTCCTCTGCCGTCTGCGACTCGTCCTGGCTGGGAACGCGATTGGTGGAGCGCACGACCTCCACCAGATCGTGGCTGGCGATCGCGTTGCGCGTTTCGCCGTCGAGGATGTCGTCGAGGCGGGTCTGCGCGCCGTTCTCGTCTTTCAGGCGCTGGAAAAACTTGAGCGGATCGCTGATGCGCCAGCGGGCATAACTGTCGACCCAGATGAACCGCTTGTCGCGGGTCGGCACCTGGTTGCGCTCGCCGTCCCATTCGAGGAAGCGGCGATCGAAGGAGTGCGTCTCCTGGATGAACGGGGCCTTGAAGTGGAAGCCGGGCTGGGTGATCGGCTTGCCCACCGGGCGGCCGAACTGAGTGAGGATCACCTGCTCCGCCTCGTTGACGGTGAAGCTGGCGCTCCACAGCGTCAGGAGAGCGATGAGGCTCAGGAAGATGGAGCCCTTGCGGAGCATCAGCCGCCTTCTCCTTTCTTCGGGGCGGCGGCCGGCGGCGCCTTCCTGCCGTCCAGATCGAGCAGCGGCAGGACGCCCTTGACGCTGTCGTCCACCACGATTTTCTTGCCGGCCTTGGGGAGCACCTTCCCCATGGTCTCGAGGTAGAGGCGCTTGCGGGTCACCTCCGGCGCCTTGTGGTATTCGTCGTAGAGGGCGACGAACCGCGCCGCGTCGCCCTTGGCGCGGTTGACCCGGTCCAGCGCGTAGCCCTGAGCCTGCTCGATGGTCTGCTCGGCCTCGCCGCGCGCCCGCGGGATCACCTGGTTGTATTCGCGCTGGGCGGTGTTGATGCGCTCCTCGCGCTCCTGCTGCGCCTGGTTGACGGCGTTGAAGGACGGTTTCACCTTGGCCGGCGGGTTGACGTTCTGGAGCACCACCTGCTCGACTTTGAGGCCGGTCTCGTACTGGTCGCAGAGGGCCTGCAGCTTGTGCTCCACCTGGCTCGCCACCTCCTGGCGGCCCACCGTCAGCACTTCGTTGACCGTGCGATCGCCCACCGCCTCGCGGACCACCGCCTCGGTCATCGCCCGGAACGTGGCCCGCACGTCACGCACCTTGAAGAGGTACTTGCGGGCGTCGACGATGCGGTATTGCACCACCCACTCGAAGTCGGTGATGTTGAGGTCGCAGGTGAGCATCAGCGACTCTTCGTCGAACTTGTCCTTGGAGTACTCGGTGCGCACGCCCGGAACTTCGGTGCGGAATCCGAACTCCTCCTTGAGCTGGCGCTCGACCGGCACCTTGGTCACGCTCTCCATGCCCAGGGGCAGCTTGAAGTTGAGGCCCGGACCGCCTTCCCGCACGTAGCGGCCGAAGCGGAGGACGACCCCCACCTCTTCGGGGTCGACCGTGTAGAACGAGCCGAAGAGGATCACCAGGGCGAGGACCGCGAGAGCGATCGCGCGCAACGGCAGGCGGCCCGCGCGCCGCCACGAGCCGCCGAAGCGGGAGAGGTCGATGGGGGTTCCGAAGGGATTCCCCCTGTCACCGGGCATGGGCATGGTGAACGGTACCCTAACGGACCACGGAGGGAAGCGCAAGAAGCGCCCCCTCCCCCATCCCCTCCGAAGAAAAACAAAGCTGAGACAGAAGCTCTGCTTTTCGGGCGGGGGCGCCCTCTCCCGCTCGGGGTGGTAGGGAGGAGGACGCGCGGGGGAGGGTTGGGGAGGGGGCGGATGGTGGGTTTCGCGCGCGTTGACTCCCGCCGCTGCCGCGAGTACGCTTTCAGCGTCGATCCCAATTCCATCGCGCCGTAACGAGCAGTCTGAGCAGCTCATCGGCCGTAAGGCCTTGCCGAAGGAGGCAGAGCATGAACGCTGGACGCTTCGTCGGAGCTTCTGTGGCGGTCTTCGTGGTCCGTGCCGTGTTGAACGCCGGATTCTATGGCTACCTCATGCACGGCGAGTACGAGAGGATGACCGCGGCCCATCCCGGTGTGTTCCGGGAGGTGGTCCCGGCCTACCTCGTGATCGACCTTCTCGTCGCGCTCCTCATTACCTGGCTGATCGTCAAGGTCGGCTCCGCGTTCGGCGGCGGGATCAAGGGTGGCGCGACCGTCGCCGTCCTGGTCGCGATCCTCGGTCCGGTGATCTACGGCCTCTATTACTATTTCAGCGTGACGTTCTACAGCGTGAGCTTCTTCTGCACCGAGTCGGTGTACCAAATCGTGACGCACGCCATCCAGGGCGCGGTCGCCGCGGCGATCTACAAGAACGTTTGAGAGATCAGGTTTCGAGAACCTTGAGGAAGACCGCCTTGCCGTCGCCCGGCGCATAAAAGTCGGCGAGCTCGGCGGTGACCTCGTAGCCGCAGGCGAGGTAAAAGCGGCGGGTCGGATCGTACTGCGCCCGCGTCGAGGTTTCGACGTAGACGCGGGTGCGGCCGGCGGCGGCCATGCCGGTCTCGGCGGCGGCCAGCAGGGCGGCGCCGACGCCCTTCCCCTGATCGCGCGGATGGACGACGATCCAATAGAGGTCCGCTGACGCCTGCGTGCCGAGGATCGGACCCCAGCAGGCGTAGCCCGCGACCTGTCCGCCCGCCTCGGCGACGAGGAACTTGTAGTGGCTCGCCTCGCCGTGCGCCAGCCGATCGTCCACCAGCTCCAGGGCGACCGCGACCTCTTCGGGATTGAAAAAGCCGGTCGCGCAGATCAGCTCGGAGAGCGGCTCGCGGTCCGCCTGCTGCAAGCTCGTCCGGATATTCACACGTTCGGCGCCTCCACCGCGGACAGGATCCGCTCCACGACCTCGCCGGCGGAGAGGCCGGCGAGGCCGGCGGCGGCCATGAAGCCGGCGTCGGCGGCGAGGCAGGGGTTGGCATTGACCTCCAGGATGAAGGGCTCCCCCGCCTCATCGAGGCGCAGGTCGACCCGGGCATAGCCGGAGAGGCCGCAGACGGTCCAGGCTTGCCGCGCCAGCCTGGTCACCCGCTCGACCAGCGCCGCGTCAGCTCCCGCCGGGGAGCCGTCCAGGAACGAGCGGACGGTGTGGGTGTAGGCGAACGATTCCTCCAGCCATTTGGCCTCGTAGCCCACCACTCGCGGCATCCCATTGGGGAAGTCCTGGAACAGGATCT
>Ga0075426_10004108_pt1 | contig 10356 bp, 3 predicted proteins | sample SoiMethybrSBSTD5_FD_75304 | JGI IMG/M metagenome (GOLD analysis project Ga0075426, IMG submission 75304) | Bulk soil microbial communities from a Populus tree surrounding site in Tennessee, USA - Soil MetaG P. TD hybrid SBSTD5 | ecosystem: Environmental > Terrestrial > Soil > Tree plantation...
AAACTCATTTTCTAGTGTTACCCACAAAGAGGCACAAGAAGCACAAAACGGTATGGATTGTGTTCTGTGCCTTTTGTGCTTTTTTGTGTGCGCCCGCGACATTCGCACAAACGGCCGCCACGAGTTCGCTCGAGGAAGCAACGGCACTATTGCAGGCGCGACGTTTCGCGGAAGCAGAGACTGCGACGCGTAAGATACTCGCGGCGAAGCCACGCAATGCCGATGCTCATGCGTTGCTGGCCCTGGTACTCGATCAGCAAGGCAATGCGGCTGAGGCTGAGCGGGAGTACCAAACGGCACTGCGATTGAAACCGAATCTCGTTTCCGCGTTGTCAAACTTTGGTGTGCTGCTCGCGCGGACGAATCGTCCCGCGGAAGCGATCGCGAAGTTCGAGGAAGTGTTGCGGCTTGATCCGAAACACGAGCGGGCGATTTTCAATCTGGGCGCGCTCTACGCCGCACGCGGTGATTACACGCGCGCGGTGCCGTTACTTGAAAAAGCCGCGGGCACACCGGCGTGCAAGACCGACAGGCGCGAGATGGGCGATCGTGCGTTGCTGCTGACGCTGGTAAACGCCTACGTTCACGTGGAGCGACGGCAGGAAGCGCTTGCGCTTTCGCGCTGTCTTGAAGAGACGAGCGCGGGTGATGCGCGCGCATTGTTTACGCTCGCGTTGAGTTTGGCGGAAGCACATGAGTATGGTGAGGCGGTGCGACTGTTTCAACGCACTAACGAGCTGCGGCCGCAGACTTACGAAGTGCTCTACAACCTCGGGCTCGCGCTTTACAACCTGGACCGTCTGAACGAAGCGCAGGAAGCGTTGTCATCGGCTTCGGCTTTGGCCCCGGGTGAAGCAGATCCGTATTACCGGCTCGGTTTGGTTGCGTCCGCGCAGAACGATACCAAAGCGGCGCTGACGCATTGGAGCAAAGCGATCGAGTTGCGGCCGGTCTTTCCGGAAGCGAACTTCATGATTGGCGAAGAGCTCTTGAAGAATCGTTTGGCGGAGAAGTCGATTCCGTTTTACGAGCGCGCGCTGGACCAGAGCAGGGGCCAACTAGTTTATTACCTGCGACTCGGAGTGGCGAACGTTCGTGGCCAGCGTTATGAAAAGGCGCGCGAGATCTTCACGCGAGCACTCGAGAAGTTTCCTGAGAATGCGAACCTGTATTTTCTGTTGGGCTACACAGCGCGTGCGGAAGGACAATACGATCTGGCAGTGACGGCTTTTCAGAAAGTGCTGAAGTTGCAACCGGACAATCCTGATGCGCTTTCGAATCTCGGCTACATCGCGAGCCAGCGCGGCGAGTCTGTTGACGCCGAGCGGATGTTGAGAAGGGCCATTCAACTCGACCCGCAGAGCTTTCCGTCGTATCACGATCTGGGACGGTTGCTGGTGAAGTTGAAACGTTACGATGAGGCGGTGCCGTTGCTGCAGCGTGGAGTTGAGCTCAACGATAAGGATCCGGGCATTCGCTATCAACTGTTTCTGGCGTATTCGCGGTTGCGGCGGAAGGACGAGGCGGAGAAAGAGTTGGCGGAGTTTAAGCGTTTGGATGAAACAAACCGGCACGGGGCCACGCCTTTGAACGAAACTATGACGAACAACTCGGCGGACCGAGACGTGTTACCGCCGCTGCCGCCGGCAGCATCAGGTGACAGTGCAAAGCCGCGGACGCCTTGAGATGGGAGTCAGAAACCGTTGCCACGCGCCACTCTCGTCTCATCCTCTACACACCGCTTACTTGCCGTCTCAGCGTTTACACTCGCTCTCACGTTTGGCGTCTCCGTAACAGCGCTGGGTCAGGCGCCTTCAGTCACCAAGGCCGATCCGCCTTTCTGGTGGGCCAATCATTCGATAAATCCCGTTCGTCTTTTGATTCGCGGACGTAACCTTAGCGGGGCTCACATAAAATCCCTCTCCGCTCAGCTTCGCTTCTCTAACGTCAAAGTTAATGAGAACGCGACCTATCTGTTCGTCGACTTGCACATCAGTCCCTCAACGAAGCCGGGGAAGTATCCGTTGGTTGTGGAGACGCAAGCTGGGCGAACGGAGGTACCGTTTGCAATTGAGAAGGCGCTAGCGGTTGGCGGCGGAAAAGGGATTTCTGCGGACGACGTGATCTACCTGATTATGATTGACCGCTTCTCTGATGGGGATCTGACGAACGACAATCCGCCAGACTCGCCTCCGGAAGCGAACGATCCGCGCAACCCACGCGCATTCCACGGCGGCGACCTGCGCGGCATCATCAATCATCTCCCGTATCTAAAAGATCTCGGCGTCACCGCGCTCTGGTTAACGCCCTGGCACGACAACTGGAACGGCGTCAATCGTTGCGACAAGCCCTGGTGTCCCAACACGTACTACCACGGTTATCACGCGATCGATTACTACGCCGTTGAAGATCGTTTCGGTGATCTCGACACGTTACGCGAACTGGTCCAGAAGGCGCACGCACTCGGTTTGAAAGTCATTCAGGATCAGGTCGCAAACCACGTCGGATCGCAACACCCGTGGTTGAAAGATCCGCCGCTGCCAAATTGGTTTCACGGCACGTTGGCCCATCACCAGCTCAACACTTTCCGGAACAGCGTGCTGCTCTCGCCGCATTCGAACCCATCCGACGTGCGCAATGTACTCGACGGTTGGTTCAGCGACGATCTGCCGGACATGAACCAGGACGAACCGGAAGTCGCGCGCTATGAAATTCAAAATGCGCTGTGGTGGGTTGGCGCAACCGGCATCGACGGCATTCGGCAGGACACGATCCAGTACATGCCGCGCACATTTATTCGCGATCTGTCGAACGCGCTGCACCAGCAGTACCCGAAGCTCTGGATGGTGGGCGAAGTGTTTGAGCGCGACGCCGCGCAGACGTCGTTCTTCATCGGTGGTCACACCGGTTGGGACGGGATCGATACGCGGCTTGACTCGGTGTTTGACTTTGCGCTCTGGAACACTTCACTCAACGTTTTCACGAACAAACTTCCGGTACACGCGCTGCGCGATCAGTTGAAGTACGACGCGCTCTATCCCGATCCGGCGAAACTCACGGTGCTCGCGAATAATCACGACACGCCGCGCTTCTTGTCGCTCAAGAATGCCACGTTGAACGGCGCGAAGTTGCATACGGCATTCATTCTGAGCGTACGCGGTATACCGCAACTCTATTACGGCGAAGAGATCGGGATGGAGGGCGGTGAAGATCCGGATAACCGGCGAGATTTTCCAGCGCGAGCGTTTGCGAGGAGTGGGCGGAGCGCAAAAGAGCAGGAGATGTTTGAGTGGACGCGCGCCTGGATCCGTTTGCGCCGCGAGCATTCGGCGCTTCGAGACGGGAGCCTGATCGATCTCGTTTACGACGATAACGTTTATGTCTTCGCGCGGCAGGACAACAGCGAAACGGTTGTTGTCGCTATTAACCGTCAAAATAAAGAGCAGGAGGTGACGGTGCCGGCACGCTTAATGACCCCGCTAATCGGTGTCGTCTCTGAGTTCCGTGTTGCCAACGGCCAAACGATTGTGACTCTCCCAGCGAACTCAGCAGTCGCGTTCAAAACGTCATGAACTTTCCGCGTTCCAGTGGCATCCTGCTTCATCCGACGTCTTTGCCGGGCGATTTCGGTGTCGGCGATCTTGGGCCAGAGGCTTACAAGTTTGTTGACTTTTTGGTGAGTGCAGGACAGGGCTTGTGGCAGGTGTTGCCGCTTGGGCCAACGGGTTATGGCGATTCGCCTTACGCGTGTTATTCGGCGTTTGCGGGGAACACGTTGTTGATTAGTCCTGAGCGCCTCGCGGCGGACGGCCTGTTAAGTCCGTCAGATCTAAAAACGCCGCTAACTCCCGCTAGCGACCGCGTCGACTACGGCTCAGCCCACGAAACTAAAGAACAGCTCCTTAGACAAGCCTACCAAAACTACACCAAAACAACGGACACGAACCTCCGCAGCGCGTTCGAAACCTTCGCCCAACGCGAAGCGCACTGGCTCGACGACTACACGCTCTTTCGCGCGTTGAAGGATGCGCACAACGGCGTTGCCTGGAACGAGTGGGAACCCGCGCTCGTGCGCCGCGCACCCGCTGCGCTTGAACGCGCGCGCTCACAGTTGCACGATGAGATCGAAGCGCAGATGTTCTACCAGTTTCTGTTCTTCGAGCAGTGGTTCGCCTTGAAGAACTACTGCAACGAGCACGGCTTGAAGATCGTCGGCGACTTGCCGATCTTCGTGGCCCAGGACTCAGCCGATGTTTGGACTAACCCGGATCAATTTAAGTTAGACAAGAATGGGCGGCCGCTGGTCGTCGCGGGGGTGCCGCCTGATTACTTCAGCAGCACGGGCCAACTCTGGGGCAATCCACTTTACAACTGGGAGCGAATGGAAGCCGACGGCTTCAAGTGGTGGATCGAGCGCGTGCGCGCGACGCTGAAAGTGGTGGACATCGCGCGCGTCGATCACTTTCGCGGTTTCGCCGCGTGCTGGGAGATACCCGGCGGCGATAAGACCGCAGAGCGCGGGCAGTGGGTCGAAGCACCCGGCAACGAACTGTTCAGCGCGATCAGAGACACGTTGGGCCAACTGCCGATCATCGCCGAGGACCTGGGCGTGATCACTCCGGACGTCGTGGCGCTGCGCGATGGATTTGGTTTTCCGGGCATGCGCATCCTGCAGTTTGGGTTTGGCGGGGACGCGAAGAACATCGATCTGCCGCACAACTATGTGGCGAACGTCGTCGCCTACACCGGCACACACGACAACGACACGACTGTTGGTTGGTTTCAGAGTGTGGCGGGTGAAGGTTCCACGCGCACCGCTAAACAGATCGAACGCGAACGAAAGTTTTGTTTGGACTATCTCAACAGCGACGGCGAGGAGATTCACTGGGACTTCATCCGCGCGGTGCTCGCGTCCGTCGCGAACACGGCGATCGTTCCTTTGCAGGATCTACTCGGACTGGGCACTGAGGCGCGTATGAACCTGCCGAACAGCACTGAGGGAAACTGGTCGTGGCGCTGTCGTGCGGGCGCGTTGACCGATTCGACCGCCTCACGCCTCAGACAACTAACGACGCTCTACGGCCGGCTGCTGATCTGTGTTCTCTGTGTCTGTCTGTGGCCGATTCTCTCCTTGGCCCAGGCGCCTGAAATTCTCAAGGTCGATCCGCCGAGTTGGTGGACCAGGAGCTCGCTCGCTCCAATCCGGCTTTTGATCCGGGGCCGCAACTTTCGCGGCGCCCAACTAAGATCCCCGTTCGCTAACCTTCGCCTCTCAAACGTCACGGTTAACGCGAACTCGACCTACATATTCGCGGACTTGTACATCAGGCCAACAACGAAGACGGGGAAATACACCTTCCTGGTCGAGACGCGAGCTGGTCGAGCGGAAGTGCCGTTTGAAATTGAAGGGCCGCTAGCGGTTGGGCGAACGGAGGGAATTTCAAAAAACACAGGATTCTCTTCCGACGACGTGCTCTACCTGATCATGATCGATCGCTTCGCCGACGGCGATCGCGCCAACAACGATCCGCCGCAATCGCGCGGGCTCTATGATCCACAGAACAAGTTCTACTATCACGGCGGTGACCTTCAGGGCGTGATCGATCGTCTTCCTTATTTAAAGGACCTCGGCGTCACGGCTATCTGGCTGACGCCCTGGTACGACAACTACGATCGCCTCAACCAAATCGAGTTAAAAGAAGGAAAGCCCAGCACCGGTTTTCACGGCTATAACCCGCAGGATTTCTACACCGTCGAGGAACACTTTGGTTCGCTCGAGAAACTGAAAGAGCTCGTTACCGCGGCTCATCGGGCAGGCATCAAGATCATTCAGGATGAGGTCGTGAATCACACCGGACCGTATCATCCCTGGGTCGACGATCCGCCGACGCCGACCTGGTTCAACGGCACGAAGGCAAACCACCTCAAGAACGTTTTTCAAACCTGGGTGCTGCACGATCCGCATCCCGTCGAAGAACTGAAACGCGAGACGATGGAAGGCTGGTTTCTCGACTTCCTCCCGGATCTGAATCAGCAAGACAAAGAAGTCTCACGCTACCTAATTCAGAACACGCTGTGGTGGATCGGCGTGACGGGTCTGGACGGTATTCGCATGGACACGTGGCAGTACGTGCCCAACGACTTCTGGCGTGATTGGAACGCGGCGTTGAAGCGCGAGTTTCCGAATTTTACGGTTGTTGGGGAAGTGAAAGATGGTGACGTCGTTCACACCTCGTTTTTTCAGAAAACAGGTGCGCAATCGTTGCTCGACTTTCCCTTGTTCTACTCGATTCGGCACTCGTTCGCCGAGGGTGGGCCAATCGACGAGATTCCGAAAACGCTCGCGCGAGATTATCTCTACACCAATCCAAACATTCTCGTGACGTTGCTCGGTGGTCACGACGACGGTCGCTTCATGAGTGAAAGGAATGCGACGATCGCCGGTCTCAAGCTGGCGAACGCGTTTGTGTTGACGACGCGTGGCGTGCCGCAGCTTTACTACGGCGATGAGATCGCGATGACTGGACCAGACGAGCCGACGACGCGCCGTGATTTTCCGCCACGCGCCTTCACGCCTGAAGGCCGGACACGCGCACAGCAGGATTTGTTTGAGTACATCCGCGGGTTGATTCGTTTGCGACACGAGCTCGAACCGCTGCGCAGAGCCCCGCTGCGCAATCTGTTTGTTTCGGAGCAGCAGTATGTATATGCGAGAGGACCGGTGACAGTCGCCATAAATAATGACGATAAGCAAGCGGAGATCAGTTGGGACACGGATTTAACGGACGGAACGGTGCTGCACGACCGGTTGGGCGTCAGTAGCGATGTTGTAGTGAAAAACAAACAGGTAACAGTGAACTTACCAGCGCGCGCCGTTTCTATTTTAGTCCCACGTTAATCTTGTAAATCGTCCAATCTTGTCGAGAGGATCGATGATGCAAAAACCACGTTTGAGCTTCTGGCAGATCTGGAACATGAGCTTCGGCTTTCTCGGCATTCAGTTCGGCTGGGGCTTGCAGCTCGGTAACATGAGCGGCATTTATGAAAAGCTCGGTGCCAATCCGGACAAGCTGCCCATCCTTTGGCTAGCCGCTCCTCTAACAGGTCTTATCGTCCAACCGATTATTGGCTCAATGAGCGATCGGACATGGGGCCGGCTAGGCCGCCGTCGCCCATACTTTCTTGTTGGCGCCATCCTCGCCAGCGTGGCGCTGTTCTTCATGCCGATGTCATCAACTCTGTGGATGGCGGCGGGATTACTCTGGATTCTTGACGCGAGTATCAACGTCAGTATGGAACCCTTTCGAGCCTTTGTTGCCGATAAACTGAACGCGGACCAACGAACGACAGGTTTTGTCATGCAGTCGTTCTTTATCGGCGTGGGAGCAACGCTGGCCGGCTGGTTGCCGCTGGCGTTTCGTCGCTTTGGTGTGTCGGGCAACACGGCGAGCGGCATTCCACTGACGATCAAGTACGCCTTTCAAATCGGTGCGGTCGCCTTCTTGCTCGCCGTGCTCTGGACCATCGCCACGACAAAGGAATATCCCCCAGAGGATATGGAAGTTTTCAACAAAATGCGCCGTGAGAAAGCTGGTTGGATCGCCGGCTTCACCGAGATCATTACGGCGCTGCGCGAGATGCCTGTAACGATGCGCCAGCTCGCGCCGGTACAGATCTGCACGTGGCTCGGGCTTTTTTGCATGTGGCTGTTTTATGTTCCAGCGGTTGCCCGTCATGTTTTCGGCGCGCTCGACCCGAAATCTGAAGCGTATACCCACGGAGTGGAATGGGGCGGCTTTGCAATGTCGTTCATGAACATCACCTGCTTTGTGGTCGCTTTTTTCCTTCCTAAATTGGCTGCGCTGACAAGTAGAAAAATGGTCCATGCGCTCTGTTTGATCTGTGGTGCGATTGGTCTGCTTTCGGTCTATTCGATTAGCAACCCGTGGATGCTGGTGCTCTCGATGGTGGGAGTTGGAATCGCGTGGGCCTCGATACTATCCATGCCTTACGCGATTCTATCGGGTGCGCTGCCGGCAGCACGGATGGGCGTTTACATGGGCGTCTTTAATTTTTTCATCGTGATTCCCGAGATCACGCAGGCACTGACTTTTGGCCCGCTGATCCGCGGCATTTTCGGCAAAGACAATCCTCGGAGCCCGCTTTATGTGGTGCTTGTTGGTGGTTGCTTCATGTTACTTGCCGCGTTGCTGGTTACACGCGTCAAAGATGTGGCTGACGCTCGTGCAGAAGATGTTATGAAGGCTGATAGAGAAGAACCCCTGATTCTGCCTGAGTCAGCCCAGCCGGTTCCGAGCACGGGCTTGATCGATGAGGAATAAAAGAATCGTGTGGGCTTCGTTCTCATCACTGATACTTGCGCTGTTGCTGGTTGTTTCGAGCGCGCTATCCGTAGTCGCGCAAGAGAGTGACACACGTTTTTCCGGCAAGTCTGCGAGGCATGCACCCGACTGGGTGCGTGACGGCGTCATCTACGAAATCTACCCGCGCGCCTTCTCGCAACAGGGAAACTTCAACGCGATCACTGCGCGTCTCGACGAACTCAAGGATCTCGGCGTCACGATCCTTTGGCTCATGCCGATCCATCCGATTGGCCAGGAGAAGAAGAAAGGAACGATCGGGAGTCCTTACGCGGTGCGCGACTACTACGCGATCAATCCCGATTACGGCACCGCTGATGATCTGAAGCGCCTCATTCGCGAGGCGCACGCACGCGGCCTGAAAGTGATTATCGATATCGTTGCAAACCACACGTCGTGGGACAGCGTGTTGATGAAGCATCCCGAGTTTTATAAACGCGACGCTCAGGGCAACATCACTTACCCGCACGACTGGTACGACATCGCGGCTTTGAATTACGAGAACCAGGAACTCCGTCGCTACATGACGGACATGTTGAAGTACTGGTTGCGCGAATTCGATCTCGACGGCTTTCGTTGCGACGTGGCGGGCGAGGTGCCGACGGACTTTTGGGAAAACGCGCGTGTCGAGCTGGAGAAAATCAAACCCGATATCGTGATGCTCGCGGAAGCGCACAAGCCGGAGTTGCAAGTGAAGGCGTTTGATCTCGATTACTCGTGGCCTTTGCACAGCGCGCTGACGAACGTTTTGCAGGGACGTGCGCCGGCGACGGAGCTGCGCAAGGAATGGGAGAAGGAAGTGCACGAGTGGCCGAAGGGCGCATTGCACATGCGGTTCTCTGACAATCACGATGAGCGGCGTGCGATTGCGCGTTTTGGTGAGCCGGCGGCGCTGGCGGCTTCGGCGTTTGTGTTTACGCTCGATGGCGTGCCGATGATTTACAACGGCATGGAGGTTGGCGACACAACGGAGTCGGGTGCGCCAGCGTTGTTTGAGAAGTTGCCGATCTTTTGGCCGATTGCTGAGCGGCGGCCGGAGTTTCGCAAGTTCTATCGAGAGATCATGGCGCAGCGTCGCGCGAGTAAAGCTTTGCGACGCGGGACGGTTGAGTGGGTTGCGAACTCTGACGAGGCGCGTGTGGTGTCGTTTGTGCGACGTTTCGAAGGTGAAGCAGTGCTGGTAACGATCAACTTTTCGAACCAGCCGTTTAGTGGGACGGTTGAGGGGAGGAAGGTTTCCCTCGCGGCGTGGGAGTTTAAAGTCGAGAGTCAAAAGGGAGGAGATCTGAAGGCAGATTTGGAAAGTGGTTGGCCCACTGCGGCGAAAAATGGATTCGGCACTGCGACAACGCTGGGTTCGAAGGTGTGGTTTACGCTGGCGGACGGTGTGTTGACGGAGGTGTTCTATCCGAGGATCGATGAGCGAAAGCTGAAGCGTTTAGAACTGCTGGTGCACGCAGGCGCGGCCGTGGAGAAAGAAGCGAGTGACACGTCGCATCGAATGGAGTTGCCGAGCGCGTCGTCGTTAACCTTTCGCCAGATCAATACCGCCAGGAACGGCCAGTACACGATCGCTAAAACCTACGTCACTGATCCGCAACGCAATTCCGTTCTCGTCGACGTGCGGTTTCAGAGTCGAGTTCCTTCCTACCTTACCACTCACTACGAACCGTCCGCGAAAAATCGCAACAACTCGGCGTTGGTTTCCGACTGCGGGTCTAAACCTCAAACGAATTTGCAGTGCACGATCGTCCTGGGTTTTGGTGAGAACACTGCGATCGCGACGAACGCCGCGCGTACCTCGCTCGCTCGCGGCTTTGCTGCAATACAGCGCGAGTATGAGTCGGGCTGGAACGCTTACGTCGCCACGTTGCCGCGAGTCGACGAAAAATACCAGCGGCAGTTCAACATGGCGGCGATGGTCCTGCGCGGACTCGAAGACAAGACCTTTCGCGGCGCGGTGATCGCTTCGCCT
>Ga0075426_10004110_pt1 | contig 10355 bp, 13 predicted proteins | sample SoiMethybrSBSTD5_FD_75304 | JGI IMG/M metagenome (GOLD analysis project Ga0075426, IMG submission 75304) | Bulk soil microbial communities from a Populus tree surrounding site in Tennessee, USA - Soil MetaG P. TD hybrid SBSTD5 | ecosystem: Environmental > Terrestrial > Soil > Tree plantation...
GTTGTTCTCGTACGCGTTTTTCTTTGAAGGGTTCACGGGATTGACGGTGACGATTGGCTCGATCCTCACGCTGTTCGTGGTGATGCAGATGACGGGACGAATTCGCTGGGAAGAGAAGTTCAGCCCATCGTTGCCGCGGAAGAGCGCATTACCCGCGTGACGTGCGCTCGTGAGCTTGCGGCGTCAAGGGTTTGCTGAAAGTAGCGAAGACGACGGCCACGACGAGCCACAAAACGGCGGCGTAGATGGCGTACCAGAGCGATTCTTGCGCGGCGGTTACGCCAGGAGGGCCAAAGACCACGAGAGCGCCCGTGGAACTGGCGTGCAGGAGTTGCGCGAGCACGACGCTGTTCGTATTAGAGTAAATCCAGGCGATCAGAACGCGCATCGCGGTCATGGCGGCGGTGAAGGCGAGAAAAAAGGGGAACCAGTAGGCGCCGTGAGGCGTGGAGGTTCCCAAGTAATCGATGACGGGAATGTGCCAGGCTCCCCAGAGCAGGCCTAGCAAGATCGCTGGAGCCAGGGCGCTGTCCTTGCGGCGCATTTTGGGGAATGCGAAGCCCATCCAACCAATTTCCTCGAAGAAACCCGCGACAAAGCCGAATCCGACACCGATGAAAAAGCGGTTGGGCGCAAAAACTGGAGAGACGAATGTCTTCATGAAGAAGAGAACGGTCAGAACCAGGACCGCTGGAATGGGAAGCACGGAGTACCAACGTGCCGGAACGCGAATGCGGCGCATACGAGAAGACAGATCACGCAGGCCGGGCGTTCCGTCGATGAACCAAGTCAAAAGAATGCCGACCGCGCATGGTCCAAGAAGCATGGCGGGAAACATCATGAGGCCCGCAAATTTTGCTATTGCTTCGCCGCGTAAGAGATGCGGCGCAGCCAAGCCGAAGGCGCCAAGCCAGGAGACCGCGAAGGTCAGCGCAAAGTACGTGATCGCCGGATGACGGGCGACGAAATTTTCATTTATTCGAGGAACCGGAATTTGTGCCGACATGGTTCGACACCATACCACAGGGCACTTGCGGCCGTTTGTAAGGGCGCGGCGGGAACTTAAGAGGCGCGGCGGAGTTCCTCGCGGATAACCCGGCGGAGGGTTTTCTCCAGGGGTTCACGCGCGCGCTGTACGTGCTGGCGGAGGACTTCATTGACGAGCGTCTGGTAATTACCGCCGCCAGCGCGCTCGACCTGCTCCCGAAACCACGCAAGAATGTCATCGTCGATTCGGATGGTGATGCGGGTTTTCCTGCCTCGGACAGAAACCACCGGGCCACGCTTCGCATTGCGGAAATCGTATTCACGTTTCATGGCGGTCCTCATATTGGCTCTTCTCGCGCGCCGTTGCCAGACGCGCTGAAATCAGACGCACATTTTCTCCACGCCAGGTGTACACAACTACGATGATGCGGCCAAGAGAATTCCTACCAAGAGTGATCCAGCGCTCTTCCAAATCGGAGGAAGGATCTAGCATGGTAAGAGCCAGGTCATCTTCCAGGACGGTCACGGCGTCGGCGAAGCGGACTCCGTGTTTGGCGAAGTTCGCGCGGGCCTTGGCTGGACCCACTCGTAACCCACGGCCTAGGTATATGCACATTTGTGCATACAAGTCAAATTCTGCAAACCACCGGCATGCTGGGAGACGCGTCGATGCCAACTCAGTTCGGTTGCGACCCTGCGAGCGAAGGGGAAGCTAAGAGTTCCAAGTGACGCGGGTGAGCTGCTTTTTACGGGATTCCCACTCAGCGCCGGAAAGGATGCGCGGGGCGACTTCGATGAGGCGAGGAGTGAGCTTAAAGACTGCGGCGGCGTTCCAGGGACGGCCGTCGCGGGTGCGGTATTCGCGGACGTTGAGTGCGTCGGCCATGCTTGTGAAGGAAATGTCCTGGACTATCATTTCCGCGACGAAGCGGAGCGTTTGCATTTCGAGCGGATCATCTTCCAGGTGACGGCAATCGGAGCCGATGCGCAAGCCAAAGGGAATTTCCTCGGAAGCGGCGGGAAGCTGTTCTGGCTCGGGAGCCGACGAGGTTTCCACTTCTCGCTCCCATTCAAGGGCGATCAGGGTCCATCCGGCGTCGTGCATTTTGGAAAGGTAAGTGGAAGTGGGGAGGATGCTGACCCGTTCACGCATGCGATCAATCTTTTTCACGGAAGCCTCCAAGATGAGTGTTAGTTGGATCCCCGGGGCGTAATTTCGCGCTGAAGAATAGGGCAATCTTCATGCCGTGTGAAGGAAGTATGGAAACTATAGATTCAAAAAGACTTCTTGCGACGGATTGAGGCTTGGCCTACTTGTGGGCGTCCGCTGGCGGGATGAGAGTGTCGCGTTGCCGGACACTTCAGGAGACGCTAGGAAGGCGGCCAGGCCGACCAAAAAAGTGGGAACGAAAGGGCCTGCACAGAAGGTAGAATCACAAAGCAAGCATTCCTGCGGGGGAAAAATGCCGAAAAAACCGACGATCGATGATGCGAGGCTGATACTTGAACTCTACGACCTGCGGCGCGAGGCAGAAATGCGCAAGGCACGGCATTGGTGGGTAGCCACGTTCTGGCCAAAGTGCGCGGACGACTTCGTGAAAGTGGCGACGGCCATGGGGACGGAAGAGAATAACTGGCTGAGGCAAGTGGGCGGGTACTGGGGAATTGCCGTGTCCTTTGTCCTGCATGGCGTGCTGAGCGAAAAGCTCTTCTTTCAGGTGTCATTTTGCGGCGAAATGTACTTCATTTTTGCAAAGGTGAGGCCGTTCTTGCCGGAGCTCCGCGAGAAGATGAAGAACCCCGAGATGTTTCTGACGATTGAGAAAGCCATCATGGGATCGAAGCTAGCGCGGGGGCAGTTTGAAAAAGTGGAGGCTCGTGTGGCGGCGATGCGGCAGCAGAAATGAGATTGCGGGATCGGCGAGAAATTCGACTTTGGCGGATGAGGTTTGCCATCGTAATTTTGGCGGCAGGCGCTGCGATGGCTCCCGCCGTGTTGGCGGACGGCTCGGGAACTTGCACTGGGGGAACGACGTTGCGCTTGAGCGCACCCGAAGCGAACCAGGGAAGTTTGCTGCTGATCGCATTGAAGAGTACAAAGCCACTAGCGGACGTGCAAGGAGACTGGGGCGGGCGAAGCGTCCCGATGTGGCGGGAGGGCGCCGACGAAGCGAAGCGCAGAGGCTTGCTGGGAGTCGATCTCGAAAAGGCACCCGGCGAATACGAGCTGAAAATAACCGGGGAGACGGCCGGTGGCGAGAAAATGAGCTGCAGCGTCAAGGTGGCAGTGAGGCAAGGCCGGTTTGCGACGGAGCGATTGCAGGTCGGGAAAGAGTTCGTCGAGCCCAACCCGGAGCAAGTCCAGCGCGCGAATGAAGAACGCCAAAAGTTGCGCGACATTTTTGACAGTGTGATGCCAGAGCGGTTGTGGGACGGTCCATTTCGCATACCGCTGGACGGTGTGACGACCGGATCAAACTTTGGGAAGCGGCGGATTCTAAACGGGAATCCTGGGTCACCCCATGGCGGCGCGGATCTGCCGGGTGTAACCGGGACGCCAGTGCATGCGGCGCAGCGCGGTAAGGTCGCGCTGGCGGAGGAATTGTTTTTTTCAGGGAACACGGTGGTGCTGGATCACGGACTGGGGATTTACACTTTCTACGGCCACCTTTCGGAGATCGACGTAAAAGTGGGCGATGTTTTGGAAGCGGGGGCGCTGCTGGGAAAAGTTGGGGCTACCGGGCGCGTCACCGGACCGCACTTGCATTGGGGACTGACGGTGGAACGAGCGCGGGTGAACCCGTTGCTTTTAGTGAAACTATTGGGGAACTCCGCAGAAACCCCGACGAGGAAAAAATTCGCCAAGCGGCGGACAAGATGAAACGATCGCGTTAGCCTGAACACTAGAGAAGTACTGGCTGGCGCTGCAAACTGCACGGACGGCAGAGATTGCGGTGTTCGTGGAGGCAAAATGGGCGAGCCGGCCAAGAATCTGGAGATCGCGCGCAGCTACCTGCGGGCTCTCGAACGAGGAGACACTGGAGCCGCCCTTAGCAAGTTTTTTGCTCCCGAGGTCGTTTTGGAGGAATTCCCGAACTTGCTGACGCCGCACGGCCAGAAACGGGACCTGGCCGCGGCGTTGGAAGGAGCCGAACGAGGCAAGAAACTCATGTCCCGTCAGATGTATAAGATAATGGAGGAGTTAGCGGACGACGACCGGGTGGCGCTGGAGGTGGAATGGGTAGGGACGTTGGCCGTTCCGTTTGGATCCATTCCGGCCGGCGGGCAGATGAAAGCGTTTATTGCGGCGTTTCTGGAATTCCGGGAAGGGAAGATTGTACGACAGCGGAATTACGATTGTTTCGTGGCCTGGAAGTAGGTGCGCAGAGGAAGTACGAGGGTACTGTTTTGGAATACGCTTTTGTGGTACCGTTCTGCCATTGTCCCGGGAGTTGTATGAAGGCAGTATGGGGCTGTGTGGGCAAGGTTCGTGCTAGTCACTTCCGTTCTCCTGTTCTTTCGCTTTAGCACCCTGCTAACACGACTCGGTAAGCGGACACTCCTCGATCGAAGCTAATCGAAAGCGCCGCGCGTTCCCAAATTAGAGTTTGAGGCCGAAGCCGAAATGTCCCTGCTTCATTTTCGTTGCAAAGAACGCCGGCGCACCCTACGAGTAGCACTGACGGTGCCGCTGACGATTCATGGGAAGACGGACTCGGGTGAAAAGTTCAGCGCACAAACTCTTTCGCAGTCCGTGAACCGGCATGGCGCATTGTTTCAATTGGAAGAGATCGTGAAGATGGGCCAGACGGTCGTTTTGCTCAACGACCACACTGCACAATCGATAGAGTGCCGCGTTGTCTCCATTCACCGGGCGCGCGACGGCAAGCAGTATGTCGGAGTAGAGTTCGCTTCACCCGAAACGAATTTTTGGCACATGCGTTTCCCGGTTCCAGGGGCAAAGCCGCTGCGCCGGATATTTCCCAACAAAGTCAGCGCATAAAGCTGACTACGATTGTTCCCTCTCCTCGCTGCAACTTCTCTCCATACACACAGTCTGGCTACTCATTTCTTAGCGCCACCATGGGATCGAACCGCGCGGCACGACGGGCCGGCAGAAAACTGGCTAAGATTGCGACTGCCGACAAACTCAGCGCCGCCAAGAAGTAGGTAAGCAAATCCGTGGACTTCAAATCAAAGAGCATCGATGCAGCGGTCTTCGCGGTAGCCAGAGCCAGGGCCACGCCGGTCACAATGCCGGTTAAGAGCAGGAGGCCCGTCTCGCGCAACACCAGGCGAATGATGCTTTGCTGGTCTGCGCCTAGGGCCATGCGAATGCCAATTTCATTGCGGCGCCGTTCAACCATATACGAAATCACTCCATAGAGGCCGATGGCAGCGAGTAGCGCGGCTAGAACTCCAAAGAATCCTGACAGCCTGGCCATCAAGCGATCCCGCAACAGTCCGTCATCAATCATTTGATGAAAATTGGAGAAGATGATGTCCGCATCGGGATCGGCCTGGCTGGCCATGGTTTTTATCGCGGACAGAAGGCTTGCCAGCGGGACGCGGGAGCGGAGCAGAATCTGCGCATCGGTCCCCGGACTGTCGCTCTGCGCCTTCGCCGTGTATACGATAGGCCCAATCTCCTCGCGAAGATCGGTATATTTTGTGTCCTTGACCACCCCGATGATCTGGTACGGAGCGGAAGTCCGTTTCATACGGCGAACTCGAAAAGTCATCGCCAACGGACTTTTGCCGGCGGCAAGTTTCTTGACGAAAGTCTCGTTGACAATGGCGACGTTGGGCGCGCCGGTGCGGTCGTGGTCGTCAAAGTCGCGGCCCACCAGAAACGGAGTTTGCAGGGTCTCAAAAAAGCCGGGGCTGACGTAATTGAACGCTGCCACCGGAGCTTCGCCCTCCGGCTCTCCCGTGTCGCCCATCAGGACGTCATGGCCAATGCCGTCGCCACTTAGCGGCACGATGGCCGCATTCGCCGCGGCATCCACGCCGGGGATGGCCCGCAGGCGCCGCAAAAGTTCTTCGGAAAACGCCATGCGCCCTTCTTTGTCAAGGTGGCGCGCAGTGAAGTCAATATCTGCGACAAGAATGCCGTCCCGCCGGAAGCCGGGATCGAGCTTCGCCAAATTATTCAGGCTCCTGGCAAACAGAAGAGCTCCCACCAGCAACGTCAGCGAAAGCGCAATCTGCGACACGACCAGGATGCGGCGCAAGCCGAAGCGCGAGTGGCCCTGGGTTGCTCCCCTGCCGCTCTCCTTCAGAACGGCGCCGGGAGCAACGCTGGTGGCGCGCAGCGCCGGGGCAACGCCGAAAAGAATACAAGTCAGCACAGCCAGCGCCGTGGTGAAGCCAAGCACACGCCAGTCCATCCCGATATCAACAAAAAGAGGATCATGCGGGGTGCTCAGCGAGGCCACCAGCACCTGGCTGACGTTCCGCGCCAGCAAAGCGCCGCATGCGGCTCCAATCGCCGCCAGTAGTAGGCTCTCCGCCAGTAATTGCCGCATCAGCCTGGCCCGGCTTGCGCCCATCGCCATGCGCATGCCCATTTCCTTTTCGCGTGCACTGGCCCGTGCCAGCAGGAGGTTGGCAAGGTTTGCCGAAGCGATAAGCAAAACAAGTCCGGCCAGCGCCAGGAGCAGCCACAGCGGATCTTCAAATTGCTGCCGTAGATCGGATATGCCAGACGCGGCGGGGGAAGCTGCGAGTTTGTGCTGTAAGAAGTTTTTGGCGTTCGAGGCATTGAACTCAGTCGGCAGGGCCGCTTGGAAGATACCTGGCGAAATTGCCCGCAACTGCGCTGCCGCCCGATCCACGCTCCAGCCCGGCTTCAGCCGACCGATTGCCGCCAACCACCAGCCGATGCGGCTTTTCAATTGACTATCGTCGCTATTGATCACCGGCTCGGCGCACAACGGCACAGCCACGTCGAATGAGCGGCCCACCTCCACGCCGTAAAAGTTGCGCGCCGCGACGCCAATAATGGGAAAGGGATGCCGGCTAATCGTGAGCTTTAGGCCGAGCACATCGCGCTGACCGCCATATTCGTGCTGCCAGTAGGAATAGCTGAGGATCACTCCAGCTGAGGCGCATTCCTGCTGATCGTCCGAGGGAAGAAGCAAGCTGCCAAGAGCGGGCTCAACGCCCAAGGTTTGGAAGAACTCCCCGCTGACCCAGAGTCCTTGCACGATGTGAACTTCACCGGCGGGCGCAATGTTGAAGTGTGTAGGCCCCCAGGCAAAAACCTTGGAAAAGCCCTGCTGCTGTGCACGAATCTGCTCCCACGTGGCGTAGGTCAGGTCAGAATAGCGACTGGTGAAGTGACCGCTGGCATTCTTGCGGTGATCGATGGCGATCCTCGCAAGCTCTTGCGGGTTCTTGACCGGCAGCGTGCGCAACCGGACGGCATCGAGAAGTTGAAAAATTGCCGTGTTCGCGCCGATACCCAGCGCGAGGGACAAAATCGCCGCAGCCGCAAAACTGGTGTTGAAGCGAAGGAGCCGGAGGCCGAATTTCAGGTCCTGCCACAGGGTTTCGATCAGCGATTCCCAGGTTGCTGCGCGAATCTGTTCTTTCACGCTTTCCGTGCCGCCCATCTCGATGCGTGCGGCGCGCAATGCTTCACTGCGCGTCATTCCCGCGCGAATCTTATCGTTCACGGTCGCGTCAAGGTAGCCGCGCAATTCCTCGTCCATTTCGTGTTCGACTTGCTTCTTGCGGAATAACCCGCGCACGCCACCAGCAAGATTTCGCAGCAATGACATCGCCCGCCTCCTACGATTCCGCTTCGAGAATCCGCGCGATGGCCGCCGCTTGTCTCGCCCATTCGCGCGTCTCGCCCTTGAGTTGTTTGCGCCCCTCCGCGGTCAGCAGGTAATACTTCGCGCGCCGATTATTCTCCGTGTCGCGCCATTCGCTCTTGAGCCAGCCGGCGCGCTCCAGCCTGCGGAATGCCGGAAAGAGCGATCCCGGATTCACATGGAAGACGCCTTTGCTGATCTGCTCGATGCGCATGGCTATTCCGTAGCCGTGCCTAGCTTCCAGCTCCAGCGTCTTCAGGATCAGCATGTCCAGCGTGCCCTGGACCAGGCCGCTCGGTTTGTCCGACATGAATCGCGCTCCTCTCGACGGTCCAGAGGAAGATGGCACCGTTACCCTAGATTGTCAAGAGGAGCGGTTCGTTTAGGGCGAGGGCCAGGCGATTGCATTCGTTCCGCGGTAGGATTTGCCGATGAGAAGTGAAGCAAAACGAATCGGACTGATTTCGGATACCCATGGCTTGCTCCGTAAAGAAGCCGTGGAAGCTTTGCGCGGGTCGGAGCTGATCCTGCATGCCGGAGATGTGGGGAAGCCGGAGATTTTGGAGGCGTTGAAAAAGATTGCGCCGGTAGTAGCGATTCGGGGGAACGTGGATACCGAGCCATGGGCAAAGGCGCTGCCGGAGACGGCTGTAGCGGAGGCTGGTACGGTGTTGATTTATGTCCTGCACGATGTGAATGCCCTGGATTTAAACCCTGCGGCCTCCGGATTTCACATCGTCGTTAGCGGCCATTCTCACAAAGCGGGAAAGACGGAGCGCGATGGAGTGCTGTACATCAATCCAGGAAGCGCCGGCCCGCGGAGATTTCACTTACCTATCACGGTGGCGCGTCTGCAGCTGGAGTCCACTGCATATGAAGTAGAGTTCGTGGACCTCGAAGTTCCCAGCGACCACTAGAATCGCTTTTCGTCATGCCTAGCGTGAGGCGCTGACCCAAACCATGCCGTCGACGCCCGGAGTAAGGTCGATCGGCGGCAGCAATTTCCAGGACAGCAGGTCGAGCACGGCGATCTTTCCTGCGCCGGTACCACTGACGTAGGCGATATTCCCATCCGGCCGAATCAGGATTTCCGACGATCTCTCCGGAGCCTCGAATGATCGCGTCACTTTCAGCGATTGCAAATCAACAACGAAGAGTTTGTTCGCAGTCATGCTGACCGCCAGCAGCCAGCGGCCATCGGGAGTGGGTTCCGACGCATAGGCCACATTCGGCAACTCAATCCAGTTCGTGACTTTGTTCGAGGTGGTATCGATGACTGCGATGCGGGGCTCGTCTTGATCATGCGTAAAAACGCGGCGGCCATCCGGCGAAATGGAAATGCGCTGAACGGTCTTGGCCACGGGAACCGTGGTGACGAGATTGCGCTTGGCCAAGTCCAGCACGCTTACGCTTCCGGCGCTGACGTTGGCGGTGTATCCACGCTTGCCGTCGCTTGATAGAACCAGCATGTGAGACTGCGGCTCGCCGGTAGGAATTTCCGCAAGGATCCTGCGTGTGGAAGGATCGATGACATCGACGGCGTTCGCCAGCTCCGCCGTGACGTAGAGCAGCCCGTCCGGCCCGAATTCCGCGCGATGCGGGCGGAGGGGTTTGCCTAAATCGATCGTGGCGGATAGCTTGCGCGCTTGCAAATCGATGACGTCAATCGTGCTGCCATCGGTTCCGGGCCTACCGACGCCGGAGTTTCCGTAGATTGGCACGTACGCGAAGCGGCCGTCTTTTGAGGCCATGACTTCATGGCCGTTCACTCCGACAACGATTTTTGCAAGTTCGCGGCGATTGTCAGGGTCGACCAGGAGCAGCGTATGCTCTTTCTGATTTGCCACGACCAGCAAGCCGCCAGAGGGTGGCGCAGGCTTTGCAACGCGGAGCACGCCTGAAGTCAGGAACATCATTAGAGCAAAGAGCAATGAGAAACGTGCGGGCATGGTTCACCTCGATGAAACATCTCTCTCTCAAACGCACCAACTCAGCGCAGTATAACTTCTCCCACAGTCAGCGGCTACGCCTGCGTTTCTTCTTCGCTGGGTTTTTGCCCCGAACCTTCCGCGCTGCCGACTTTGCACTAGAAACTACGTCGCGTGTTTTTTTGGCGAGCTTGGCGAACACCATGTCATACGATTCGCGAAGCAAGCGCGCGAGTTCGTCCGCCGGCAAAGCATCTCTGGTTTGGAGCGCTACCCATTGCGCGCGAGCCAGGTATGGCGCAGGAATGATGTTGGGTCGCTCCGTGAGTTCAGCGAAATTCTCCGGCGAGGCTTTGAAGGACAGACATACCGGAGCCGGTTCCAGCGGCGTCACCGCGAACATCTTGCCGCCGACTTTGAAGAGCAGGTCATAGCCCCACTGGATCTGTTCTGTGACGCCGGGAAACGAAAGGCAAACTTCGCGCAACCGATCGACGTTCATGGACAAGATTCTAGGACGAATTAGGTGCCGGCCTCAACGGATGGGATAGCAGGTTAAGCGTCCCCGCTCGTGCTTGACTCTTCCCAGGCGATCTGCTTTACCGGCCCGATGACAAAA
>Ga0075426_10004111_pt1 | contig 10355 bp, 17 predicted proteins | sample SoiMethybrSBSTD5_FD_75304 | JGI IMG/M metagenome (GOLD analysis project Ga0075426, IMG submission 75304) | Bulk soil microbial communities from a Populus tree surrounding site in Tennessee, USA - Soil MetaG P. TD hybrid SBSTD5 | ecosystem: Environmental > Terrestrial > Soil > Tree plantation...
CGTTTGCCGTTTCGTACGTATAAAGGTGCCAAGCTCGGCGGCGTCTATCGTAAACAACGCTACCGGTGGCACTCCGATCCCTCGCAAAGATGTAAGCTCGGCAGTGAAAACGAGCGAGGAGATCACCGAGCTCACACGGACATTCACGAGAGTTGATTGCTGAAATTGAAGGCAGCGCGTGACCTGCTTCAAACAACTTGTGAGGACGCGTTATACCCGCGCAGCAGTTCACAACGCATTTGCGCCAAGAGTCGAGAAAAATCGAGTAGAAAGAGAGAGAGAGAGAGAGAGAGAAGAAAAGTCTCGGTGGTCAGCGTGTCCGAAACTCAATTGGGGGTGCAACTTCCGATTGCAGGTCGGAGCACCAGCACCGATCTTTTCACCTTGGCCAAAATCGCTTTTTCAATAGTCCAGGAATCGCCACCTCAAACCGCGCTTGGTGAGGAAGGGCGCAGCGGGATAGCCCTCAGCCAGTTTAGGAATTTTGCATTGTGCTCAAGATAGGGCGGAAGCGTTACTTCATCGCCTTCTGCAGTAATGAGGATGTGGTAGAACCCTCTCCGCCACCCCGCTGGATTAACCTGGCGTCCGACAATCTCGCTGCATTCCAATCGACGGGAAGGCGAGAGGCCCCGTTTCACGACAATACCGCCATCTGGAAGTAAGATGACGCAACCTCGTAAAAGACTGAGAATCAACGCGGCACTACCGAGTATGAAGACTGCCAGGTAACCAAGAAGCTCTGATCGTGGATGCGGGTTATGAATTATCCCCATCAACGATAAGCTCACAGAAATTGAGCAGAGGAAGGCAATGGCGCTCACAATTGTGACAATTGTGTTGCGGGTTCGTTGATCCGTCCGAACGACTATGCTGCCATCTCGGTGATTCATGCTGCTCCCGGTTTTCACGAATCAGCGACTCCAGCCATTGTTTGCGGCCCGGTGCCACATCGGCAATGCACGACAGTACGTGCACGATATTAGTCGGCGCAAGCGTCAATTTGAGGATGATCCACTCCGATGCCTTTCCGCAGAATACGCGGCAGCGCTTCGGCTGAGATCATCGCAACGATGATGAGCGCGGCGCCGATCAATTGCAGACCGCGGAGCTTTTCACCAACCAAGTAAACCCCGACCATGCCTGCTGTTAATGGTTCCAGGCTGAAAACGACCGCAGCCTCCGCGGAGGACAGAAATGCCTGCATGGTGCTCTGTCCCCAGAACGCGTACATCGTGTTAAAGACAATCATGTAGGTGAGGGCCGCGAGCACAACCGCATTGTGCATCGCTGTCGCCGCTCCCTGAAACCCATTCGGGGCCGGCAGAAATGCTGTGATCGCTGCCGAGACAATGCCGGTCACCGCGATCTGCACCCATGCCAGCACCCAACGGCTCGACCGGCGCGAGAAATGTGTCGTCGCCGTCAAATGTCCCACGCACAACAGGGCGCAAGCAGAGTTTCAAAATCTCCGCGATTCCACCCGCTCACCAGCCCACCCGGTACGTGCACCAACATGAACAACCCAAGCGTCGCCAACAGTGCGGCAATGGCGTGGCCCACTTGTACTCGATCATGAAGCACGATGGCGAGCAGCGGCGTGAACGGGACATATAAGGACGTGATGAAGCCCGATTTCGACGTGGTGGTGAAACGTAAGCCATCGGTTTGTAGCCAGAAGAGCGTCACCAGCAGAAGTCCCAGGAACGTGCCGTCCAGGATGGCGCGACGCGCAAGCGGCTCGCGTCGAACTAGGAGCAGCACGCCCATCATTATGGTCGCCGGCGCAAAGCGCAACGACGACGACGCTCCAACCGACAATCCCGTGCGCAACACTATTCGCATGGCCCCAAATGATCCACCGTGGAAGATGGCGATCGACGCAATGGTCGCGACAGCAGCCCAATCCGTATGTGTGAGTCGGGTCATGAGGCGTCTTTGCTTATTCGAGAGCAGCCGAGCACATGTAGAAGATTGCACCGCTATTTTCGTCGTGAGGACCTGCCCCTCACGCTCCGTGAGCGGTTCTTGCCCGTGCCCCGCGCTTTGTACGCAATGCAATCGATTTCGACCATCATGCCTGACGACATGCCCAGATTGCTGCCCACAGTCGTGCGCACTGGATACGGCGGGGAGAAGCATCGAGCATAAGCCGTGTTATAGCGGTCGAAAAGACCCGGGTCGCTCAAGTACGCAGTCACTTTTACTACGTCGCCCAACGATGCTCCGTCGGCTTCAAGTGTGGCGGCGATGTTATCGATGGTTTTCTCCGTCTGCTGCTCGATCGTGTCGCCAACAATTTCTCCGGTGACGGCATCGACTGGCCCAGTTCCGGGTAGGAAGATGAAATCTCCCGCCCGCCATCCTTGGGAATAGGCGCCCTGCGGGGGCTCGCCGCGTTGCGACTGAATGACGTACTTGGCCACAATGAACGCCTTTCGATGATCTTTCTTCAAAAACGTTCCGTGTTATTCCGCTACGCCGAGGCCGTTCTCGCTGACCAACTGTTCACGATCCCTCCCAGGCGGTCCAAGGCTTTGGAAAAGGCATCTGGCACAGCGGCTGAGAAGCCCAAGCGGAAATGCGAGGGCATACCGTAGCAGTCGCCGGGCACCAGCAGGATGCCTTGTTCCGCGGCAGTTTGGCAGAAAGGCCTGGCATCTCGACCACTGAGCAGCCAGGGAAACGCCGTCGTACCTCCCCGAGGACGAACCCAGTCGAAGGTCTCTTGGTGCTCTGCCATAAAGCGATCCAGTTGCTGCAGGTTCTTGCTTGCTGTGTTCTGCGTCTTTTCCAGAACTAAACGACGGTTGCGCATGGCGATCTCGGCCAGGATTTCCCCGGGGGTGTTATTGGAGATGGAAAAAATCGTGCGTGCATTCCAATACTGCTTTCGGCGTTTGGAGTCATGCTCAATGATCCATCCGGTGCGCACACCGGAGAGCGGGAAAGCTTTGGAGAAATCGTGGATCACAGTAGCATGAGGCAGTCGGGCTGCTGACTTTGTTGGCGCGCTGTGATAAATCGGGTGATACACCTCGTCGCTGACGAGTTGAATTCCGCGCGCGGAGGTGAACTCGTGCAAGGTGTCCAATTCGGCGTCGGTAACCGTTCCTCCGGTTGGAGTGTGCGGACTGTTCACCAGAACGATCTTTGTGTTCGCATCGGCGAGTCTCTTGATCTCTTCAACATCGACACGGAAGCCGTTCTCTTTGCGGAGTTTGTAATAGCGAATTTCGATCCCAAGTGATTCGGGCAGAGCGGAAAATGGCGGATATCCCGGCTTTGGCAGGATCACATTTGCACCAGGCTCGGCGGCCAGCCACATGAGCACCACTAAGGCTTCAGAAGCGCCGGCCACGACCTGCACGGTTTCTGCGGGTACGCCTTGCATCTCGGCAATAGCGGTGCGCAACCCCTCAGCACCCGCCGGACGACTGTAAACGACTTTATGATGGAGGAACTGCTCCCGCTGCTCTTCACTGGCGAGGGCCAAGATCTCTCTTAGTCTCCACCGTGGTCCCTCGCTCCCGCCCAGGTTGAACTCAATGTCGTGCTCGTACTTATCCAGCCATATATCTAGCAGAAAGGGCTTCAATTGCACGTTGCACCTTGTGAGAAACTCAACTAACTGCCGATGCCTAGGTTAGCAGGTTAGACACGCTATCGTAACACTCTATAACTTGTCAAGTCAGGAATAGATGGTTAGAATCGCCAAGTGCGATTTGAGTTCATCGCGGGCGACCTCTGCCTGGATTTCGCGAACACCATCCACAACTTGCGAGCCGAGGACAAAGAAGAAGAACTGCGCGCCGTTTCTGACTTGCTGCAGTGGGCAAACGAAGCCGGCCTGCTATCTTCGGCGGAGTTCGACCGTCTGGCCGCCCGTTACAAGCGCAATTCTCGTGAAGCTGAATCTGCCCTGGCCAAAGGAATTGCAATTCGCAACCTGCTGCTCTCGATTTTTATAAGCATCGCGAACGGACGTGCTGTTTCTGGCCAGCGCCTGTCCGAGTTGAACTCGGCTCTGGCACATGCGCCCGGGACGCTGCGTGTGGGCAGGAACTCCGGCCGAATCGAAACAGAATGGACGAGTGAGGCAACCGATGGTTTGGAGCGAGTTCTTTTTGCAATTCTTACCAGCGCAGCAGAGCTGCTGGCCAGCGACCGCGTGGCACGAATTCGCGAATGCGCCTCTGCGGACTGCACCTGGCTGTTCGTGGACGAGAGTCGCAACCGCAGCCGCCGCTGGTGTGACATGAAGGCCTGTGGTAATCGCATGAAAGCGCGTCGGCATTACCAAAGAGCAAAAGGTGCGTCGTAGTCTTGCTTCAATAACTGCTACGGCGAAATTTGGTGGCAAGAACCGGATAGATAAGATTTGCGCGACGGATTAGCGTCAGGGGCATGCACAAAACCATCGATCCCACGATCTTGTATTTCGGCACACCGGTCGCTCTCATTTCCAGCCTCAACGAGGATGGCACGCCCAATCTGGCGCCGATGTCCTCTGCCTGGTGGCTAGGGTGGAGCTGCATGCTGGGACTAGGCACGATGGGGCAAACTTCAGAGAACCTAATTCGCACGCGTCAATGCGTCATCAACCTGCCCAGCCAGGATCAAGTCAGCCATGTTGACCGCTTGGCCCTGACCACCGGAAGAAATCCCGTCCCTGAGAAGAAGTTGAGCTGGGGCTATCGTTACGAGCCGGATAAATTCGGCCTAGCGGAATTTACCGCGATTCCCTCGATGGAAGTAATGCCGCCGCGAGTCGCCGAGTGTCCCGTGCAAATGGAAGGCGTCATTCACGATTGGCGGCCATTCGGCAAAAACGTATCTGCCAACTGCTTCGAGGTGCACATCGTGAAGCTCCACGTGGACGAATCGCTGCTGGAAGGCGACGGACCGCGCCCGCACATTGATCCTGTGAAGTGGCGGCCACTGATCATGAGCTTTTGCAGGTTCTTCGGCATTGGACACGAAGTTTATCCTTCGCGGCTGGCCGAATCCGATTTTATGAGATTTGTGCGTGACGGAACTGGTGGTCCGGTTCGGACACAAAGAAGTACACCTTCACCGCCCAATTCGAGATACGAAAAGGTTCGCGGTGGGAGAGAGGAATAGCCTGCCATGAAAAGCTCAAGAATTTACCTTTTTTTAGCAGTTTTTGTCCTCCCATATGTTTTGGTTTCTTTGCCTCACATTCCGCTTTGGCTGGGCCACACTGCTGCGACATCGGTTTTGGTTTTTGTTGGGACTGCGGCCATCTTGTGGGTTGGCCTCAGCCGGCACTCCAAATTTATTCGCACATCCGGAAAATTGAGCGAGCCGCAATACGCCGACAGCCTCCCCAAAATCGAGAAGGGGATTCGGCTAATGGTGTTGGGAATGGCACTCCTTATCTGTTTCACAACTACGTTTCCGCTAGCCTCAGATCTGGGGCGATTGGCTATCGGAAATGAACCGGCAAGAATTACGGGGGTGGTCGCATACAGAACCGTTCCTTTCATGGGTATCGTGGTGATGGCGCAGTCAATTCGATTCTCTCGTAAGAGCGGCAGTTACTATTCGCTCTATTCGTTGAAGCCGATTCGTGTGGGGACCTCATATGAATTTGTCGTGCTCCCACGGTCTCGCTTCATCGTTGATTTTCGCAAAGCAGGCCAGTAAGTCGGGCCTAAGATTTGTGGGCAGAAAGCCGTTCTCGGAACATCTACCAGTTTCTATTTCCGCGATCACAGTCGTTAAGGGCGCTAATTTTCGTTAACTGCGGAAAGGAGCCATGCGCTAGGAGAACTGGCGGACACATCGCGATCACTCGACGCAACATTGCTTTCTTATACCTAAAGCCTCATTTCGGTCAGGTATCGAGGTCGCGACGAGAATTACACCGGGATCAAAGGTGATTGGCTTCTCCGACGAGGTTAGACAGGTCATCGACAATCTGCTGCTGAATGCACTCGAAGCGACACCTCCAGGCGGTCGTCTGAGAGTTTCGGTTCATCCTTCGCGCAATTGGGCAGACCAGTGGCAGGAAGGCAGTAGGCTCACGATTGCGGATACCGGAAGCGGCATTCCCAAAGAGAACCTTTCAAAAATCTTCGAGCCATTTTTCACAACAAAGCCTGAAAAAGGAACCGGACTCGGGCTGTGGGTTGTGCGTGGAATTGTTGCCAAGCATGACGGGAACATCACAGTGCGCAGCTCAGAGGAAAAGAGACGCGGGACGGTGATTTCGGTTCTATGGCCATCGACCAGCCACAACAATCGGGCCGCGTTTTCCCAAACTGGTTCTGCCGCTTGAGCTACAGCTTATAACAAGGAAAAACACTATGCGTGTTCTGATTGTTGATGATGAGCGAAGGGTCGCCGATACCCTCGTGATGATTCTTGAGCGGGAAGGCTACGAAGCAGCATGTGCGTACAGCGGGGCGGCGGCACTTCAGAAGATCGGGTCCTTTACCCGTGATTGCGTGATCTCGGACGTACTTATGTCGGGAATGAATGGCATCGAGCTTTGCGCGACGATCGAAAAACTACATCCTGATTGCCATATTCTGCTTTTCTCTGGGCAGGCATCCACAAATCTGTTGGTTGAAAAGGCTAAAACCCAAGGGCACAGATGGGAGCTTCTGGCAAAACCTGTCGATCCCGATGAGCTGCTAGAAAGACTGTCTTCTCTGCATGCTCCCTCGGTTTCCGCCGCTGCCCTAACCCCTTTGCAGCCGGGCTGGCGTAATGAATTCCACGCAGGTATCGAGCAGGCATTCGGAAAATTTCTGGTAGCCTCCGGCGAGTACATCACCAAGTACACGCACAATGCCTACGATTTCAGCGTTCTGGGCAACACTCCAATCTTCTTTCCCATTGGCTGGCAGCGCTCCAAGATTCCCGCATTCGCCGGACGTGTGAGCGTGCCGAACTTCCACGGATTTTCCGCGCTCGTTGTCATGTCCAGCGTGTCGGCGCGCTTCTTCACTCCGCAGGTCAGTGGAGCAGGGGCAACTCCCTCCGCGCCGGTCGGCGTCTTCCGTATCGACCACGACGAAAAATTCAACCAGACGACTCACGTGCAGTATCAGCCGAAAAAGAATGCTCCATGGTTTGGCTTCAATTGGCGTTATGACAGCGGGATGGTGGCCGGAGCTGTGCCCTTTGCGACGGATACCACTACGCCGGTTGATTTGTCTGGTTTGAGCGCCGACGAGCAGTTCCAGGCGGGTCTTTTCTGCGGGAATCAACGTGCGACGCTGACTTCACCACTCACAACGTGTGCTCCCGCGCTGTACGGATCAACGCTGATCTCGATTCCCAAGCCGGGAACAGAGAACGACGACAAAAATCCTCCGCGTATTGCTCCACGCCAAATTTTCGATCTGTCGATTGGCGATGACAATGTGTTTGGTGGCGACAAATACAAGTGGAGTCTGCAACTCACCGCCATCAACCTGACCGATCAATACGCACTCTACAACTTCTTATCGACATTCAGTGGCACGCACTACGTAACGCCCCGGGCATTTACTGCCCAGGTCGGATTCCACTTCTGAATGTGTTTTTTTTCCGTTCTCGCGAACACTGCGCGAGGACGGGCGCGACGGGTGCTTGATGACTTGGGGAGGATCAGTATTTTGAGCGGGCTTTATATTGAATGGCGGTCCGTTCACGACCAATACTAAAGTGAAAAGATACGAGCTGATGTTTCTCGTGGCATTAGCATCCTGCTCGTGCTACTCCGTTGCGCAGTTGGCCGAACGTGAGCCTGCCGCTGTGCTTGAAGTAGGCGGTGCAGCCAGCAGAAGTTTCACGGAATCTCAATCGAGCTTTGGCCCCACTGTGGCAGTGGAATTTACGCCGATAGAAAACCGACTTGAATTGGAAGTCGGAGTGACGCCACTTTTCAGGAAGCATGCGACGGAGTGGAGCCTCGACCTCCTCTTTAAGAAGCCTTGGACGATTTCAGACAGGGTGGAATTCATGCTCGGTGCGGGACCCGAGTGGATTCACTCGAATGCAGCCGGGATCAAGATGAACTCTGGCGCGATTGAGGTTGCACCTGACTTCATGTTTTGGTCAACGAAGAGACACAGGTTCGGCTGGTATCTCGAACCGAGTTATGAATACAAGCTCGGGTCGGGACATGAACACTCGGTGGGTGTAAGTGGCGGCCTGCTAATAGGAATTCCTTGAGCTTTCAAACGGGGAACCGTCCAGGCCGAGTGAGAACGTAGCGTGCAGGTCTGAGAATTGGTTGTCCTTTTCATTTCAAGGACAGCGCAGATCACGTATTTTTATCGGAGAGTTGACGGGTGCACTTTTGCACCGGTGCCACTCTGTTACTACACTGCTGTTGTTGATTGGAGGACAGTTCATGCCAACGGGAAAAGTGAAATGGTTCAATGATCAAAAGGGCTTCGGCTTTATAACGCCTGACTCTGGCGGCAAGGATCTATTTGTCCATCAAAGTGCAATCCAAAGCAGCGGCTTTAGGACACTCAAGGAAGGTGACAAAGTGGAGTATGAAGCCGAGCAGGGACAGAAAGGCCCGCAAGCCGTGAACGTTCGTCCTGCCTAACCGATGCCAAGCTTAAGTCGTCGCGCTGCTGCTGAATTCGCTGGTACCTGCCTGCTGGTCTCTACGGTGATTGGATCGGGAATCATGGGAGAACGGTTAGCAGGCGGAAACATCGCCATCGCGCTGCTGGCCAACACCATCGCAACTGGGGCCGCGCTAATCGCGCTCATTCTGACGTTCGGACCAGTCTCCGGCGCACATTTCAATCCTGCCGTCAGTTTGGCCGACGCCATGGAGCAAGGCCTAGCCTGGCGGGAAGTTCCCGCGTATGTCGCCGCTCAGTGCAGCGGCGGAATACTCGGCAGCGCAGTCGCGCACCTCATGTTCGGACTGCCTTTGTTTTCCGCATCGCAATATGCGCGCAGCGGAGCGGCGCAGGTCTTCAGCGAATTCATCGCGACGTTCGGTCTGATGTCAGTCATCTGGGGATGCTCCCGACTGCGAGCGAGCAGCGTCCCGTTTGCCGTCGGCGCTTACATCACCGCCGCGTACTGGTTCACAGCCTCAACGTCATTCGCCAACCCAGCAGTCACACCGCCGGACTCCCCGACCTCATCCTCACACCGTGGGTTATGGGCCGTTCCCAACTCGACATCTACGGGCCTGTCGGGATCGAAGACATGACTAGCCACGTGCTCGCGGCATGGCGGCAGGATATCGACATTCGCATGAAAGGTCTTGAACATCGCGAAGCACCGCCGGGCGTGCGAGCACACGATGTAGAACCCGGTATCGTTTACAAGGATGATCGTGTAACCGTCACTGCGTTCAAAGTGCCTCATGGCGAGTGGCCGCAAGCGTTTGGCTACCGCTTCGATACACCTAACCGCTCCATCGTGATCTCGGGCGACACCAGCCCGGGGCCGGAGCTGGAAGCCGCATGCAACCCTTGCGACGTAATGATCCACGAAGTCTATTCGCCTTCTTCGACTGTGCCCAGCATGCCGGACTGGAAAAAGTATCGCGCCAAATACCACACGTCCACCGAGCAAATGGGCCAAATTGCAGACCGTACCAAACCGGGACTTCTGATCATCTATCACGTATCAGGTCGTGGTTCAGGGCCGGGCGGCCGCACGCCTGACGAGCAGTTGTTCTCCGAAATTCGAAAGAACTACAAGGGCAGAGTTGTCATTGGCCATGACCTGGAAATCTACTAGGTTCACGAATCGAACAATATGGCTGGATCAATCGAGGGTTGCCGCCCAACGCTCTTGGTGAGTTCGTCAGGAAGCTCGCTCATCGAATCGCCGGCTTTCCCGCCTTCGGCCATGTTGCGATCAACAACAGAGGGAATGCAGTTGCGCCTGCGCCGGTCGAGGACTTCCGTCGCGATTCCGATCTCTTCGGAGAGGGTTCATGTCAACGGTCGGCAAGAATTTCGCTTGCGCGAGCAACGGGACAATTCCAATTTCATTGCGCTCAAAACCGTCACAGCGGCACGGTCTGCGAGCATCGGTGAGACAGCACTTTGCCATAAACGCGCCATACGCTTCGGGCCGCTATGCGCCAAATCGAGCTTGTTTGCTACCTGTCAGAAGTGCTTCCGTGCGGGCGTAGTTTTGGGTAAATGCTTGATTTCAAAATGGGATTTGGAAGAAAGCGTCATTCAGGTTTCCCTGACTCTTAATCACTAGGTTGAAGGATTCCTTCCGCGCTCACCAAAGCCAAAGCCTTCGGTCTCAATGACATCCATCAGCTTTGAACCTTAAACTTTGGGTTGAACGATCAAAATTGTGAGTCGTTGATTCCAAAGCACAATAAGACGCTCCGAGGCGCG
>Ga0075426_10004113_pt1 | contig 10349 bp, 9 predicted proteins | sample SoiMethybrSBSTD5_FD_75304 | JGI IMG/M metagenome (GOLD analysis project Ga0075426, IMG submission 75304) | Bulk soil microbial communities from a Populus tree surrounding site in Tennessee, USA - Soil MetaG P. TD hybrid SBSTD5 | ecosystem: Environmental > Terrestrial > Soil > Tree plantation...
AGCGGCTGCGCGTCCGCGTACGAAATCGGCAGCACTGGAATTTTCGTGATTGTCGGCGCCTCTTCCACCTTCAATCGTTTCGCGTCTTTTGTCGCCCCGACTCCTGGCGTCAGCGGATCTCCCGGGTAAAGCGGCATGTCCGCCACGCTCCCGCGCTGCACGCCATCCGGTGGGCGGTACGGGCCGCTGGGGAACGTCTCGCCTTGGACGAAGCCATCTTCATGCGGGTCGGAAAAGATAAGGCATCCGACCGCGCCATGCTCCGCTGCCACTTTCGGCTTGATGCCGCGCCACGAATGGTAATAGCGCGCGATCACAATCTTTCCCTTCACCGAAACGCCCATGCGCTCAAGCTGCTCGTAGTCTTCGGGCACGCCGTAATTCACGTAAACGAGCGGCGCGGTCACGTCGCCGTCAATCGAGTATGCGTTGTAAGTCGGCAGTTGTTCGGTTTGCTGATTGGAAGTGGGATCCACCGAAAGCGCTGGCTCCTGAAGTTTCGCCACAAACTTCGGCCCGCCCTCAACGAGTTCCACTACCCGCTCTTTCGGCGTAGGAAAAAGCACATCAAACTGCTCGATCTGCGCGTCCAGGCCAAACTCTTTGAATTTCCCAAGAATCCATTCGGCGTTTTGCTTGTCGTAAGGCGACCCAACATGATGCGGATGGGCCGAGAGCAGTTTCATATACGCACGCATGTTCTCCGGACTCGGAATCGCGCGCAACTTCTCTTCCCACTGGCGTTCGGTTTGCGAAGATTCGGCCGAATAGCCATACAGCGGCTGCTCTTCAGCAATCACGTGATTGCCGGCAGGCACAAACGTCAAACAAGCGAAAACAATGGAAGCAAGCACAGTGCGACGAAACACATTTCCCCCTTAAACGAGCGCACGTATTCTGCCTGAAAGCGCCACGTATTGAAAAGCCGGGAGACACCTGCACGCGGCCGCTCGCAGGCCAATCTGGACGTACACGAGCCTGCGCGCTATGTGGAGTGCGGCAGCCCAGCCGCCGCTTTTCTTTCATGCGCCAATCGCTGCCAGCTGCCTGGCCCGAGTGCCGTCGAAGGTTTCGCAAACTCTTTTTGCGCTGTAGTTACGAATCCCTGAGTTGTTTGGACATGAGGATGTAGTGGCACGACACCTTCACCGGCACATCCGCGGCAAAAGGAGCTGTTCCGGTCTGCGCATAGCCCATATGCTCATAAAATTTGGGTAGCGGCGTCCGCGGGCTGATGATGCGTAAATCAATCCCCCGGCATCCCGCCGCCCGAAAATAGTTCTCAGCCGCGTCCATCAGTTTGCGGCCTAAGCCCGTTCCCTGCCGCGCCGGAGCAACTCCCAGCAACCCTAGGTATCCGCGCTCCCCGCGCAGCTCGACGTAAACGCATCCCGTCAGTTCCGCCGCATCTTCCGCAACAAGAAATTTTCCTTTTTCCATGTACTCGCGAACCCCCGCAGGATCGATACGCTCCCCTTCGATGAACGGTTGCTCCACCACAAACGCGGCATTGATCAACCGCGTCAGCGGTTCCACGTCCGCCGCCTCCGCCATTCGAATGCCCGGAGCATTTTCCAAACTAGGCGATTTGCCAACCTGACTCATGGAAATTTGAAATCTTATCCCCGACGCCGAAGCCGTCACAATATTGCCAAACTCCGGTAGAATTTGAGAATGCGCATTTCGTCGGAACGAACTTGGCTCCGCGCCGTTTTCGCAATTCTTGCTGCTGCTCTTACGCTCATCGTCGCCTCCTCCACAGCGCAAACGCAAACCGCCACCCTCACTCCGCGCCGGGAATTCCTAAAAAAGCTGGTCGCCGCCGCTGAAGAAAGAACGCATCACACCGTGCGTTACGACCCGGCGTACGTCCGCATTCCTTATCCCGGCGGCGACGTTCCCGAAGAAACTGGCGTTTGCACTGATGAGGTCATCCGTTCCTACCGCGCCGTTGGAATCGATCTCCAAAAAGAAGTCCACGAAGACATGCAGAGGAGTTTTTCGGCATATCCACAGCAGAGGCGCTGGTCCCCTTCCCAGCCTGACGCCAACATCGACCATCGGCGCGTGCCGAATCTGATGGTGTTCTTCAGCCGCAAAGGGGAAGTTTTGCCAATTACAGACCGTGCCGAGGATTATTCACCAGGGGATCTAGTTACTTGGAATCTTGGCGGCGGCGTGCCGCACATTGGAATCGTCGTCGATGAAAAATCGGCGGAAGGCGGCCGCCACCTGATTGTGCACAATATCGGCCAGGGACCGCGACGCGAAGACGTCTTGTTTGCGTGGAAGATTACCGGCCACTACCGCTACTACGGGCCAGGACTGTAATCCTCGGCCCCATTCTTGCCTTGAGCACGGTTTTCGGCCCAAAAGCACAGCGTTGAGAGGAACAGAGTTCCTTCTACAGCGTGTTCGCGTTCCACGGAAAAGCGCTACGCGCGCGCCGCACGCGCCTGAACTCGAACTTCTTCTTGAATCGCCTTGCAAACCATCGCCATGATTTCGTCTGAGATATTGACCATTTTGTGCGCGGTCGCAATGTGATCTGCGTACTCCGCTACCACTTCCTCGTCGGACGTTCCGCGAGCTTCGAACTTGCACCCAGGAACAAGATCATTGCAATAAAGGACTTTCATCATAATGACCCCCAAAACCAAACAAAAGAAAGAACATAGAGGCTGGCGCTGCTATCGAAGTTAGGCGCCCAGGGGAGGCGTTGTCAATGGTACTTGCCATTGGCATTTAGGTCATTCCAATGCCCGCTTACTCCGAAGTACCCAAGCCGCTGTCTATCCTAGTCGCTATCCGAGGGCGGCCTTCCCGTTAAATCGCGCCGCCGGACCCAGCTCTTCCTCGATGCGCAGCAGCTGATTGTATTTCGCAACGCGGTCCGTGCGGCTCGCCGATCCCGTCTTAATCTGTCCCGCACCGGTCGCCACGGCCAAATCTGCAATGAAAGTATCCTCCGTCTCCCCGGAACGGTGCGAAATGATCGAGTGATAGCCCGACTTGCGCGCCAGCTCAATCGCGTCAATCGTTTCCGTCACACTGCCGATCTGGTTCAGCTTGATCAGGATCGCATTGGCAATTCCTTCTTTGATCCCGCGCGCCAGCCGCTCCGTATTCGTCACAAAAAGGTCGTCGCCCACCAGTTGGATTTTCTTCTTCGACGATTTGCTGCCGATCGCCTGCGTCAGCGACTTCCACCCCGCCCAATCATCTTCCGCCATGCCGTCCTCAATCGACACAATCGGATACTTTTCCGCCCACTTCGTCCAATACCCCGCCATTTCGCTGCTCGAATGTGCCGATTTGTCCGACTTCTTGAAAACGTACTTCCCGCTCGCCTTATCAAAAAACTCGCTCGAAGCCGGATCGAGCGCAATACTCACCTGCTCCCCAGGCTTATAACCGGCCGCGGCAATCGCTTCGAGCACAATCTGGATCGCCTCTTCATTTGACTTGCAGCTCGGCGCAAATCCGCCTTCATCGCCCACCGCGGTCGAATAGCCGTGCTTCTTCAACGCCGTCTTCAGCGCGTGAAACACTTCCACGCCCCATCGCAACCCTTCCGAAAATTTCGGCGCGCCCACCGGCATCACCATGAATTCCTGAAAGTCCACCGAGCTGTCCGCATGCGCTCCGCCGTTCAGGATGTTCATCATCGGGCACGGCAACAAATTCGCAGAAGTATCCGAAGAGTAGAGCGCCAGATATTTGTAAAGCGGAATCCCCTGCGCCGCCGCTGCCGCGCGCGCCGCCGCCATCGAAACCGCCAGAATTGCATTCGCGCCCAGCCGCGACTTCGTCGGCGTGCCATCGAGCTCGATCATTTTCTTGTCGAGCTCGCGCTGATCCGCAGCGTCCAGCCCCGAAACCGCCTTGGCGATTTCCCCGTTCACATTGGCCACCGCCTTCAGCACGCCCTTGCCTAGGTATTTGGACTTGTCCCCGTCCCGCAGCTCCAAGGCCTCATGTTCGCCGGTGGAAGCTCCGGAAGGAACCGCCGCGCGCCCCCGCACGTCCGCTCCAACATAAACATCAGCCTCCACGGTAGGATTCCCCCGCGAATCCAGTACCTGCCGTGCATGCACTTTCGTAATCTTGGCGGACATAGCGCAGCGCCTCTCCTTGAGCAAAATTTAAACTAACAATTGTAGCACCACGGAAACTTCCCCTCTTCACATAGACAACAGATGAAAGAGCATTATTGCTGCGGTAGGAAGCCGAAACAACGAGGGTGCCCCACCTTTCGCTTTTGGTGTCGCAAGGATTCGGCACAGTCTTCTAAGGCTCGGTGTGCAACCCACAGGCCAATCCACTTGCTTAATCCTCAACTAGAGACGAAAATGCGCTTGCTCGACACGATGAAAATTCCGCCGTGAGGACCTTTCTTATGCCAGTACAATCGCCAGTACAATTGATAGTTCTCCGTCATTTTTCTTCTCTGGCCTTCGCGATCCTCCTCTCTACAGCCGCGGTTGCTCAAGCTCCCACCAACCTCAAATATCAGCAGCCCCCGAAACCTATCGTCGATCTGGTCGACGTTCTCCCAACGCCCGCCGTCAGCGTTTCACCATCAGGTCGAGCCGCCATCGCACGGTGGATGCTCATTCAACAGATTTCGGGGTTGCCGCCAATCACTGATCTTGCCCAGCCAGAACTTCGCCTCGCCGGCCTGCGTTTCAATCCCAAAACCAATGGCCCCAGTCGCGGCCGTTACGCCATGTCTCTCAAACTGAAATCTCTCCCCAATGGAAAGGAGGTCACTGTCACAGGTCTGCCTTCGGAACCGAGAATCAGATTTGCGGACTGGTCGCCCGACGCCCGCAGACTTTCCTTCGTGAATATCAGCAATTCGAAAGACGACCCAGGCCTCAGCCTGTGGATGGTTGACGTGGATACCGCCCGCGCGCGCCGCCTACCTGGCATTGCCCTAAACGGTGTTTTCGGGAAACCCTGCGAATGGCTCAGTGACAGTCAGACTCTCCTTTGCAAAACTGTTCCTTCCGGTCGAGGTCCTGCGCCGCAGCGCGGCGAAACACCGGCGGGCCCGGTCGTGCAAGAAAATCTTGGACGTGTCACGCCCGCGGCCACCTTCGAAGATCTCCTGAAAAACCCCGAGGACGAACAAATCTTCGACTACTATGCCACTTCACAGCTCGCGCTGATCCGCGCCGACGGCACGTCCGCTTCCATTGGCAAGCCCATTGTCGTGGTGGAGGCCTCGCCTTCGCCTGACGGCAATTATTGTCTTGTGTCCGAACGCCACCACCCCTATTCCTACACGCTGCCCTTCGAACTGTTTCCCCTGCGGATTTCCGTAACGAACCTCAAGACCGGATCCACTAAGCAATTGGCCGACAAGCCCCTCCAGGACACCATTCCCAATATTCATGATGCCGTGGAAACGGGCCCCCGTGAGCAACAATGGCGGAGTGATTCTCCTGCTTCTATTTTTTGGGTCGAGGCCGGCGACCAGGGCGATCCGAACAAAGACGTTCCGGTCCGCGATACCCTCTTCCTTCTCGACGCTCCCTTTGATGGCGCCCCGCGAAAACTCCTGGAATTGCCCATTCGCTTCAACAGTATTGCTTGGGCCCAGAATCATCTCGTCTTTGTTGAAGAGCGCCGTTGGAAAGACCGCAAGCGCATCATCCTGGCGCTTCCTTCATCAGGCGGGCCCAAGCCTGTTCAATTGTTCGAAGGCTCCTTCGAAGACCGCTACCACGATCCCGGAGAACCCATCGAGGCCATGAATCCCGCCGGTAAAATGGTTTTGCAACTTACCTCCGACGAGCATTCTGTTTTCCTGCGAAGCGAAGGCGCTTCGTCCGAAGGCGATAAGCCGTTTGTTGCGGTCATGAATCTCACAACCGGCGAATCCAAACGCCTATGGCAGTCCGCTCCGCCTTCCTATGAAATTCCTTGGGACGTTCTTTCTGCCGGCCCTTTGTCTATCCTCGTTCGTCGCGAATCGCTCGAACAAAGTCCCAATTTCTACATTTGGAAATCCCAGGCGTCCCTGGAGCAGGTCACTTCTTTCCCGAATCCTTATGGCAATTCGCCGCTGCCGAAAAAACAAATTTTAAGATACAAGCGCTCGGACGGGCTCGATTTAAGCGCCAATCTCTACTTGCCCCCGGGCTACAAGCCCCAGGATGGTCCGTTGCCCACGCTCGTCGAGGCCTACCCCACCGAGTACAAAACTAAGGCCGCCGCGGGACAAATCACCGGCTCACCTTACGAATTTGTTTTCCTCTATTGGGGTTCTCCGGTACCGTTTGTCACCCAGGGCTTCGCGGTCCTCGAAAGCGCCAGCATTCCCATTGTCGGCGAGGGAAAAGCTGAACCCAACGACACCTATGTCGAGCAACTTGTCGCCAGTGCCAAAGCCGCCATCGACGAAGGCGTTCGCCTTGGCGTCGTCGATCGTAATCGAGTCGCAGTGATGGGTCATTCCTACGGCGCATTCATGACCGTCAATCTACTCGCTCACAGCGACTTCTTCAAAGCGGGCATCGCGCGCAGCGGCGCCTACAACCGGACTCTCACTCCCTTTGGCTTTCAGAATGAAGATCGCACCTACTGGCAAGCGCCCGATGTCTATTACAAAATGTCTCCCTTCATGCATGCAGATCAAATCAAGACGCCTCTCCTCCTCATTCATGGCGAAGCCGACAATAATTCCGGCACTTTCCCCATTCAAAGCGAGCGTCTCTTCAGCGCTTTAAAGGGTCAGGGGGCTACCGTCCGCTTCGTCCTCCTGCCCCTGGAATCCCACGGCTACGCCTCGCGCGAATCCGTCCTTCACATGTTCTGGGAAATGAACAATTGGCTTAACACCTACGTCAAAAGCGCGGCAACAACATCCACAGCCGCTCACCCTTAGGCGGTTTTGGCACGGAAAGGTGGGTCTTTTTCCTCGCGCCTTTTTCTTGGCTCTTCAACTGTATGACTCAAGTCGCACCGGTCAAGTCGCTCACTTTCCGAATCGGGAGCGTTAAGATAATGCTGTGCCAATGAGTAGAGGCGCCTGGCTAACGCTGAAAGACATACTCGGGCAGCGGTGTCCGCGCTGCCGCCTGGGCAGGATGTTCCACCATTCGATTTTCCGTGGCTGGCCTAAGATGCATTCCCGCTGCCCGGTCTGCGGTCTGCTCTTGGACCGGGAACCGGGATATTTCCTCGGAGCGATGTATATCAGCTACATCGTTGGATTGGGGATTGTTGCCGTGTTGAGCGTGGCCGTGTGGGCGTTCACTGCCTGGGGTCTGACGAAGGATGTCATTGTGGCCCTTATATTGTTCCTGCCCCTGGCGCCCGTGATCACGCTTTTCTCTCGTGTTCTCTGGATTTATCTCGACCAGACCGTCGACCCGGAACAGATTCCACACTAAACAGAAGCCTGACCCTCCAAACTCTCTAATCTTCACTCTTCGCCAAAAAATTTACGTGACAATAACCGTCGACCAGTTTTGTCCATTTACTCCGTGGACAAAACACGGGTATTCACCCGATGGCTTCCCTTTATGGCACTTATTCGATAATGGGTGTAATGTGGAAAACCGCCGTCGAGGACAAACCGTGCCCACCTTCCTAGGGCAAGAAGGCCGCCGCTCCAAGCGCACTGTCATGAAAAAAGGAGCCAGCGTGGTCGTCAATCTCGGCTCCCACCCGCAACGCGTCCCCTGCCTCATCGTGGATCGTTCTCCCGAGGGGTTTCGCCTCCGCGGCGGCTTCCGGTTGAGGCCCGGCCAACTCGTCGAGGTCATCCCCGGCGACGACGAACTGAACGCCATCCGCTGTAGCGTCGTCTGGATCGGCAAACCCGGCTCCAAACAGGATGGCGAGGTCGGCCTCAAAGCCCTCTAGCTTGAATCTCATTGGAAACCGTAGACCTGCAAAATTGTGTCATTCTGAGGACATCCGATGAGGATGTCCGGAGAATCTCAACCGATGTGAAGATACAAGTCGACTGAACGAAGATGACTGTCAGCCAACCTCAGGCCTCCAAAAAAGCATCCAACGAGCTTAGTGTTTTCTGGGGAACTAATCCACTTTCTGGTAACCCGCATCGTGCCTTTCACCTGCCAGCCCTGTCTGCACGCCGAACTCTCCCCCTCGGCCTTTTCCCTTCGCTCTACGAACTTTCAATCACTTACGCGCCTTCTGAATCCCGGATGGTTTTGTGCGACGCTTCATGCTCCTGTTTTTGCCCTTTTTGCCCTTTATCAACTCTTGTGTTTTCAACAAGTTCCAACAATCAAATTTCGCAACCCCTTTGTTTTGATAACGATGCAAATTGCCGGGGGGGTGGGGGGTATCTGGCGTGGTACGGACCGGGCGCATGGCTGACAAAACAGATCGGGAGGATTCCTGACACTGAGCCAATTGCTGCGTGAGCTGACGGCCAGTGCCTTCGCCAAAGCGGCTGGCCGCAGTGATGCGGTAAACTCTCCCGGCCAGACCTGAGACCAAAAACTCAACTCGCCGGGGGACGCCAACATGACCGAAATAAAACAGATTGCCGATGCTTATCGCGCGGTGACGCTTAAAGGAGCGTGGTACGGACCTACGCTTGGCGAGCTAATCGCCAAGACTTCCCCGGAAGAAGCGACCAAGCCGCCAGTTCCCGGAGCGCATTCCATTTCCGAGCTGCTGCAGCACCTGCTTCTTTGGAATGAAAGAGTTCGCAACGCTTCGGACCGCGCTCCAATGCCGAAGTGGGAGGCGGAAAAGGAATGGGCCGAGCCACCCATTCCCTGGGGCGAGCTTGTGGCGCGCTGGAACAAAAGCCGCGACCTTCTCGAAGAGCGCATCCGCAATTTTCCCGTCGAGGACTTGGGCAAACAGGTTCCCGGGCGCGACTATCCTTACGCAACTCTCTTCCCGGGGATCGTGCAACACGCGATTTATCATTCCGGGCAGATTGCCATGGTGCTGAGCATGCTGCGCTCGCGCTCCCGGTAAGGCCTCGGGCCCTGCTCTGCGTTGAATGGTCGCACGGAGCCGCTTTCGTAATGAAGGTTTTTATGTAGCGCCGTGCTTCAGCACGGCATCTTGGGCGTTGGCGCCATATTAGGCCAGGGGAAGCCGGGTAAACCCCTGCAGCTGGACTGGGTTATTGCTAGCCCTTAAATGCAGGAGTTCCCTTTATATGAGACGGGCCGGCTCCGCGTCCCTTATGTAAAGAAGGAAGAAGGAGGCCTGCCGGTCATGAAAACGAGTTCAGGTCTTGCGAATCTGGCGATAGAAGGAGTTCTGGAGCTTTCCGCCGACGCGCACATCCAGAGAAAGGTGGCCGCCAGAGGCTCCTCAGATTTCCACCGCCTTACGGGAGCGATCGCCGCCTACGGAAACGCGCTTGAAGTTCTTGTGGCGCTACAAGAACGCGAAGAATTGTGCGCGATGATCGCAGAGCTGAACCTGCCCGCCTCAATGACCCGAGTGGCTCACTGACAATGGATTTGCAGTATGTGGAGAAAAAATTGCCCCGTTTGTAAGCAACCGATGGCGAAGAAAGATCCCACCGACAACGTTCCCTGCCCCTGCGGCAAATACGTCTGGAAAGGTTAAGCCGACTCGGGTTCTTCGATGAGCGATTCCTGGCGGACGACAATGACAATGCCGGAATCCGTAACGTGGTACCGGCGGCGGTCCGCTTCCGTGTCGTAGCCGATCTCGGTGCGCTCGGGAAGACTGACGTGACGGTCAATGATGGCGCGGCGAATGCGTGAATGCCGGCCGATGTTCACGTGGTTGTAGATAATGGAGTCCGCCACTTCGCAATAGCTGTTGACGCGTACGTCGTTGCCAATCACGGACTTCTGCACGCGGCCGCCGGAAATCACCGAGCCGCCGGCGACGATGGAATCCAGAGCCACACCCATGCGCTCAGGATCCGCGAAAACAAATTTTGCCGGCGGATACTGATGCTGCCAGGTGCGCAGCGGCCACGCTTTGTCGTACAAGTTGAAAACCGGCGAGACGCTGACCAAGTCCATGTTGGCCTCGTAGTAGGCGTCCAGCGTGCCGACATCGCGCCAGTAGAGCGCATCCTTGGCATTTTCATCCACAAAGTTGTGAGCGAAGACGCGGTGCTTCGAAATGATGCGTGGAAGAATGTCTTTGCCAAAGTCGTGGCTGGACTTGGGATCTTCGGAATCCGCAAGAAGCATCGGAATCATCAGCTGCGTGTTGAAAATATAGATGCCCATTGAAGCGTTGCAATGACCGGCGTGGTGCGGCGATTCCTTGGGAGCTGCGGGCTTTTCCTCAAAACCGATGATGCGCCAGTCCTTGTCCACTTCGATGACGCCGAATTGGCGGGCAGCGCCCGCGAC
>Ga0075426_10004115_pt1 | contig 10349 bp, 10 predicted proteins | sample SoiMethybrSBSTD5_FD_75304 | JGI IMG/M metagenome (GOLD analysis project Ga0075426, IMG submission 75304) | Bulk soil microbial communities from a Populus tree surrounding site in Tennessee, USA - Soil MetaG P. TD hybrid SBSTD5 | ecosystem: Environmental > Terrestrial > Soil > Tree plantation...
CGAAGAGCTTGACCGCTCCAGCGAGAAACATCGACCCGAGAAATTCTCCGACTTCCGCAAGGTTCTGGAAAACGTGGCGGCGCATCCGAACCGCAACTACTTCATTTTCAAGAGCATTATTCTGAACAACCTCTTCGGCGTGGATATCATGGAAGAGGCTGTCGAAATCTGTAAACTGCGTCTCTTCCTGAAATTAGCTGCGCAGGTTGAGCCGAATGCCGCGAAGGACAACTACGGCATCGAGCCATTACCCGACATCGACTTTAACATTCGCGCGGGCAACACGCTCGTCGGCTACGCTACTCAAGGAGAGATAGAAAATGTAGCAGCCAGCGATCTGTTGCTAAAAGAAGAAGTCAAAGAGGTTCTTCACGCAGCGGGAGACGCCGCAAGTCTCTATCAATGCTTCTTGAAGGCCCAGACGGAGGATGATCAAAGCCCCGCCGAGTTCAAGCGCCAACTCAAAGAAAAATTTGCAGAGGTTCGCCTGAAGTGCGATGCCTTCCTGGCTGAGACGTACGAATTAGGACTGGCAAAAAAGCCAAAGAAACTATCCGAGTGGAAAGCGTCACACCAACCGTTCCATTGGTTCGTTGAGTTTTACGATATCATGAGTGACGGCGGATTTGATGTCATCATAGGCAATCCACCATATGTTGAGTACAGCAAGGTGCGCTCCGAATACACGGTTCACGCCACGTACAACACGCTTTCCTGCGGTAACCTCTACACGTTGGTTTTGGAACGCTGCTACCATCTGGCTCGGAGGAACGGATGGCTCAGTTTTATCGTGCCATTGAGCCTGGTTTGCACCAGCAGAACCGAGGAGCTTCGGGAACTCGTGAAGAAATTTCCGGGATGGATTTCCGCTTATGATATGCGGCCGAGCAGTTTGTTCGAAGGCGTGGCACAACGACTCAGTATCCTAGTAGCCCAGAACCGATGGAACGCTGCTGGCACGCTTTTCATCGGTGGCTATCGCCGATGGACGACTGAGGAAAGGCCGTTCCTGATTCCGCAAACCACATACGTGTCTCTGCCGATTTCAAAAGGCGTAGGACCGTTCCCAAAACTTTCCCAGGCCGCAGAACCCAGCATTTTGGCAAAGATTGCTGGAACGTCTCTGGCACAGTTTTCCGACAAGGTCTCTGACCCAATTCTCGTTCATAGAATCGTCCGTTATTTTGCTAAGGCGTTAAACTTTGTTCCGCTTTTCATTGACGCACGAGGCAAGAGAGGAAAATCGGAGGACTACAAAGAATTCCGTTTTGCAAGCGAGGAACAGGAGCAAATAACCGCGCTGCTCAACAGTACGCTCTTTTATTGGTTTTGGCGTTCCAATTGCGACGGCTTTCACTGCGGATACAACGATGTCTATTCCATGCCTTACAAAAAGATGACCGAATCAGCGAATCGAAACTTATTGAGAAAGCTTCTTGGCAGACTGATGAAGCATCTTCGGGACGGATCGGAGGAACGTAGAATTAAGACAAAGGCTGGTCATATCCGGTACCAAGAGTTTTACCTGGCGGAATCCAAGCCCATTATCGACGAAATCGACCGGGTGCTGGCAGCGCACTACGGGTTCACGGATGAGGAGTTGGACTTCATCATCAACTACGACATCAAGTACCGGATGGGACGCGACGTGGAAGTTGATGACGAATGAACCGTGCTGTGTGACCGAGCTGCATTACATCCCCGCGATTGCTAATCTGCCTTCGATAATGCGGCATGGCAATCCGTCGCGGAAGGCAATTGGAATTCCGTTTGATCCACATGAGCAAAAACCGTGAGACGGTACGATGATACTCCCGAACGTCGAAAATGCGGAAATCCCTGAAAGCAAGATCACCAAGTATTTGCTTTCCACCACACACCGTGCCGGCAAAAGCAAAGCCTCTTTCTTTATGCAATTTGGGTTTGACCTTGATCGGTGGGAGGAGCTTGCTCTGGCACTGAAGGAGCATGCATCAGACAACGAGGTCGCCCTGGAAGAAAAGACGATCTTTGGAACGAGGTACATTATTGACGGGCTATTGAAAGCTCCCGATGGAAGATTGTTAAATATCCGCGCGGCCTGGTATATCAATACGGCTGGAGACGTACCGAGGTTCGTCACGGCTCATCCTTTGAGAAGGAGGCGCTTATGATTCAGGAACTCGAAGACGTGATTCTTACATGTGATTTGCCGGAGCAGGGATTAGCAAAAGGCGATATCGGCACCGTCGTACTGACCCATGAAAAAGGCAAAGGTTACGAGGTCGAGTTCACGACCTTGGACGGGGAAACTATTGCCATCGTAACCCTTGCAGCGAAGCAGGTTCGTCCCAGCAAGCCGAAAGAAATCGCTCATGCGCGTGATCTGGCCGCCAATCCATAGCCCGTGTCCCTATGGAAGCGAAGCTAACATTTAAATACGATCGTCAGGGAGACATTCTTTACATCAATACGACACCGCCCTATCCCGAACAGGAATCCGAAGAACTCGGGGATGAGGTCATCGCTAGGCTCAACCCAAAAACCGGGGAGATCGAGAACCTTGAAGTATTGTTTTTTTCAACTCGGCTCCTTCGTAGCGATTTGTTTGAACTGCCCATCGCTGCGGACCTGCGTTTAGCGGGAAAGAACTAGCTAAGAAATAAAGGAAACGCGCTCAAGCAAGCAGCACCCCATGCCTCGACTAAAATTGATTCTACCGTCTTGGGTAGCGATGGTAGAGATAGTCCGTCAGTTAGAGGAACAGTTGTACCACTGGCCCGTAACGCATAGCATGTTCAATACGATTGCCTACGTTGCTACCCGCCAGGGTCTGCCTACGGGTTTTGTCTTAATGTTCGCGGCTGATGCTCTTAAGATGGAAAAACGCGATGTGCCGACAGAGGTTGAGGTTTTTGAGGCCGTGCTGAAATGGAAGCAAAAGCGTCGCCCTCCGTTAAATGAAACTACTGTGGCTTCGACTATTCGAAATCTGGGCATGCTGCGTTGGCTCGATATTAGACCCGACGCGGCACTTCGTGTTCCGGAAGAGGAATCCATTTCCGCTTAGACAATCATTGGATGAATCCAACGGTATTTAACTCTACCGACGCTGCTTATCCGACGAGTGTGCGAGAACGTTTGGGTGCAAAAAGGCCGGAGAGACTGACCGTACTTGGCAACCTCGCATTACTGTCCCAACGCAAGACCGGTTTGTTTTGCTCTCTCCGTTGCCCCGGCAACGCTATCCTTGGTGCCTACGATACGGCTCGAAAACTGAGGGACGAAGGCGTGACCGTCGTCAGCGGTTTTCACTCGCCGGTGGAGAAAGAATGCCTGCGGATTCTCTTACGAGGCAAACAGCCCATCATCATTTGCTTGGCGCGGTCTTTGGAGAAGATTCGAATGCCGACTGCGTGGCACGGAGGGCTGGATGCTGGCCGCTTGCTGCTGCTCTCGCCATTCGAGAAGCGTCCTAGACGCCCGACAGTCGAATCGTCACACCAACGAAACGAACTCGTCGCCGCATTGTCGGACGATATTCTCATCGTTCACGCGGAACCAGGCGGCAGCATCGAGCGGATTTCCGAGTTGATTGAGCGCTGGAGTATCCCTAGACGAAAACGGGAAAATCTCCAATAAAATGCCACGATGGCCCGTCTGAAAGAAAACAAAGACCTGAACCATAGAGTCGTGGAGCGTCTGCGGTTTTTAAGCCAGATGCGCGCGCACTCGCAGATGCTCGACTTCAAGATCGGTGAACGGGTGACTTTTCACCCTGACGGGCATCCGCCTCTCGTCGGAATCGTGACTCGATACAATCGAAAAACTGTTACCGTGATCACCGATTCCGGTCAGCGGTGGAACGTCGCGCCGGGGGTGCTTCGCCGGGCCGACTCGCGCGAGGGAACGGTTGCCGACAAAGCAAAGATCGTTCGGTTGAAACGAGAGTAAATTTCTTCCTTCTACGTCCGCCACTAGCACAACTTACAGATTTCTCTCCATCGCCAACGATAGCTCAACGCCTTGATAATACAACGCTGATTGCCCGACGGTCGAGCCATTTGACTTAAAAGAGCTGCCACAGCTACAGTCGGCGAAAATTTATCGGGGGATTTCTATCTCATGCCGCAAGCTTCGTTCCATCCACCCTGGTTCGTGCGCAAGGACCTCGACGGCTTTTTCGGTCTGATGATCGACAACCTAATTCAGTTGATCCTCATCGTCAGTCTTTGCCGCGAGCTGATCCATTTGCCGGACGAATACATCTTCGGCCGTATTCTCCCCGGTGCGGCGATTTCGATTCTTGTCGGCAACTTTTTCTATGCCTGGCAGGCGCGCCAACTCGCGCGGGAAAGCGGACGCGAAGATGTGACCGCGCTGCCCTACGGCATCAACACGGTCAGCCTCTTCGCTTTTGTTTTTTTCATCATGTTGCCGATTTATCTCGAGACCAAGGATCCGATCTGGGCTTGGAAAGTCGGCCTGGTCGCCTGTTTCTTGAATGGCGTGATCGAAATCTTCGGCGCCTTTATCGCCGAGAGCGTGCGTCGCGTCACGCCGCGCGCGGCGTTGCTGTCCGCGCTGTCCGGCATCGCGATTACTTTCATCGCCATGGATTTTACCTTCAAGATTTTCGCCCGGCCGCTGGTGGCGCTGGTGCCGATGGCGTTGATCTTCGTCGCCTACTTCTCCCATCAAAAGTTGCCCCTCGGTTTGCCCGGCGGCATGGTGGCCATCGCCGTCGGCACTTTGCTGGGCTGGACGCTCGGCACGATGAACCCCGGTGCGATCACCACCGGCCATGCGATTGCGCTGCCAGTTTTTTCCGGCGGCGCGCTTTGGCAAGCGCTCACCGATCCGGCGTTTCTCAATTATTTTTCGGTGATTTTTCCCATGGGGATTTTCAATGTCGTCGGCTCGCTGCAAAATATCGAAAGCGCCGAGGCGGCCGGTGATCGTTTCCGTACGTTTCCATCCCTGATGGCGAACGGCATCGGTTCGGTGGTCGCGGCGCTGTTCGGCAGCGTTTTTCCGACAACGATTTACATCGGTCATCCGGGCTGGAAACGGCTTGGCGCGCGCTCGGGTTATTCCGCTTTGAACGGCATCTTGATTAGTTTTCTCTGTCTCACCGGCACGATCCAGAGCGTGCTCGGCTTGATCCCGCTCGAAGCGGGCATCGGCATTCTGCTTTACATCGGCATCATCATCGTCGCTCAGGCTTTTCAAGAAACGCCGAAAGCGCACGCCCCGGCGGTCGCTCTCGGCATTGTCCCGGCGTTGGCCGGCTGGGGCTTGTTGATGGTCGAGACCGGTCTTCGGGCCGCGGGGAAATCGCTATTTCAAGTCGGTCTGGCGCCCTTCGATCGAGAGAGCCTGGCGATCCACGGCATGATTTCGCTGGAGCGCGGCTTTATCTTCACTTCGATGATCCTCGCGGCGATCGGCGTGGCGTTGATCGAGCGCAGATTTGCCCGCGCCGGGGCCTGGTCGGTGGCCGCGGCGCTGCTCTCGGCATTGGGCATCATTCACGCCTACGATCTCAGCGCCGGTGGCATTACCAGCCGCTTTGGACTGATGGCGGCGCCGGATTTTTTTATCAGTTATCTGCTTTTGGCGCTGTTGTTTTTCGCTGTTGGCTTCTGGGTAAAAAATGGCGCGCGGTAAACTCAATATCGATTTAAGAGCGAGTGACTGCCGCCGTGGGCGCGTATTCCCGGCCATTGACTTCGGTGAGATTCCAACCGCCGCCGTCGTAAGCGAGCCGAGCAACGCCGCACGGGTCGAGGTGAAAGGTCCGATATTCGTTGAGGTGGGTGCCGGTGACCCGGCAAACGATACCTAAGATTGGAAAGTTGTGACTGACGATGACGATCCGCTCCGCCTCGGCGTGGCGCCGCACGATCTGGTTGAGTCCATCCCACGCGCGCTCGGCGACATCGGCAAGTCTTTCGCCGCCGGGTACGCAAATCTCGGCGGGTTCGCTGCGCCAGCGCACTAAAAAATCGCCATAGGTCGATTTGATTTCGTTGAACGTCAGCCCTTCCAGCTCGCCGTGATCCAGCTCACGCACGGCGTCCTCGATCAACACCGGCAAATTATGCGGGCGGCTGATGCGCTCGGCGGTCTGCCGCGCGCGCTGAAGACCGCTGGAATAGACAGCGCCGACAGCGCCGACTCCTGCGTCGCTCAATCGCTCGGCGATCCGTTCCGCCTGGCGGATGCCGACGTCGCTGAGATTGCGATCGCTCGAGCCCTGGCAGCGGCCCTGAAGATTCCAGTCAGTCGCGCCGTGGCGCACCAGGATGATTTGCACTTCGGGTGTCTCCGGCCTGGCGCGCTTAACTTTCTTCGAGAAAAGAATTATTGACCTTGACTTGCGCTTTGGCTTTCAGGCTTTCGAGAAATTTGACCAGGGCTCGTTGGCGCGCTTCGGCGAGAGCTTGTTTCATCAAAGCGTCTTTTTCTTTTTCGAATTGCTCCATGTCGGCGCCCTGGCTGTCTTTGAAGGCAAGCACGTAGACGGCGTCTTTCTGCGTGTAAAGCTTTTCCGGAACGGGTTTTTGCGCCGACAGCGCGATCGATCCCGCCTTGAGCTCAGCCAGATCGCCGATCTTTGGCAATTGCGCCGCGCTGCGCTGAAACAAGCCGGTCTCCTCGACTTTCAAACCGTTCGCCTGGGCGAGCTTGGCAATATCATTTTCTTTTTTCAGTTGCGCGAGCAGGCGGTTGCCCTTTTGCAGAGCCAATTCATAGGCCTTCGCTTCTCTCAGCCCTTTTTCGATTTGTCCGCGCACGCTGTCGAGCGGCGGAATCGCCGGCTCTCGTCTCTGCTTGAGACGCAACATGTAGTAGGCGTTTCTTCCTTCGACGAGCGGACTGGTCTCGTTCGCACTCAAGGCAAAAGCATTTTTATAGAATTCCTGATTGTCGCCGATTTCCGGTAAAGTCTCGCCGCTGGCAAGCCAATTCGTTACCGTGAGCTTGGCGCCGCTGTCTTGCGCCAACTTGGCGAAGTCGGCGCCCGAGAGCGCTTTTTCGCGGTCGCGATCCGAGACCTTGGCGGCTTCGCGTTTCGCCTTCTCGGCTTTCAACGTCTTGGTGATTTCCGCGCTCGCTTCTTTGAGGCTCTGGGTTTTTTCTTCCTTGAAATCTTCGACTTTGAAGATCTGAAAGCCCGCCGGCGTTTCGATCGGATCACTGACGGCGCCCTTTTTCAGAGTGAAGATGGCCTTTTCGATCGGCGGCGGCAATTGGCCCGCAGCCACCCAGCCGAGGTCGCCGTTTTTCTCGGCGCTCGGATCATTCGACTCCAGTTTGGCCAACTGGCCGAAGTCTTTGCCGCCACGCGCTTCCTTGACGATGCCGTCGGCGCGCGCTTGAGCGGCCTTTTTCTGATTGGCATCGGCGCCGGGCGCCAGGGGAATCGAGATGTAACGCACTTTTGCTTCTTTGGGGTTATGAAATTTTTCGTCACGATGGCTTTGATAGTAATCCTCGATTTCCTTCTCGCTCACTTGACTTGACGAGGAGGCGAATTGCTCGAAGGGATAGCTGAGATATTCGAGCTGGATTTTTAGCGGCTCCTTGAGCGATTCTTTGTTACGCTCGTAATATTTATTGATGTCGTCCTCGGTAAGCTTGACTTGCGGGGTCAGATCGCTGATCGGCAGCTTGATGTAACTCAAATTGATTTTTTCCTGGTCGATCCGATAACGATCGCGCACTTCGGCTTCGGTCACGTGGACGGCGTCGAGGATGATGCTGTAAAGACGCTGGATGGTCAGTTGGTCGCGCTGGTCGGCTTCGAACTGCGCGGGCAAAATTTGATTGGCCTGAAGAAGCTGCAAATAGCGCTCTTTACTGAACCGGCCGCCCACCTGAAATTCCGGCGCTTGGGTAATGTTCGCGGCGAGATCGTCGTCGGTCGCCGTGAGTCCGAGATTACGAGCCTCCTGCAGCACGAGCTTTTTCTGGATCAGTTCCTCGAGCAGATTGCCTTTGAGGTTGAGCCCTTTGATCATCTCCGGCGTGAGCGAGCCCTTGAGCATTTGGCGATAGCGCTCCACGGCCCGCTCGTAGGCAAGAGCAAATTCGCGCTGGCTGATCGTCTCGCCGTTGATTTGGGCCACTTCGGAGTTCGTTGAATCATGCAGCTTGCCGGCGCCGTAGAACACGACAAAGCTTAAAATAATCAGCCCTAAAAAGAAGATGATGATCCAATTTCTTTTGCGCTTGCGTAAAAAATCGAGCATTTTTAATTGTAACCTTTCGAAAAAATGCGGTAAAAACGGCCTAATCATGATAAAAAATGACTCTGCGCATTGCAACCTGCCAAGCGCGCTTAAAACGATTTTTCTTTAAGTTTTTCATTATCTTGCTTGATTCAGGCGAATCTGGTATTTTCTCCATGCCTTAGTCGTTTTTTTGTGCACAAGAAGGAGCTTTCTGATGTGGGGTAGCCTCATCGGCGTCTTTTCCAACGATCTTGCCATTGACCTCGGGACCGCCAACACTCTGATTTACGTCAAGAATCAAGGCATCGTTTGCAATGAGCCGTCGGTAGTCGCGGTGCAACAGCGAAACGAGCGCGGAGGCAAAAAAGTGCTTGCAGTGGGCGCGGAAGCCAAGCGCATGTTAGGCCGAACTCCCGGCAGCATCGTCGCCATCCGGCCGTTAAAAGACGGCGTGATCGCCGATTTTGAAATCACCGAGGCGATGCTGCGTTACTTCATTCAAAAGGTGCACAATCGCCGCACCCTCGTCCGGCCGCGAATTATCGTCGGCGTGCCGTTCGGCATCACCGAAGTCGAAAAGCGCGCGGTGCGCGAGTCCGCCGAGTCGGCGGGCGCGCGCGAAGTCTACTTGATCGAGGAACCGATGGCGGCCGCGATCGGCTCAGGGCTGCCGATTACCGAACCGACCGGCAATATGATTGTCGACATCGGCGGCGGCACTACCGAAGTCGCGGTGATCTCGCTTTCCGGCATTGTCTTCTCGCGCTCGGTGCGCGTCGGCGGCGACAAAATGGACGAAGCCATCGCCCAATTCATCAAACGCAAGTACAATCTGCTCGTCGGCGAACGCACCGCCGAGCTGATCAAAATCACCATCGGCTCGGCGTATCCGAGCGATGAAGTGCAGACCATGGAGATCAAGGGGCGCGATCTGGTCGCTGGCGTGCCCAAGACGGTGGTCATCACCGACGAGGAAATTCGCGACTCGCTGCTCGAACCGATCAATCAAATCGTCGAAGCCGTGCGGCTTTCTCTCGAGCGCACGCCGCCGGAGCTCGCTTCCGACATCGTCGATCGCGGCATCGTGCTCGCAGGCGGCGGCGCGTTATTGAGAAATCTCGATATCCTGCTGCGCGAAGAGACCGGCCTGCCGGTGATGATGGCGGACGATCCGCTGACGGCCGTGGTGATGGGGGCCGGCAAGGCGTTAGATGAGATTTCACTGCTCCGAGAGGTCGCAGTTCACTAAACCGAGGTCCGCATGCATTCTGATTATTGGAGGCAATCGAGCCTTCCATGCTCGCTTTTCTTCGTAAAAATCAAGTTCCGCTGAGCGCTTGTTTCTGTATCCTTCTGTCGATTTACATTTTGATCGCGGCCGCGCGCGGCCAGTTGAAAAATGAGCCCCTCGGCGCGCTTTTGATGTGGATCATGCGGCCGCTGCAAATCGCCTCTCAGGGAGCGGTGAATTGGATCACCGATTTTCGGGAAAATTATGACACGCTCTCGGGATTCCGAACTGAAAATGAGCGACTGCGAAAACGCATCCAAAACCTCGAGATCGAAAGACAGAAACTCTTAGAGGCCGAAGCGACCAATCGCCAACTGAAGCAACTGCTCGATTTCCGCAGTCATCTTATACCGCCCGGCGCGATCACCGCGGCGATCATCGCCAACAGCGCCGCGAGCTGGTTTCAAAGTTGTCAGATCGACAAGGGTAGCGCTGACGGCGTGCGCAAAGGGATGGCAGTGGTGACGCCGCTCGGCGTCGTCGGCCAGGTCGTTGCCGTCACGCCGCGCGCGGCGAAGGTCCTTTTGTTGACCGATCCCAACAGCGGCATCGACGTGCTCGTCCAACGGACGCGCAGTCGGGGCATCGTTTCCGGATCTTTAGAGAATGGGATAGTTTTGAAATACATGAAACGGAGCGAGGACGTTCAAGAAGGCGATCGGCTGATTACGTCGGGAATGGATGGCGTATTTCCTAAAGGCTTATTGGTTGGCACCGTGATCAAGGTGCGTAAACAGCACATTGGACTGTTTCAGTTCGTCGAAGTGCTGCCGGCGGTGCAAACCCCGCGCACCGAGAATGTTCTCGTGGTTACCGCGGACGGCGGCGCGGTAAAAAAC
>Ga0075426_10004116_pt1 | contig 10348 bp, 7 predicted proteins | sample SoiMethybrSBSTD5_FD_75304 | JGI IMG/M metagenome (GOLD analysis project Ga0075426, IMG submission 75304) | Bulk soil microbial communities from a Populus tree surrounding site in Tennessee, USA - Soil MetaG P. TD hybrid SBSTD5 | ecosystem: Environmental > Terrestrial > Soil > Tree plantation...
GCGACGTAGGTCGAGATGCCGGCGACGGCGGCGAGCTCGAGCGCGGTGCTCTCGGCGGTCAGCAGCTGCGGCGAGATCAGCGGCTCACAGGCGCCCCAGCTGTCGCTGATGATGTTCACGCCGTCCTGGCGCATCTGGTCGAGGATCGCCGGGGCGAAGGCGGGGTCGTTCGGCGAGACGTAGGCCCGCACGGCGGCGTCGGGGGCCGCCGCCATGGCCACCTCGAGGTCGAGCGCCACCTCGCTCTTCCCGCTCGAGTCGAAGTTGGGCTGGCCGACGATCGCGTCAGGGCGATACGTGCCCGTGATGCCCGGGAAGCAGCTGCGGAAGTGGTTCACGTCGGAGCGGGAGTAGCCGGAGAACTCGACCATCCCGATCAGCTCCCCGCTGCCGTCGGCGCCGCTCGAGAGCAGGCTGTTGTGGCCGTAGGCGCTGGAGCGGCCGAGGTTGGACGGGAGGTAGCCGCCGAGCGCCCGCTGCGCGGCGCGCGCCCCGCTGCAGCTGGGGGTGACGGCGACGGATGGCCTGACTCTCACCTGCTTCGTGGCCGGACGCAGCTTGACCGACGTGTCCAGCCCGCCCACCGTCGCGACGGAGCGGGCGAGCGTGGCCGGCAGGTGCACCGGCCCGGCCGGGGCGGAGAACGTGCGGCCCGCCTCGCTGAACGTCCGCAGCGGCGCCGCGAACGCGTGCTCGGCTGCCGCGGCGGTACCGGCCACGGTCATGGTCATGTCGGTCCGGTCCGTCACCGTCAGGCCGTGGGCGCGCAGATACGTCTCGATGTCCTGGACGCTCTGCGGCGAGGGCGCGAAGAGGCTCCTGATGCGCGCCTCGCTCATGCCCCGGCGGCCGCTCCACTGGAGCGCCAGCCGGTGCAGCAGCGCGGCGTTGCGCGGCTTGAACGTGACCACCGCCTGAACCGGTCGCGCCGGCGCGACCGCTCCGACCACGTCGGCGCCCGCCGTCGCCGGGATCGCCGACCCCGGCAGGGCGACGAGGGGGGCCGTCCGCGCGTGCGCGACCGACGAAGCGGCTGTGGGACCGGCCGTGACACCCGCGAGGGCGCAGCAGGCCGCGAATGCCGCAACGCGGATAGGTGAACGGCCCGTCAACTCGACCGTCACTGTATCGCACGGCCTGGTGGTGTCCCGTTGGAGAAGTGGCCCGTCCGGGCGGTCAGCCGAGCGCGTTCGCGCTGACACGGAATGTGTATCGCGCGGGGTGCGGATCGAGGTTCCCGCCGGAGTCCACCGCCTGCGCCCAGACGGTGTGGACGCTGCCGTGGGCGAGGCCGTAGAGGACGAACGAGTTGCCCACCGCCCACCTCCAGCGGCCACTCCCGATCCGGTAGCGGAAGCGCAGGTCGCGGAAGCCGTCGGGGTCGGCGTCCTTCGCCGCCATCGCAAAGACGACGGTGGCCCGGTCGGACGGGTTGGCCGGCTTCGTCGTGAAGTGCGTGTCGGTAGGCGGGATCCGGTTGGTCGCCCACCAGAGCGACCGCGCGGTGAGGGCGCCGCCCGCGCTCAGCGCCGGATCGAAGCCGCCGTTTGCGACGGCCGCGTCCCACGGCCGGAAGCCGAGATCGACGACGCGGCCGGCGCCGATCTGGCGCTCCGCCAGGAACACCTGGCCGAAGGTCGAGAACGGCCCCGACGAGGGCTTGAGGCGGGCCAGCATGTGGCCGGAGGAGTAGTCCTGGATGATCGGCTCGCCCGAGCCCGGCCCGATCACCGTGAAGTGGCGCAGGCCGCGGGTGAGGAAGTGCGGCTCGATCGACCCCGCCGCGAGCTGGTGGGCGCCGGTGGTGACCTGGTTCGGGAAGACGTCGTCGTAGGTGTACATCGCCCATTTCGACGCGAACCGGGTCGTCTGGCCGCCGACGGCGCTCGTCACCTGCCAGCCCTCGTTCCCGCCGGCGAGCCAGTGGGTCTGGCCGCCGAGGACGACGCCGTGGCCGGCGTTGCAATAGGCGGCCAGGGCCAGGTCGAGCCCGAACCGGTCCTGCACGGAGAGGTCGGTGACGACGAGTGCCGACTGGTGGCCTCGCAGCGCGGCCGTATACGCCTTGGCGGAGAGGGAGCTCGCGTGCGCGTCGACGAAGTCGGACGGGCGCGGGACGGCGAGCAGGTTGGCCGCGTCCATGCGATGGGCGATGTCCACGACGGCGTCGGCCGGGACGGCGGTGATGTACTTGACGTGCAGGGCGGGGTGGGCAGGCGGCGGCAGCGTCTTCCACGTCGTCCTGAGGATCGCCGGGCCGCCGCCGTCGTCGTAGGAGAGCGTCACCGCGTACGTCGCGGCCGAGGCGAGGTCGCCGTGCAGGGAGAGCGACAGCGTCTGCCCGCCGACGCCGGCGATCGGGTCGGCTCCGACCACGGCATGGTTGGACGTGCGCTTGACCACCGCGGTGGCCGTCGTGACCGGCGCGGCGCACGACCAGGTGATCTCGGGCCGGTAGCGCAGCTTTGTCACGTGGGCGACGCAGTCGCCCGTCGCCGCGGCAGGGCCGGCCACGCCCGTCGCGAGCAGGGCGAGCAGCATGGTGGCAAGGGCGATCCGCCTCATCACCTTTGTTAATCGGCACCGCGTCGCCATCGTCACAATCCCCCGGTTGGATGTACGGCGGGCGGGGGTGGGTGGGTACGGTTCCAGGGTGCCGGCGCAGCGATTCGCCTCCCTCGGCCGGTGGGTCTACCGCCGGCGGCGCGTGGTGGTCGGCCTGTGGCTCGCCGCCGTCGCCCTGCTCGCGCCGCTCGCGCCGCAGCTCCAGGGCATCCTCGCCTCGGGCGGCTTCATCGCCCAGGACTCCGAGGCCGTGCAGGCCGGAAACATGCTGTACCGCTGGCTGCCGCAGCGGCCGCGGTCGGAGCTGATCGTCGTCGCGCCCAACGGGAACGTGGCCGACCTGCGCCGGACGATCGCGCCGCTCGTGCGCTTCCCGCACGTGGTGCTGCCGCCGAGCGGCCCGCGCATCGTGCGCTCGCGCCGCGGCCACGTCGCCTACGCCGCCTTCCCGCTCGACGTCGACCCGGACACCGCCCGCGCCTACGTCGAGCGCTTCCGGGCCGCACTGCGGCCGCCGCCCGGCTTCGCCGTCGACGTGACCGGGCCGCCGGCGGTCTTCGAGGACATCCAGCTCGCCACGTCGGCCGACCTGCGCCGGGCCGAGTCGATCGGCATCCCGGCCGCCCTGATCGTGCTGGCGCTCGCGTTCGGGACGGCCGTTGCCGCCGGCATCCCGCTCGTCGTTGGCGGCGTCGCGGTGTTGACGACGCTCGGCCTCCTGTGGATGCTGGCCCATCAGGTGCCGCTCTCGATCTTCGTCCTGAACATCGCGACGATGCTCGGGCTCGGGGTCGGAGTGGACTACGCGCTCCTGGCCGTCTCCCGCTTCCGCGAGGAGCTGCGGGCCGGCAGGGACGTCGAGGCGGCGGTGGTCCGCACCGTCGAGACGGCCGGCCGGGCGATCGCCTTCTCCGGGCTCGCCGTCCTGATCGGGCTGTCCGGGATGTGGGCGTTCGGGCTGCGCGTGCTGTCCTCGATCGCCGCGGGCGGCACCATCGTCGTCGCCGTCTCGGCGTTCGCCGCGGTGACGCTCCTGCCGGCCATCCTGGGCATGCTGGGGCCGCGGGTCGAGCGGGCGCCGCTCCTGCCCCGCCGGCGCCGGCGCGAGGAGGGCTCGCACTTCTGGGAGCGCCTGGCCCGGACGGTGATGGCGCGGCCGTGGACGTTCATCGTCGCGACGCTCGCGATCATCGGGGTGCTGGCGGCACCGGTGCTCACTGCCACGCTGAACGTGGCCCGCGCGGATGTCCTGCCGTCGCGGTTCGACTCCCGCCAGGGCGAGCAGCTGCTCGACACCGACTTCTCCCAGGCGGCTCTGAACCCGATCGTGGTCGTCGTCAAGCCGGGCGTGCCGCTGCCGCCGCTGATGCATCGGCTCGCCGCCGTGCCGGGCGTCGCCCGGGTGGCCCGCGTCCAGCGCGGCCGGCGTGGCTCGGCGATCGACCTGACGCCTGCGGTGAGCCCGTTCACCGACGCCGGCCGGGCCGTCGTCGACCGCATCCGCGCGCTGCCGGGACACGGCCCGCAGTTCCTCGTCACGGGCGAGACGGCCGGCGAGCTCGACTTCCTCGCCCAGATCGAGGGCCGGGCGCCGTGGGCGGCGGCCTTCGTCATCCTCGCCACCTACTTCGTGCTCGCCCTCGCCTTCCGCTCGGTCCTGCTTCCGGTGAAGGCGATCGTGATGAACAGCCTCTCGATCGCCGGCGCGTTCGGCGTGCTCGTGTGGGTGTTCCAGGACGGCCACCTGGACGGCGTCCTCGGCCTCACGAAGCTCGGCTACATCGAGTCGACGATGCCCGTCGTGATCGTCTGCACGCTGTTCGGCGTGTCGATGGACTACGAGGTGTTCATGCTCTCGCGCATCGCCGAGGCCTACCGGGCCGGCGCGAGCAACCGCGACGCCGTGGCGGCCGGCCTGGTCGCCACCGGCCGGATCATCACGTCCGCGGCCTCGATCCTGGTCGTCGTCGGGCTCGCGTTCACCACCGCGGACGTCGTGATCGTGAAGGAGCTCGGGCTCGGCCTGGCGCTCGCGATCGGCCTCGACGCGACCCTGATCCGCTCGCTGCTCGTGCCCGCCACGATGCGCGTCCTGGGCGACTGGAACTGGTGGCCGTCCGGCCGCAGCCGGCGCGGCGTACGGGGGCTCGAGTCGATGCCCGCGCACGTCGACGACTGACGGCGTGTGCCGTCGCCGACGAAGCCCGGCTAGTTCGCGACCGCTTCGGGGTGGATCCGGCCGGCCTGCTGCGAGAGCGGGCCGCCCTGGCGGTCTGCGCGGACCGCGAGCACCTCGGCCAGGATCGACACCGCGGTCTCGGCCGGCGTGACCGCGCCGATGTCGAGGCCGAGGGGCCCGCGGATGCGGGCGATGTCGTCCTCGGTGTATCCGGCATTCAGCAACCGCCGGCGGCGGGCGTCCTGCGCCCGCCGGCTGCCCAGGGCGCCGATGTAGGGCGTCTGTGACCGCAGCGCGGGCCCCAGCGCGGGCTCGTCGAAGCGGGCGTCGTGGGTGAGGACGACGACGTAGGTGGCCTCGTCCGGGGCGTGCATGTCGTAGGCCATCGCGGGCCAGCCGACCACGACCTCGTCGGCGTCCGGCAGCCGCTCGCGGGTGGCGAACTTGCCGCGGGCGTCCGAGACGATCGTGCGGAAGCCGACAGTCTTGGCCATCCGGCAGAGCGCCTGGGCGGTGTCGACGGCGCCGAAGATCATCATCACCGGCGCCGGGGCGTAGTGCTCGACGAACGTGCTCTCGTCGGTGCGGGTCGCGGCCGAATGAGCCTCGCCCTCGCCGTAGACCTTGGCGCCGGCGGCGTCGCCGGCGAGCGTCGTCGTCACCGACAGGCGGCGGCCGGACTCGAGCGCCGCCTCGACCCGGTCGAGCTCCTCGGGGTCGGCGGGCTGGACGAAGACCTCGATCTCGCCGCCGCAGGGCAGGCCGACGTCGAAGGCGTCGTCGTCGGAGATGCCGTAGCGCAGGAGGAGAGGGGGCCCGCCGGCGAGCACTTCCTCGGCCCGCAGCGCCACGTCGGACTCGACGCAGCCGCCCGAGACCGACCCCACCATCTCGCCGCTCGAGCTGAGCGCGAGCCGGGAGCCGAGCGGGCGCGGGGCGGAGCGGCGGGTGTCGACGACGGTTGCCACCGCGACCTTCTCCCCGGCCGCGAGCATCCGCCGGACGTCGACCAGAACCTCGCGCATGTGGACACGGTAGCAGGTCGCTTGCGCGCGCAATCAGGCGGATGTGGCCCGCGCCGGGCGCGTTCGTCTACAGTTCCGGGTCGCCATGAAGACCTATACCGCCAAGCCGGGTGAGATCGAGCGCAGCTGGTACGTCGTCGACGCGGAGTCGAAGACGCTCGGACGGCTCGCCACGCAGATCGCGGACGTGCTCCGCGGCAAGGGCAAGCCGGCTTACACGGCCCATGTCGACACCGGCGACTTCGTGATCGTCGTGAACGCCGAGAAGATCCACGTCACCGGACAGAAGCTCGACCAGAAGGTGTACTACCGCCACAGCGGCTACCCCGGCGGCCTGCGCTCGCGGACCCTGCGCGAGCAGCTCGAGCGCCGGCCCGAGGAGGTCATCCGGAGGGCGGTGCGCGGGATGCTGCCGAAGAACCGGCTCGCCGCCGCGCAGCTCAAGAAGCTGAAGGTCTACGCGGGCCCCGACCATCCGCACGCCGCCCAGAACCCCGAACCCCTGCAGGAGAGAGCGTAGTGGCAGACACCGCCGTCTCGTACCGCGGCACCGGCAAGCGCAAGACGTCGGTGGCGCGGGTCGTGCTCGTTCCCGGCGCCGGAGCCATCACGGTCAACGGCAAGGCGATCGAGGAGTACTTCCCCCGCCAGACGCTGCGCGCGATCGCGACGGCACCCCTGCAGCTGACCGGCACCGACTCGGCCTACGACGTGCGCGCCCGGATCGACGGCGGCGGCATCGCCGGCCAGGCCGGCGCGCTGCGGCACGGCATCTCGCGTGCGCTGATCGGCGTCGACGAGAACCTGCGCACCGAGCTGAAGCGCCAGGGCTTCCTGACCCGCGACGACCGCCAGGTCGAGCGCAAGAAGGCGGGTCTCAAGAAGGCCCGCAAGCGCCCGCAGTTCTCGAAGCGCTAGCCGCTCTACCGTGCGCACGTTGTTCGGCACCGATGGGGTGCGAGGCGTCGCCGGCGTCGACCTGACCGCCGAGCTCGCGCGCGACCTGGGGGCGGCTGCAGCCGCGTGGGCGGGCGAAGGGTCGCGCGTCCTGATCGGCCGCGATACGCGCGAGTCCGGCCCCGAGCTCGAGGAGGCGCTCGCCGAGGGCATCGTCGCCGGCGGCGGGCGGGCCGTCCACGCGGGCGTGATCCCGACGCCGGGAGTCGCCGTCCTCGTCCGCCTGGGCGAGGCCGACCTGGGCTGCGTCATCTCGGCCTCGCACAACCCCTATCAAGACAACGGCATCAAGTTCCTCGGCGGCGACGGGCGCAAGCTCGGCGACGACCTCGAGGCCGCGATCGAGCGGCTCGTCGGCTCGGCGCCGGCCGCGTCCGGCGGCTCCGCCGTGGAGCTCGGTGGTGCGGTCGACGAGTATGTCCACTGGCTCGCCTCGACGTATGGCCAGGATGTCGAGGTTCCCGGCGGCCTCGTCGTGGACTGCGCAAACGGGGCGGCTGCCTCTGTTGCCCCCCGCCTGTTCGAGGCCATCGGCCTCGGACAGACGGCACTGATCGGCGATGCGCCCGACGGGCGCAACATCAACGCCGGCGTCGGCTCCACGCACCTCGACGCCGTCGGCGACGCGGTGCAGGCCGCGGGCGCGGCCTGCGGCATCGCCTTCGACGGCGACGCCGACCGCTGCCTCGCCGTCGACGCCGCCGGCCGGCCGGTGAACGGCGATGCCATCATCGCGGCGATCGCGCTCGCCCGGCAGGTCGACCGGGTCGTCGTGACGTCGATGACGAACCTCGGCTTCCACCGGGTCATGCGCGACCACGGGATCGCGGTCGAGGTGACCGACGTCGGCGACCGCTACGTGCTCGAGCGGATGCTCGCGACCGGCGCGACGCTCGGCGGCGAGCAGTCCGGCCACGTCGTCGACCTCGCCCATCACACGACCGGCGACGGCCTGGCGACGGCGCTCATGCTGCTCGCCGCGCTGCAGCAGCAGGGCATGTCGATGGCCGAGCTGGCCGACCTGATCGTGCCGTTCCCGCAGAAGCTCGTGGCCGTCCGCGCCGACCGCAAGGGGCTGGCCGGGGCGGAGCGGATCTGGCAGGAGGTGGCGGCCGCCGAGGCGAAGCTCGGAGAGGACGGCCGCGTGGTGCTCCGAGCGTCGGGCACCGAGCCGGTCGTCCGGGTCATGGTCGAGGCCGCGGATGCCGCGTCGTGCGCGGCCATATGCAACCATCTGGTCGGGATCGTCCGGACGGAGATCGGGGAGGGCTGATGTGCGGGATCGTCGGATACGTGGGCGCACGCCCGTGCAAGGAGCTGCTGCTGTCGGGGCTCGAGCGGCTGGAGTACCGCGGATATGACTCCGCCGGCATCTGCCTGATCAACGGCCGGGCGGACATCACCCGGCGGGTCGGCAAGGTGTCCGCGCTGCGCGATGCCGTCGGTGCCGCGTCGCACCCGGCCACGACCGGCCTGGCCCACACCCGCTGGGCGACCCACGGCGGCGTGATCGAGGCCAACGCGCACCCGATCGAGGCCTGTGAGGGCTCGGGCGTCACCGTCGTCCACAACGGCATCATCGAGAACTACGCCGCGCTTCGGCGCGAGCTGTCCGAGGCCGGCCACGTGTACCACTCCGACACCGACACGGAGGCGATCGCCCACCTGGTCGAGGAGTGCTACGACGGCGACCTCGTCGAGGCGGTGCACAAGGCCTACCAGCGGCTCGACGGCCACTTCGCCTTCGCGGTCGCCCACCAGGACAGCCCCGGTGTGCTCGTCGCCGCCCGGCGGGGGTGTCCGCTGGTCGTCGGCGTCGGCGAGGGCGAGATGTTCATGGCCTCGGCCATCCCGGCGTTCCTGGCAGAGACGCGCAAGGTGCAGCACGTGTTCGACGGCGAGATCGTCGTCGCCCGCACCGACGGGGCGACGTTCCTCTCCGGTGACGGCACCGTGATCGAGCGCGAGGTGCAGGAGGTCGAGTGGGACGACGACGCGGCCGAGAAGCAGGGCTACGAGACGTTCATGCTCAAGGAGATCTGGGAACAGCCCGACGCGATCGCGGAGACGATCGGCGAGCGGCTCTACCACGGCCGGCTGCAGCTGGACGGCCTCAACCTGAGCGACGAGCAGATCCGCGGCCTCTCCCGGATCGTGTTCCTGGCCTGCGGGACGTCATACCACGCCGGCCTCGTCGGCCGCTACCTGCTCGAGGAGTGGGCACGGATCCCGTCCGAGTCCGACATCGCGAGCGAATGGCGCTACCGCCATGCCGTGATCGACGAGAACACGCTCGTGATCGCGATCGCCCAGTCCGGTGAGACGATCGACACGCTGGCGGCGATGAAGGAGGCCCGTGCCCGCGGCGCCCATGTCCTCGCCATCACGAACGTGATGGGCAGCCAGATGACACGCGAGTGCGACTCGGTGCTCTACACCCGGGCCGGCCTGGAGATCGGCGTCGCCGCGTCGAAGACCTTCACCGCGCAGCTCACGCTGCTCTACCTGCTCGCGCTGCGCCTCGGCACGATCCGCGGCACCGTCACGGGCGAGCGGGCCGAGACGCTGCTGCAGCAGGTGCGGTCGCTGCCCGACCTCGTGCGGCAGACGCTCGAGCGCGGCGAGCTGGTCGAGCCGATCGCCGACCGCTTCGCCGGCAACGAGTTCTTCCTCTACCTGGGCCGCAACATCGGCCTGCCGATCGCGCTCGAGGGCGCGCTCAAGCTGAAGGAGATCTCCTACATCTCGACCGACGCCTACGCCGCCGGCGAGATGAAGCACGGGCCGATCGCGCTCCTCGACGACTCGACGCCGGTGGTCGTGATCGCGACCGACGGCCACGTCTACGAGAAGGTCGTCTCGAACATCGAGGAGGTGCGCGCCCGCGGCGCCCACGTGATCGCCATCGCGACCGAGGGCAACGAGGGCATCCGCGAGCTGGCCGAGCACGTGCTCTACCTGCCGCGCACCGAGCCGGAGCTCCAGCCGGTGCTGGCGGTGCTGCCGCTCCAGCAGCTCGCCTACGCGATCGCGACGCGCCGCGGCCTCGACGTCGACAAGCCGCGCAACCTGGCGAAGACCGTTACGGTCGAGTAGGAGCGCGGCCGTGAATAAACGGGGTCAGACCCCCGTTATTCACCCCGGCTAGCAGAAGAGGGTCGTTGCCACCGAGTTGTTTCCGTCCATCGACCGGGTGAACGTGGTGTCGCCGGCCCGGTAGCGAACCTGGACGCCGCCGTTGATGTGCACGCAACCCCGCCGAACCAAGGTGACGTCGAGCGCCACCATCATGACCGGATGGTGCGTGTGCAGCCACCCAGGCGGCGGGCCGAGTGTGCGGCCGACGAGCGGCACCATCGGGTAGGGCGGGGTGTCGTGTGGCCCGTAGGCCGTCGCGGTGGGGACTCCGACGAGCGATCCGCGCGGCGGGTTCGGGACGGCGTACAGCGCGAGTCGCCAACCCTTGATGTGGGGAAGCGTGTACCCGGTGACCGTTGCCCGGCTGTTCAGCGAGCTCCCGACGAGAAATCCCATGAACACGGCGTGGTCGCCGACCGTGAGCTTGCCCTCGCCCGCCCCCTCGAACCCGATGCCCTTACCGCCGATCGGATTCGCCGTATGG
>Ga0075426_10004117_pt1 | contig 10347 bp, 4 predicted proteins | sample SoiMethybrSBSTD5_FD_75304 | JGI IMG/M metagenome (GOLD analysis project Ga0075426, IMG submission 75304) | Bulk soil microbial communities from a Populus tree surrounding site in Tennessee, USA - Soil MetaG P. TD hybrid SBSTD5 | ecosystem: Environmental > Terrestrial > Soil > Tree plantation...
TTCGACGCGATCTGGAACTCGACGTTGACGTCGGCTTCCGGCCGCTGCTCCTTCGGCGCGGCGAACACGCCGCGGCCGTTCGCGTCGACCTTCTGCCTGCCGTCAGGCCCCAGGATCGGCTGCGGCATGCCGTGGTCCCACAGCATCATGTCGTGCTGGATCATCCCGAGCCACCGGGGTTCGGGGTACTTGCCGCTGCCGGGCGGGTTTTCGATGCCCTGCAGCTGCTGTCGCTGCGCCACGTAGGCGCGCGATCCGCTCAGCCCGCCTTCTTCGCCGTTCCACAGCGCGAAGCGGATCGAACGCTCGGTCACGATGTCCGGATCGCCGAAGATCCGCGCGAGCTCCATCACCAGCGCGGTTCCGGATCCGTCGTCGTTGGCGGCCTCGTTGTAGCCGTGGCCGTCCATGTGCGCGCCGACGATGTACATCTCGTTCGGAAATTTCGTGCCGATCTTCGTGACGTAGACTTCGTCCACCGGGCCGGGAATGATCGGACCGGAGTCGAGCGCGCGGATCCGCTCGTCCGGCTGCGCCATCGGATTGCAGTTGACGCCCGTCGACGCGCGGTTGCCGACGATGCGCGCGCCGCCCTGACCGCCCTGCCCGCGGCTGCCGCGTCCGCCGCTCGTAGGCGCGTCGGTGTCGCCGCCGCCGCCGCCGCGGCCCTGGCGTCCCGCGGCGGGCCTGACGATCGAAGCCGGCACGCTCGGCCCGCACTCGCGCGCCGGAGCGGGCGGGTCGTAGGTGATGCGCTCGGCGTCCGTGTAGCCGTAGCTTTCGAGCTGCTTCTGGATCCAGTTCACGGCGTCGCGATTGCGCTCGGTGCCCTGCCGTCGATCGCCGAACTGCGTCAGGCCCTTGATCGTGGCCTTGTACTTCTCGAGATCCAGCCGTCCGACCATCGTCTTGATCGGATCGTCGGGCGCCGGCGTCTGCGGCGCGGGCTGCTGGCGCGCGACGACCGGCGCCGCGAGCGCCGCGAGCGCCGCGCCGAGTGTCGCGAGGCGTGAGTATGAGTGCATCGTGCGGTAGAGTGTAGCCCATCGATGGCGCTGCAGCCCGGCGCTCGCTTCGGCGTGTACGAGATCGTGGCGCCGCTCGGCGCCGGCGGGATGGGCGAGGTCTACCGGGCGCGCGACAGCCGGCTCGGTCGCGACGCCGCGGTCAAGGTGCTCCCCGATCTTTTCGTGGCGGACGCCGATCGCGCCGCACGGTTTCAGCGTGAGGCGCAGCTGCTCGCGGCGCTGAACCATCCGAACATCGCGGGGATCTACGGACTCGAGGAACACGACGGGATCCGGCTGCTCGCGATGGAGCTCGTCGAGGGCGAGTCGCTGGCCGAGCGGATTGCCGCCGGGCCGCTCCCGCTCGATGAGGCGCTGGCGATCGCACGGCAGATTGGACAGGCGCTCGAGGCGGCGCACGACAAGGGCATCATCCATCGCGATCTGAAGCCGGCGAACGTGATGCTCACCGCCGACGGCCAGGTGAAAGTGCTCGACTTCGGCCTCGCGAAGATGCTCGAGAAGGATCCCACGGAATCGTCGTCGTCGCTGTCGCCGACGCTGAGCATTCATGCGACGCATGCCGGCATGATTCTCGGCACGGCGGCGTACATGAGCCCCGAGCAGGCGCGCGGCAAGACCGTCGACAAGCGCAGCGACGTCTGGGCGTTCGGCTGCGTGCTGTTCGAGATGCTGACGGGGAAGCGCGCGTTCGAAGGCGAGGACGTGACCGACACGATCGCCGCCGTCGTGCGCGGCGAGCCCGATTGGCGCGCGCTGCCGGCCAGCGTGCCGCCGCACGTGCGCGCGATCCTCACGCGGTGCCTCGAGAAAGATCGCAGGCAGCGGTTCTCCGACATTTCCGTTCCGCTGTTCCTGCTGAACCAGGGCGCGGGCCTCGTGTCGCCAGCGAGTCCGGCTTCGGTCGCAACACGGCCGCCACTCTGGCGCCGCTCGCTTCCGGCGGTGAGCGCCGCCGTTCTCGCCGCGGCGGTCACGAGCGCCGTCGCATGGTCGCTCAGACCGGTGCCGCCCACGTCGATTGTCACGCGATTCCCGATTACCCTCGGCGACAGCCAGTCGTTCACGAATACCGGACGCCACGTCCTCGCGATCTCGCATGACGGGACGCGCATCGTCTACAACGCGAACGTACGGCTCTGGGTGCGTTCGCTGGCGGAGCTCGAGGCGCGGCCGATCGTCGGAACCGAAGGAGCCCCGACGGGCGTCACGAGCCCGATCTTTTCGCCCGATGGCCGCTCGCTCGTGTACTGGGCGGGTCCGATGCCCGGATCGCTGAAGCGGATCGCCGTGACGGGCGGCGCCGCGTCGACGATTTGCCCGGCCGACAACCCATGGGGGATGGATTGGCACGACGACGAGATCGTGTTCGGCGAGGGCGCCAAAGGAATCTTCCGCGTATCGGCGAACGGTGGGACGCCGGAGGCGATCGTCACCGTCAAGGCGGGCGAGCTCGCGTACGGCCCGCAATTGCTGCCCGGCGGGGACGCGGTGCTGTTCACATTGGCGCCTGGCATCGCCACACCCGATGCGTGGGACAAAGCGCAGGTCGTGGTGCAGTCGTTGAGAACCGGCGAGCGGAAGGTCGTGCTGTCGAACGGCGCGGACGCGCGGTATCTGCCGACCGGACACCTGATGTACGCCGTCGGCGGCGTCGCGTTTGCCGTGCGATTCGATCTCCGCCGACGCGCAGTGGTCGGCGGTCCGGTGCCAGTCATCGAGGGCGTGAGCCGCGCGTCCGGGGGGTCAACCGGGGCGGCCCAGTTCAGCGTCGCGGAGAATGGATCGCTTGTTTACGTGCCTGGCCCCGTGGTGACGTCGACGACCGGGAACCACGTGGCCTTGATGGATCGGGAAGGGCACGTCGAGACGCTGAAAATGCCGGAGGCGCCGTACGAGTATCCACGCGTCTCGCCGGACGGGACGCTCATCGCCGTTGGAACCGATGACGGCAAGGCGGCGGACATCTGGATTTATGACGTGTCCGGCGCGAACTCCCGACGACAGCTCACGTTCGGCGGACGCAACCGGGTGCCGGTCTGGACGTCAGACGGCGAGCGCGTCGCCTTTCAATCGGACCGCGAGGGCGACCAGGCGATCTTCTGGCAACGCGCGGACGGCAGCGGCACCGCCGAGCGCATCACCAAGCCGGCGGCCGGAGTCGCTCACGTGCCGCAATCGTGGGCGTCCGACGGCAAGAAGTTCCTGTTCACCGCCGCGAAGGGAAACGACAGCACTCTGTGGACCTACTCGCTGCCGGATAAGCAGGCGACCCGGTACGGCGATGTCGCGACGGCGGGTTTCATCACGGCGACGTTTTCACCTGACGGGCGGTGGGTGGCGTACGGCCCGAACATCGACGGCGTCTTCGTCCAGCCGTTTCCCGCGACGGGAGCGAAGTATCAGGTGGCCAACGGGCTTCACCCGTTCTGGTCAGCGGACGGGACGGAAATATTCAGTGTTCCCCGCGGGCGTTTTCACGCGGTGAAGATTACGACGCGTCCGACGTTCGGGTTTGCGCCGCCTGTCGAATTGCCGCGCAACCGGAGCATCGAACGCGGGCCGGCATTCGAACGCAATATCGACGCAATGCCGGACGGCAAACGGTTCGTCGTGATCGTGCCGGCCGGCACGACGGACACGGCTGGCGCGGCCGCGCCGCAGATCCAGGTCGTCGAACACTGGTTCGAGGAGCTCAAGGCCCGAGTGCCGGTGAAGTAGGGGCGGCCCCGCGTGGCCGCCCTCGGGCCGGCACATAGGCCGGCCCCTACGAGAACGTCACCGACGGTACATCTGCCCATACGCGAGATATTGCTTCACCGCGTCACGTGTGTAGGCGATGCGGACGCTCTTCACGTTGCCTTTGTCATCGAGATCCGCGGTCAGCTCGGTGTTGATGCCCGCCCAGTACGTCGGCAGATTCAACTGCTTGTAGCGCGCCACGATTTCGTCGCGCAACTTCGGATCGAAATGGACGCCGTACTGGTCGACGAGCGTCTTGATCGCCGCGTAGTCGCCTTCGGCCTTGATGCGCATCAGCTCGCGCAGCAGCATGCCGACGCCCTCGCGCATTTTCTGGTAGTCCTTCACGTGGATGTAGGTCTTGCCGCCGCGCTGGATGTATTCGATCGCGCCGGTCTTGTCCTTGATGTAGTTGGCGATGAGGGCGCGGTCGCGCGCGTGGTCCTCCGAGATCGTGTCGCCCCTGGGAATCCGCCGCAGCTGCGTCAGCGCCACCCGCGTCTGGTTGTCGTACATCGTCTTCGCGACGGTCTCCTGATCCTTCACGAGCCCGAGCTTCTGCAGCTCCGGATCCCAGACGTTCCAGAGCGCCATCAGATCGGCGCGCGCTTCTTCGAGCGTCGAGAAGTACTCCTTGAGGTACGGCTCGGCGCCGCCCTTCAGCCGATCGCTCAGCTTGCCGGAGCCGTGGCCGATCACTTCGTGCATTGCGGTCAGGAGATCCTCCGCCTGCTCGCCGTGCTGCCGCGCGCGCTGAACCTCGTCGGGCGACGAGGCGAACTCCTGCGTCATGGTGCCGGACGCGGCCGACAGCGCGTGGCTGCTGCTCTGGAAGAGGAAGTTCTTCGTGCCGTACTTCTCGTGGATTTCGTTCTCGTTCGGCAGGTTGTCGCCGATCGTCGTCACGTGGAAATCGCCGGTCTCGATGAGGACCTGCACCGCTTTCACGACCGGCGGCTGGAACGCGACGCGCTTGTATTTCGGATCCCACGGCGCCGCCTTCTCGAACAGGGCGGCGTTGTCGGCGAGCTTCTTCATCGTCGCGCTCACGGGCCGATCGGTGATCGACACGAAGCTCTGCGAGCTGCCCTTGGCGCCGCGCGCGTCGCGATAGACCTCGATGAAGCCGTTCGCGAAGTCCACGGTCGCATCGTTGCGGACCCAGTCGGACCCGAACTGCAGCCAGTCCTTCGGGTCGCCGGTCTGGTAGAAGCGAATCAGGTCGCCGATCACCGCGGCCTGCGCCGGGTCCGCGACGGCCTTCGCCTTCTCGAGATACTCGTTCGCCTTCTTCAGATACGTGGCGTACACGCCAGGCGGCACGCGGCCGTCCGGCGTTCCGGCGCGGTAGACGTCTTCATGCGGCTTGTTGTCGGGCGCCTTGACGACGCGCGAGTTCAGCGGGTACTGCTCCCTGAAGTCCTTCAGATCCTGCAGGGTGACGCCGCGGTAGAACGTGTTCGAGCTCGCCCGGATCATGTCGAGTCCCGGCGGCGGCGTCTTCGCGGTGATGAGCGGCTCGACGTTCGGATCGAAGAGCGACGCGCGCAGCTCCGTCAGCTCGCGAGTCAGCGCGTCAGAGCCTGGTAGCGCGGGCAGATCCGCGTACGCCGACTTGAACGCGCCGTTCGCCTGCGCCTTCGCCGCCGCCTGCTGCAGTTCCTCGAACGTGAACGTCGGCACGAACTTCTGCGACGTGTTCTCGTTGTGATTGCCGCGGTTCGCCCAAAAGAGCAGCGCGTACTGGCGGATCTTGTCGAAGGACGCCTGCGGAATGCCGGCGTGGCCGACGATCTCCTCGAGCAGGCGCTTCTCGCGGATGCCGTACTGCGACAGCTGGTCGTAGACGATCGGATCGATCGCAATCGACGCCTGCACGAGCCAATAGGCGAGCGCCTGCTGCCGCGCGTCGAGCGACCGGAAACTGTCGGCTTCGAGCTGGATGAAACCGGTGTCACCGACGCGTTCGACGAGGGGAGAGGTCTGCGCCTGTGTGAGGACGACGGCAGAGACGAGGGAGCAGACGATGAGGCGGAGTCGCATCTTCAGAGTGTACGCGCGGGACGGCCGCCGATAGCGGGGCGGCCACATAGGGCCGCCCCTACGGGACGAATCACCACCACCGATAACGCGCGCCCGCGTGAATGTGGACAACGGCACCGACGCGACCGCATGAATCTGGCGGGTAGCGGGGCGGCCACATAGGGCCGCCCCTACGCGACGAATCACCACCACCGATGACGCACGCCCGCGTGAATGTGGACAACGGCACCGACGCGACCACCTGAATCTGGACAATGGCACCGACGCGCGTTGTAGGGGCGGCCCTGTGTGGCCGCCCCGCCGCCCTCTACCGCGCGAACAGCGCCGCGTTGAACAGGACGCGGAAGGTGCCGAACGGCTGGCCGCGCCACTGCGGGCGGAAGCCGAGCAGCACGACGTGGCCCGCGTCGACCTCGACATCGAGCGCGGCCGCCATGCCATTGAGGTACTTCTCGCCGATCAGGTAGCCGGACAACAGCGGCGATCCGGACTCCTGGTACCGCGCGAGGACCCGGCCCCTGAATCCGTCCTGCGTCTCGAAGACGGGGCTGCCGTCCACGAAGATCGCCGCCTTCTCCGGCATGCCCGCCATGACCGGATGCGTCGTGTCCGTCGTAACCTGGACGATCGATCCGCGCAGGAAGAATTCGTCGGTGCGGAGACCGGCCACGACGTTGCGGACCGGCAGCTGCAGGCGCTCGATCGCGAACGCGCTCGCGTTGCTCAGGCAGACGACCGTGCCGCCGCCGCGCACGAACTGCTGGAACCGCTGGATGTCGTCCGCGCTCAGCTGATACGCGTACTCCGGCCGCACCTGCGCGCCGCCACCCGCTCGCCCTGAGCCCGTCGAAGGGCCGCGTCCTCCGCCCTGTCCCACGACCGGCACGCGCGCGTCGTCGGCCAGGATCAGGACGTCGATCTTCTGCGCGAGCGGCGTCTTGAAGTCTTCCGGATGAACCGGAACGATCGGAAAGCCGTACTGCTCGAGCACCCAGCGCGTCCAGCCTTCGTCCATGCTGCCGGTCCACGGCTGGAAGAGGCCGATGCGCGTCTTCGGCACGGGCGCCGCGCTGCGCACATCGCCGACGCGCTCGGCCTGCAGCGCGAGCGCGTTCACGAGCTCGATCTGCGTGCCTTCCGGCAGTCCGGCGATCGCATAGCGTCCGCCGGCGTGCTGCACGGTCGCGTCGGCCTGGAACGCGCGGTTGATGGCGCGGAACGCGTTGTTTTGCGCCGGGTCGACGACGAACAGCGACCCGGATCCCGTGAGGCGGCCCGCCGGCGGCACGATCGCGGCGGCGTCGCGGTTCGTATCGAAGCCGGTGCCAGGTACGCTGTCGAACGGCGCCGCGTCGTTCTTCAGCGCGGGGTCGTACGCGGTCGGCGACACTCTCGCCGGCGGCATGTCGCCGAGCGGCTTCATCTTCGCGCGCGTCTCGGCGTCGAGCGCCGCGGTCGCGGCGACGACGCGGACTCCCATCTGCAGGGGGAGCGACCAGCCGGCGGCGTCGTACGGCCGTTCGGGCGGCCCGCCGGGATACTGCCTGAGGTCCGGATATTTCTGCGCGTCGAGCACCTCGCGAGCCATCGCGGCGAATTCCTGATCGGTCGGCACGATCCACGTGCCGGCCGGCCACGTTTCACCCGCGATCGATGCGGACGCCGTCAGCTGCGCGACCCGTACGCCGCCGAACGCGAGACGCCGCAGCAGTTCGACCGCCGCGACCGGATCGCGCTGCTGCTGCGGCACGATGTACGCGAACGGCGCCTTCCTCGATCCGAGCGCGATCTGATCGCGGCCGGCGAGATAGCGGTCGTAGAGCAGCGACTCCTTGTACTTCGACGCCCACTCGATCACGGACCACGACGCCGTCTCCATGTACTCGACGGCATCGCGCAGATGCCACCAGCCGGGCGGCCACGGGCTCGAGTAGAGACTCTGCGGCCGCAGGTCGCGCATGTTCTGCGGGAAATCGTTCAGCGTGTACTCGTGCGGCGTCGCGTACTGGTAAAGCGCGGTCTCGGTCCAGAAGGCCGGGATGTTCTTGAAGTTCGGCGCGTAGTCGACGTACCCGGGATACCACGCGTCGAACGCCGTGCCCATGTGCGTCGCGCCGACCTGTCCGCGCTCCTCGAGTCCCTTCGCGATCGCCATGCCGATCATGTTCACTTCGCGCGAGACGACGTAGGGCGCGTCGGAGCCGACCGGCTCGGAGAACGGCGGCAGCCAGATGCGCGTCGGGAAGGGACCGGACTGATGGTGAACGTAGATGATGTTCGGCTCCCACTGCCGCCACGTGTGCTCGATCACGCGCGACTCGACCATGTTCAGCATGTACGCGTCGCGGTTGTTGTCGTGGCCGACGTAGTCCTGATAGAGCCGCGGCAGACCCGACAGCTCGTACGGCGTCCCGACGTTCTTCATGTACCACTCGGCGACCATCTGCTGGCCGTCGGGATTGATCGTCGGCCACAGCATGACGATGACGTTGTCGAGCATCGCCTTCACGTCGGGATCGTTCGCGCGGCGCGTCAGGTCGTAGAGGAGCTGCGGCGTGTGCTGGGCGCCCGCGACCTCGGTCGAGTGGAGGCCGCCGTCGATGTGGACGAACGCCTTGCCGTCCCGCGCGAGCCGGTGCGCCTCGGCCTCGGTCAGGCCCTGCGGATGCGCGAGTCGCCGCGCGATCTCGCGGTAGCGATCGACGTTCGAGAGGTTCGACGTCGACGACACGAGCGCGAAGTACATCGTCCGCCCCTCGCTCGTCTTGCCGGCTTCGACGATGCGAACGTTCTTCGACGCCGCCGCGACCTTCCTGAAGTATTCGACCGACTGGTCGTAGGTTGCGAGCTTGTAGTCGGCGCCGGGTTTGAAGCCGAACACCGATTCCGGCGCCGGCACGCCGCGGTCGGCGAGCAGTGCGGCCGGAGCCGCGAGGGCGAGGAGGAGAGCGAAGGTGCGTCGCACAGGGGCGGAGTATATCGCTGCGAGTCGGTAGTCGGGGGTCGGGAGTCGGGAGTCTCAGTCGAGAGTCACAGTCAGGAGTCGAGTCAGGAGTCGAGTCAGGAGTCCAATCACGTGTCCGGTCAGGCATCCAGTCACACGTCCGGTCAGGCATCCAGTCACACGTCCAGTCAGGCGTCAGACGTCCGCGTCGGCATGGCTTGTGCGGACGAGGCGGACGTGCATGCGAGTTGCCTTGAGGAATTACAGGTTTATCAAAAAGCCCTCGCCGCCGCCGGTGAAGTTTCTGCGATCCTGCGCCATCCGGGCTTTCAGCGGGATCGCCGGTTGTTCGACCAGCTCGCGGCGTCCTCCGCGGCGGTGGCGGCGTCGATAGCCGAGGGCTTCGGGCTGGGCACCGACCGGCTGTTCGCGAATGCCCGGTACCGCTCTCGCGGAGAGAGCAAAGAGACGCGGACCCATCTGATCGTCGCCGAAGGCCGCCGATACATCTCGCGCGAGGAGCGCGACAGGCTCTCGAGCCGATTCGACGAAATCGAAAGGATGCTGACCGGGTTGATCCGTCACCTGCAACGAGAAGACCGCAAGCATCGCGGGTGAAGCCGCTACCCGAATGGGAACGTGCGACTCGCGACTGTGACTCCCGACTCCCGACTCGAGACTCCCGACTAGAATGGTCCCCATGCCGAAGGTCGCCCTGGCCACACTCCTCATGATGCAGACAGCCTCGTTCACCTATCCACAGCCGCGCAAGTCCGACGTCGTCGACACGCTGCACGGCGTGAAGGTCGCCGATCCCTATCGCTGGATGGAGGACCTCAACTCGCCGGAGGTCAAGCAGTGGATCGACGCCGAGAACGCGATCACGTTCAAGTATCTCGATTCGCTGCCGGTGCGCGACGCGCTCAAGGCGCGGATCAGCACGCTCTACGACTACCCGCGCGTGAGCGCGCCCCACTGGGCCGGCCGGCGCTGGTTCTACAGCCGCAACTCCGGACTGCAGAAGCAGGCGGTCGTGTTCACGCGCGAGGCGCTGACCGGGCCCGAGAAGGTGGTCATCGACCCGAATCAGCTCTGGCCCGCCGGCGACATCGCGCTCGCGTCGTTCGATCCGGCGCCCGACGGCCGGCATTTCTCGTACGGCAAGTCGGAGGGCGGATCAGACTGGTCGACCGTGTACATCCGCGAGCTCGAGAGCGGGAAGCAGCTGCCGGACGAGATCAAGTGGGTGAAGTTCAGCGACATCTCCTGGACCGAGGACGGCAGGGGATTCTTCTACGGCCGCTATCCGGAACCGCCGGCTGGCAAGGAGCTCGAGACCGCGATCAAGGACAAGAAGATCTACTACCACACGCTCGGCACGCCGCAGGCGCGCGACGTCCTCGTGTACGAACGTCCCGAGGAGCCGACGCTGTTCATCGACGCGGACGTCGACGAGACGGGCCGGTACCTGTTCTTCATCACGAACAAGGGCACGAGCAACCGGAACGAGCTGTTCGTCAAGGACCTCGGCGATCCGCGGTCGCCGAAGATTTCCGCGCCGGTGACGCCGCTCTACCCGGGACACACGGC
>Ga0075426_10004118_pt1 | contig 10347 bp, 9 predicted proteins | sample SoiMethybrSBSTD5_FD_75304 | JGI IMG/M metagenome (GOLD analysis project Ga0075426, IMG submission 75304) | Bulk soil microbial communities from a Populus tree surrounding site in Tennessee, USA - Soil MetaG P. TD hybrid SBSTD5 | ecosystem: Environmental > Terrestrial > Soil > Tree plantation...
CGCAGGCCGAGGACCGGAATGACGAGGAGCACCAGCGGCCGGAACAGGAAGCGCAGCACGCGCACACCCGCGATCGAAAGGAAGATCGCGGCTGGCGCGACGCCGGCCCGCAGCAGGAAGACGACGACAAAGACGCCCGAGACGCACCAGGCGAGCTGGTGCAGGGCGGCGTGGGCCGCCAGCCGGTGGATGTTCGGATTGGAAAAGAATGTCACGTGCGCTGCCGTCGGACTGCCGCACCCGCCCCGCTCGGGACCCGAACCGGGAGCGCGGGAGCGCCCTACCCTGACGCCCATCGGTGTCCAATCGGTAAACGGATCGGCGCCGGGCGGCCCTCCACCGCGCAGGCGGTCCGGCCTTGTCGGGCCTCCGCGACGCTGCTAGCTCTCGGACGGCGCCGGCTTAGCTCAGCTGGTAGAGCACGTGATTTGTAATCACGGGGTCGGGGGTTCGAATCCCTCAGCCGGCACCAGGTCTGTCACTCTCGCCAGGAGCGCGCACGGTTGCTTCCGCAGCCGAGCCACACGCGCGGCCGAGTGATCGGACCCGAGCCGCTTCCCAGGATCGTCACCGAAATTTGTGAGGCTGCGTCTCGATAAGGGCGAGCAACTTGCGGAGCGCACCGTGCCCATCGGTTTTGCCAGCCGCCCCAACGGCGGCGCCGCGGTCAGAGGGCCGGGTCTGGAGGTCCTCGTAAAGCCTGTTCGGCAGAGGCCCGTCCGATGGCGCCGAAATGAGCTTGATCATGTTCAGCCTCGGCTCCTGCCCCAAGAACGAGCTGGCAAACAGGCGCACGTGACCGTAGCGGTCTCTTGGCTCAATTTCATGATCCCCGTGCGATAGCTTGGAGCGGCAAATCCGGCGCTCGAGCTACGGCCGACTCTGGCTTCGCAGCTCAGACCGTACGTGCCCCGAGTCTTCCCGCTCACCCATCCGGCTGTCAATTGGACCTAGGTACCACCATGTGATGTGGCCCGAGTCTGCACGTCTCATCGTCGAGGTATCCTCAGCCTCGCGCCCTACTTCTTTCCGGCCTCGCCGTCCGCCATGATGGGGCGATAAACGGCCGGCCCCGACGCGCGGAAGATGAGGAACGCAATGCTCACGCTGTACCATTACTGGAGCTCGGTCTGCTCGCAGAAGGCGCGAATGTGCCTCGCCGAGAAGAAGATCCCTTGGGACAGCCGCCACGTCGACCTCTTCCGCTTCGACAACTACTCGGACTGGTACACCAAGCTCAATCCGAAGAACGTGGTGCCGACCCTCGTGCACGACGGCAGGATCATCATCGAGTCGAACGTCATCCTGGAATATCTCGAAGACGTGTTTCCGCAGGTTCGGCTGCGGCCCGAGGACGCGTATGAGCGCGCGATGATGCGCCTGTGGATCTACAACTCGGAAGAAATGGCGCATTGGAACGTGAACACGTGCTCGCACAACCTGCGACACGCCAAACGCATGGAAGCGCGCTACACCAACGCGGAGCTGTTGCGGGCCGCCGACCAGTGCAGCAATCCCATGATTGGCTTGCGGCTCAAGCGCCGCCTCGCGGTCGGCGTCTCGGCCGAGGAGGAAGACGAGGCCTATGAGAAGCTCGAATTCATGCTGCGGCAGATGGAGCGCCGGCTGGCTGAAGCGGCCTGGCTCGCCGGCGCGAGCTTCTCGCTCGCCGATGTCGCGATGGCGCCGATGATCAATCGGATCGAGGTGCTCGCCCGTCCGGAGATGATCGCCGCCGACCGCAAGCCGCGCGTCGCCGACTGGTGGCAGCGCATCCAGGCACGGCCTGGATTCCAGGAGGCGTTCGCATTCAAGAACCCGGCTCCGGACGATCCCGTGAAGCGCTAGGCGGGGAGCCCATCCGCCCCCCATTCACCCCGGATGGCTGCTCAGGTGCGCCGCAGGACAAGGCCAGCGAGTATGGTACTCTCGCCGAGTATGCCAAGGCCGTGAAGGTGCGGCGGGGTCTAGGACACGGACGGAAGAGCATGCGAAGGAGCGACGAGCGACTTCTGGTCACGCACGTCGGCAGCCTCCCCCGCGGCGGGCCGCTCAACGAGCTTTTGATCCGCTCCGAGCTCGGCGACACAGTGGAACGCCCTGCCCTCGACGCGGAGGTCGAGCGGCGCGTCGCCCACGTGGTCGGCAGGCAGCACGAGATCGGCATCGACATCTGCAACGACGGCGAGCAGGGACGCGTCGGCTTCCAGACCTATGTTGCGCAGCGCATGTCCGGCTTCGCGGGCCAGTCGCAGCGGCCGCGCCCGCGCGACGTCGCGGACTTTCCCGAATTTGGCAAGCTGCTGATGGAACGATTCCCGCGTCGCGGCAAGCAGTTCAACGCGCCGCAAGCGGTCGACGAGGTGCGCTATCGCGACCCGACCGCGATCGACACTGAGATCACGCGCCTGCGGCGCCACGCGAAAGCGGCCGGGCGCAGCGAGGCTGATTGCTTCATGACCGCGCCATCGCCCGGCATTATCTCGAGCACTCTGCTCAATGCGTATTATCCGAGCCATGCGGATTATGTATTCGCGCTTGCTCGCGAGATGCGCCACGAATACCTGGCCATTGCCAAGGCCGGCTTCGTGCTCCAGATCGACGCCCCAGACCTGGCGATGGACCGCACCATCGGCTTTCAGGACAAAACGGAGGCCGAGTTCATCGCCACCTGCGAGACGCATGTGGCGGCGATCAACCAGGCGATCGAGGGGATTCCCCGCGAGAGCGTGCGCCTGCACTGTTGCTGGGGCAACTGGGAAGGGCCACACACCCACGACATTCCGCTTGCCAGCGTATTACCCGTGCTGGAGCAGGCCAATGTCGGCGCCCTCAGCATCGAGTTCGGCAATCCCCGCCACCAGCACGAGGCCGAGGTGCTGCGACGGCACAAGCTGCCCAACCATCTTCTGCTCGTCGCCGGTGTGATCGACACCACGACCAATTTTGTCGAGCACCCGGAGGTCGTCGCAAAGCGCCTCGGTGAGATCGTCGCCGCGGTTGGCGATCGGGAGCGCGTCATCGCCAGCACCGACTGCGGATTCGGCACCTTTGCGGGACGCGAATGGGTCGCAGAGGATGTCGTGTGGGAAAAGCTGCGCTCGCTGCGCGCCGGCGCCGACATCGCATCGTCCAGGCTGTGGGGCGCACGCCACTGAAAGGCATCGCGCGGGAGGAAGTCGATGCAGACGCTTTACAACGATCCGTCATCCCCGTGAGGGGCGCACTTGCATACTTGCGGGCCGGCGCACGCCGGGCTCCGCACCGATAAGGGAGACGTCAAGACAACCTGGGAGGATAGGATGCCTGCTCGGATGAACCGTCGCAAATTCCTGCGCTCTAGTGCGGCTGCGGCCGCGGCGGCTGCGATGCCCATGCCGGCCGTGGCGCAGAATGCACCGCTGAAGATCGGTTTGATGACCGTGAAGACCGGCCCGCTCGCCGCCGGTGGCATCCATATCGAGGAAGGGTTCACGGCCTATCTCAAGTCGCGCAACTCCAGCCTCGCGGGCCGCAAGATCGAGCTGATCGTCGCCGACACGGGCGGCAACCCAGCCGGGGCCAAGACCAAGGCCCTTGAGCTGGTTGAGCGCGACAAGGTCGACCTCATCATGGGTCCCTTTGCGGCCTTCGAGCTCTTGGCGATCCTCGATTATCTGGTTCAGACCAAAACGCCCACGCTCGCCTTCGCGGGCGCCGAGGACGTCACCCAGCGCCGTTTCAGTCCCTATGTGTTGCGCACCTCCTACACGTCGGCGCAGGGCCTCTATCCCCTCGCCGACTACGCCATCAAGGAGATGAAGACGAAGCGGGCCGTCACGATCGCGGACGATTTCGCCTTCGGTTACGAGGAGATCGGCGGCTTCCAGCGCGTGTTCGAGGACGGCGGCGGCCGCGTCGTCAGCAAGGTGTGGTCGCCGCTGAACACGCCGGACTATGTCCCCTACATCGCCCAGATTCACGACTGCGACGTCGTCTGCCAGGGGCTGACCGGATCGAACCCGCTCAAGTTCACGAAGGCCTATCATGAGCTCGGCCTCAAGCCGGCGCTCATCGGCGGCACGACCGCCGCGGACGACACCATCATGGGCGGCTACGGTGACGACGCGATCGGCATGATCAATTCCATTCCTTACACACTCGACCTCGACACCGAGCCCAATCACCGGTTCATCGCCGAGATGCGGAAGAATTTCGGGCGAGACGTCGCGATCGGAACCTACGCGGCCTGCTTCTATGTCAACGGTCAGGTCATCGAAGCCGCGCTGAAGAAGACCAATGGCAAATCCGATGATCCGGTGGCCTTCGTTCAAGCGATGCGATCGGTCACCCTCACAGACACGCCGCGTGGCCCGATCAGCTTCGACGATCACAACAACGTGGTGTGCAACATCTACATCCGCCGTATCGAGAAGGCGAACGGCAAGCGCGTCAATCACACGATCAAGACCTATCCAAAGGTCAGCCAGTTCTGGACCTACGACCCCAAATGGTTCCTGCAGCAGCCGGTGTATTCGCGCGATTATCCGCCGCTCAAATCATAGTTGCCGTCGTGAGCACGACGCAGGAGCCATACACGGTTCGAGCGGCAGTCTGTAAGCCGTGGGTGTTGAGCATTCCGTCCGAGAGACAAATTGGCTCGTCCCGGTCAGTGCGTCAGCTTCCCGGGATGATTCCCGGCTTCATCTCATGGCAGTACTTCGCGATGTCCCCGGCCCGCGTGAACCACACCTGATCGGCATGCTTGTGTTGCGCGCAATGCTTGATCGCCTTCTTCAGGGGCCGGAGCCTCATCGGCTGTCCGAGGATGTAGCCATGCAATGCAATCGAGCAGACGAGCGGCTGCTTTTCTGACGCCTCGAGCAGTTCCTCGAACTGGTCGACCACCATGTCGGCAAATTCCCGCCCGGTATGGTGGCGCACGCCCAGCGTTCCCGCATCGTTGAGCTCCATCGGATAAGGTACCGAGAGGATCGGACCCGAGCGAGTTCTCATCCAGATCGGCTGATCATCGACCGGCCAATCGAGAAGATGCGTGAAGCCGCATTCCTTCAAAAGGTCCGGCGTAACGGACGTCTCTACGGCTCCGGCGCCCATCCATCCGGTTGGCCGTACGCCGATGTACTTGGTAATGACCTCGACGCACTCCTGGATGTGCCGCCGTTCGTCGTCCTCCCACAGCCCGGCCAATGTTTCGGCATTGCTGCGGCCGTGCCCGAGGACGTCGTCTCCTCGCTGTTTGATCTTTTCGATGATCTCGGGGTACTCGTAGCAGACTGACGAATTCAAGAGGATCGAGGCCGGGAGCTTGAGTTCGTCCAGCATCTCGAAAAAACGCCAATTGCCGACGCGATTGCCGTAGTCGAGCCAGGCATAATTGCGGGTCGTCGGGGCGCCGCCAAATCCGGACTGCGGATCGAGTCTGCGCCCTGCCCCGAAGGCGAAATGCTCTATGTTCAGCGCAAGGAAAAAGGCGAGGCGCTTGCCGTTCGGCCAGGAATAATGTTGCCGTTTGTTGATCGGAAGATAGTCGTAACGCTTGTGCTGCGGCAGTTTCAGCATTGCTGGATGTCCTTCATGTTCGGGCGTTGTCTAATGCAAATGGACGCGTGCTTTGATTGCGCAAGGCATTCCCCGGCCGTTCAACCGATTGCTTGTCGGTAGTAGCTCAGATCGCAGTACTTCATCGGATCCCGCAAAGCCTCGCCGCAACCGCCGTACCGCCCGCGCAAATCGAGGACGCACTCCATGCCCGGCAGGCTTATGGCACAGTCGCGAAAGAATCCTCCATCCGGGTTCAGCAGCTCCGTGTAGGTCGCTTCGGCGAGGCTGCGTGGCATCTGTGGAACATTGCGCATCAGAATGCCGATGGCCTCCTCGCAGTGCGAGGGTTCGTAAAGCCAGGCTATGGCCTCTCGATAGCCGCGGATGAACGCTATGACCTGCATTTCGTTCTTGCTTGCCCAGGAGCGCCGCGCCGCCGCGACATTGCCCTGATAGGAACCGAGCAGCGATGTGGCCTTCACCAGCTCGGTCAGGCCACGATGTTTCGCAAGGATATTGTAGGGCGCCGACAGGAGGGTGCCGTCCTCGCTACCCTCGACGAGACTGTTGTAGCGTTGGACCATCCCGCCGACCCTGCGGATCTGGAATTCGCCTTGTTGCAGTCCATATCGCCGCAGAATCTCGAAGAGCACGAAGGCATAGCCGGTCGTCATCGCGTCGACCGAAAGCGTTCGACCGGCAAGGTCCGAGACATGCTTGATGCTCGGCCGGACGACGAGGCTGAGGAATCCGCTGTCGCTGCCCATGAAGGCAAAGAAGTCCGGCTGTGCGCCGATCGGCGCTTCCCCCTGCCCTTCCACATAGGCAACGATGTTGTCCACCGCCGTCATGGCAATCTCGAACCGTCCGTCCGACAGGCCGGTCATCTGGGTGACGGAATTCGGCGTTGCCGAAATGGTTACGTCAATTCCTTGACGCGCGAAGAAGCCGCGATCGATGCCAGCATAAAGACCCCAGTTGAACCCACCGGGAAACACGTTGACCGTGACGTTGGGACGATCAGTCATCAGTCACGCTTGCCGCGCAGCGCCCGCATAGAGAAACCGGGATCAACGCGCGACCGCATTGGCATAGCCGATCGCGGGGCTGTGCTTGGTGAAGAGGCCGCGCTCGCGAATCCACGCCTGGGTCTTTGCGTAGGTCTCCTCCGGGTACGGCAGGAACACGATGCGCTCCCCGCTGGAGAACCTGCGCACGTCGACGCGCGCCCTGTAGCGTTCGGGAATCTCCTCGAGATAGAAATGCTTGTACTTCTCGGGCGCGAGATCCACGTCCATCTGTGCACGGCGCAAGCCATTCATGTAGCGCGCAACGTCGGCCGGATCGACGCTGTGCGGAAACATGAAGGCGATCATGAAGGTCGTATCGACGACCTTGCGAAAGCCAAGCTGCTCAAGGACCTGGTAAGTGATTCCCCACACGCTTGTCGCGGGAACGTCGCGGTCAACGCCGGCGTCCACACGGGCCCACGATGATCCCACGAATCTGAGCTTGATCTGCTCGCGGCCGAGGAAGGGCTCAAGCGCCTGCAGTGTGGTGAAGTGACTGCCGGAATGATATCCGACCGCGATTTCGCGGCCGGCAAGATCCTCCGGCGTCCGGATCGGCGAGTCAGGCGGGACCATGATCCCACCCGGGGTGACGACGTAGGAATTGCCCCACATCCTGCCGATCTCCTGGGAGAACGCCTCGTTGACCGCCCAGTGGCACGCGCACGACACATCGGACTTCACGCCCTTGTTGCCGCGCCCCTCCTTGTAGGACTCGAAGGCGCCCGACAGCACGTCGATGACCTGTCCGGTGCTGTCGACCTGCTTCTTGCGCTCCGCCGACAACCCGCCTTGGAATTCGTAGTCGAGGCCTTCGTCGCGGAAATAACCCTTCTCATGGGCGACCCACTCCTGCAGGCGTCCGTGCGGCTGGATAATGAAACGGCTCATCTGACGGTCCTCCGGCGACGAAGATTTCCATACGTCGCGGCCGAGAGCAATCGCATCGGTACGCTCGGGGCCGCCGGGGCTGACGGCAGCGGCGAGTGACGCTCCGCTCGGGCAGTGGCCCACAATTGCGCACGGCTGGGTCGTTCCCCCAAGCCTCCAGCCCACCGTGAACGATCAGCTGGCGGCTTGCATTGACAGTGCGGGAGAGGCCAACGAATGATGAACCCGTGTCGATCGACAAGGCGAGGCGATGGAATGGCGCTCTTGATCAAGGCGGAAGAACTGAAAGGGCTGCTCTCGATCCCGGAGGCGATTGCCGCGGTCCGCGACGGCTTCCGTGATCAGGGCGAGAAGCCTGCCTACTCCGCTCCGCGCATTCGCATCCAGCATGAGGACCGTCGTGTCAGCGTGCACCCGGGTGGCTGCCATCGGCTGCACGTCGCCGGCACCTTCATTCACGTCGAGCGCTTCACGTTCCATGGCGGCGCCCAGCAATACGAAAAGGCCGGCAAGCGCGTCTACGTGGCCTACGACAGCGAGACGGCCGAACTGAAGACGATCATCGTCGGCTCATTGCCGCTTTTCGAGGAGCCGCCGGAGGACTGGTTCGGCACGGAGACGGCGATCACGGGCGCGGTCGGCACCGATGTACTCGCCCGCCCGGACTGCCGGATACTCGGCTTGTACGGGACCGGCCGCCAGGCCCGCCGGCATCTCGTGACCATGTGCACCATCCGACCTTCCATCGCGGAGGTGCGCATCTACAGCCGCAACGCTCAGAACCAAACCTCGTTCGTCGAGAGAATGCAGCCGCAGGTCCGTGCCCGTCTCACGCCCGTCGGCTCGCCCGACCAGGCTGCTCGAGGGGTCGACCTGATCTGCCTCGCGACCGGCAGCAATGTCCCGGTGTTGTTCGGTGAATGGCTTTCCGCCGGCCAGCACGTCACCTCGATCGTCGCCAGCAACAAGGGCGTGTTTCAGCAGGGCTCGGTGGCGCGGCCACGTCGCGAATTTGACGATGCTGTCATCGCGCGAGCGGACCGCGTGATCGCGACCCTGAAGCAGCAGGCCATCATGGATGAACAGGCCGATCTGTTCGAGCCCGTCGAGAAGGGCATCATCTCTTGGGACGAAATCGGCGACCTCGGCGAACTGGTCACCGGAAAAGTACCGGGCCGACAATCCTCACGCGAGATCACGGTGTTCAAGCAGAATTCCGACCAGGGCGTGGGCTTCATGGCTCTCGCCAAGCTAGCTCATGAGAAGGCGGCGGCCCGTGGAATTGGCATCGAAATTTAGGTCTTGGGAGCGAGGCATCATCCGAAACCCGGTGACGTACGCGGCAGGCAGGATACGGCGCCGGACCGAAAATTTCACAGTCCCGATCTCTTCTTTGATGGATTCGTCGCCATATTGGCCATATTGGGAGCAGTCACCTGCCGGCTAGCGCACTGCAAACTGAGCCGTGTGGCTGTCGGACTGCCCGATGCATGCCATCGACGATCTCTATCAGACGCACTTGGCGCGGCACCGGCTGCCGTCGCGCGATCTGATCGAGCGGCACACCTGCCGCATCACGGACGAACGCCTGGCCCGTGCGATCGCCGGCCGACTGGCGTGCGGCCTTCCCACCGCTGAAGCTCTCGACTACATCCACCGCCATCTCAGGGCTCCCTTGCTGACGATCGCCGCAGGGATCGGCTTTTGGTCCTACTGCATGCGCGAGGCCGAGGGGATCGAACCGCTCGCCACCGACCTTTTCGCCCCGGAGGACAATCCCCGCTTTCACCGGCACGGGTGGTATCCGGTGCAGCCATTGGATGCGCTGGAGGCGCTTCGCCGTTACCCGGACCACGACGTGCTCGCGGTGTGCCTGCCGCCAGGCCTCAGTCTGCAACAGGTGTACGAGGCGGCGCCCCGGGCCGTCTCACGCCAACTCTTCGTCACCGGCTACTTTTCGCGCGCCGCTTTTGGCGGCGAGCGCGAAGGAATCATGTCCGACGCGCACGGATTGAGGTTCAGGCGGGTGGACTGCATCCCCCGCTGGGGTCTCGAGGCGCCGGACTTCCAGACGGTGCTGATCCATACCTGGCATACCTGATGACGAATCTGGGACCGCGGACCATGAAATAGCGGCCCAGCACGACGACGATTGATTTCACGATTTTCTTTTTCCACGGCTGAGGTCCTTCGCTCCCAACAGACTTCGGGATGCAGCCGTCGCACCCCCGACGCTCAAGCGCAGGCAGATTCTCGAACGGATCCAGAGCGATGAAGGCGGGCGGCCCGCCGCGGGTTCACCGCAAGGTCGCAAAGAGCAGCGCAAGAATGGAAAAGATTAGCGCCAAATGGAAAAGACAATCCCCGACGCTTGAGAAAAACTTTCCGCGGGGGCGTCTTATTCGAAAACGATCGACCGTCGACGACGAGAGGGCCGAGCGGAGAAGTTGCGATGGATATGCCGACGCCCGCCGCGAAAGCGCCGGCTGAGCGCGTGGAGCCCCCCGCACAAGCCGAGCCCATGCCGCCGCCAAAGCCGCAGAAACGCAAGTTCCCCGTCGCCATCAGCCTTCCGGCCATCATCGTCGGCGTGGTGATCGTTGCCGTCGCCGGCTTGTCGCTCTGGTATCTGGTGCGAGGCCAGCCCCTGCTCGTGCAGGGAGAGGTGGACGCGACCCGGTTCGACATCGCGGCGCGCGTGGACGGACGCGTCGGCGAGATCCCGGTCGAGCGCGGGCAGAACGTTCCCGCCAATGCGGTGCTGGTGCGGATCGACAACCCCGAAACGGTCGCCAAGAACGAGCAGGCGGTGGCCGCCAAGATCGTCGCCGATGCGCAGCTC